>Ga0247815_10000009_pt1 | contig 346912 bp, 322 predicted proteins | sample UWRJL194509B1_FD_181014 | JGI IMG/M metagenome (GOLD analysis project Ga0247815, IMG submission 181014) | Plant litter microbial communities from Arlington Agricultural Research Station in Wisconsin, United States - UWRJ-L194-509B-1 | ecosystem: Environmental > Terrestrial > Plant litter >...
AAAACGGAACGGCTTATACAACAAGCGGAACATACACGAATGTTACTACTAACGCTTCAGGATGTACGAACACCGCAACCCTGAACCTTACGATCAATAACAGCACGACATCAACCGCTACCGAAACGGCTTGCGACAGTTATACCTGGTCTGAAAACGGAACAACGTACACAACGGGCGGCACGTACACGAATGTTACCACGAATGCTTCCGGATGTACGAACACCGCAACACTGAACCTGACGATCAACAACAGCACGGCATCAACCGTTACCGAGACGGCTTGCGACAGTTATACCTGGGCTGAGAACGGAACGACTTACACAACGGGCGGAACATATAGCCATGTTACCACTAATGCTTCAGGATGTACGAACACCGCAACACTGAACCTGACGATTAACAACAGTACGACATCAACCGCTACCGAGACAGCTTGCGACAGTTATACGTGGACGGAAAACGGAACAACTTACACAACAGGCGGCACGTACACTAATGTTACTACTAATGCTTCAGGATGTACGAATACCGCAACGCTGAACCTGACAATTAACAACAGTACGACATCAACCGCTACCGAGACGGCTTGCGACAGTTATACCTGGGCTGAAAACGGAACGACTTACACAACGGGCGGAACGTACACGAATGTTACCACGAATGCTTCAGGATGTACGAACATCGCAACCCTGAACCTGACAATAAACAACAGTACGACATCAACCGCTACCGAAACGGCTTGCGACAGTTATACCTGGGCTGAAAACGGAACGACTTACACAACGGGCGGAACGTACACGAATGTTACCACTAATGCTTCAGGATGTACGAACACCGCAACGCTGAACCTGACGCTGAACCACAGTACGACATCAACCGCTACCGAAACGGCTTGCGACAGTTATACCTGGGCGGAAAACGGAACGACTTACACAACGGGCGGGACATATAGCCATGTTACCACTAATGCTTCAGGATGTACGAACACTGCAACCCTGAACCTGACAATAAACAACAGTACGACATCAACCGTTACCGAAACGGCTTGTGATAGTTATACCTGGGCTGAGAACGGAACGACTTACACAACAAGTGGAACATACACCAGCGTTACCACCAACGCTTCCGGATGTACAAATACCGCGGTTTTAAATCTAACTGTAAACCAATCGGAATCGCCAGTTGGTGAATCTTCCCAGACAATCGCCGGCAATGCAACAATATCTGATATTGTGATCAGTCCGTCAACTGTTGTCTGGTACGCTTCTGAAACGGATGCGCTATCGCAGACCAATCCGCTTGACGTTACTACACCTTTGGCGAATGGCACTACCTATTATGCAGTCAATACCACCAGCCAGGGTTGTAGCAGCACACCATTTCCGGTTACGGTTTCAGTGGTATTGGCTACGAATGCTTTTAATGATGCACAGTTTAGCTTTTATCCCAATCCAACTTCGAACGTGGTATTCATCAAATATGGCAGTATAATGAATACAATAACTGTAAATAATGTATTGGGTCAGCAAGTAGCTTTCCAATCGATACATGCGAAAGATGGCGTTGTAGAATTTTCGAATTTACCGTCAGGAAGTTACTTTGTTACGGTAACTGGTAGCGATTTCGTGAAAACTATAAAAATCATAAAAAGGTAAAAACAATTGATTATTATTAAAATCCCAAATTCCCAAAAGAGTTTGGGATTTTTTTTATGGCCGGGAGATAGCGAATAAAAGGGTGAAACAGTTACCTGAAAAGCTCGATTCGACAACGTGATAAAAGTCTTCCCAAAGTCAAATTACCGCTGCAATTAGCAACGCACAAAAGAAAACGGGCGATCCTGGGTATTGGTAAGATTTTAGTACATAAACTATTTCCGGATCAGCAATCAAATCGTATTCCCGGATATCAATAATGATGTTGTGCTTAATCTACCTGCGGCAGTGGCAACAACTTCCGACCGATTGCAATTTCAATACTATGCAACCGTAACTCACGTTTCGGTTTTTCTTTGCGGAGAAAGAGGGATTATTTTCATTGATCCCAACGGAGGAAGTCCTGCAAAGAAAAACCAAGTGTTTGGCAGCGCTTGTGTTTTTTGTTTTCCGATTGCTTACGAAAGCGAGCTTTCTACGCGGTAACAGCTGGTGAAGAGGGATTATTTCCATGATTCCAAAAAGGGGAGTCCTGCGAAGAAAAAACAACCGCCTGTCTGCGCTTGTGTTTTTTTGTTTTCTGTCCGCTTACAAAAGCGAGCTTTTGACGCTGCCATAAAACAAAAAAACCGAAACTCACGTTTCGGTTTTTCTTTGCGGAGAAAGAGGGATTCGAACCCCCGGACCTGTTACAGTCAACAGTTTTCAAGACTGCCGCAATCGACCACTCTGCCATTTCTCCAATAAGGTCGCGCTAATTGTTCTTAGCGGTTGCAAATATAGCAACCTTTTTCATTCTGCAAAAACTATTTGTCTAAAAAATCAATTTATTTTTTGAAGAAAATTTAACTGTTTCATATTCTATGGTTTAGGATTGGAAAGGCAGCGCAGCGGGTTTGAGAGCGGTGCTCTTGGTATTCAGATGAATTGAAAAATATCATAAAAATATAAATGAGTGCATAGTAAATGCATATTGTATGCATAGTAAATGCATTGAAAACTGACTTTTTATGCATACAATATGTATTTAATATTCATTTTTTTGGTTTAAAGTATTTTGTATTTAGAAAATTATTTATAATTTTAGGTTGTAAATCAAAGGATTATGGCTAAAATTACTTCATCAGGACAGATCAAAGGAACGGTAGGGCCGGTGTCATACCGTTTCCTAAGCGGACAGGCAATTGTGCAAAGCAGGCCCGGCACCGTCAAACAATCCAAGGCGACCAAAGCCAGTGGTTTTGACTTTGGCCGCGCAAGCCGCACCTCAAAAGCAATCCGTACCGCCTTGTTTCCGGTGCTGCGCGATTTTGAGGACCCGGCTTTTTACAGGCGGTTCACAGGATTGGTGACGAAGGCAACGCTTGCAGGAAACAGCGGGATTTCAGGACGAAGAAGTTTGAACGATGGGGATTTGTCTTTGTTGGCGAATACCGACTGCAATAGCAACAGCCCGTTTTCGCGCTACAGCCTCGTTGAGGTAGACGGCGGAATCGAAAACCACCGCATGTCGCTTTCACTCCCGGCATTCGACATCAAAGAACAGCTGGTGCAGTTGCCGAACGCCACACATGCCACATTGTGCTACCTGGTCGTTGCCATCAATCCTGAAACATTGACGGAAACGTATGCCGAAATGTTTGAGTTGCCATTGTCGTTTGAAGACGGATCAACTGCGGCGGTGGAATGGCTTACAGGACCGCTGCCCGAAAACCAGCTGCTGGTCGTCGCTTCGGCGGTATTTTATTTCAGGAAAAACAAGCTTGCAGGAATGATCGGGCAAAACAGCAGGGAATTCCATCCTTGTGAAATTACGGCCGTGTTGCTCACATAAGATCAGCTGTGAATGTAGGGTAGGACATAGGATTTTGGCCACTGCCCGGCTTTTCGATCTATAAAGTCTTAATAAGATACATATTCCGTGATTTCCAATCCGTACCCAATCATTCCTACACGTTTGGTTTGTTCAGAATTGGATACCAGCCTGATTTTTGAAATGTCAATATCATGCAGGATTTGTGCCCCAATCCCAAAATCTTTTGCATCCATCTTAATTTCCGGCGCTTTGTGTTGGCCTTGTGCCTGCAATGATTTCAGTTCGGTGAGCCTGTTCAGCAAATTGCTGGAAGATTCTTCCTGGTTGATAAATAAAATGGCACCTTTGCCTTCTTCATTGATCCTTTGGAACATTTGTTCGAGCTTTTTATCGGGATTGTTGGTCAAAGTTCCAAGGATGTCATTATTAACCTGAGTCGAATTGACGCGGGTCAGGATCGGTTCCCCTGCGCTCCAGCTTCCTTTGGTTAAAGCTACGTGAACCTGTTTGTTAGTAGTCTGCAAGTATGCCCTCAGGCGAAACGTGCCAAAACGTGTTTCTATATCAAAGTCTTCTTTCTTCACGATAAGGCTGTCGTGCTGCATTCTGTAAGCCACCAAATCTTCAATGGATACAATCTTAAGGTCGAATTTTTTAGCAACAACCATCAGTTCTGGCAATCTTGCCATCGATCCGTCTTCATTCAGGATTTCAACAAGGATTCCGGCTGGTTTAAAGCCTGCAAGTCGTGCCAGGTCAATCGAGGCTTCTGTGTGGCCGGTACGCCTTAAAACACCGCCTTGTTTGGCTTGCAGCGGAAAGATATGCCCCGGTCGGCCAAGATCTTCAGGCTTGGTATTGTCGTCGGTTAAAAATTGTATGGTTTTGGCGCGGTCATGGACAGAGATTCCGGTCGTACAGCCATGTCCGATCAAATCAACCGAAACTGTAAATTGGGTTTGGTGCAACACGGTATTGTTGGTCACCATCAGGTTTAGTTCGAGTTCTTTGCAACGGCTTTCCGTTAACGGCGCACAAATGAGCCCGCGGCCATTGGTTGCCATAAAGTTGATCATTTCAGGCGTTACTTTTTCCGCAGCAGCGATAAAATCACCTTCGTTTTCACGGTCTTCATCGTCTACGACGATAATGATTTTTCCCTGGCGGATGTCTTCGATGGCTTCCTCTATGGTGTTGAGTTGTATGTTGTCAGTGATCATTGGTCTGTTTTTTTGGGAGGGAAAAATTTCTTAAATAATTTTTGGAAAGGCAGTAGAACCACATCCATATTAATCAATCCGATATCATTTGTAGCGCGATACGTTAGCAAAAGCGCGAAAGGTGTCAGTATGAAAGACGACATCCAGGCACCGAGAAATGGCGGGATTCCGTTTTCCTGCGCCACTTTTCTTCCGAATGTGTTGATGAAATGGTAGATGATAAAGATCAATATCGCAAATACGATCGGAAGTCCAAGCCCGCCTTTGCGGATGATCGCTCCTAAAGGCGCACCGATAAAAAACATCAGCACGCAGGCATAAGCAATGACGAATTTTTCATACAGTGCAATCCAGTGGCTGTTGATGGTTTTCTGTTTGTTTTCCAATTCGAATTTTGATCCGTCGATTGAAAAATTGGAACTCGAAATATTGGCAGCAGCGACTTTTAGGATTTGCGCTTTTTCTTCAGGCGTAACATCGGAAAGCAATTTCTTTTTTGGATCAAGCTTTACATTATTCTCACTTTTGGCCCTAATGTTATTGATCCCGGTGCGTTGGTAGATATTGTCTGCAAAAGATACGACATCTTTGCGATAACTTTTATTCAGGGAATCTAAAGTATATTTTAGCTCTCTGACATTCAGCATGTTGTTGGTGTTTGAGATTTCCTGGTCGGCACCTTCCACATTGTTTAATTTGGACAAATCAAGGTTGATCGTGTAATGTTTGAAAGAACTTTTTGCAAAAGGAAGTTTGTTGCGTTCTTCATATTTCTTAGGCACGACATCTTCATAATAATAGCCGTCGTTCAATACCAATTTTAGGATATTCGACTTTTCGTTGCTTAAAAGCTCGCCTGTTTTGGCTTTGATGACGTTTTTGGTGCCATCATAAAAATTGGTTTTTTTGTGGATCGTGACGCCGGTAAGGAAATTTCCGTTTTCACCAGATTTTTTATTCACTTTAATATTGTAGATGCCCACATCGCTGAATTGTCCTTCGGCAATCGCCATTGCGGGTTTCATCTGGGCGATGTCTTTCCTGAAATTAATGAACTTGTATTCTGCAAACGGAATCACATTATTCGCAAAAAAGAAAGCGCAAACACTCAAAAGCAAAATGAAATAGGTAAGGCTTCGCATCGCACGCTGCAGCGAAATGCCTGAAGATTTCATCGCGGCAAATTCATAATTCTCGGCTAAATTCCCGAAAGTCATGATCGAGGCGAGCAAGATCGAAAGCGGCAAAACCAGCGGAATGATCCGCGGCATCGCAAACAATAAAAATTTGAGGACTAAAATTAAATCCAGGTCTTTTCCGGCAAGCTCCGAAATAAAGAGCCAGACTGTCTGTAAAATGAAGATAAAAAACAGGATTACAAATACCGATGCAAAGGTCGATACAAACGTTTTTAAAAGGTACTTGTCGAGGATTTTCACTACAAATTAATCTAACTTATTGATGATGTAATTTGGATATTTACTTTCGACAAAGGTAAATTGATTTTTGGATAATGGCTGATTGGTTTTAAAAGAATTAACAGTGAGCGTGGTTTTTGTCCCGTTTCTGCCAATTTCAATCAAATTGTAGATGTTTTTCGTCTGACTGTCAATGCCTAAGAGGATTTCTTTACGTTGGTCTTTTGCATTGGTTGGGATCAGTTTGATGTATTGGATTTTGCGGCCTTTTACATTTTGTACAATGTCCCACGCAAATTTATAACCAGAGTTAAAGAATGTCAGCATCTTAGACGGCGTGATTGCATTCTCGTCTTTCTCATTGAATTTCGTCACCGAAACTTCCTCATCTTCAGGATTGATCGTATACGTCTTTTTTCCATCGAAGATTTTGGTCACGCCCATCAGGTTCAAAACATACATGTTGCCTTGCAGCGTCACGTTTCCTTTGCTTTCCTGATTGATATTTTCCTTTGAGTTGTTGAGGGTGTATTTAAAGTCGATCACGATATTGTCATAACTTCTGACTTTTGCAGTCACCTGGTCCAAAAGCTCTTTTGCTTTTTTATCCTGTGCCTGGACTGTAAAACCGAAAAGAAGTAATAAGGTAATTTGGAGGAACTTGCTCATTTTAAAAATTATTTTGTTCATTATTAAAAAACTGATCAAGAGCACTTAAGTCGGTAATATTAACACCCCGGGCTTTACTTCCTTCAAACGGCCCAACGATTCCCGCTGCCTCGAGCTGATCGATCAGCCTTCCCGCGCGGTTGTAACCCAGTTTGAGTTTTCGCTGGAGCAAAGAAGCCGAGCCTTGTTGTGCAGTCACGATAATCTCTGCTGCTTCCCTGAATAAGGCATCTCTGTCAGAAATGTCCATATCAAGATTGATGCCACTTTCGCCGTCACCAACGAATTCAGGCAGCAGATACGCATCCGGATAGGCTTTTTGCGAACCAATGAATTCCGTGATTTTTTCGACTTCAGGTGTATCGACGAACGCACATTGTACGCGAACAATGTCGTTTCCATTGGTGTAAAGCATGTCTCCACGACCGATCAATTGATCCGCGCCCTGCGTATCGAGAATGGTTCGGGAATCGATTTTTGACGTTACACGAAACGCAATCCTCGCCGGGAAATTCGCTTTAATGATACCGGTAATGACGTTTACGGATGGACGTTGTGTAGCGATGATTAAGTGAATTCCAATCGCGCGCGCCAATTGTGCCAGCCTCGCAATCGGGGTTTCCACTTCTTTTCCGGCAGTCATAATCAAATCGGCAAACTCATCGACAACCAAAACAATATAAGGTAAAAACCGGTGTCCGTTTTCGGGATTTAATTTTCGGTTTTTGAATTTTTCGTTATATTCTTTGATGTTCCGAACCATCGCATCTTTCAGTAAAGAATAACGGTTGTCCATTTCGACGCAAAGCGAATTTAACGTATTAATTACTTTGGTGTTGTCGGTGATAATGGCGTCACCTGCATCGGGAAGTTTGGCCAGATAATGCCTTTCAATTTTGTTGAATAACGTCAGCTCGACTTTTTTCGGATCCACCAGTACAAATTTGACTTCCGCCGGATGTTTTTTATACAGTAATGAAGTCAGTACGGCATTCAAACCCACCGATTTTCCTTGTCCCGTTGCTCCAGCCATCAATAAGTGCGGCATTTTCGCCAAATCGACTACGAATGTTTCATTTGAAATCGTCTTACCTAAAGCAATCGGAAGTTCCATTTCAGCCTCCTGGAATTTGGCTGAGCCGATAACACTTTTCATCGAAACCATCGTTGGGTTTTTGTTCGGAACCTCAATTCCAATCGTTCCTTTTCCAGGAATAGGAGCGATGATCCGAATTCCTAAAGCTGATAATGACAAAGCAATATCATCTTCTAAACTTTTGATTTTTGAGATTCGGATTCCGGCTTCAGGCACAATTTCATATAACGTTACCGATGGACCAACGGTTGCTTTGATCTGGGCAATTTCAATTTTATAATTCCGAAGCGTTTCTACAATGCGGTTTTTGTTTTCCTCTAACTCTTCCTGATTGATTGTGATGCCGCCGGTTGAATATTCTTTTAGCAAATCTAAAGTTGGAAATTTAAAGTTTGATAGATCTAAAGTCGGGTCGAACAATCCGAAATCAGCCACCAAACGCGACGCTAAATTTTCTTCAATAGTTGGCTCTTCAGCTGCTTTTTCGATCACGAAAGCTTCGTCGCTGGTATGTATAATCTGAGGCTCAGCAACCGTTTGTGGCGTTACCGTTAAAGGCATACTTTTTAAAACCGGTTCTTTCTGGATTTCCGATGCATGTGAAATGGTCGGTTTTAAAGCTTCGCGGTCAATTTCAAATTTCGGGGCAGGTTTTAAGACAGGTTCCGGGATTTCTTCTTCGTCTTCTGGTTCCGGAATGAATTCCTCATCGTCATTGACGGCAAATTCTTCAAGGTTGTAAGCCGCATTGTCTGGATTGATTGGTTTAATTGATGCCAGGTCTTCATCGATGTCTTTCTTGCTTTTTTCAAAAAATGATTTTACAGCATCCGGCGACACTTTGACTTTAAAGATCAAATAAATCACTATGCCGAAAATCAGTACCAGTAAAGTTCCGGTTTTTCCAATGTAATCCTGCGAAAACTGGTTCATTTCATAACCGATCGTCCCGCCAAGTTCGGGCAGCGACGTGGCAAAAAATCCGAAAAGGATCGAAATGATCACGATTGCAAACAAATCCCAAAACCAGATGCTTTTTAATTTTCGAAGCGAAATATCGAGCGCTAAAAACGATCCGGTGAGGAAAAACAATTTTACAAATAGGAAAGATGCGGCACCAAATCCGCGGTAAATGAAGAAGTCGGCTAAAACAGCACCAAATTTGCCAAGCCAGTTGCCCACTTTTTCATTGCGGTCGGCCAGGGCATTTACAGCACTTTGATCCTGCGCCCCATAAACAAAAAACGAGATGAAAGCTACGAGCAGCGCAATGGAGAATAAGACCAAAAGGCTGCCCAAAAGCATTTTCTGCTGGCGGGTTACTTTCCACGACCTTTTTGGTTTTTCGGTTCCGTCTGCTTTTGCTGTTGTTTCTTTCTTGACCGTTTTTGCCATTTTTTAATTGGAATTGGAATAAAATTTAATGCGGTACAAATTATAAAAATTTCGGGACATAAATGATAAGGCCGATCGTGATCGCAGTCAATGCTGCGAAAAATACGGCTCCGGCTGCAATGTCTTTGATGAACCCGATGCGTTCGTGGTAATTTGGATGGATAAAATCGGCGATCTTTTCGACGGCAGTATTCAGTCCTTCAATCGCGAGTACAAAACCGATTGCGAGTGTCTGGAACATCCATTCGGTTGCGCTGATCTTGAAATAAAACCCGGCGATGACGAGCAAAACGGCGAGTGAAAACTGTACCATGACGCTGTGTTCGGTTGTGATGAGCTTGACGGCACCTTTTACGGCAAAGCCCACGCTTTTGAAACGGCCGGTTAAAAAGGTATTGTCTTTTTCGAATTCCATACGCGGTACTTAAAGGGCGGCGAGTGCTGCTTCGTAGTTCGGCTCGTTTGCAATTTCAGCCACTTGCTCTGTATATACGATTTCGCCTGCTTCGTTAATCACAATTACGACTCTTGAATTTAAACCTGCCAATGGGCCATCGGTGATTTCGAGTCCGTAATCTTTACCGAATTTCCCGTCTTGGAAATCTGATAAATTGACAACATTTTCGAGTCCTTCAGCGCCGCAAAAACGTTTTTGGGCGAATGGCAGATCGCGTGAAATGCACAAAACAGTCGTATTTTGGAGTCCGCTTGCTTTTTCATTGAATTTTCTAACCGATGCCGCACAAGTTCCGGTATCGACGCTTGGAAAAATGTTCAGTACCAGTTTTTTGCCTGCAAAATCGGCTAGAGTTGCTACCGACAAATCGTTTTTTACGAGTTTAAAATCGATTGCTTTGGTGTGTGTTTTCGGCAGTTCGCCGTTGGTATGTACCGGATTTCCTCCTAAAGTGATGGTCGCCATTTGTGGTTTTTTTATTAAGGTTCAAAAGTATAAAATATATTTGGAATAGCAGGCAGTTGTTTGCTGCGGTTGGAAAAGGAATTTTGTCGTTGGTTTTATGCCCGCGTTAGGGATAGAGGCAGGCACCGCGTGCAGCCGATAGCCCGGCCGCAGGCAACGCCATAAAAAAAACGCTTCCATTGCTGAAAGCGTTTTCGGGTAAAAATATTGGAAACTACTTATCGATTGAACCCAAAACGCGCTGCATGAATGCGTTTAAAGCTTCTTTTTTGTCGGTTCCCGACTGAATCATTTTGTGCACTTCGAGCGCGCCGTACATATTGGAAATGAGTTCGCCAATGACGTCGAGTTCTTCGTCTTTGAGCGATGGCACTTCAGTGAGCGCTTCGAGTACTTCGATGGTTTCGATCAGGTAATCCTGGTCGTTTGCCTCAATGAACTGCGTGAGTTGTTTGATTACAGGGAGCTTCATAGGATTTCGGCTACGAGTTCGTTCAACACTTCGGCTTTGTTGGTCTGCGTTTCGTTCTTTAAAATTCCGCCAACGAACGTCGCGAAAGTCGGCAGGTTTGAAACATTTGCCAGTTTTCTGGATTCGGGATACAATTCGGCATCTACGATCACGAAAGCCGTTCCTTCATTTTCAGACGCCAGTTTTTTGAATTTCGGTTTCATAATGCGGCAGTTTCCACACCAGGAAGCCGAATATTGCACGACGACTTTTTCGTTGCTGGCGACGATGTTTTTTAGGGAATCTTCGGTTAATTCGATTAACATATAAAATAATGGATAATTGACAATTGATAATTGACAATGCAAAGATTGCGCGTAATCAACCGTACATTAATATTTTGATTTGTAAAAATAATGGACAATTGATAAAGAATTATCCATTATCAATTGTCCATTATCAATTAAATTTAGTTGTTCAGGTAAGAAGCAACGCCTTCTCTAGTCGCAAACATCGCGTCTTTTCCTTCTTCCCAGTTTGCAGGACATACTTCGCCTTTTGTTTGTACGTGGGTGTAAGCATCCACCAAACGAAGGTATTCGGCCACGTTTCTTCCTAATGGCATGTCGTTTACGCTTTCGTGGAAGATTTTTCCTGTTTCGTCGATCAGGTAAGTCGCTCTGTAAGTCACGTTTGAGCCTTCGATGATGATCGAATCAGTTTCTTCGCTGTAACCCGTAGATTCGATGTCGAGAATTCCGAGGATGTTTGCGAGGTTTCTGTTGGTGTCGGCTAAGATCGGGTAGGTTACGCCTTCGATTCCGCCATTGTTTTTTGGGGTGTTCAGCCAGGCAAAGTGCACTTCGTTGGTATCGCATGAAGCGCCGATGACGATGGTATTTCTTTTTTCAAATTCAGGCAAAGCAGCCTGGAACGCGTGCAATTCGGTAGGGCAAACGAAAGTAAAATCTTTTGGGTACCAGAACAAAAGCACTTTTTTGTTGTTGTTTACGGCTTCTTCTAAAATGTTGATTTTTAAATTGTCACCCATTTCTGAAATGGCGTCAACTACAATGCTTGGAAATTTTTTACCTACTAATGACATAATTATATGGTTTTTAATGTTATAGATTTTGTTTGGCAAAAATAGGACAGGAAGCTTTACGGAAACAATCAATTATCATTATATAATCTGATTTTTAAATAGCTTTGGGTTATACTTTTAGGCTTACTGAGAATCCCATAATTCTGTTTGAACTTTATTATTGATATCGCAACAAATGCAATTTTTTATTCGATGAATCCTATTTTTACGTTTGCTTTTATATATTTGTTTGGCGTTAAAATTTTCGGGCTTCTTGCCTGGAGAGCCAACAATCAAACAGCAAAGTACTTATGAGTTTTTCCAGTTTATTCAGAAAAAAAACAGTCCAGGATATTTTAAAGCAAGTCGCAAAAAATGAAGCCGACGGGCATAATGCGTTAGGCAAACATTTAACCACGCGCGATTTGACTGCTTTCGGAATTGCTGCGATTGTTGGAGCCGGAATTTTCAGTACGATTGGAAAGGCAAGTTCCGATGGCGGCCCGGCAGTCATTTTCTTATTCATGTTTACGGCCTTGGCCTGCGGATTTGCAGCTTTCGCTTATGCGGAATTTGCTTCGATGGTTCCGGTTTCAGGAAGCGCTTATACGTATTCTTATGTCGCTTTTGGCGAAATCATCGCGTGGATCATCGGCTGGGCATTGATCATGGAATATGCGATCGGGAATATTACTGTAGCCATTTCGTGGAGCGATTACTTTACCGGATTGCTCGAAAGCGGCGGAATTCACCTGCCGCAATGGGTACAGATGGATTATTTAACGGCTTCCAACGGATTTAAACATGCCACGGCTTTAATGCAGGGCGGAAAATCATACGAGAATTTAAGTTCGGGATTGCAGGCGGCTTACACGGCCTGGACGACTTCGCCAACCATCGGTTCCTTTCATTTTGTTGCCGATTTGCCTGCTTTATTCATCATTATTTTAATTACGGCTTTGGTGTATCGCGGCATGAAAGAATCGCGAAATGCCAGCAATATGATGGTTGTGGTTAAACTGTGCATCATTCTTTTGGTCATTGCCGTTGGTGTTTTTTATGTTGATACAAACAATTGGCAGCCATTCGCGCCAAACGGCGTCAGTGGCGTTTTAAAAGGCGTGTCGGCGGTGTTCTTTGCGTATATCGGATTTGATGCGATCTCGACAACAGCTGAAGAATGCAAAAACCCGCAACGCGATTTGCCGCGCGGCATGATGTGGGCGATTATCATTTGCACGGTTTTGTACGTCATCATTGCATTGGTTTTAACCGGAATGGTGAATTATAGCGAACTCAACGTGGGCGATCCGTTGGCATTCGTATTCGATAAACTGAATTTAAAGTGGATGTCGGGCATCATCGCAGTCAGCGCTGTCGTGGCGATGGCGAGTGTTTTACTGGTGTTTCAGATGGGACAACCCAGGATATGGATGAGCATGAGCCGCGACGGTTTGCTTCCAAAACGCTTTTCAAAAGTGCACCCGAAATTCAAAACGCCTTCTTACGCCACGATTGTCACCGGATTTGTAGTCGCGATCCCAGCCTTGTTTTTAAACCTGACGATGGTGACTGATTTGTGCAGCATCGGGACTTTATTTGCGTTCGTACTCGTTTGCGCCGGGGTTTTGGTGCTTCAGAACAAACCTGATATTCCGAGGGGAAAATTCAAAACGCCTTACATCAATTCGAAATTTGTGTTTCCGGTTTTATTGGTCATCGGACTTGTTTTTGCTTTCGGTTACAACCAAAAAGCGACAATGGATTTCATTACGAATGAAAAGCAGATCAACACGCCCGAAACGATTGTCACGTCATTAAACAAAGAACAAAGCCAACTCGTTTATGAATATTTACTGAGCCGCGATGCCGCAAACGGAAAAATTGCAAACCCTGATCTCGAGCATATTCTAAGTCATTACAATGATAATGCTTACGCAGCTGTGGTTGCGTCGTTGCCGATTGACAACGCTTTAAAATATGAATCGGGTTTCAGCTTGTTCAAGCACAAAATCCCAATGTGGATTTTCCTGATCGTACTAGCCGGTTTAACGGTTTGGTCGATCAGACAGAATTTGTCGTTGATTCCGCTGCTCGGATTGGTGTGTTGCCTGTACATGATGGCCGAACTCAGCGTTTGGAACTGGATTTACTTCACAATCTGGCTGTTGATCGGATTGCTGATTTATTTTGGCTTTAGCCGGAAGAATAGCAAATTGAACCTGCAAAAAGAAGCAGTTTAGCCTCAAATAAAAATCCGTCTGAAGATGGCGCTTCAAACGGATGTCATCACCAAGAAAAAATTAAAACTATACCATTTCCGCCGACATTTTCAACACGCCGGTTGCTAACATGCACCTTTTCATCATTTGATAGGTGCGTTCAATATCGTTATCCAAACCGATCGAAAAACGGATCAATCCTTCTGTAAGCCCCATTTCAATTTGCTCGTCCATTGGAATTTCTGAAGAAGTCGAACTACCAGGAGCGCTAAACAAGGTCTTGTAAAATCCGAGGCTTACCGCTAAATATCCGAGGTTTTTTTGCTGCATCAGTTCCATCAGCTCATTCGCTTTATCGGCACTTCCCGCGTCAATGGTCATCATGCCGCCAAAACCATATTCGGGATTGATCATATTCTTGTACAATTCATGGCTCGGATGGCTTTTGAGTCCGGGATAAACCGTCTTCAAGCCATCTTTTTCAAACCGTTCAGCCAAATACAGAGCATTGTGGCTGTGCTGTTTCATTCTGATGTGAAGCGTTCTCAAATTCTTCATCACACTTGCCGAACGCAAACTGTCCATTGTTGGCCCAAGCAGCATCGAAGCGCCCGAATTCACGTTTTTCAACGCATCGATAAATTCGCGGGACGCACAAGTCACGCCGCCAACGGTATCGCTGCTTCCGTTAATGTATTTCGTAAGGCTGTGGATCACAATATCAGCGCCCATTTTTGCAGGCGCAACAGACAAAGGTGAAAATGTATTGTCGACCACCAGTTTTAAATTGTGTTTTTTTGCAATCTTCGCCAAACCCGCAATATCAGCCACTTCGAGCAACGGATTGCTGACGGTTTCACAGTACAAAACTTTTGTTTGAGGCGTAATCGCAGCTTCTACAAGATCAAGTTTTGTAATATCAACAAACGATGTTTTGATCCCGAATCGCGGCGTAAAATTCTTCAAAAACGCATATGTTCCGCCATAAATCGTACGGCTCGACACAATATGGTCGCCATTTCCGCACAATTGCAAAAGCGTCGGCGTAATGGCACCCATACCCGAAGCCGAAACATTTGCGGTTTCCGTGCCTTCCATCGCCGCCATAGCCTTATCAAGGTACAAATTGCTCGGCGACGAATGCCTCGAATACAAATAACAGCCTTCGGCATTGCCTTCAAAAGTGTCGAACATCGTTTTTGCCGAAAGGAAAGTGTAAGTCGAAGAATCTGAAATCGAAGGGTTTACACCTCCAAATTCGCCAAAATACTGTAAATCCTGAATGTTGTCTGCGGGGTTGAATTCCATTGTTTTATTTTTAGGAGCATATTCCTGCTGTCCGCTTTATCTTTTGTTGCATTGCATTCCACAAAAGGATACCGCTTCCATCAGGGCTAGGCAGTGGGTTACATCATGAACATTTTATTACCATCCAAAACAAACCATTTCCAGTTGTAAAATCAACAGATGCGTGAATATTTAGATTTTTAATCTATTAAATTCATTTTTATCAGATATATTTGCTTTTATTTTTGACTTTCAATCTTCCAAACCGAAAATTTCACATGAACTTAGATACCATCGATAAAAAGCTGCTGCAATTCCTGCAATCCGACAGCAAGCAAACGACAAAAGAACTGTCTCTAAAACTGAATCTTTCAGTAACTGCCGTTTACGAACGCATTAAAAAACTCGAACGCGAAGGCATCATCGACAAATATGTTGTGTTAATTAACCGAAACAAAATCCAGAAAGGCTTCGTCGTTTTTTGCCACATTAAACTCATCCAGCATTCCAAAGATTTCCTGACTACTTTCGAAAGCGAAGTCGTAAAACTTTCGGAAGTGCTCGAATGTTTCCATGTCAGCGGCGATTACGATTACATCCTTAAAGTCTGCGTGGAAAACATGGAGGCCTACCGCGAATTCATGGTGACCAAACTCACGACCTTGCAGCATATCGGCAGCACGCACAGTACTTTTATGATTTCGGAAGTGAAAAATACGACAGCGTACTCGTTGTGAAGTTTAAAAAGTTAGCCACGAATTTTCACGAACGATTTGTGGAAATTGTGTAATTCGTGGCAAAACATTATACGTTAATTTGAATCGGAATTGCAATTCGCTTTTCCTCAGTTTTCACTTTCGACAAGATCGCTTCCAATATTGGCAGCATTTGGTTTAAGCCCTGCGTTTTAATCAGGACATTCCAGACCGGCTCAAATTTTTTCCAGCCGCCGGTATAAAAAAAGTGCTTCAGCTGGTGCTTTAATTGCTCGTGGTTTGCACTCGATTTGATGATGTTTTTCCAACTGTAGAATTCTTTGTACGCCCAGTCATAACCATTTTTGAGTTCTTCTGCAGTCAGGTTTTTTGTTTCATAAACCACATTTCTGGTGTCATACAAATCCCAGTTTTTGGTTAGCAACCTGCCCTGGCTTTCCATGTCTTTAAAAAGTTTTGTTCCCGGATACGGCGTCAGGACATGATAAGTCGAAGTCGTGATGGCATTGTTGACGCCCCAATCGACTGTTCGCTTAAAGACGTCTTTATCATCGTCATCCAACCCAAAAACAAAACTGCCGTTGATCATAATCCCAAGCGAATGCAAACGGTTTACCGCGCCACTGTAGTCTTTTTCAAGATTTTGCTTTTTGTTGCTTTGCCTCAGGTTTGCCGGTGAAAAAGTTTCAAATCCTACGAATAAACTCCGCAATCCGGCATCGGCGGCTTTCTCGATTAAATTGCCACGCAAAACAGCATCTACGGTTGAAGCAGCTTGAAACACACGGTTCATGCCTTTCATGCCTTCGAAAAGTTCCGCCGCAAATTTGGCGTTGCCCAGCAAATGGTCGTCCAGAAAATACAGGTGTTTTCCGGGCAAACGGTCAATTTCGGCCAAAGCGTCATCCACAAGCTGTGTATAAAAACCTTTGCCGCCTTCAAAAAAAGCATCTTTATAACAAAAATCACAATGATGCGGGCAACCGCGGGTCACGACAATAGAATTCGGCACCAGATAGCGGTTGCGTTTGATTAAATAGCGGCGAATTGGCGGAATTTTATCGAGCGTTCGTATCGAAGAAAAATACCGTTTTTTTGGTGATTTATTTTTAAAATCCTTCAGGAATTCCGGAAATGTTTCCTCACCCGGACCAAGGAAAATCGAATCGGCATGTGGAGCCGCTTCGTCGGGAAGCGAAGTCACATGCAATCCGCCAAGGATCACAAAACTGCCGATGCTGCGGTAATAATCGGCGATTTTGTAAGCGCGATAGGCATTCGTAATATAGACCTGGATGATGACCAAATCCGGGTGGTCATTCAAATTCAACTTTTCAACATGCTGGTCCTGGAGATCAATTTCATCGTCAGGCGAAAGGTAAGCCGCAAGTGTTGCCAGCCCGAGTGGCGGAAACAGCGAATATTTAATTGGGCGCCAAAACGGGCTTTCGGCTTCTGCCAAGGCGGGAAGAATCATTTTTACTTTCATCATTTAAGGTTTTTTCGTTGGAAAATTATTCGGCGTACCTGTGTTTTTCCGAAAATATTCATCAGAAAAGAACAGCCTACCAGTACAAAATCGATTAATAAATTGTGTTTTTCGAGGTACAATTGGTCAAAAAACCACGATGTTTTTCGGTGTTGTCCGCCGTAAAGCTGCGCAAATCCTGTAATTCCGGGCTTGACTTTCCATCTTTTCAAATGAAAATAATCGTTCCAGCCCAAACGTGCAATATCGGATTCTGTCAGTGCCCGCGGCCCAACAATGCTCATTTCTCCTTTGAAGACATTGACGAATTGCGGCAATTCATCGAGTCCGGTTTTTCTGAGGACAGCGCCTGTTTTTGTTGGGATGCCATCGACCAAAGTCTGGAATTTCAATATCTCAAAAGGCTTGATGCCGATGCCAATGCGCGTTTGTTTGAAAATGATAGAATGCTTTTCTTTCCACTTTAATAGTGCGATGATCAACAGCATTGGAATTCCGAAAACGAGCAAAGCCACGCTCGAAAAGACCAGGTCAAAAGCGCGTTTCATTAATTCCAGTCGATTTTTCTGGAGAAATACATCACTGCTCCGAGAATTAAAAACAATCCGATGCTTCCAAAAAGCAGCGCATAATTTTCAAGCTGGATGATCACATAAATGAAGGAATACAAAACCGTTAGTGAAGTTCCGATGAAAGCCGGGAATTTCCTGTTTTTAAGGATTGAGATCGAATACAATGAAATCATTAGCACGACTGAAATCCCCGAAATCAAATAGGCTTTCAAAAAGCTGGAATGTTCAGTTATTGAAATTAATAAGGTATAAAACATAATTAGCGCCAGGCCAATCATCGAATACTGGAAAATATGGATCTTGATTTTGCTGATGCTCTGAATCAAAAAGAAGATCAAAAACGTCAATCCGATGACGAGAAAACCATATTTTGCCGCGCGCTCATTTTGCTGGTATTGGTTCACCGGAATGATGAAATCGACGCCAAAAGCATATTTCGCCAGATCGGGCAGAAATTCGAAAGATTGCTGTGAAAAAGCGCGGTTGATGTGCAGAATTTTCCAGTCGGCACGAAAACCTTTGTCTGAAACCATTTTTGTTTTATCGTCAGGAAGGAAATTTCCGTCGAATTTTGGTGAATGCCAGTTCGAAGTGATTTTGGCTGTTGTAGTTTTTCCGATCGGAACCATCCGGATTTGCTGGCTTCCGTTGTACACTAGGTCAAAATGGAACGGCGTTTGGCTGCCATTCTGGAAAGTCGCTACATTGATAAACCCGGTTTCAAGCGCTTCAACCGAATCTTTTTTGGTGCTGTAAACCGGCTCAAAAGTGTAAGCTGCGCTGCCAAGGTTGATTTTGACTTCGTCGCGGATGCTCTTTAAATTGGTAGTTTGGATCAAGATTGTCGCTTTGTCCCAGAGAATATCGCCATCGGGAATGTTTTTCGAACTGAAATCGGGTTTTGAATAGTTACCGTCAAATTTCATGTCTGACGTAAAAACAACCGATTCGTAGTTGCTGCGCTTGAGGACTTTGGTTTTGACATTCGAGCTGTTTTTAAGTTCGTCCGGAAAAAAATACGCATATTCGGTTGACGCTGTTTTTTCGGTAGTGCGTTCTTTCGTTTTCTCGTTTACAGAAATGGTTTCGGTGTAGGTTTTATACGGAACTTTAACGATCGGGCCGTAAAAATAAACGCTTTCGCCCCATTTTTCACCGGTTTCAGAGATGACTTCTTTCTGCCGCAAGGCGCGCTCTTCGATGAGGCTTTTGACAAATTGTAGCGGAATTAACAATACGAGCGTTAAAAGGCCGACCATGATCATTTTTGCCGTGTTTGACTGTAAAAACGACGTGTTTTCTTCTTGTGGAGTTTCCATGATTTTAGATTTAAAGATTAAAAGTTGAAGGATTTAAAGATTGAAAGGTTCGAATACGAAATACACATAAAGTGCAGCAATCGGAATGTTGATGAGCAAAATCAGCATTTTGACGGCGAAATATTCGCGGTAATTTTTTTGTGTGATGAAATAATACAGCAGGTGAAAAAAGACGAGGCTGTTCAGGACAAATGCAATGACGATATAGGCCAGTCCAATCAGAAGCATATTCAAATTATCAGGGATCATTTTGTAAAGCAGCAGGATTAATGTGCCGATTGCAAACGAGCCGATTGCCATGTGCGTAGAGAATTCGCCGGCTTTTCTGAGGTAATAAACGGGTGACATAGTTATTGGATTAAAAAGGTTTCACGGATTTTTGACAAAGGCTGGTTCAGCATTTTTGTGAATTCCAAATGATGAAAGAGTAGTGCATTTTTGCCTTTTTTGTATTGTTTGAAAAAAAAGGACAGGCTGTGCAGGTAAAACATCGAACCCAGAATTGCGGCAAGGACTGTGGTGATGCTTTTTTTTCCGTTTCCGATGAGGTAAAACTGCAAGCCGATTTGTGCCCGGGCCGACATTCCGTTATTGGTGAGCACGTGAAAAATGTCGCGGTTCTCTAAAATCGGATCTTTGCCGAAATGCTGCTGTTGTAGAAATTCCGCCAGTGCAAAACCCAGACTTCCTTCTGGATAATTGATCAGGTGTGCAATCCTGAATTCGGTTTGAAGGGTTCGCAAATGCGCATAAAAATTCTCGGATTCGTAAAATCCGGGTAAGGAGAGTGTTTTCATAATGTGGTTTATTTAGCCGAATTAAATTTGAAAAAAGAGTAGGCGAGCAGCAGGAAAACGCCATAACCGAGCGAAAATCCGATCGTTCGAAGCTGCAATAAAAGCAGCGGAATATCGGTCAGGAGTTCAAGCGGATTGCTGACAATGTCCCAACTGTTGTATCTGAGGAATCGTCCGATGTAAACCCCGAATCCTGACAGCAGGCAACAGGAGATAATAAACATCCAGCCGGTTTTAACGCCGAATCGCGTTTCCCAGATGTGATGCATTTCTGCTATCGATAAAAACCCGAATGCGATCCCGCTCCATGAAAAGGACATCAGCAACAATAAATCGAACCAGTCGGGCATGCCGTCCGAATTTTTAAAATGCAGGAAATCGGTGATGATGTAAGGCGCGTTTGGCAGGAACAACAGCCAAATCGCAGTGCATACAAAAAACATTTTATTTTGGCATGCTTTCGGATTTTCTGCAAGCCAATTGCTAATGATCATTGGCGCTGCGGCGAGGATCAGGTTCCAGATCAGAAATCCGTAAAACAGTGATTCGGTCGTGAAAATCCGGATCGCGAGCAATCCGAAATTGAAAGCGCTCAGAATGAAGAGTGTGAATGCCGTGCGGTTGTTGGTTAAAATTGATACATTCATAATTTTATATTTAAAAGTACTTTGTTTTTCAAAGTAGAAGGGTAAAAAAATAGTTTTAGCTTTTCTGTATTAATTTTTCAAGCGCTTCGATATGGTCGCGGAAAGCCTGCTTTCCTGCTTTGGTGGCGCTGTAACTGGTATTTGGCTTTTTTCCAATGAACTGTTTTTCGATGGCGATGTAATTTTCTGATTCAAGTGCTTTCGCATGGCTGGCAAGATTTCCGTCAGTCACGCCGAGCAATTCCTTTAGCGTATTAAAATCGGCCGAATCATTCACCATCAGCACCGACATAATGCCGAGCCGGATGCGGTGGTCGAAAGCCTTGTTGATATTTTGGATGATGTTTTTCAAATGGTCGAATGTCTTGGATCAGATAAAGATCAAAATTATTTCCTGTCGTATTTAAAATGCATGATGCTGCCGTAAATGATGTGGCAAAGTCCAAAGCCAAGCGCCCAGAATTCGAGTGCATAACCGTAAACCGCTGCCGACAAAAGCCCCAAAATTACAACAGTTATTCCGAGATAGCGCACATCACGCAGTGTATATTTGCTTGCATTGATGCATGAAAGGCCGTAAAAGATCAATGTTGCCGGACCAATCAATTCATAATATTTCCTGTCAAGCAGAATCAGTGAAAAAATTCCTCCGGTAACCAGCGGAATCAAAAAATTGATTGCCAAACGTTTGGAAGTGCTGTTCCAGATTGTTTCATTTTCCTTTTTTGCTTTGAAATACGTCATGATAAAAGCCGTCGCCAGCGAAAGCACCAAAACCGAAAATGCAGTAGTCATGATCCATTTATAAGTGTCGCTTTCCAGAGTCACTTCGTAGCCGCGGTTTGAAGCCAGCAGCATTTTTGCGATGTACGCGCCAACGTGTGCATAAATTCCGGCTAGAATTCCAGACAATCCGCTCAGCGAAATAAACTGCGAAGATTTGTCCATCATGCTTTTGATGTCCTGAATGTCTTTTAAATAATTTCTTTCTTCCATATTTAAAGTACTTTGAATTGCAAAGTAAATGTAAATCTTTTTTCCGGCCAAGCTTTTTCGCAATTATTTTTCATTTTCTTGTCATTTCGACTGTAGGGAGAAATCTTCTACCGGTTGGGATTTCTCCCTGCAGTCGAAATGACAATCCATTCGAAATGACAATCCAACAGTACACTTTTCAACAAAAAACCGTAATTTTGTGCAGCAAAAATTTAAACACACAAAACATACATATTATGAGTGCATTTGACGTTGTCGTTATCGGTTCAGGTCCAGGTGGTTATGTAGCTGCGATCCGTTGTGCCCAATTGGGCTTCAAAACAGCCATCATTGAAAAATATTCCACTTTGGGCGGAACCTGCCTGAATGTGGGTTGTATTCCGTCAAAAGCATTGCTCGATTCGTCACACCATTATTACGATGCAGTTTCGCATTTTAAAGAGCACGGAATCGACATCAGCGGCGAAATTAAAGTCAATATCGAGCAAATGATCGCCAGAAAAGCATCAGTTGTAGATCAAAACGTCAGCGGGATCAAATACCTGATGGACAAAAATAAAATCACCGTTTTCGAAGGATTGGGTTCGTTTGAAGACGCGACCCATATTAAAGTGGCAAAAGCCGACGGTTCCTCTGAAATTCTTGAAGCAAAAAATACGATTATTGCATCCGGTTCAAAACCATCCACGTTGCCTTTCATCAAAATCGACAAAGAAAGAATCATCACGTCAACCGAAGCGTTAAAACTGACTGAAGTGCCGAAACACTTGATCGTCATTGGCGGCGGCGTCATCGGATTGGAGCTTGGACAGGTTTATTTAAGGCTTGGCGCACAGGTTTCTGTAGTCGAATATCTGGACAGAATTATTCCGGGAATGGACGCCGGTCTGTCAAAAGAACTGACGAAAGTCCTCAAAAAGCAAGGCATGAAATTTTACACCTCACACAAAGTGAAATCGGTCGAAAGAAACGGTGGCGTAGTCGTTCAGGCGGATAATGCAAAAGGAGAAACAATTACACTCGAAGGCGATTATGCATTGGTTTCTGTCGGAAGAAAAGCGTATACTGAAGGTTTGGCTGCCGATAAAGCAGGAGTAAAGATTTCTGAAAGAGGCTTGGTCGAAGTCAACGATCACCTGCAAACAAATGTCCCGAACATTTACGCGATCGGTGATGTGATCAAAGGCGCGATGCTTGCGCACAAAGCCGAAGAAGAAGGGGTTTTTGTTGCTGAAACATTGGCCGGACAAAAACCGCACATCGATTACAACCTGATTCCAGGCGTGGTTTATACGTGGCCGGAAGTAGCTGCTGTCGGAAAAACCGAAGAGCAATTGAAAGCAGCCGGAATCGAATATAAAACGGGAAGTTTTCCAATGAAAGCGCTCGGAAGATCACGCGCTAGTGGCGATACCGACGGTTTCGTAAAAATATTGGCCGATGCCAAAACTGACGAGGTTTTAGGCGTTCACATGATCGGCGCAAGGGTTGCCGATTTAATTGCCGAAGCCGTAACGGCAATGGAATTTAAAGCCTCTGCGGAAGACATTGCAAGGATGTCGCACGCGCATCCAACATACGCGGAAGCGGTGAAAGAAGCGGCTTTAGATGCAACTGAAAAACGTTCGATACACATGTAATTTTCGGTTTATATAATAAAAAGCCCGTTCGATTGAGCGGGCTTTTTTATTGTTATCCTGTCATTTCGGCCGCAGGGAGAAATCTGTTCTATAATCGGGATTTCTCCCCGCGGTCGAAATGACAATCGAAGTCTTAAGCCGGTTTTACGCTTTTAAGAAATTTTCGGTAAATGAAAATTCCGAGTAAAGCCATCAGAATTATTGACCACAATTGAACCACGAAAGCAATGACCGAAGCTAAAATTCCCCAGCCCGTTTTTAATCCGTCGATAATTTCCAATCCGAAATTTCCATAGGCCTGATTGTCCTTTTCAATGGCAACCAATTCCTGTTTGACCGTTTCATTCTGGTAAATCGCCAGGGTGACCGTGCTGTAAGCAATTTGGTCGTGCATCGCCAAATTCTGGATCTTTGCGTTGTCACTTTGTTCTTTTTTGTTCAGCACCTCATTTTCGGCATCGGCAATGTCGTTGAGTTTTTTGCCTTTTTGATCGATGTCGTCCTGCATTCTTTTTGTGTGATCAGAAATACGTTGTTGCGACAAATCGGCGGCAAGCAATTGCAGGGAAACGTCATCGGCTTTAACGACGCGGAAATCCAGGTAATCGATTTCTTTTGCAATGGATTTGATCACGGTGTCGAGTTTGGTATTCGGAATGCGCAGTGTAATGTTGTTTTCAACCGAATATTTGATTGTTTGCAACGTGCTGTCGGCGCTGATTTTGGTTTGCTTTTTATCGATGAGGTTGCTTTGCAGATCGGTACTGGTTACGATTCCGCCAAATTTGCTGACAGCATTTTCAATTTTGTAAGTCGATTGCGCAACATTTTTGACTTTGAATTTGATATCGGCCTTTCGGATGAATTTTCGTTTGTCATTGGGATTTTGAACGGCTGCATTGGAACTCAGCACATTTTTCATCGATTCATCAGCGGAAGTTTTTTCAGATAAAGGCGCTTCTTCCGAAGCCGTTTCCGCTTGTTTACAGGAAATTACCAAAACGGCAAATGACGCCGCAACACCAAACAAGAACGTTGTTTTCATAAAGATTGATTTTAAAGATTACTAATTATTTATGGATTTGCGTAATGTTCAATAAATAGTTATGGATTTTAATTTTTTTAACAAATTCGCAGCGCACTAATAATTGTGCCAAAAAAATACACAAAAGCCATCCGACGAAAATTTTATCGTAATTTTGAAATCCGAAACCAACATTTCCTTGAGAACATCCGTATTTAAAGAAATTTCCGATCCTCAAAAAATTAAGGCGCAGCTGCTTTCGTGGGCGCAGCAATTCCGCGAAGTCACTTTTTTAGACAGCAATAATTATCCGCAAGAATATTCCAATGTGGATTGCATGCTCGCTATTGATGCGCTGACTTCGATAAAAACCGATCATCCGAATGCATTCGAAGATTTAAAGCAGTACCAGCAAATTACGAAAGACTGGCTTTTCGGCTATTTGTCTTACGACCTGAAAAATGATACCGAAGATTTAAAATCCCAAAATTTCGACGGTTTGCAGTTTCCGGATCTGTATTTTTTCCAGCCTAAAAAATTGTTTTTTCTGAAAGGAAACCTGTTGGAGATTTGTTACCTGAACCTGTGCGATGATGAATTGGAACCGGATTGGGAGGAAATCGTTACCGTAGAAAGTCAAAAGTCGAAAGTCGAAAGTCTTCTGAAAATCAAACAGCGCATTTCTAAAGAAAATTATCTTATGAAAGTGTCGAAAATGCTCGGCCACATTCATCGCGGCGATATTTACGAAGCCAATTTCTGTATGGAATTTTATGCAGAAAACGCCACGATCGATCCATTAGAAAAATACCAGAAACTCAATGCGATTTCAGAACCGCCGTTTGCCGTTTTCTTTAAAAACCACAGGCAATTTCTGATTTCAGCTTCGCCCGAAAGGTACTTGAAAAAAGAAGGCAATAAAATCATTTCCCAGCCAATTAAAGGAACAGCGAAGCGAAGTTTAGATGCAATTGAAGACGAACGAATTAAAAACGAACTGCTTTCAAATGCAAAAGAACGCTCTGAAAACATCATGATCGTTGATCTCGTACGCAATGATCTGTCGCACACCGCTGCCAAAGGTTCGGTAAAAGTCGAAGAAATGTGCAGCGCGTATTCGTTTAAGCAAGTCCATCATTTGATCTCAACAGTAGTTTCTGAATTGGATCCGCAATATGCCGCAGCCGATGTTTTGAAAACCACTTTTCCAATGGGCAGCATGACCGGCGCACCCAAAGTTTCAGCAATGAAAATCATCGAAAACCTCGAAGAAACCAAACGCGGATTGTACAGCGGTGCCGTTGGGTATTTTACGCCAAACGGCGATTTCGATTTCAATGTCGTGATCCGAAGCATTTTGTACAACCAGCAAAATCAGTATTTATCGTTTTCCGTAGGAAGCGCGATCACGTCTTTATCCGATCCTGAAATGGAATATGAGGAATGTTTGCTGAAAGCGAAAGCCATGTTTGCCGTTTTGAGTTAGGAATTAGGGAAAAGGATTGCGTTTAATTGTTTATTTTTGACAGCATGAAAACTGCTTTCCAAAACGTATTAGACTCAAAATTGGATTTTCTAAAAGGAAAAAAATTGCTTCTTGCAGCCAGCGGCGGCATCGACAGCATGGTTTTGGTTGATTTATTGCTGAAGGAAAACTTCGAAATCGCAATCGCACATTGTAATTTTCAATTGCGTGGCATTGAAAGTTTTGAAGACCAGAAATTCATCGAAAATTTCGCCCAAAAAAACAACATTCCGGTTTTCATTACCCAATTCGATACCAAGGCTTTCGCCGAAGATTATAAACTGTCCACTCAGGTTGCAGCGCGGGAACTCAGGTACAATTGGTTTTACGAACTGCTCGAAACCGAAATTTACGATTGCATTTTAACCGCGCACCATGCCGACGACAATCTCGAAACATTCCTGATCAATTTATCGCGCGGCACCGGAATCGAAGGACTGACCGGAATTCCGCAGCAAAATGAAAAAATCATCCGGCCGTTATTGGCGTTCAGCCGAATGGAAATTGAAGCTTACGCGAAAGAAAATCAGGTCGAATGGCGCGACGACAGCAGCAACGCATCTGATAAATATTTACGCAATAAAATACGCCACCACATTGTTCCGCTGCTTAAAGAATTGAATCCCGAATTTTTAGGAACTTTCCAAAAAACACAGGATTATCTGCAGCAAACGCAAGCAATGGCTGAAGATGCAGCAATCATGGTGTACCAACAAGTGGCGCAGGAAGCGAATGACGAAATTCATTTCAATTTAAAAAAGCTCAAAAAATTGCCAAATTACCATTCCTATTTGTACCAATGGCTCAATGAATTTGGGTTTTCGGCATGGAAAGACATTTATGCATTGGCCGACAGCCAGAGTGGAAAGCAGGTTTTTTCACCGCAATTCCGCCTGATCAAAAACCGAGATTTCCTGATTTTGTCGCCATTGAAAATTGAAACCGAAACTTCAGAATTTAGGATTGACGAAAATACCACAGACGTTAATTTTCCGATAAAACTGACATTTTCAAACGTGGATTCGGTTATCCAAACATCAAATAAAACTATCTTTACGGACGCTGAAAAACTCGAGTTTCCATTAATTTTGAGGCGCTGGAACGAAGGCGATATTTTCGAGCCATTCGGAATGGGCGGAAAGTCGAAAAAAGTCAGCAAATTCTTCAAGGACGAGAAATTTTCATTGGCCGAAAAAGAAAAAACCTGGCTGGTTTGCTCCGGAAATAAAATTGTCTGGATCGTTGGCAAACGCGCCGATGAACGCTTTAAAGTCTCAGAAACCACTAAAAACATATTACAAATCGCATGGTTATCATGAAGAAAATATACTTTTTATTGTTCGCTTTTTTTGGATTGCTCCAAATGAATGCCCAAATGCTGAATCCTGTAAAATGGTCGACGCGAACCGAAAAAATCTCCGCTTCCGAATTCAACCTTATTTTTGAAGGAATCATTGACGACGAATGGCATGTGTATTCACAGTTTACGCCGGATGGCGGTCCGCTTCCGATGGAAATTAAATTCAAGAATGCGAAAGGCAATTTCGATTTGATCGGAAAAGCAGCTGAAACCGGAACGAAGAAAGAATTCAATGATGTTTTTGGTGTAGATGAACTTTTCTTCGCTAAGAAATTATTGATCAAGCAAAAAATCAAAGTTGCCAACACAAATGGTTTTAAGGTTGATGCGAGCGTTGATTACCAGGTTTGCAAAAGCAGCTGCATCAACGATAAAAAGAATTTTACTTTCGACATTCCAAAAATCACAGCAGTAGCAGCAATAATTCCTGTTACGCCAGAAAAAAGTACCGTTTTAAGAGATACCATTTCAGTAGTTCCAGACACCGCAACTACCGAAAAAGCAACTGCAACGGAAAAAGAAACCGTAGTCTCTGAAATCAAAGCGCCGCCAAAGAAAACCGAACCGCACAAAGGACTGTTATCCATTTTTATCATTGCTTTTCTATCCGGATTCGCTGCTTTGCTGACGCCATGCGTATTTCCGTTAATTCCGATGACGGTAAGTTTTTTTACAAAACAAAGTAAAAACAAACGCGAAGGCAAGAAAAATGCGATCATTTACGGCATTTCTATTATCGTGATTTATGTGGCGCTGGGCTTTTTCGTTTCGTGGGCTTTTGGTGCCGATGCACTGAATTCATTGGCCACAAACGTTTATTTCAATATCATTTTCTTCATTTTACTCGTGATTTTCGCTGCGTCGTTTTTAGGCGCTTTTGAAATCATGCTGCCCAATTCCTGGGCAAATAAAGTAGACAAACAAGCCGATCGTGGCGGAATTGTCGGAATTTTATTCATGGCACTGGCGTTGGCTATCGTATCGTTTTCATGCACCGGGCCCATTGTCGGAACATTGTTGTTTGAAGCGGCTTCGAAAGGTGTCGTTGGGCCAATCGTGGGCATGTTCGGATTTTCATTGGCTTTAGCCTTGCCGTTTATGTTGTTCGCCATGTTCCCGGGCTGGTTGAATTCGCTCCCAAAATCGGGCGGATGGCTCAATACTGTAAAAGTATTTTTAGGGTTTTTAGAATTGGCTTTGGCATTCAAATTTTTATCGAATGCCGATTTGGTTTTGCAGATGCATTTGCTTGAAAGGGAAGTTTTCCTATCGATATGGATTGCGATCTTCGGAGCTTTGGCTCTGTATCTTTTTGGGAAAATCAGCATGCCGCACGATAGTCCGTTGCCGTTTATTTCTGTAGGCAGGCTGTTTTTGGGATTGCTGGTTTTGTCATTTACCGTGTATTTGATTCCCGGACTTTGGGGTGCACCGTTAAAACTCATCAGTGCGTTTCCACCTCCGAATGAATACAGCGAAAGCCCACGTGGTTTTGGTGGCGGCGGTACAACGTCAAATATGGCAACACTTCCGGCTGGCGCGAAATTCGGGCCGCATGACATTGTCACTTTTGATGATTACAACAAAGGATTGGCTTATGCCAAATCAGTCAACAAACCGATTATGCTCGATTTTACAGGTTATGCCTGTGTGAATTGCCGCAAAATGGAACGCAATGTCTGGTCGGATGAAAAAGTACTTGAAATTCTGAAGAAAGACATCGTTTTAATTTCGCTGTATGTTGATGACAAAAGGGATTTGCCTGAAAACGAAAAGTTCACTTCAAAATCAACTGGCGAAATCATCGAAACCGTTGGCGATAAGTGGACCGATTTCATGATTACAAAATACAAAACCAATACGCAGCCATTGTATGTTTTAACAGATTTGAATGGCAATAGCCTTAACGAAACGGTGAGTTATGTTGGTGTTGAAGAATATCTGAACTGGCTTAAAACCGGAATCTCCAAATTTAAAAAGTAACTACGAACCGTCGTATTTGTCGAGTTTTTTCTGGATCGTTGCGGCTGAAATTCCGTGGATGAATACCGAAAGAATGATCGTAACTGCAGTTAATTCGGTTAGTTTTCCGTTGTCACCAAAATCGGCTTTGCCCAAAGCATACATCAGGTAAAATATCGATCCGATGCCACGGATGCCGTAAAACGACAGTACAAACTTCTCAAACCGACTTAGATCTGTCCGCGCAAGCGCGATCCAGCCACTGATTGGGCGAATGACTAAAATGATCGCAAGTGCGATAAAAATCAGATGCCAATCCCATAAAGATTCGCGGTTCGACGCCATGTAAATGCCCATGATCACAAACAAAAAAGCGACGAATATCCTTTCAATTTCTTCTGTAAAATCATGAAGATTGTCCATGTGGTGGATGTCTTTGTCGCTGTTGCTGAAACTGCAGGCTGCAATGAAAACCGCAATAAATCCGTAACCGCCGCACATTTCGGTAATCGCATAAGGCAGTAAAGTGAGCGTTAACGATAAAATCCCGCGGCTGATTTTTGCCTGCTGGTTTTTGTTGGTCATCGAAAAAATGAGTTTGTATAAAATCCAGCCTGAAAACAAACCGATTGCTACACCGACAACAATTTTATAAAGGATATCGGTTAAGATCCATTCTGAAATCCAGTTGTGGTAATCCATTCCTTTTGTTGCGAGAAATATCGCAAAATAGGTAAACGGAAACGCCAATCCATCATTGATCCCGGCTTCTGATGTGAGTGCCAAGCGCGTTTTGGAAATGTCTTTTTCACTCGGTTTTGTCGTTTGCAAATCGGCTGCAAGTACCGGATCTGTTGGCGCAATTAACGATCCGAATAAAATAGCGGCGGCAGGGGCAAGCCCGATGAACCACCAGCTTAACCAGGCTGTAGCGATAATTGTCAGTGGCATCGTAACCGCCAAAAGCCAAAACGAATACTTCCAGGTTTTCCATTTAAAAGGACGCTTGATTTTGAGCCCGGCATTCGTCAGCGCAATAATGACCACGAATTCGGATATTTTTTTGATGATGTCGACATTATTCAAAACGGCAATCGACGAATAATTGTTCGTAAAAATATAAATGACGATTCCGATCAGCAGGTAAATGATTGGCGCGGTAATGTTTTTATTGTTCAGCAGATTGGGAACCGTTGCTGCCAGAAGCGTTACGATCCCGATGATGATCAGGTGGAAATTGTATTCGTCAAATTTCAGAAATTCCGCAAAATCCATAAGCTGCAATTGTTTTTGGATTTAGAAATTACGGAAAATATGTGGTTTGTGCTAAATTGCCGGTATAATTTCAGAATATTTTGGCATTTACAAAAAAAAACCTTCCAAAGAGGAAGGCTTAAATTTTATTTTAAAATGTGTTGGCTTAGGATCCGGTAGACTTCATTGATGTTGTCTCCGCCTTTGCCGAATTGTTTTTTAATCGGCAATTCCTGATCTTTGATCCAGATTTTGAGTTCGGCGTCCAAATCTAAAATCCCGGCACTTTCTTTCGAAAACTTGATGACGTTAGTGTACGGAATCGACATATAATCGACTTTAGTCCCAACAAGTTGTTTTTCAACAAGAATCAGTCTTTTGTTTGTAAAAATAAACATGTCACGGATGACTTTGTATGCTTTCTCGATGGTTTCGCCGTCGATCAGCATTGGTTCGAATTCTTTAGTAACATCAGTAAGATTCACTTCTGAAGCATTTCCGAGTATGGCATTAAATATTCCCATGGTAATTTTTGTTTGGATTAATGTCCAAATTTAACATTAATTGCGGTTTTACCTTCCCAACAAACCATTAATTTATGAATTGAGATTTTTTAAATCCGATCGCAATTTACTTTTTCAGAAAGACCTTAAACGTCGTTCCTTTTCCTTTTTCCGATTCCACTTCGATATGACCCAGCAGTTTTTCGGCCATTTTTTTAACGGTAGAAAGTCCGAGGCCAGTCCCTTTTGTATGAAAACGGTCATTTTGACCTAGCGTTTGAAAAACCTCGAATATTTTATCAAAATTCGCGGCGTCAATTCCGGTTCCGTTATCGGTAACCGAAATGATATTTTCAGTTTCTGTCTGGCTGAAGCCAATGGAAATCACACCTTTTTCCTTATCGTTGTATTTGATGCTGTTGCTGATGAGGTTGTATAAAATCTGCCCCAGCGCGATCGCATTTGAATGCAGTTCGACCTCTTTTTTAGGCAATATGAATTTGAAATCATTCTTGATATTCAACAATCCGATGATGTATTTTCCAAATTCACGCAGGATGATTTTTTCCTTTTGTTCGACGTTTAAATTGTCATATTTATAGTAATTCAGGATGCCATCGATGAGTTTTTTGAGTTCTTCAGAGGACTGGAAAATATAATCCAGCATTTGGTTTCCTGCCGCGTCGACACTGTTTCCATATTCATCTTTGAACATCTTTGTAAGTTGCATGATGTTGTTCAAAGGTGATTTTAAATCGTGCGAAACCACTGACGAAAATTGCTCCAGGTCTTCATAACGCGACAGCAAAGTGTTGTGGCTTTCTGTGAGTTTGATGTTGTTTTTGCGCAATTCGAGCAATTTTGAAACTTGGTTTCCGAGTTTTCTAAGCGATTCCAGTTGGTATTCTTCAAGGTTTCTGGGATGGTCATCGATGACGCACAACGTTCCAACCGTAAATCCGTCAGAATCCGTCAAAGGCATTCCGGCATAATAACTCACATAAGGCGCGCCAATGACATACGGATTGTCGAAAAAGCGTTCGTCTTTACTGGTGTCTTCAATGATTAAAAGCTCATTGGGATTGTTAATCGCATGGGCGCAGATCGCATTTACTCTCGGGGTTTCTTCGATACCGGTAATTCCAACTTTCGATTTAAACCATTGGCGGTGTTCGTCGATGAGCGTGATCAACGAGATCGGCGCATTGCAAATCTCTGCGGCCAATAGCGTAATGTCGTCAAAATCTTTCTCAGGAATTGTATCGAGAATTTTGTAGGTCATCAGCGCATCGAGACGCGCCCTTTCATTTTTGGGTATTTGTGGTGCAATCATTTAGTTTTGTGGTATTTGGGGGGTGCAAATATAGTAACGATTTTTGATTCCAATTCGTTTCGTCAAACTTTAACTATAACAAAATTTTAGTACTTTCGTATTTATAAACGCCATTTAAATAAAAGTATCAGCCATGTTAGTAAAAGTTTTTGGAAGCGCCGTCTTTGGCGTCGAAGCTACGACCATTACCGTCGAGGTCAATATCGACAAGGGAATTGGGTATCATTTGGTGGGTTTGCCCGACAATGCCATTAAAGAAAGCAGTTACCGGATTGCCGCCGCATTAAAAAACAACGGCTATGCTTTGCCTGGAAAAAAAATCACGATCAATATGGCTCCGGCCGATTTGCGAAAAGAAGGTTCGGCCTATGACTTGACGTTGGCTGTTGGAATTCTTGTGGCTTCGGGCCAAATTAAATCTGAAGAAACCGACCGTTACATCATCATGGGCGAATTGTCGCTCGATGGCGGATTGCAGCCCATAAAAGGCGCTCTGCCCATCGCGATTAAAGCCAAAGAAGAAGGCTTTAAAGGGTTTTTCCTTCCGAAGCAAAATGCAAAAGAAGCCGCAATCGTTTCAGATTTGGACGTGTACGGAATTGAAAACGTGCAGGAAATTATCGATTTTTTTGAAGGAAACGGCACGCTGGAACCGACCGTTTTCAACACGCGCGAAGCGTTCAACCAGGCGATGCACTTTCCCGAATTTGATTTCAGCGATGTCAAAGGGCAGGAGAGCATCAAACGTTGCATGGAAATTGCCGCAGCAGGCGGACACAACATCATCCTGATTGGGCCGCCGGGTTCGGGAAAAACAATGTTAGCCAAACGATTGCCGAGCATTTTACCGCCAATGACGATACGCGAAGCGCTTGAAACCACTAAAATCCACAGCGTTGCCGGAAAATTAAAGGAAACCGGATTGATGCACCAGCGGCCATTTCGGAGTCCACATCATACCATTTCAAATGTCGCTTTAGTTGGCGGTGGAAGCTATCCACAACCCGGCGAAATTTCGATGGCGCACAATGGCGTGCTTTTTTTGGATGAACTGCCCGAATTTAAGCGCGAGGTTTTAGAAGTCATGCGGCAGCCGCTCGAAGATCGGGAAGTGACGATTTCGCGGGCGAAGTTTACCATTACGTATCCGTCTTCATTTATGCTCGTAGCCAGCATGAACCCAAGCCCAGGCGGTTATTTTAACGATCCCGATGCGCCGGTAGCTTCTTCGCCAAATGAAATGCAACGGTATTTAAGCAAAATTTCCGGGCCGTTATTGGATCGGATTGACATTCATATTGAAGTGACGCCGGTGCCTTTTGAAAAATTATCGGATGAGCGAAAATCGGAAAACAGCCATGACATCCGCGAACGCGTCACGAAGGCAAGGGAAGTTCAGAGTTTGCGTTTTTCCGAAAATCAAACGGTCAATTACAATGCACAGATGAACACGAAGCAAATCCGGGAACACTGTAAACTAGATGAATCCTCGCTGCAATTGTTAAAAACGGCAATGGAACGGCTCAATTTATCTGCACGCGCTTATGACAGAATATTGAAGGTTTCGAGAACGATTGCCGATTTGGATGCATCTGAAAATGTATTGTCGAACCATATTTCTGAAGCGATTCAGTACAGGAGTTTGGATCGGGAAGGCTGGCTCGGATAAATAATTTCAATTGAAATTGTAATCCAAATCAGCAGTGAATTGCGTATTTTTGGAAATAAATTTACCTCAATGAAAATTGTTATTTCTCCTGCGAAATCACTCGATTTTGAATCGGCTTTGCCTACCGAAAAATTCACCAAAAGCGCTTTTATGGCCGACAGCCGTACGATCAATAAAGTCATCAAACAAAAAAAACCGAAAGAATTGTCAGCCTTGATGGACATTTCAGATAAGCTTGCCGATTTAAATTGGCAACGCAATAAAAAATGGAAAACACCTTTTACCGCTGAAAATGCGCGGCCTGCAATCTATGCCTTTAATGGCGATGTGTATCAGGGTTTGGATGCTCATACGATTCCGTTGGAAAAATTGGATGAACTTCAAAACAGCCTGCGGATTCTTTCAGGTTTGTACGGATTGTTAAAACCGCTCGACCTGATTCAGCCGTATAGACTCGAAATGGGAACACATTTACCCATCGGTGAAAGTCCTAATTTATATGATTATTGGAAACAAAAACTCACCAAAGCTTTGAATAAAGAACTCAAAAAAGGCGAACTTCTGATCAATCTGGCGAGCCAGGAATATTTTTCAGCAATTGATGTGAAAGCCTTGAAAGTTCCTGTCATTACGCCGGAATTCAAAGATTATAAAGATGGCAAACTCAAGATTATCAGCTTCTTTGCCAAAAAAGCGCGCGGCATGATGGTGCGTTACATTATGGATACCAACGCGAAAACCATCGAAAACCTCAAAGGATTTGATTACGAAGGCTATCGTTTTGACGCCAATCTGTCAAAAGGTAATACGCTTGTTTTTACGCGGTAATTGTAACAAACGTTTTTTTTAACACACAGATGCGTTTAGGAAACGTTAAATCGCAAGTGCGTTTGCTTCAAATTATTACATTTACGACTTTAAAATAAAAACCAATGATTAGAAAAAGTTTGCTGCTAACGGGTATGTTTTGCTCGCTGAGCCTTTTTGCCCAGGATGAACTCATCAAAAAAGTAATCAACAATGCTTCTTTAAGTTCAAAATTTGAGTTTAAAAATGTGATCGATCTGGAAACTACTTCGGTAAAAAACCAGGGTTCTGCCGGGACTTGCTGGAGTTATTCTGGGAATTCATTCCTTGAATCGGAAATGATCCGCATGGGAAAACAGCCGGTGGATTTGGCCGAAATCTATTCGGCAAGGCAGGTTTATCTGTCAAAAGCCAGAAATTACATTTTGTTTAATGGAAATATGGGACTTGGCGACGGCGGCGAAACGCACGACGTGATGAACATGCTACGCAAATATGGTGCAATGCCGCAAACTGCCTATACGTATGAAGATTACGGAAAAGGCACGTTAAAATCAGGTGATTTTCAGGACAAGTTCAAAGCGATTTTAGATGCTTATATTAAAAATCCGGATCCGAAAAAAGGCGTTTCATGGGTTTCTGACATCAACAATTACATGGATGAAAAGCTGGGTAAATTGCCGGCAACTTTCAAATACAACGGAAAAGATTACAATCCGCACACGTTTGCAAAAGAAGTGGTTGGCATCAATCCGGATGATTACGTAGAGTTTTCATCTTACAAAGACAGTCCGTATTACCAGAAAATGGTTCTGCCTGTGCCGGATAATTGGAGTTACGACCAATTGTACAATGTTCCGATGAAAGAATTGACTGATATTATCGACAATGCGCTTGCAAAAGGCTATACTGTTGCCTGGTCTTCGGATGTATCTGAACCGTATTTCAGCTGGAGAAACGGCGTGGCACAAGTACCAAACTTAGATGATTTGTACAACATCACTGATGAGCAGAAAAAGACGATTTTCGACGGTCCGATCAAGGAAAAAGACGTCACCGAAGATTTAAGGCTCGAAGGGTTGTACAGTTTATACACGACTGATGACCATGCGATGCAGATCGTAGGATTGGTGAAAGACCAAAATGGAAAAGAATACTACAAAGTAAAAAATTCCTGGGGCGCATCAAACGATTACAAAGGCTATTTGTATGTTACGAAAGCGTTTGTACAATTAAAATCTACCGGGATTTTGCTGAACAAAGGCGGACTTCCAAAGAATATCAAAAGCAAGCTTCACGCTTAACAAAAAAATCCGGTTACAAACCGTAACGGGATTTTTTTTAACTAACTCTCTATCGTTTAATATTCAAACTCTTCGTATTCCCGCAGGGTTTCGGCGGTCAGTTTTCGTTGGTTTACCGACAATTCGCGCATGGCTTCAACGCCTTTTTTTGCACTGCGGTTGATCTTTGACAAACGCGAAGAAAACGTTTCTAATTTCTTTGCATCTGTGCTGTCAAGTTTTTGCTTGAGTTCATTTACAAAATCCATAAACTCAGGAAGCACGTTGCTGTTTTCATCATAATCAGACTTTAAATCCTCAAACGACTCTTTGATTTCCTTACTCAGGTCATTCGAATAGTATTCGCTTTTCATCCTGAACTCCTTAATGATCTTCTTAACGTTGTTTCCGAATAATCCCATAGTAATAGCAATTAATTACGTAACTGTTTTATATTCAATCAAATATAATGAATATATAAAAACGGTTTTAATTTTTTTTAAATTATTTTGTTGTTTGTTTGTAACACCCCGAAAGTAGTGACTTTTGTGTATACAAATATTAACTTAATGATAAGATTTCAATTAAAGCATAAAAAAAACCCGAAGGTTAGTCCGGAGCTCTTAATCATATTTATTTACGATTTCAGATGTATGATTTACGCAGTCAGCGTTCGTGAATCGTGCATCTGAAATCGTAAATTTACTTAATGCATGGCTTCAGCCGGGTCAATTTTATTCTTCCCTTTTTTAACCAATAATATAATCGGGATGCAACACAGGAATAGGATTCCGAGATACAGGAAAATATCCATATACGACATCACCGTACTCTGTTTGTTAACAGAAAAATCAAGTACCTGATAGGCTTTTCCGAGCGCTTCATTGGCTGTAAAGCCTTTCGACATAAATCCCTGCTGCAATTGATGCACGCGGTTTTGCACTTCCAATTTGCTCATGTCGAGGTTTGAAACCAAATTGACGCGGTGTTCCTGGCTAAAACGCGTAATAAAAGTCGTGATGATCGCAATCCCGAAAGAACCGCCCAATTGACGCATCATTCCGGTAAAAGCCGCACCTTCGCCAATGTGCTTTCCTTTTAACGTCGAAAGAGCCATCGTCGTAATCGGTACGAATAACAATCCGAGACCAATTCCCCGCATAATCAACGGCCAGAACAAGTGTTCTTTTCCGGTATCTGGCGTAATCACATTGTGCATCCAGAACGTAAAGAAAAAGAAGATCAAAAATCCAACGGCCACCATATAAGCCTGCGGAACGCCTTTCTGGATTAAGTTTCCGATGATTGGCATCATAAAAGCGGTGGTTATCGATCCCGGAATCAACAGCAATCCAGCATCGGTCGCCGTCCAGCCTAAAATGGATTGCGTATAAATCGGAATGACCAAGGTCGATCCGTACAATCCGAATCCAAGAATGAAACACATCACGGTGCCAACCCGTAAATTCCCGTCTTTCAATACTTTTAAATTCACGATCGGAAACTCATAAGTCAGTTCGCGCCATAAAAAAGCGAGAAAACCAAATAAGCTTACGACACTTAAAATCACGATCACTTCATCGTTGAACCAATCGTCCTGTTGGCCATGTTCAAGCACAAATTGAAGCGAACCGATAAACGAAGCCAGAAAAACAATTCCCCACCAATCGACCTGATTGGCTTTGAGTTTTTCCCCATATTTCGGACTTTTCACAAAAGTCATCGTCAAAAATACGGCGATAATCCCAAGTGGAATGTTGATGTAAAAAATATACGGCCATGAGAAATTATCAACAAGATAACCTCCCAGAGGCGGCCCTAATGTTGGCCCAACAATCACACCCATACCATAAATCGCCTGCGCCATTCCGCGTTTGGCAATCGGATAACTTTCGGTGATGATCGTTTGTGCGGTCACGAGCAAGGCGCCACCGCCAAGCCCTTGTACGAATCGAAAGGCGACGAGTTCCCAGATATTAGAGGCATTTCCGCAAAGGAAAGACGATACCGTAAATATGACAATCGACACCGCAAAATAATTCCGCCTTCCAAATTGTTGTGAAAGCCACGAAGTCATCGGGATCACGATCACATTTGCAATCGCATAAGCCGTAATCACCCAGGCGACATCGGTTAAAGTTGCGCCAAGGCTTCCGCGCATATCGGTCAATGCGACATTGACAATTGTGGTATCGACGATTTCAAGCAGGGCACAAAGGACCGCCGTAATCGTAATGATCACGCGCCTGAAGCCGTATTCTACCAAATCGTCATCTCCTGCTGTAGCTACTGCTGGCATGTTTTTTAATTAACAATTAATAATAAATAATTTAATTGACAATGGACAATTGATAATGGATAATTTTTAGGAGCTGTTTCCCGCTTTCCGCTATATCTTTTCACGGCTTCGCTGCGCTGCGCCATAAAAAGGATACCGCTGCAATCGGGGCTAAGGCATCCGTTTTCAAAATTATTATTTCAGATGCACATCCACGTCCACGTTCATTCCCGGACGGAGCAGTTTCATTTTTTCAGCATCATTGCTTTTATCAAGGCTGATTTTAACCGGCAATCTCTGAATCGTTTTTACGAAATTTCCGGTAGCATTATCAGGTGGCAGTAAAGAGAATCTTGAACCGGTTGCAGGGGAGAACGACGTGATGGTTCCCTCAAAATCAGTATCCGGATAAGCATCCACTTTGATCGTTGCTTTTTGTCCCATCACCATTTTATTCAATTGCGTTTCTTTAAAATTTGCGATCACCCAAATGTCGCTGCTGTTGATGATGTAGAACAACGATTGTCCCGGTTGTACCAATTGTCCCGGCTGGATAGCGATTTTAGAAACCTGTCCGTCAGCAGACGCGGTAACCACAGTATAAGATAAATTCAGATTTGCGGCATCAAGCGCGGCTTTTGCACGGTTGATATTGGCAGCGGCAACATCCGTCTGTTTGCTCGAAACATTCGATTTGGCCTGGATCACCGATTTCTGGAAATTGCTTGCACGTTGTTGGTCTTGCAAAATTTTCAACTGGCTTTGCGCTTCCAATTTTGCAGCTTCAGCCTGCTCAAATTGTTGTTTGGTGATCGAGTGGTTTTTGTACAGATTGTTGTAACGGTCGAAATCATTCGAAGCCAATTTCAAACGGATCTTTGCTGTTTCAATATTTCCGCCAGCCGATTGCACATTTGCTTCAGATACCGAAACGTTTGCCTGTGCGCTTCCTACATCCGCTTTAGAAACGGCTAAATTTCCTTCGGCAGCAATCAGTGCAGCCTGGGCATCGGCCACTTTTACGACATAATCTTTATCGTCAATTGTAAAAAGCGTGTCGCCTTTTTTGACATAATCGTTGTCTTTCACATACACTTTGGTCACATAGCCGGTCACTCTCGGAATGATCGGGTTCATGTTTTTCTCGATCTGCGCATCATCGGTGCCTTCGTGGGCAAGCGAATGCACGTATTTGTAAATTCCGTAAGTCAATCCTAAAACGATCAATACTCCGAAAATCAGTATAAATTTCTTGTTGGTTTTTTTCTTTTCTTCCATGATGGGTAAATATTATTTTGTTGTAAGGTTGAATGATTGTGTCAGTTGGCCAGAAGCGTCGAGCAATTCGTAATATTTCAACACGACGTTTGCTTTGGCATAAGCGAGGTTGATTTTGGCGCTCAAATCTTCCACATCGGCTTCAAGCAAATCGTTGGTGTCTGAAAGCCCGTTGTCGTATTTGTCTTTTACAATTCTGTAATTTTCGTCGGCTTGGCCAACGGCTTCGGTGTAAACCTTATCCTGTTTCATCGACAAATCATAGCTTTCTTTGGCTTCCATGATCTGTTCCTTGATGCGGTCGGTTAAGATTGCTTTTTGCTGTTCGACTTCCTGGGCACGGCTTTTGGCAGCTTTGACTTCTTTGCCATTTTTGAAGATTGATGACAAATTGTAGGACAATCCAACGCCAACATTCATCGCATTTTCAACACGAACAACATTCTGAATATCCATCGCAACGTAACCGCCAGTCAATGAAAGCGCCGGATAATAGCCACTTTGCGCGACTTTAATTTCTGATTTGCTGGCGTTTTCGAGATGGCTTAGTGCTTCCATGTCTTTTCTGCTTTGCAATGCTTCAGCTTCGGTTTGCACGTTGAACGAAAATAAATCGTTCTGGATGCTTTCCGGACTTACGGAAATTTGCGTTTCCGGTGAAAGCTTCAATAAAGTCACCAGATAATAATTGATCAGGCGCACGTTTTTTTCGGCATCGTCCAATGACAATTGGTATTTGGAAACCTGCAATTGCGCTTTTAATAAATCGTTTCTCGCTATGATTCCGTTTTGTTCCATAGCCGTGAAATCGGTTACGCGCTGCTGGCCGCTTTTGAGGCTTTCTTTGAACAATTCGACCGATTTTTGCGCTTTATACAAATCGGCATAATAGCTCACGACTTTCATCGCCGTTTCCTCTTTGGTATAACTGGCATTGGCGAGTTCGGCTTTGTACTGGCTTTCCGATGCTTTGATGCTGTTTCGAAGTTTGAAGCCTGAAAATAGCGGCATTGAAACGCTGGCCTGCCCGAACATCAGTTGGTTGACTTTCGGAGTTGCAGCGGGTTCTTCATTCGGATCATCTGAAGCTTCATTTGAAGATTTCAGTTTGATGTCGGCATTGGTCAGGCGCAAATATTGGCCAGAAATTTTGACATCAGGATACTGGTTGTTTTTTACCGATGAGAGTTCGTAACTTCTCGTTACCGATTTTGTCGTCGCAAGGCCGACTTCGTCACTTTTAGAAAGCGCGATTTCGACAGCATCTTTAAGCGACAGGTTGGTTTTCTGTTGTGCTTCAACGGATGAAATCCCCAAAAGGAACAATCCGAACAGCAAAAGTTTACTGAATTTCATTTATTAAAAGGGCTTTGATGGTTTGTTTAATGTGTTTTGTTAAGTCGGTTTTGATGTAATTGTCGAACGCTTCATCGGTTCTCAAGTCGAGAAGTTCCTCAAAATACGGACGGTTCATCTGAAAATGAAAAAACGTTCCAAGAATTGTTGGCGGAAGCAAAATCACGTTGATGTCTTTTTTAAAAACGCCTTTTTCCTGGCCTTCTGTGATTATTTTTTCAAGTGAGATCAGGTTTTGGCGTTTGACTTCTGTGAAAGATTTGATGTCGACGGCGCGTTTTTTATTCGACAATTCAAAATGCAAAATTTGATAAATGCACTTGTTTTTGTTGATGCGTGTGATGTATAAATCGATGAGTTTGTTGATTTTTTCCATCGGCTCGATGGCTTCCTGATATAAATTCTCAAGCTGCATTTTAAGATCGGAAGTGCGGAAATAGATCAATGATTCCAGCATTTTTTCCTTCGATCCGAAGTAATACGAAACCATTGCAATGTTGATTTTCGCTTCTTTTGAGATGTTTCGTATCGATGTTCCGTCAAAACCTTTTTCTGCAAAAAGCCTTTCAGCTACGAGCAGGATCTGGATTTGTTTGTCATTTAAGTCTAACGTCATAGTATCGATTTTAAATCGGGTACAAAGTTAAACGATTGTTTAATTCAAACGTTTGTTTAGTTTTTTATTAACGTAATATTAACATAAAACGTTTTCGGATTGGTGGCCACAAATGCACGAATTAAATAGAATTATCTGATCCCGGAAATAAAAGAATCAATTTTAGAAATTCCGTCTTCAGTCAGATGTTTTACAAAAGCGCTTCCAATAATGGCTCCAGAAGTTGATTTGGTCGCCTGTTCAAATGTTTTTTTGTTGTTGACCCCAAAGCCAACGATCAACGGATTTTTGAGTTTCATTGCCGAAATCCGTTCAAAATAATTCGTTTGCCTCTCACCAAAACCATCCGAACTTCCAGTCACGCTCGAAGACGATACCATATAAATAAATCCGTTTGATATGCTGTCGATAAAACGAATGCGTTCCTCAGAAGTTTGCGGCGTAATCAGGAATACGTTGACCAAACCATATTTTTCAAAAGTGGATTTATATGCTGTTTCATAAATATCGACCGGAAGATCGGGAATGATCAATCCGTCGATTCCGGTTTCGGCACATTTTTGACAGAAATCTTCCACCCCAAATTGCAGGATCGGATTGAAATAACCCATAATTAAAAGCGGGATTTTCACGCTTTTGCGAATGTTTCTTAGCTGCTCAAAAAGCAGTTTTGTATTCATGCCGTTTTGCAATGCTGCTGTCGAACTGGCCTGAATGGTCGGGCCGTCGGCCAATGGATCGCTGAATGGCAAACCGATTTCGATCATGTCGACACCGCTTTTTTCGAGTTGTTGAATGATCGAAACCGTGTCGGAAATATTTGGATAACCTGCCGTAAAATAGATCGAAAGCAGTTTTTTGTTTTGGGATAATTTATCTTGAATGCGATTCATATTGTTTTGTGTTTGTGTGCGTTAGGGATAGCAATGGAAATCCTTTTTGTTTTTGAAAAAACCTCAAATTAGGAAAAATGCTTCTAAACAAAAAGATTGAAATGAATAGCGCGACCCGCAGGGAAACGCCCAACTATAATTTAAAATAATCAATATACGTATTCAAATCCTTGTCGCCGCGGCCGGATAAACTAATCACTAAAATATCTTCAGTCTTAAAGTTCTTTTTATCCAAAGCCGCAAAGGCATGGGCACTTTCAATGGCCGGAATAATGCCTTCGGTTTTGGCAAGTTCGCGTCCGGATTGCATGGCTTCGGCATCTGTAATGGCTAAGAATTCAGCGCGTTTGGTTTGGTATAAATTCGCATGCATCGGGCCAACGCCGGGATAATCGAGTCCGGCAGAAATGGAATACGGTTCGGTAATTTGGCCGTCAAAGCTTTGCATTAATAAAGTCTTGCTTCCGTGAATGATACCGACTTTCCCAAGTACCGAAGTCGCAGCACTTTCGCCGGAATGTATGCCTTTTCCTGCCGCTTCAACCGCTATTAACTTGACATTTTCGTTGTCTAAAAAATGGTAAAAAGCCCCGGCTGCATTGCTTCCGCCGCCCACGCAGGCAATGACGTAATCGGGATTTTCGCGGCCTTCTTTTTCGAGCAATTGCTTTTGGATTTCTTCGGAAATGACCGACTGGAATTTTGCGACCATGTCTGGATATGGATGCGGTCCAACGACCGATCCGATGATGTAATACGTGTCGGCGGGATTGTTGATCCAGTCGCGAATCGCTTCATTTGTCGCATCTTTTAAGGTTTTCGAACCCGAAGTCGCTGAACGCACTTCAGCGCCAAGCATTTTCATTCTCGCGACATTTGGCGACTGTCTTTTGATGTCGATTTCGCCCATGTAAACGATGCATTGCAAACCCATTAAAGCACAAACCGTTGCCGTGGCAACACCATGTTGTCCGGCTCCGGTTTCGGCTATGATCCGCGTTTTTCCAAGGTATTTTGCCATTAAGATCTGCCCAATGGTATTGTTGATTTTATGGGCGCCGGTATGGCAAAGATCTTCGCGTTTCAGATAAATTTTGGTGTTGTATTTTTTGGATAAGAGTTTGGCATAATAGAGCGGGGTGGGGCGGCCTGCAAAATCACGTAGCAAATTTTCAAATTCGGTTTTGAACGAAGGTTCGCTGCTGATCTTTAAGTAATTTTGCCGCAATTCCTCGACATTGGCGTACAGCATTTCGGGAATGTAGGCACCGCCAAATTCACCGTAAAATCCGTTTTTATCGATATTATAGGTCATAATTTTGCTTTGAATTTTTTTATTAATCCGATGTCTTTGAATCCGGGTTCGGTTTCGAATTTGCTGTTGATGTCGATCGCAAAAATGGGCAGGCTTAGTTTTTTGATGTTTTCAATTTCGTCGATTCCGATGCCACCGCTTAGGAAAAATGGCTTTTCTGAAGGATAATTTTTTAGGATTTCCCAGTTGAATTTGGTGCCATTTCCGCCGGGCAATTCGCCTTTGGTATCGAATAAAAAATAATCTGCGACAGCTTCAAATGGCTTTAAATCCTCAAAATTAAAATCATTTGCTATCGAAAACACTTTGATGATTTTGATGTTTTGCTTTTGCAATTCAGAACAATATCCGAATGATTCGTTTCCGTGCAACTGTACGATTTTCAATCGGTGTTTCTGAATTTTACCAATGGTAATTTCAATTGCTTCATTGACAAAAACGCCCACTTTTTGAATGCTTTCAGGTAAGTTTGGAATTTTGCCATCAAAATATCGAGCCGACTTTTCCCAAAAAATAAAACCCATAAAATCGGGAAGCAATTCACTTGCTTGCAAAATATTTTCGGGGTATTTCATGCCGCAGATTTTGAGTTTCATAGTCGTTATTTGTTTTTTGTAACCATTAAGAAATTGAGAGAAGTTAAGTCAAAATATCAATGACCCTTAATGCCTTAATGGTTCGATGAATTTTTTTAAACTTTCGCCCGGATTTTCAGTTTTCATAAAACTTTCGCCAATCAAAAATCCTTCAAAACCGCAGTTTTTTAAGTCTTTAACCGCGTCAATGGCGCTGATGCCGCTTTCTGAAACTTTGACAAAATCTGACGGAATTTTACCTGAAAGTTGTTTGCTGATGTCTAGGCTGACTTCAAAATTCTTTAGGTTTCTATTGTTCACGCCAATCATATCAAGGCTTGGCATTATTGACTTTTCAAGCTCATCTTCATTGTGCACTTCCAATAAAACTTCCAAAGCGAGCGACTGTGCAAACTCAGATAAATTCTTGATTTCCTCACGTGTCAGAACAGCAGCAATTAGTAAAATGGCGTCGGCTCCAAAAGCTTTTGCTTCTAAAATCTGGTATTCGTCAACGATAAATTCCTTTCTAAGCAACGGCACATTTACAGCGGCTTTCGCCAATAACAAATCGTCTAGCGAGCCGCCAAAATATTTTCCATCAGTCAAGACAGAAATTCCGCAAGCACCGGCGCTTTCATAACCTTGCGTGACTTCTTCGACAGAAAAATTATAATTGATCTCGCCTTTTGACGGCGAACGGCGTTTGAATTCGGCTATGATTCCGCACGGACTGTTTCTTAGGTTTTTGCTCATCGAAACGGTTCTTCCTCCAAATAAAACCGAATTTTCAAGTTGCGAAATGGGAATAATCGACTTTTTGAGAAGAACTTCGCGTTTTTTATCGGTGATGATGTTGCTTAAAATATCCATAATTACACGCTGAGTTGTTGTAATTTTTTGAAGCTTTGCAAAGCTTTTCCAGATAATAATGTTTTTTTAGCGGTTTCAAATCCATCTAAAATGCTGCAGTTTTTCATCATGGAAATTGCCATCGCGGCGTTGGCACAAACTACGTTTTGTTGTGCTTCCGTGCCATTTCCTGAAAGGATTTCAATAAATATTTTAGCCGATGCTTCAATGGTTTTTCCGCCTTCAATCTCACTTTGCTGCAATTTGCCGACGCCGAAATCTTCGGGTTTAACCATCGCTTCGGTTTTGTTTGAAATAATTTTTGTGTTTCCGGTCAGTGAAATTTCGTCATAACCGTCGAGGCTGTGTAAAATCGAGAAATTCCTATCTGTGTTTTGGTACAAATAGGCATACATTCTGGCCAGTTCGAGATTGAAAACGCCAACCAATTGATTCTTTGGAAATGACGGATTGACCATCGGCCCGAGCAGATTAAAAAACGTTTTTACAGCCAGCTCTTTCCGGATTGGTGCTACATTTTTCATTGCCGGATGAAACAACGGCGCGTGTAAAATACAGATGTTTGCCTCTTCGATGCATCGTTTTAAAAAATCTTCATTGTTACTGAATTTGACGCCCAAAGTTTCCATCACGTTACTCGATCCCGAAATGGACGAAACGCCGTAATTGCCGTGTTTGGCGACTTTAACGCCGCTTCCGGCTGTGATGAATGAAGCCAATGTTGAAATGTTGAACGTGTCTTTGCCGTCGCCACCGGTGCCGCACAGATCGATTGTATTGTAATCGGATAAATCAATCGGAATGCAGAGTTCGAGCAACGCTTCGCGAAATCCTGAAAGCTCGTCTATTGTGATATTTCGCATCATGTAAACAGTCAGGAAACTGGCGATCTGGCTCGGATTGTGTTGTCCGTTTGAGATGTTGACCAGAACTTCTTTTGCTTCGGATTTTGATAATATTTCGTGGTTGATTAACCTGTTGAGAATTGTTTTCATTCTAATATTATTGGCCGTTAAGACGCTGATTGGCTGAAATTTTTTGGATCTTCGATTTAGGAATTCAGCCAGTTTTCAAGGATTTTTTTGCCGTTTGGCGTCAATACACTTTCAGGATGAAATTGTACGCCGCGAATGTCGAGCGTTTTGTGGCGCAGCGACATGATCTGGCCGTTTTCGTCTACCGACGTGATTTCCAGGGTTTCTGGAAAATCTTCCGTATTTACAACCCAGGAATGGTAACGTCCAACTTCCATTTCGTTGCCCAATCCGGCGAAAAGCAATTCGTCATCGACTGTAATTTTGACGTTGGTTGCGATACCATGATAGACTTTTTCGAGGTTTGAAAGGCTTCCGCCAAAAACTTCCCCAATCGCCTGTTGGCCGAGGCAAACGCCTAAAATGCTTTTGGTTTTTGCGAATGTTTCGATGACGTCTTTCAGCAAACCGGCTTCATCGGGAATTCCCGGGCCTGGCGAAAGTACGATCTTGTCAAAATCTTCGAGTTCATCTAATTCAAATTCGTCGTTTCGGAAAACCGTCACTTCACCATTCAAATCTTCGAGATAATGAACCAGATTGTAAGTAAAACTGTCGTAATTGTCAATGACTGCTATTTTTTTCATGTTTTTATTTTTTGATGTAAAGGCGCAAATTTTAACTTTGTTACTTTGCTACTTTCACTAAATATTTTCTGCCAACTCCAATGCTTTATTAAGTGCGCCTAATTTATTATAAACTTCCTGTAATTCGCTTTCTTCATTTGAATGTGCAACAACTCCCGCTCCAGCCTGATAATGCAATTCATGGTTTTTGCTCAGAAATGTACGGATCATGATTGCGTGGTTGAAATTGCCCTCAAAATCCATAAAACCGATCGCGCCACCATAGAAATCGCGGTTCGTTTTTTCGATTTTTTCAATCAATTGCATCGCTTTGTGCTTTGGTGCGCCTGATAAAGTCCCTGCGGGAAAAGTATCGGCAACGACTTGCATCGTGTTGGCGCCTTCGTGCAACGTTCCGCTGACTTTTGAAACGAGATGAATTACATGTGAAAAATACTGCACTTCGCGGTATTTGTTGACTGTGACATGGTGCGCATTGCGGCTTAAGTCGTTTCTGGCAAGGTCAACGAGCATGACGTGTTCGGCGTTTTCTTTTTGGTCTTCAGATAATTGTTTGGCGAGAATGGCGTCTTGTTCGTCATTTCCGGTGCGCTTGAAAGTTCCGGCAATCGGGTGGATTTCGGCGATGCGGTTTTTGACGATCAGTTGCGCTTCGGGCGACGAGCCGAAAATCTTGAAGTCGCCATAATCGAAAAAGAACAGGTATGGTGAAGGATTGATGCTTCGCAAAGCCCGATACACATTGAACTCATCGCCTTTAAAACCTTGGGAAAACCGCCTTGAAAGCACGAGTTGGAATATATCGCCGCGGTGGCAGTGTTTTTTGGCAAGGGCGACATTTTCGAGGAATTCGGTGTCGGTGAGGTTTGAGGTTGCATTTCCGTCTTTGCGGAATTGGTACGAAGGAAGATTCCGCGTTTGTAAGAGTTGCTCAATCTCTGAAATGTTGTTTGATCCGTCGATGCTGTGGCAAAAAATATACGCTTCGTTTTTGAAATGATTGATCGCGACGATGTTTTGGTACACAGCGTAATACACATCGGGAATATTCAGATGCTGGTCTTTTTTTGCAATGCTTATTTTTTCGAAATAACGAACGGCATCGTAAGCAATGTAACCGAATAAACCGTTGTTGATGAATTTAAAATCGCTTTTGTCCGATTCGAATTTGGACGCAAATTGCTGGATTTCGTTAGGAATATTGGTTTGGTTTCCGATAATTTTTTCTTCCGAAATTCCGTTGGGAAAGGTTGTGTAAATTGTTTCGTTTTCAATTTTGATTGACGCAATAGGATTGCAGCAGATGTACGAAAAGCTGTTGTCGCTTGCATGGTAATCGCTGCTTTCGAGCAACAAGCTGTTTGGGAATTTGTCGCGGATCTTTAAATAGACGCTGACCGGCGTAATCGTATCGGCGAGGATTTGTTTGGATTGCGTATGTAAATGGTATTTTTTCAATGGGACTGATTTTGAGTTTGGACAATAAAAAAAGGCTTGTCGTGATTGACAAGCCTTTTGGATATTTAGATTTTAAAATATACTTATAGCAGACTGTTCACGACGTTTGACGTAAATTGTTCCACCACCAGCTATTGTTTAAAATTGTGTTCATGATCTTTTTGTGTTTTACAAATGTAGGAATTAAATTGAATGTTGGGATTTTATTTTAATTTTTTTATCTCTTGTTGTCATTTCGATACTTATTTGTCATTTCGACCGCAGGGAGAAATCTGAGTTTTCTCCCTGCGGTCGAAATGACATGCGTGCAGCAAAATCTTCCGGTTACACCCAGACCGCGAGAAGGATGGAAGCGGAAATCCTTTTTAAAATGAAGCGCAGCGGAATTTAAAAAGATTGCAGCGTACAGCCTGACCCAACGGGGCTCGCCCAAATTAAAAGTACAATTGCACTTTAAGGTTGAATTCGTCGTAAATTGTTCTGTCGCCAAGATCATCGAAAAAGCTGCCCGAACCGTATTGGATGCCGAATTTGGTGCGGTCGACGGAAAATTCTGTTGAAGCTGTTTTTCCTTTTACCGTAAGTTCGAATTTGACCGGATTGGTTTTGCCTTTGATCGTCATATCGGCGGTAACGGAATAGACATTTGGCGATTTTTCCGCGATGGTTTTAAACACGAGTTTTGCAGTTTTATACTCATCGGTATTAAAAAAATCTCCAGATTTGAGATGGCCTTCGAGTTTGGCTTTTCCGGCACCGGACTGGTCGGTGTTTGTGAGTGTCGTCATGTCGGCAGTAAAACTTCCACCGGTGACTTTCTTATTCTTGAAAACGAGCGCGCCGTCTTTAAAGTTGATGGTTCCGCTGTGTTCGCCCGTGACTTTTTTGCCGGTCCAGGTGATGCCGCTTTTTTTGAGGTCGATTGCTTTGGTTTGTGCGGAAAACGTCAGAGTGGCGAAGAATGCCAATAAGACAAAAGTAAGTTTTTTCATTTGTTGCTATTTTAAATTAGGATTCAGTGGCCATCTTTTGAAAATATTGGAAATGAAATTGTGTGGAAATTGCGATGGTGAAATAAAGTTACGAAAAAAAGCGTCTGATTTATTTAATAGCTGACAATTAATGTTTTACCAGCGGATTTTGTAAAATAAAAAACCCGGCAATTGCTTACCGGGTCTTTCTTTGCATTACAATTTAGATTTAGAATTGCAAGCTAACTGTTAGATCGAAGTTGTCGTTGATGGTTTTGTCTCCAAGACCTTCAAAAAAGCTTCCTGATCCGTATTCGATGTCATATTTCGTTCTGTCAACAGAGAAAGACGTTGTCGCAGTATTTCCTTTTACAGTGATGTCAAAAGTGACAGGATTTGTTTTTTCTTTGATCGTTAAATCGGCAGTTACCGTATAAGTTCCCGCAGTTTTACCGGCAGCGATTGTTTTGAAAACCAGTTTAGAAGTAGCGTATTTTGCAGTTCCGAAGAAATCTTCTGCTTTCAAGTGGCCTTCTAATTTTTCTTTTCCTTGGTCTGCAGTCAAATCGATTACTGCGATGCTGTTCATGTCTACTGTGAAAGATCCGCCTTTGAGTTTTTTTCCGTCGAATACCAATGCGCCATCTTTCAGGTTTACAGTTCCGGTGTGTTGTCCGGTTACCTTTTTACCAACCCAGCTGATCTTGCTTTTTGATACGTCTACTTTCTTCGTTTGAGCGGTTGCAACTGTTGTTGATGCTGCTACTAATAATGCGATTGCGATTGTTTTGAAATTCTTCATTGTATTAAATTGATTTAGTTAAGATTATAAATTGATAAATAATTCCTCGTTTGATTTTCTGACTTTTTTCTGGTGCTGCGTGGCATCTTCGTTATGGCGGTAACCGATGACTGCGATTACTGTGGCGTGCAAACCTTGTTCGGTCAGGCCTAAGATTTCGTCGAATTGCCCAGGATTAAAACCTTCCATTGGCGTTGCGTCAATGTGTAAGGTTGCCGCTGCATTGAGTAAATTTCCGAGTGCCAAATAGGTTTGCTTTGCCGACCAATTGTCTCTTGCTTCCAGTGGCAGTGGTGAAATGCTTGATTTCATCATGTTGCTGTACCCTTCAAGATTTTCTACGGCAAGTGCGCGGGTGTTTGCGATGTTGTTGATGTAAGAATCGATTTCCGGATTTCCAAAATCGGTGATGCTGGCAAAAACTACAAGTTGCGATGCATCGGTGATTTGTGTTTGCCCGTAAGCCGCAGCTTTTAGTTTTTCACGCACTTCAGGATTTTCAATGAACAAAACTTTATAAGGTTGTAATCCATAAGCTGAAGGGCTCAAACGGATCGCTTCTTTCAAGGTTTTCAAATCTTCAGCCGATACTTTTTTCGAAGCATCATACTTTTTAACGGCATAACGCCAGTTAAGGTTTTCAATATGGTTTGACATTTTTTTGGAATTTAATTTCTGAATTTTTCTAGTAAATTGTTGAGTATTTCGAGTTCGTCTGCAGTAAGGTTTGCACTGAAAAGTTTTTCGTGTTCGTCAACTTTCGGATCGACTTCCAAGAGCAGGTCAAGGCCTTTTGACGTAATCAACACTTCGACTTTCCTGCGGTTTCCCGGACAGACTTTTCGGGTGACCAATTCTTTTAAGAGCAATTTGTCGACGAGTCTTGTGGTGTTGCTCGTTTTGGCCAGCATGCGTTCCTGTAACAGGCTCATGTTTGCCGGTGAGCCTTTTTGTCCTCTTAATATTCTCAGCACATTAAATTGCTCGGGAGAAATATCAAACGGTTTCAACACTTCGTTGAACTTATCGTTGATGACATTTTGTGTGTATAAAATGTTCAGGACCGTCTTTTTAGGAAGTGTAATTGCCGTACTTGATTTTATGATTTCTTCAATTGTCATATTTGCTTTTACAAAATTTGTAGGTACAAATGTAGTTTTATTTTTAATTTGTATGTACAAGTGTCTATTAATTTTTTGTTAAATAAAAATAGCCGCTGTTTAGATTGCCTAATTTTATTGGCCTTCAAAAAAGAATTATGAAACTTTCATTTTCCACATTGATCTTGTTGCTTTTAAACTGTTTGACTTTATCGGCTCAAAACGATCCGAAGCCGTTAAAAGTATATGCCAAAGACGGCATTTCCGTAAAATCATACGATTATAAAACCTTAGAATACTTCTTAAGCCAGAAAAACGATACGACTTATGTAGTCAATTTCTGGGCAACCTGGTGCAAACCCTGTGTCGAAGAATTGCCGAATTTCGAAAAATTAAATGCGGAATATAAAGGCAAAAATGTCAAAGTAATATTAGTCAGCATGGATATGTCGAAGCAGGTTGAAACGAGTTTATTGCCATTCATCAAACGCAAGAACCTACAATCCAAAGTCATTTTCCTAAACGATCCCGATGCCAATGCATGGATTGAAAAAGTCGACAAATCCTGGTCGGGTGCCATTCCGGCCACGGTCATTTACAATAAAAACCAACGCAAATTTTACGAGCAAAGTTTCACTTTCGAAGCATTAGAAAAAGAAGTCCAATCCATAATTAAATAATATGAAAAAAATCCAGATTTTCGCCGCGGCTGTCGCCCTCACAATTGTTAGCGCGTTTACAGTCCCAACGGCAACAGGTTACAAAGTAGGCGACATCGCCACCGATTTCAGCCTCAAAAACGTCAACAACAAAATGGTTTCGCTCAAAGATTACAAAGATGCAAAAGGCTTTATCGTCGTTTTTACCTGCAACCATTGCCCGTTCGCAAAAGCGTATGAAGACCGCATCATCGCACTCGATAAGAAGTACGCAAAACTAGGTTATCCTATAATTGCGATCAACCCGAACAATCCTGAAAAACAAAAAGAAGACAGCTTTGCCTTAATGCAGGAACGCGCCAAAGAAAAAGGTTTTACGTTCCCGTACTTGTTTGACGAAGGCCAGAAAATCTATCCGCAATACGGCGCGACAAAAACGCCGCATGTTTATATTTTACAGAAAACGGCAAAAGGAAACGAAGTCAAATACATCGGAGCCATCGATGACAATTATGAAGATGAAGCGGCTGTAAAGCAGAAATATGTCGAAAATGCCGTAAATTCGCTGCTAGAAAAAAAGGAGATCGCGGTTAAGGAAACGAAAGCGATCGGATGTTCCATTAAAGCTTAATCGATTATGAATTTACAACAAGAAGACTGGGTTTCACAGCTTGAAGCCGATACCAACGCCGTGATTTTAGACGTGCGCACCGAAGACGAATGGAACGACGGCATCATCCCGAACGCCATCAACATCGACATTTACAAAGGCCAGGGATTTATCTATGCACTCGAAGAACTCGACAAATCCAAGAATTATTATGTCTATTGCAAAGCCGGCGGACGCAGCGAACAAGCCTGCAACATCATGAACCAATTGGGTTTTGAAAACACCTACAATTTGATCGGTGGCATGATGCAATGGAAAGGTGAAGTCGTACAACCTGAAAATTAACGCTTTGAAGAATATTCAAAAAAAATGCGATTTTATGCTTTTTTATTGAAAATAAGGTAATACATTTGCCGACGTAATGAGAAACCAACGCCATAATATGATGAATTCAGTTTGCAGCATGTGTTGCAAACGAATCCCGTTGTATGAATTGGCCCGTATATAAAATAATTTTTTTATAAAATTTATCAGAGCCTTTCATCCGTTTGAAAGGCTCTTTTTTTGTTTAATATCAAATCTTTAATTATGAAATCTTCTGCTAAAAAGTGTATGTGTATGAATCGTTGTCATCAGATGATGCGTGTCCATCGCTGCAGGAATGTATTTGCTTAATTAATATCCAAAAAAATTATCCAGGCCTTTCCTCAGCAGTTGAAGAAAGGCCTTTTTTTATATCCGAAATTTTAAAAATCAATCGTTATGTCATTCACTAAAAATAAAATATCCTTCGCCACTTTGCTTGCGTTTGCGAGCATTTACCTCATTTGGGGATCGACTTTCCTCGCCATTTCTTTCGGACTTGAAGGTTTTCCTCCATTCATTTTATCAGGTTTAAGGTTTTTTGCTGCCGGGCTAATTTTGTTCGTATGGCGGAAATCCAAAAACGAAAAATCCGGAAACGTTTCCGACTGGAAGAAAAATGCCATCACCGGAATTTTAATATTAACTGGAGGAACAGGTTTAGTCGCCTGGGGCGAACAATACGTGTCTTCTACCGAAGCCGCCATCGCCATTGCCACCGGCCCGTTCTGGTTTATCGCACTGGACAAAAAGAACTGGAACAATTATTTCTCAAACAAAGCAATCGTTTCTGGTTTGATCATCGGTTTTGCCGGATTGATTTTATTTCTGAAGGGCAGCGTTTCCGAATCGGCACACGCAACAGATGAAGGCTTGAAAATCCTGGCTTTTATAGTTCTGGCGATTAGTTCGGTTTCGTGGGTTTTAGGTTCGCTGTATTCCAAAAACAATCCCGGAAAACAATCCACTTTCATGAATATTTCCCAGCAATTGATCGTTGCCGGAATCGCAAGTTTTTTAATTGCAGGTGTAAAAGGCGAGTGGATCGGATTTTCATTAACCGTTGTTCCGCTGGCTTCGTGGCTCGGGTTGTTGTTCCTGATTTTCTTCGGATCGATCGCGGCTTACATTTCGTACATTTGGTTATTGTCGACACAGGATCCGGTTTTGGTGAGCACGCACACCTACATTAATCCGATCGTTGCGGTCTTCGCCGGATGGATCGTCACCGGTGAATTCATCTCCGGAATTCAGTTTCTCGGCCTCGGAATCATCCTTTCGGGTGTCGTCCTAACCAATGCATCCAAATACAAACTCGAAAAAAGAACACAGGTCAGAATCAGGAAATTCAACCAGGTTTTTGCCCGAATCGTTAATCCGTACAGAATCCACAATCCCATAAACCATGCTTAAAAAATCATTAGAATTGTTAAAACAGGAAGCCGCGCAAAGCGGAGCCGGAACTTTAAAACGAAGCCTCGGCGCGATTAATTTGGTCGCGATCGGAGTAGGCGTGATCATTGGTGCCGGATTGTTTTCCTTGACCGGAATCGCTGCTGCAAACAATGCTGGGCCAGCCGTCACTTTATCGTTTATCATCGCCGCAGTCGGTTGTGCATTCAGCGCGCTTTGCTATGCTGAATTTGCTTCGATGGTTCCAGTTTCAGGCAGCGCTTACACGTATGCATATGCCACTTTGGGCGAATTGTTCGCCTGGATCATCGGTTGGGATCTGGTACTTGAATATTCCGTTGGTGCCGCGACTGTCGGCATTAGCTGGTCGCAATACCTGGTCAAATTCCTTGAGAAATTCAACATTCACATTCCGCCGCAACTCGTGCAATCGCCATTTGAAAGCGTCACGATGCAGGACGGCTCGATCGTCAGCGGAATCATCAATTTGCCGGCGGTTTTGATCATTGGATTGATCACTTCGATTATCATTCGTGGCACAAAAGGATCGGCGATTTTCAACGTGATTGTGGTGGCTTTAAAAGTCGGTGTCGTGATTGTATTCATCGCTTTGGGTTGGCAATACATCGATCCTGCAAATTACCAACCTTACATTCCGAACAATACCGGAACGTTTGGGGAATTCGGCTGGAGTGGTGTGTTGCGTGGCGCCGGAGTGGTTTTCTTTGTATTCATCGGGTTTGATATCGTGGCAACAATGGCTCAGGAAACCAAAAACCCACAACGAAATATGCCGATCGGTATATTAGGTTCTTTGATCGTTTGTACCATTTTATTCATTCTTTTCGGATATGTGATGACCGGGTTGGCCCATTATACCGAATTCAAAAACAGCGCGGCGCCGGTTGCCGTTGCGATTGCAAACACGCCGTATGAATGGCTCGGAACTGCCATTATTCTGGCGATTTTAATCGGATATACATCGGTGATTTTAGTCGATTTGCTCGGACAATCGCGTGTGTTTTATTCGATGAGCAAAGACGGATTGCTGCCGCAGGTGTTTTCAAAACTGCATCCGAAATTCCAGACGCCATCAAAATCGAACCTCGTTTTATGTGTATTTATCAGCCTGTTTGCAGGTTTGGTTCCGATCAGTATTGTTGGGGAAATGACAAGCATCGGAACATTACTGGCGTTCGTCATGGTTTGTCTCGGCATTTTAATCTTGCGAAAACAACAGCCCAACGCCAAGCGTCCGTTCAGAACGCCGTTTGTGCCTTTGGTTCCGATATTGGGAATTGTAACCTGTTTGGTGATGATGTTTTCACTGCCGCTTGACACCTGGATTCGACTGTTTGTCTGGCTCGCGATCGGGTTTGCGATTTATTTCGGATACGGAAAAAAACACAGCAAGCTTCGGAAATCACAATTCGAAAACGAAGAATAATTGATATAAAAAAGCCTGTATTCCTAAGCATACAGGCTTTAATTTTAAAAGAATACTTCTGGTTCTTCTCTATTGTCGACAATTTCTGAACAGTTAAAGTTTTTGAAAGGCTAAAAGCGAATGCTATTTTTTCAAAGATTTTACAATTTTAGAAGCCGCTTTTTTGCCGCTTTTAAGGGCTGCTTCTACTGTTGCTGCGCCTTTTCCAAGAAACAAAGCTTCGCCTGCAAACCAAATGGTATTTTCAATTCCTTGCTGTAAAGTTTTGACGGATTTCAGGGTTTTGGGAGTCGGCCAGGAATAGCCGCCACGGGAAACGGAATTTTTGGTATGTCGGAAAACCGCTCCGCTGCGATAGAATTCTTCCACGGGAAATTTCGAATGAAATGCCTTTTCAAGATTTAAAAGCGCCTTTTGCAGAAGTTCTTCGTCCGAAAATTTGTCGCAGTTTCCGGCATAATCGTTTCCAAGCCAGCCAATGAGCAACGGACTTCGTTTTGGATGTTGTGTCCAGAAGGTGAAGCCTTCATCGGCAAATAAGAACCCAAGATCAGGATACTCATTTTCCCAAAACGGCCATTCAAATTCAAGCGCCAGTTTGGCGACTTCGCCAAAACCGATCGTTTCGAAAAGGGAAATGGAATCTGGAATTTGAGGCGAAAACGAGATGTCTTTGTAAAATACCGGCGGCAAAGTCAGCAAAACGGCATCGGCATGGAAACTATCAGAATTTGTAAAAACAGTTGTTTGTTTATTTGACCATTCTATTTTTTGTACTTTCTGGTTCAGAAGCAATTTGAAATTTGGAGAAACCGTTTGATTGTAAATCCATTGCAGCAATGCAGAATAACCCGAATCGGGACGGAATTGTGTTTCTTCATTCGCCCATTCTTTCCGAATCCCGAAAACGCTCAATCGCGAAATATCTGCTAAATCCAAACCCTGCGCCCGGTCTGAAATTTCGCGCCGCAATTTTTCATATTTTTTAGCTTTGAATTGAGTATCCAATAGTTCAGAAACGGGAACATCTTTTTTTAATGCTGACATTGCCTCGTAAAACGCTGCCCACGATTCGCTTTCGCCAAAACCGCTTTGCAATTTGCCGTTAACAGATTGGTAAAATCTTCCGGAAGTTGGCGTGTAAGTCAGCCCCGATTCTTTCATCAGCTTTAAAGTCAGCGGTAAATTTCCGTGGATGAATTCGGCTCCGGCTTCCACATGATTGGTAAACCCCGGAAGGTTTTGGGTGTGAATGCGTCCACCAATCCGGTTTAAGGATTCGAGCAGTAAAACTTCGACGCCATTTGCAACCAAATCATGCGCAGCCATCAATCCGGCCGCTCCGGCGCCAACAACTACCACTTTCATAGGTTAAAAAGTCTTCAGGTTCGAAGCCGCGAAATGATCGCCCCACGAATCCCTGAGCAATTCGCGTAGGATGTCTTTGAGCTCCTCAAAATCGTTTGGTTTTCGGATATACGCATTGGCACCAGCCATAAAAGCATTTTCTATATTTTCCTGGGATCCGGAAGTAGAGTAGATGGCGACGAATAAGTCTTTATATTTTGGCGTTGCCCGAAGGATTTTGAGACAATCCATACCATTCATTTTGGGCATGTTCAGATCCAGAAAAATAATGTCGGGCAGTAAATCCTGGTTGTTTTCAAGATGCTCGAGCAGCTCTTCCCCGTTGTGGAAATTGGCAATGTGAAAACTGATTTCAATTTCATCAAGTGCTTCTTTAAAAATCGTCTGATCGTCTTTGTCGTCTTCGGTCAGAAAAATAGTAATCATGTACTTCTTGAAGTTTGCAAGCATAAAAACAAAACATATTAGGTTATTATTAGGGAAAAAACCTTTTTCGGATATCGATTCTTAAAGTTACAATTTAAACCATTGCTTTTAGGATTAGCAGCAAATCTTAAGATTTTTTTCACAAATAGACTGCAACGCTTCTTTTGCAAAAGGGAAAACATTCAATTTGCCAAAAATTCAGAATTCATTCAGAATTGAATCCTTAAATTGCAGCATGAAAATCCTGATCATAGAAGACGAGCCTGAAATTGCCAGAAGCATTAAAGATTATTTTAAGCCCAATGGCGTGCATTGTGAAACTGCCTCAAATTATAAAGAAGCCGTTTCAAAAATCGGGATGTATGATTATGACTGCATTCTTCTGGACCTGATGCTGCCCGATGGCGACGGTTTTGACATTCTGAAAGCACTTAAAGCGGCCCATAAAACCGAAGGCGTCATCATCATTTCTGCAAAAGAAAATCTCGAAACGCGCATTGAAGGCTTTCATCTGGGCGCAGACGATTACCTGACCAAACCGTTCCATTTGTCGGAATTGCTCGTCAGGATGCAGGCCTTGATCCGAAGAAAAAACTTTAAAGGCAGCAATACGGTAACGTTCAACGAAATTACGATCGACGTGTTTTCCAAATCGGTAACGGTCAACCAAAACAAGCTCGACATTACAAAAAAAGAGATCGATTTGCTGTTGTTTCTGATTGGAAATGACAATAAAGTGCTGTCTAAAGCGGCGATTGCAGAACACCTTTCTGGCGATATGGCCGACATGCTCGACAACCACGATTTTGTGTACGCACACATCAAAAACCTGAAGAAAAAACTAACCAAAGCCGGCAGTGAAGATTACATTCAAACAGTTTACGGACTCGGATACAAATGGCAAAATGAATAAAAAGTTACTCGACAAAACGACGCGGAGCTTCCTGATTCTCGCCGTGATCATTCTACTGGTTTCGGCGCCTATATTTTATATGGTGAGCCATTTCCTTTACATTTACGAAGCCGATGAAGTGCTTGTTTTCCACAAAGAAGCTTTTCTAAAAGAGAGCAAGAAAAATTTTACCGAAGCCGATATAGCGACATGGAATCAATACAACCGAAATGTTGACATTGTTGCCGATAAAGGCATGATGAAAGATTCGATCTTTAGTTCTGAATATTACGACAGCACTTCAAATGAAAACGAACCGCTGCGTGTGTTATGGGCACCGATCGAAATTAATGGAAAAAAATACACCTACATCGAACAGAGCAATCTGGTAATCATGGAAGGAATGGTGGTCAGTATCGCCGTGTTTTTTTTGTTGGTGATTGCAGTTTTGATGATCGGGATCATCTGGCTTTCGAAGCGTTCGGCAGAAAAATTATGGGCGCCATTTTATGATACGCTCGGGCAGATCCGAAATTTTGAAATCGATAAAAACAAACAGCCGCAATTTATACCGACGAACATTGTCGAATTTGAAACGCTCAATAAAAGCATCGGCCGATTGATCGAAAAGAATACTGCGATTTATCAAAACCAACGCGAATTCATCGAAAATGCGGCGCATGAACTCCAAACGCCGCTGGCACTTTTCCAGAATAAAATCGATTCGTTGATACAGTTTCCCGATATCTCAAAAGAACAATCCAGGCTGTTGGATTCGCTGAACAACGACGTTTCAAGGCTCAATCGGCTCAATAAAAACTTGTTGATGTTGTCCAAAATCGAAAATACAGATGCCTTTGAAAAGCAGCCGATTGCCATCAACGATTACATTAAAAAAAACCTCGATTTTTTTGCCGAACAAGCCAGGTCGAAAAGCATTTCAATTGTTACAGAATTCACTGAAATTTTAGAAATTGAAGCCAATCCCGGACTGGCAGAAGTGCTGATCAACAACTTATTTCTAAACGCCATCAGGCACAACGAAGAAAACGGGAAAATCGTCATTACGATTGCCAACAACGCCATTACGTTTGCAAATTCGGGCAGTGAAAATGCGCTGGTCAGCGAAAAATTATTCAACCGTTTTGCCAAATTAAATCCGTCGGGAAAAGGCAACGGGCTCGGATTGGCGATCGTTAAAAAAATTACAGAACTCAACCATTGGAAGATCAGTTATGCTTATGAAAACAATCTTCACACATTTTCTGTAAAGTTCTAAAAGTGTAAATTCAGAATTAATTCAGAATTGCGTTTGAACATTTGCGGGTATTTAAATCAATACTCCGCTATGCTCAAAAGAATTTTAGCCCCAGGCAGATTTTCCCTGCTGATCCATTTTATCATTTGGTTTCTTACGCTATCACAAATACTCCGGATCGTGTTTTTTATCTGGCAATGCGATCAGGTTTCGTGGAATATTGGCAATGTTTTGCGAACGCTGCTGACCGGATTATTTTTCGACATCGGAACGGTCACTTTCGTCAGTTTAACTGCGATCATTTATTACGTTGCGATGCCAAACCGCTGGATTGGCTCGTGGGCCGATAAGATTTTGGTCTGGTTTTTTACAGCACTTACCCTATTTATTTTAGTCTTTACTTTTTTTGCCGAAATTACTTTTTGGGATGAATTTAAAACAAGATTTAATTTTATTGCGGTCGATTACCTGATTTATACCCATGAAGTCGTTGCGAATATTAAGGAATCTTATCCGTTGCCATTATTGATTGGCGGCGTGTTGCTGATTACGGCTTCGGTGTTGTTTTTGTTTTTCAGAAGAAATGCTTTTGCCGATACTTTTTCGAATAAAGTTCCCTTGAAAGTTCGTTTGTCTGTTTTGGGAGCCGCCTTTATTGTATCGCTTTTTTACGGATTTTTCATCAATAATTACCAAGCAGAATGGTCGGCGAACCGGTACAATTCAGAGATTTCCAAATCTGGGATCTATTCGTTTTTTGCTGCGTTCCGAAACAGCCAGATGAAATATGACGAATTTTATACGTCGGTCAACAATGACAACGCTTTTGCGATGGTCCGCGATAAATTGAAAAGCCCCGATTCCAAATTCACTAAAAACGGCTATTCCATCCACAGGACAATCACAGACAGTTTGGCTTCGGAAACAAAGAAAAATGTTGTTTTCATTCTCGTTGAAAGTCTCAGCGGAAGCTTCCTGAAGGAATTCGGAAACCAACACAACATCACGCCTTTTTTAGACAGCCTCGCGCAAAAAAGCATCTTTTTCGAAAACCTTTACGCCACAGGAACGAGAACCGTTCGCGGCATGGAAGCGGTGACTTTGTGCATTCCGCCAACACCTGGACAAAGTATTGTAAAAAGGCCCGACAACCATAATTTATTCACGATCAATAGTGTATTTAAAAGCAGGAAATACGACTGCAATTTCTTTTACGGCGGCGACGGTTATTTTGACAATATGAATTCTTATTTCGGGGGCAACGGCTTTAATATTTACGACCGTGGCCGCGGAAGCGTACTCAGCGACGACATCAAAACGACGCGAAATAACATCGGTGACAGTGAAGTGACCTTTGAAAATGCGTGGGGAATTTGCGATGAAGATATTTTCAATAAAATGCTGAAGGTCGCTGACAAACAATACCAAAACAACCAGCCGTTCTTCAATTTTATAATGACCACTTCGAACCACAGGCCATTCACGTATCCGTCAGGAAAAATCGACATTCCATCAGGAAACAGCCGGGAAGGCGCAGTAAAATACACCGATTTTGCTTTGCGCGACATGTTTAAAAAAGCCCGCAGCAAACCGTGGTTCAAGAATACGGTTTTCGTCATTATCGCCGATCATTGTGCCAGCAGCGCCGGGAAGGACGAAATCGATGTGGCCAATTACCACATTCCGGCTTTCATTGTGAATTTGGCCGAAGCCGACAATCAGAAAATCGAAAAGCAATGTTCACAAATCGATTTGTTCCCGACACTTTTTTCATTGCTGCATTGGAGTTACGATTCTGATTTCTTCGGAAAAAACGTACTCGATCCGGCTTTTGAAGACCGGTCATTACTGGGAACTTACAGGAAACTCGTACTGATGAAAAAAGAGAAAGTCATGATTTTATCCGACCAGAAAAAACAGGCTTTTTACACCTGGAATAAAAAAGACAACAGTCTGAAACCGCTTCCGATGGAGAAAGATTTCCTCGATGAAACGATTTCGTGGTACCAAACTGCCGATTATCTTTTTACCAATAAATTATTGAAATAATGGTTTACATACATTTTATAATCAACCCGATTTCGGGCAACGGCAAGCACAACCTTACGGCATCTTTATTGCGAAATTTTTTCCCCAGAAGCGAATTTACCATCGAAGTCGATTATACGAAATACAAGCAGCATGCGATAGCGCTAACCAAATATGCAGCAATTAAAAATCCCGATATTATCGTGGCCTGCGGCGGCGACGGCACAATCAATGAAGTCGCTTCATGTCTTGTTGGGACTTCAATTAAACTCGGAATTCTTCCCGTTGGGTCAGGAAACGGACTCGCATCAAACCTAAACATTCCAAAAAATATTGACAAAGCGCTGAAAATCATCCGGAAAGGACATTCAAATCCTATTGATGTCGGGCAAATCAATGACAAATATTTCTTCAGCAATATGGGCATCGGCGTGGATGCGATGATCATTAAAAAATATGATCAATCGGGAAAACGCACACTTTCGGCCTATGTAAAAGCGGCATTATCATCAAGTTTTAATTTCAAAACGACCAAGACTACATTGGTTTTTAACAATAAAGTGTTGAATGTAAATCCGTTTATGCTTTTTGTTTCAAACTCAAACGAAATGGGTTACAACATGACTTTAACGCCAAAAGCAAGCTTAAGCGACGGCTGGCTCGATCTGGTTGTTGTTCCTGAAATTGCTACGATCGACAAGTTAAAATTGGGTTATGCCGTTTTGCGGAACAAGATCGAATATTTTAAAAAAGCACAACATAATTTGATTCAAAACCTGAAAATCGAAATGCCCGATAAAATTTTTACCGATGCTCAGATTGACGGTGAGCACTATAATCTGAAAACCAATATGATCGAGGTTTCAATCATCCAGAAAGGATTGAATGTTTTGGTTTCCCATTAAAATCCGATCACAATTCCGCAACCAATCTGCTTTCCGTTGTAAAACGGCGAAATCATAGAAGATACTTTTTTGTTTTCCGACGGAAATAATTTGTCTTTCACATACGGATACATCCAATAAGCCAGTTTGGTGCTTAAAATCCCGATTCCGGCACCCGCAGCAACATCTGTAAGCCAATGCCTGTTATTGACCATACGAAATATTCCAGTTCCCGAAGCCACCGCATAACCCGCGATTCCGTACCATATCGATTGGTCTTTGTATTCCTGCCACAGAAATTCGGCACCGGCAAACGCAGTTGCGGTATGTCCAGACGGAAACGAATTTTTTGAAGTGCCATCCGGACGTTCGATGTGCGTGAGCGATTTCAATCCGAAAACCGTCGCCGACATCATCAAATAGGAGCTTGCCATTATGATCGATCGGTCGCGCAGGTTGTGTTTGCCTTGTACTCCCAAAACATTCAACGCATAAACCGATGCCATTGGCGCGTACTGAGAGAAGTCGTCAATCGAAATTTTTTCGTCAATGTCTTCGGTGACTTCGTTGCGAATTTGGGAATTGAAGCCTTTGAGCCAGTCGCTTTCCATCCCAATGACGCCATAACCAATCAAGGCAGCCGGAAGGATCAGTTGTTTGTATTTGAATTTGTAAGGTGCAACGCTGTCTTTTGCAAATGTTGGTTTTAAGAAAGGAACGCTGTCGGTTTTGGCTATCGGATTTACCGTTTTTAAGGAATCGGCGATTTGAGCGTTCATGGCAAAACCAAACAACAAGAAGAAAATGATTTTAGGCATCTTTATGAATTTGAAATTAATAAGCCCGATTTTCAGGCAAGCGTAATTTTATTTCATGGCCGTATTTTTGTTTTTTAAGGATATTTGCTGAAAGCGTTATTCGATTGCGAATCATTCTTGCACAAATTTTAAATTCAATTTTGAATTAATTCTGCATTTTTTGAAAAAACAGACTTTTTTGGTGGATCGGATTTTTATCGGAATTCAGGAAAAATTCAGAATTGGCATTTATTTTCGGCTCTTTAAAAAATTCCCTTAAATGACAGCTGCCAAAAAGAATTTCTGGAATGTGACGTGCATTATTTTGATTTTATCTGCCATTTCGTGTGATTTTGGGCTTTCCGATAAATCAGTGCCAGAAACAAAAAACGCCATTGAGGACGCATTCAGCACCGGAAAATGGAAAATAACAGCATTCAAAAAAAACGGAATAGGGCTGGAGCAGCATTATCAATATTATCTTTTCACTTTTAGAGCAAACAATCAAGTCTGCGTAAAGGAAGGAAACCATAAATATTTAGGGCACTGGGAAATCGAAAGCAGCGAAAATGAAGATGATGCTCCAAAAACGGATGTTGACTTTGAATTGATATTTGAGGAAAACGAAAAACTTTCAGAACTGGAGGCTTGCTGGCAAATTGTAGAAAGGAGCAAATCGAAATTGGTACTGGAAAAAGTCAGTATTTCCGGAAAAGGAATCGATTCAATAGTCTTCTGTAAGGAAAGATTTCGCAATTTGAAATGACTTTCAAAATAAAAAATTTTACCAAACTGCCGAAGCGATCGTTGTTTCGGTTTTTTTTATGCCCAACAGTTCAATGAAATTGCCCTCAATATATTTTGTAACTTGCAACTGCTGATTTTTACAGGCGAAGAATACGTAAAATCACAAAATACTGAAGCGCTTTCTGAAATATCCCAGAACGTGAAAAAGCTAAAGCCGATTTTTCAAAAAGAATGAAATCGGGATATAAATAAGATATCAGCCAAAATTACATTTGCCAATGAAATTAACGACACTTTTCAATGATTTTTTCCACAGTGAAAAAGCAGCCGGGATTCTTTTAATTGCGTGTACGCTGATTTCACTGCTGTTATCGAATTGCGGCATTGCAGCAAGTTATCCGCATTTCTGGCACCATCCACTCGCCGGACAAAGCGTTGAATATTGGATCAATGACGGATTGATGACGATTTTTTTCCTGCTTATCGGATTGGAACTCGAACGTGAAATCTATCTCGGCGAACTCTCGAACATCAAAGATGCCATGCTGCCGATTTTTGGCGCGTTGGGCGGCATGTTGGTGCCGGCCGGATTGTATTTGCTGTTTAATTTTGGGACGCCAACGCAATCCGGTGCAGGAATCCCGATGGCGACCGACATTGCTTTTGCACTCGCCATATTGTCCTTATTGGGAAACCGCGTGCCAGCTTCACTAAAAGTATTTCTTACCGCACTTGCCGTTATCGATGATCTCGGGGCAATTCTCGTCATCGCTTTCTTTTATACCAAATCACTCGAATTGACCAGTCTTTTTATCGCTTTGGGCATCTTCGGATTGCTTTTGGTTTTCAACAAGTTAAAAGTCAGGAATCTTTTTCCGTACCTGATAGGCGGTATTTTTATGTGGTATTTCATGCTTCATTCGGGCGTTCACGCGACCATTACCGGTGTGCTGCTTGCGTTTGCTATCCCGTTTGGCAATGGTGGTGAAAAATCATCGTCTTACATGTTGCAGCATTTCCTGCACCGCCCGGTTGCATTTTTGATTTTGCCGCTATTTGCATTGGCCAATACGGCAATCGTACTCAGCCCGAATATTGTTGCAACGTTATCGCAGCATTACAGCATCGGGATTGCGCTTGGATTGATTGTAGGAAAGCCTGTCGGGATTTTCCTGCTGACCTACACGGCGGCGGCTTTGGGCTTGTGCAAGCTTCCGTCCGGCCTGACCTGGAAGGCTGTTTTTGGTGTCGGATTTTTAGGTGGAATCGGTTTTACAATGTCAATTTTTATCACGCTTCTCGCTTTTGATGACCAAACCATTATCAGCAATGCAAAATTTATTATCCTGCTTGCATCGCTGATTGCCGGAACCATCGGCTTTATTTTTCTGAAGATGATACTGAACAAAGAAATTCTTGATGCATCGCAAAGCACATAAGTTAAAAAACAAAAAGCTCCATTTTAGGAGCTTTTTTGTCTTATTTCAACAGTGTTGATCTTACCTATTTGTACTTGATATTGATGCTGAAAATATCCGAAGTCATCTGAGTGGTCTTGGTGTAATGCCCATACCGCAATTCTACCGTATTAAAATGCCTGATCCCGAAAACGCCTTTAGCCGGTGTAAATTTTAAACCCATTCCCACAAAACTGCTGTTGAATCTTGACAAGTCATAATTGCTGGTGTAAAATTCTTCAGCAGCGGTATGCGCACCATAAGCATTGAAATATTTGGTCGCGCTTTGTGTGTAATACCTGTAAAAAGGGCTTAACGAGAAAAACGGGGACAATTTTACCGGCACTTCAATATCAGCGGTATGGGCAGTCAGTTTCCAGTCATCTGAATAATAGCGGTAATACGCGCGAATGATCACATTGTCGCCAAGAAAATAACTTGCCCTGATGGCCAGCGGAATCTTCAGTCGGGTGTCTGGCAAATTTTCCTGATGAACGCTTCCGTCATTGAAATACACGCGGTGGAAGGGAAGGCTCAAATAGCCGCTTTGCGAAATCACATCGGCCATAAACATAATTTGCAGGTTTTGATTGACAATCTGCGAATAGCTTAACGTTCCTGCAAAAGTGTTCCTTGATTCGGTTCCATAACCGTTAGACGTTCGGAGTTCAACTGGCAAAACCAATTTCACCTGATCAAGATAAGCCTGGAATTTTGCTGTGAATTCCCCGTTCCGGTCTTTGGTCTTTTTGGAGTAGCTGATATTTCCACCAAAAGATTGGTAATCAAATTCGTTTGACGAAGACAATCCAATGCCTAAAGTGTTTCCTTTTTCCTCGTTTTCGCGACTGTAAGTAATCGAAGGATAAAATCGGTTGTCTGCCGATGAAGCCGATGAATTCGCCTGAAGGTCGATTTGGTCTGATGAGGCCGAAGTGTAATGATCGATTCCGGCTTCGATGTCAAAAGTATGCTTGATTCCGGTTTTGCCGTATTTTAACAATTTTACGTCAAGCGTGTTGGACAAATCCGTTAATTTTTCAGATCCGATGCCGCCTGTAACGGCCGAATTGTTTCCGTCTTGTTTGTAATAGCTCGAAACCAGGTTGATTTCGTCGATTTTGAGCTTGGTGCTTTTGTAGCCTGTGGAATCGGTTGGGGTGGTTTGTGCCGATAAACGCAGCAACCCGAGTAGGGCAAATCCGGTAAGGATGATTCTTTTCATTTGTTTGGTGTCTGAAATTAATTACAGCCGCAACCGCCGCCGCTTTTTCCTGCATTTGCCCCTGAAGCGCCCTCGCGGTAGGATTGGAAACTGAGTTCGGTTTTCTCGATTTTCCTGTTGGACAAGACCATTTCGGAGTCGTTGATTTTTCCCTTTTGATATTCTTTTACCGATTCGCAGGAAGCCATTGAAAGCCCCAAAACCGCAATGCAACCATACACAATTAATGGTTTTGGATTTGTTTTTTTCATTTGAGGTTAATGTTTTTTGAAGTGTATATTTGATTGTTGTCGTCGATGATGATCGCATGCAAATCCGCAATTTGGTCAATCAGAAAAAGTCCCGCGCTGATGCCCATGACCGCAATTGGCGTGGCCATCGCATCGGCAAATTCGGCATTTTCACTAATGATCGTGACGCTTTTGATTCCGGTAATCGGCAAGCCAGTTTTGGGATCAATCGTATGCGAATATTTCTTGCCTCCGATTTTCACGTATTTTTCATAATTGCCGGAAGTCGCCACCGCTTTATTGGAAATTTCCAAATATGAAAAAGCCGCCTGTGGAAAATCAGGATTCGCAATCCCAATCGTCCATGGCTTGCCGTTTGGCTGCAATCCCCAAGCCGAAAGGTCTCCGCTGGCGTTAATAATGCCACTGTTTATTCCATTATTAATCAAAATCTTTTTAGCCATTTCAGCCGCGTAGCCTTTGCCGATGCCGCCAAAACCGATGCGCATGCCTTTTTTCCTCAGAAAAACGGTACTGTTTTCTTTGTCTAAAATAATATTCCTGTAATCGATCAGGTGTACCATTTTTAGGGCGGTTTCCGCATCGGGCAGTTTGGTCATGGATTTGTCAAAATTCCAAAGTGTTTTGTCGATGCTTCCGTAAGAAATGTCAAAAGCGCCTTGCGTAATTTTTGAAATCCCGATGCTTCTTTCGATCAGGTTAAAGACTTCGGAGTTGACTTTTACAGGGGTAATTCCGGCATTGTCATTGATCAAATTCGTTTGGCTGTCGGGCTTGAATGTCGTAAAAAGCTGTTCGATCCTTTTGATTTCGGCTACAGCCAAATTGATGTTTTCAGTCCCGATTTTATTGTTTTCGGCAACGACCGTAATGGTAAAGTTGTTGCCCATCAATTTCTGGGATTGTGAAAATTTCTGCATGGTGGTTGTCAATTATTTGTTGGCTTCGCAAACGGCTTTGATTTGGGCCGTCCATTCTTCAGGGGAAATTTCGGGTTTTCCGTGCCAGGTTTTGAGCACTTTCCCATTGGCGTCAAGCAAAAGCGTGAATGGAAAACTGCCTTCTTTGTTGTAGATTTCTGCCAAAGCTTCGTTTCGTTTCACGACTTCGGACGCTGGGATATTTTTCTTTTTCCGAGGAAAATCGGCATTTACCAGTACCAAGTGGTCGTTTGCCATATTGGTAAAAACGTCGCTTTCGAGATAGTCTTTCCGCAAAACGATGCAAGGGCCGCACCAGTCGGAACCCGAGAAATTGAGCAGGATCAATTCGTGTTTTTCTGTTGCTGTTTTTTTGGCATTTTCAAAACTCGGTTCCCATTGAATCGGGATGATAAATAGTAACAACAAGGCAAATAATTTCATAGAATTGCTTTAATTGGTGATGCTAATATTAACGAATGTTGTTAAATTTTATTAGTATGATTTCTTAAATTCTGCTTAAAACTAGATTCCTTTTACATCAAAAAGATAGCCAACCAATGCCGATGCGCCCATCGCAAAAGAACCCCAAACACAAATCCGGATTACCGCCTTTAGCGTATGCGAACCGCCAGCTGCTGCAGCCATAGCACCTGATATTGCGAGAAAAACGATCGAAAAGCCATATTGGTAATAGATCATTTGTTTGATAGGCGCAAATAAAGACACCAATAGCGGCAAAAGCCCGCCCACGATAAATGCTGCCGCCGATGCCGATGCGGCCTGTAACGGCTTTGCTTTTGTGATGTCGTTGATCCCGAGTTCGTCTCGGGCATGTGCCTGGAGCGCGTTGTGAGCTGTCAGCTGCAAGGCCACTTCTTTGGAAAGCTCGGGTGTAAGTCCGCGTGTGATGTAAATTTCGGTCAGCTCTTGAAGCTCAGAATCTGGCATGGTGGCCAATTCTTCTTTTTCACGCTTCAGGTCGGCAGTTTCCACATCTGATTGCGAGCTTACCGAAACATATTCTCCGGTTGCCATTGAAAGTGCACCGGCAACCAAACCTGCAACCGCAGCCAAAACGATCGGATCTCTTGTGGTACTTGCGGCTGCAATGCCGATGGCCAAGCTTGTGGTTGACAAAATCCCGTCATTTGCGCCCAAAACAGCGGCGCGCAGCCAACCGCTTCTGTTGATGTAATGGTCTTCGGTTTTCATCGGATGAAATATTTTTCGTTTTCTTTAATCTTAGGGAAGTTTATCAATAGCATCAAGCGTTTTTTGAGGTCGCTTTATTGACAATTAATTTCAGATAAAAGTAAGCCTAAAATGACTGTACTGCACTAGAAATGAGTAAAGAACGATTCTAAATTTGGAATTGAGAGAATGCGGTAAGAGGAAGTTATAAAATATTGTTTTTCTGCTGAAGTGGCAGGCAAACGATGAATTCGGCACCATCATTTTGATTGCCTAAAGCTTCAATTGTGCCGTGGTGCCTTTCGGTAATTTTTTTGCACAATGCCAATCCCAATCCGGTACCTTCAAATTCGTCTTTAGAGTGCAGGCGTTCAAAAGCATTGAATATTTTAAGCGCATTTTTTGAATCGAAGCCAACGCCATTGTCTTTGATTACGATCCGGACATGATCCAGGTTTTCAATCATAATTTTTGAACCTGATATAATGACCCGTGGCGGATTATCAGGCTTTGAAAATTTGAGCGCATTGTGGATGAGGTTGTAAAAAAGCTGGTGCAGTAAGATGGTCGCGCCGTCTATCTCGGGAAGGCTGTCTACGACCAGGATGGCTTGCTTTTCCTGGATCACCAATTCGAGGTCGGTTTTAATGTTATCGATTATGGCGTCAAGGTTTGTTTTTTCTACAGGATGCCCAGATTTATTTAGCGTGGAATAGTTTAAAACGCCGTCGATAATTGACGACATCCGTTTTGTCGAATTCTGGACTTTCTCGAGGTAAATAAGGTCTTTTTGGTCAAGTTTGTCACCCAGATTGCTTTTGAGGATGGTATTGAAAATGCCTATTTTCCGGACCGGTTCTTTCAGGTCATGGCTGACCACGTTGGCAAATTGAAGCAGGTCTTCGTTGGAGCGCTTTAACGCTGAGGTTTGCTCGTCGACAACTTTTTTCAAGTCTTCGGCATTCTTTTTTTGTTCGGTAATGTCCTGGACAATGCCAATTAAAGTTACAGGTTTTCCTTTGGCATCTTTACTGATCCTGCCGTTGATACGAACCCAACGCCACAATCCGTTACCGGCCTTAATCCTGACCTCATAAAACATGGTTCCGGTAACGTCTGAATCTTTGAGCGCTTTATCCCTTAATTGCAGGTCGTCGGGATGGATTTTCTGAACAAGATCGTCCTTTGTTACGCTTTCATTGGTTCCCCATATCGCGTGAAAATTGCCCGATGTGAGAATGGCGTTGGTCGCTAAATCGGCTTCGTATGTGCCTAGTCCCGCAGCATCGATGGCAAGCCTGAGCCTTTCTTCGGTTTCTTCTACCTGCTGGCGTGCCGTATTTAAATCGGTCACATCGGCACCGGTATTCATCACACCGTAAATTTTCCCATCAGTATCAAATAATGGCGTAAAACTGTAATTGAAGTAGTGCGGTGTTAAAATATTTTCAATGACAATATCGACGCGCTGGTTCTTGGCATGAAACGGAATTCCGGTCGTTAATACGTTTCTTGCCTGTTCGAATATTTCCTGATTGTGCAATTCCGGAAGGACTTCAGTGTAGGTTTTCCCGATCACATTATTGCCTTTTCCCCAGGTGTCTAGCATGCATTGATTTGCCAATTCGATCTTAAGCTCTTGACCGGTATAGACGCCCATTGGAAAAGGTGCGGCATTTATAATCCCGGTTAAAAGTGCGGTGTTTTCGTTAATGGGTAGTGTTTTCACAGCATCACAAGATTAGCAGTATTTGCGATCGTGAATGTATGGTATACAACTAAAAACGTGATTATAAGATATCCATAAATACTTATAGCATTATGGTGGATCATACTGGTTAATAAAACAACGACTTTGCTAAATAACTGAGTCATTTGTTACAGCAGGAAAAAATAGAGCGTGCCATTCAGGGTCTATATTTACTTTTCAAATACAGCAAAAAAGATTCGCCGCCATTCAGGAATTGTTCGCAAGCCATTAAAGTACGCCAATCGAATCAATGATCTACAGCCGTTAAAATTAATTCGAATTTCTATACTCATTTGGCGTCGCCTGTTTTTTGTTTGAATAATCGTACAAAGTGCTGCGGATATTTAAACCCGAGTTCATAAGCGATCTCGCTGATCGACTTGTCAATATAAAGCGTGCACACGCCATTCATCCTGTTGCCGCCATTCAAAATGAATATTAGCTGTTTTGGCGTGGGCCGGAAGAAACGATCATTCCGCTTTGTGAAGAACTCGGTATTGGATTTGTTTGCTGGAGTCCGCTTGGCGTGGGCTTCTTAACTGGCGCGATTGATGCAAATACGAAATTTGCTCTAGGCGACATCTGCGCAATAGAAAGCCGATTTGCACCAGAAAACCTGCATAACAATTTAGCACTTTTAGATTTGTTGAAAAAATGGGCCGTTCAAAAGCACGCGACTCCCGGACAAATTTCGCTTGCATGGCTGCTGCATCAAAAACCTTGGATTGTACCATTCCCGGTACGACACAAATGCCTCACATGATTGAAAATACTGATGCCTCTCATATAAAGTTTACAGCACACGAATTCCAAGAGTTCAACAAGTAAATGCCGTGAAAATTTTAGGTCAAAGATTGCCTGATTCGGTGTTGCAATTCTCCAACGTTGAAGCGGCATTGCCGAAAAAACAGTTTTGGAATTAAAATCAAAAATTACCGTACAAGGCAAAAGATACCTGCAACATTTGCAAAACCGAGTTGAAAAATAAGGCATCATGAAAAAGAAAATATCCTGTTATTTTCAACATGAAAATGAAACCGGATATTTGCCGCCTCTCAAAATTGAAATCGACGTCTAAAAGTATGATGTTATTTTCCTTGGTTTTCCTACATGGGGAATGCAGCTGCCGCCGGCAATGAAAAGTTTTTTGAACAAATGTGATCTTTCGGGGAAAACAATTATCCCGTTTAATACCAATGCGGGTTATGGAATCGGAAGCAGTTTCGAGACGGTAAAAACACTTGCAACGAAAAGTATCGTACTGGAAGGTTTTTCAATTAAGGCGGTGTGGAAAGGGACGGAATTCTGTTTGTGATGGAAGGTGAAAAAGAACTTCAGGCACAGGCCGGAGTGAAAAAATGGCTTCGAAAAATCGAAATGTTAAAATAAATGTATGAAACGTTCTCTTAAATTAATAACAATGTTTGCTATCTTTGATAATGATGGCGTACGCAAATAAGAATAAAATGGACTCACAATTATTTCCGAAAGGACAACAACTACCGGCAGAATGGTTTACCGGGAAAGCATTTTTACATCCATTAGTGGCAAAAGACAAGAACAATGAATTCTCTGCGGGTAACGTCACTTTTGAGTCGGGAGCGAGAACCAATTGGCATACACATCCAAAAGGTCAAATTTTGATTGTTACTGACGGCATTGGTTGGTATCAGGAAAAAAGACAAGCAGCGCGTTCAATAAAAAAAGGAGATGTGGTTAACATTCCAGAAAATGTAGAACATTGGCACGGCGCAACAGCAGAAAAAGCGATGAGCCATATTGCCATAACCAATTACAAAGGCGATGTACAGGTCACTTGGTTGGAACGTGTAAACGATGCTGACTACAATAATGCCCATTAATAGTAGGGCATTCCTATTTACTTCGAAACATTTATAAAGTGGAATACTTCATTTTTAGCAATACCTTAAAAATTGCTTTTTCAGTTCTGATATTTACAGAAAAATGTAAAAACCCGTAAATTGTTATATTACAGCAATTTACGGATTCATTTTGTGGAGTCGCCGGGAATCGAACCCGGGTCCAAACAAGCAATTAAAGAGCTTTCTACACGCTTATTTCCCGATTGGTTTTTCGTTGTTGCGCAAGGCCGGGAACAGCCACACAACACTTAGCCTCTTAGTTGTCAGAATGGCTTCGAAGCACGGCCAAACCTAGGTTTATTTTTACGGTTCCCCTTTTCTGAACGCCACAAACCAAGGCTTTCAAGGAGAATCCAGCTTCTGTACCTTGTACAGACGTGGCATTATCTTACTATAATTCGGATTATGCAGCTAAAGCGTAGTTATTTTCGCCGTTTAAAAGTGTTGGGACTTTTGATTTACGAGAACTGCCCCAGTTCTCGGCGTGCTTACCGTTCAATTCGACTTGCTGTCAAAACCAGTCGACCCCTTATTTTAATGGATAATTGACAATGGATAATTGATAATTATTTTGATTGTCGTTTAAGCGGATGCAAATATAGCGCAATGGCAATTAATAATGAATAATTAATAATTAATAATTTCTAAAACACGAATCAACTCTTTAAATCAAAAATTATCCATAGTAATTAAAAACATCAAAAAAGATCCGAAACACCAGGTCCCGGATCATTATCCATTGTCAATTATCCATTATCAATTAATCTTCGTCATCTGTCTTAAATGGGTAATCGCCAAACAACGGAACCAATTTCCGAACGGCATACGTGTTTTTTGTAAACCGGTTTGACAAGGCGATGATCGTAACATTTTCCTTTGCCATGGTAATGTAGGATGAGGTATTTCCGTGCCACCAGCCGTTGTGGAAATAAAATTTCTGGCCGTTTTCCCATTCGATCATCCTGATTCCTAGGCCGTAATTTTTCTCGCCTTTGTGCTCGTTGCTGTAGCCTTGGTAGATTTCTTTTCGAAGTTTGTCGTTCAGGAAAGTCGGTGCATTTCTGGCAAGGTCAAATTTCAGGATGTCTCTTGGTGTAGAATAAATATTTTTGTCGCCGTAAACTGCATCAAGATGGTCTAAAGCGATTTCCATGTTGCCTTTATAAGAAGGTGTAGCGGTTTCTTTGTCTTTATCGTATTCGAATACATACGTGTGATCCATGCCTAACGGTTTAAAGATCATTGTTTTCATGGCTTCGGGGTAGCTCAGGCCTGTAACTTTTTCGATGATGAGTGCCAGCATCGCATAATTCGTATTGCAATAGCAAAAACGCGTATCGGCAGGGCAGTCGCACTTGATTTCTTTTTCGGTAAACAAATTTAAAACATCTTGATTTGTCAGGGTTTTATGCAAATCCCAAACGCCTTTTTCCTCTACGAAATAAGCGTAATTGCGCAATCCGCTGCGGTGGCTTAAAAGGTTCCTGATTGAAATGTCCGGAAACGGAAACTCCGGTAAAATGCTGTTCACTTTTTGGTCAAGGTCGATTTTTCCACGGTTGGCAAGCAATAAAATGGCCGTTGCGGTAAATACTTTGCTTACAGATGCAATGTGCAGCGGCGTGTCTTTTTCAATTTTGATCCCTTTATTGCGGTTGGCATCGCCTTGATAGCGCTCATAAATGATCTGTCCGTTTTTTGCTACGAGCAGGCTGATGCTATTTTGCTCATTCCTGAAATATTTGTTGCAAAAGCGCTCAATGGCTTCTTTTTTCGGATTGATATAGGCTTCTGATAATTTTGCATATTTAACACGGGAAGGCTGCATTTGGGGAAATTCGCTTTCTGCGATTTCTGACGCAGTTCCGTCAGATTTTTCCTGCTTCGAGCAAGCGGTAAATGCCAGGCTGATCAGGGCAATTTTGATATATAGGGTTGTTTTACGGAATGTCATTTGGTAAGGTGTAAAAAGCAAATATAACTAAAGAAATATTGCTTTATAACGCCCTTTAGTTAATGATTGTATAAAATTTATTAACTTTTGTTGACAAATATTTGGTTTTCAGGCTTCATAACATTCGGATTTTTTTAATATAAAAAGTTTTGAAAACGTTATCGTAAAAAGTACATTTGGCGCAATTAAAAAATAGCCTCATCAAATGAAATTCGGAATCATCAAAGAAAGAAAAAATCCGCCCGACAGAAGGGTGGTTTTTACGCCCGAAGAATTGCAGCGTCTCACCAAAGAGCATCCTGAAGCGCAGATCAAAGTTGAAAGTTCTGATATCCGGATATTTACAGACCAGCAATATGCCGATCTGGGAATTGAGATCGCGACTGACATGACCGATTGTGATGTGCTTTTCGGGGTGAAAGAAGTGCCGTTAGACGCATTGATTCCGAATAAAAAATACTTTTTCTTTTCCCATACGATTAAAAAACAGCCGCACAACCGCAAATTGCTTCAGGCGATTCTGGATAAAAAAATCGATTTGTATGACCATGAAACGATAGTCGATGAAAACTTCAAAAGGCTGATCGGTTTTGGAAGATACGCAGGAATCGTGGGCGCTTACAACGGAATACGGGCTTTCGGGATCAAGTTCGAATTGTTCAATCTGCCAAAAGCAGAAACGCTTTCCGGAAAAGATGCTTTGGTACAAAAACTCAAAAGGCAAATTCTTCCGCCGATCAAAATTGTCTTGACCGGACACGGAAAAGTGGGAAATGGCGCCAAAGAAATTCTTGATGCAATGAAAATCAAAGAGGTTTCGGTCGAAAATTACCTCACAAAAGTATATTCAGAACCGGTGTATACCCAGCTTGATATTTTAGATTACAACAAAAGACTGGACGGAAAACCTTCATCAAAGGAAGATTTTTATAAGAATCCAACCGAATATGTTTCCGATTTCGAGCGTTTTACAAAAGTTTCCGACATTTACATGGCCGGGCATTTTTATGCGAATGATGCGCCCGTGATTTTATCGTTAGACATGCTGCGTGCCAATGACAATAAGATTAAGGTTGTAGCCGACATTTCCTGCGATGTGGACGGCCCGATAGCCTGTACGATCAAAGCATCGACGATTGCAGAGCCGCTTTTTGGCTTTCATCCGATGGAAAATAAAGAAGTCGATGTGTTTCATCCTGCCGCGATTGTCGTGATGTCAGTAGATAATCTACCGTGCGAACTCCCGAAAGATGCCAGCGAAGGTTTTGGAGAGATGTTTATGGAACATGTCATTCCGGCGTTTTTCAACGGAGATAAGGATGGCATCCTTAAACGTGCCAAAGTCACTGAAGACGGTCATCTGACAGAAAGATTTCAATATTTAAAAGAGTATGCCGAAGGCAAATAGATTTTACAAACGTCCCGATAAAAGGGACGTTTTTTGTTTTGCGTGGTTTTTTATAAAATCTGATTATATTTGGTGGCAAATCCCATATTTTGGCTGCCAACACTTTTAAAATCTTCTTGCTCTGCCTTTTTTCGAATTTCCTTTTTGCTCAGGAAGAACTTCCATTTGTCGAAAATTTCACCAAATCCGATTACAACGGAGACAATCAAAACTGGAACGTTGCCCAGGGAAATGACAATGCGATGTACTTTGCAAACAACCATTATTTCCTGCGTTACAATGGCGTAAAATGGGAAAAATACACGCTTCCGAACAAAACTATTATCCGTTCGATCTTTATTGATGGCGACCGGATTTACTGTGGCTCATATAAAGAATTCGGGTATTGGAAACGTCTTGACGGCAAAATGAAGTATTATTCCTTATCGAAAGACAAGAATTTGTTTAAAGGCACTTCAGACAATGAAGAAATATGGAAGGTTTTCAAATACAAAAGCAACATTTATTTTCAGTCGTTCAACGAACTTTACATTTATAATGAACAGCAGACGGAGAAAATCAGTTTTCCTTCTCAGATCTCGTATTGTTATCTGGTGAATGGCGAGATTTACGCAGCTTCTGTAAGAAACGGCGTTTATGTCATGAAGGGCAATACTTTCGTCAAAAAAGAATCTTGGAAAGGACTGGAGTTCAATGTCATCCACAATATCGAAAGCAATCAGGGCAAAATTTATGTATTTACTAAAAATAACGGTGTTTTTGTTGAGGAAAACGGAAGCCTCGTTCCGTGGAAACATCCGCTAAACGACATCCTTAAAAGCCAGGTCATCATTACGGCGAAGTTTGTGGACGATCATACACTGGCCATAGGAAGCGGGCTTCAGGGCTTGTACATCTGCAATCTGAAAGACAATTCGGTTAAAAACATCAACAGGCAAAATGCCTTAAAAAACAACGCGATATTATCCATCGGCATCGACCGGGAAAACGATTTGTGGCTGGGTCTGGACAACGGAATCTGCCATGTGGAAATCAATTCGCCGATAAGCGTTTTTTCTGATAATTCGGGATTATTAGGTTCTGTTTATTCCCTCGCAACCATTCCGGGCGGCTATCTTTTTGTAACCAATCACGGCGTGTTTACCTGTATAGACGATAAATTGCAGGTAATCCCAAATTCGAAAGGGCAGGTGTGGGACATTTATAAAAACGGCAACCAGTTTATCATTGGGCATAACGACGGAACATTTACGTATGAAGGTACTGTCTTAAAAAAAGTAAATACGGTTAGTGGCGGCTGGAAATTCCTGAACAGTGATTTTGACAATGCGTATTTTCAGGGAAATTATTCGGGAATTGCGGTGTATAGTGACCGGAATGATCTTACCAAAGCAAAGTTTTTATCGGGGCTTACAAAGCCAATCCGCAACATTGCCCAGAATAAGCCCGGCGAAATTTGGGCTGCAGACAATTATCGTAGCCTGTATAGGATTTTATACGATAAGAATTTCAACACCAGGAAAATCGAGAATATTTCTGCATTGAACGGCATTGCAAATGATTATGGCGTAAAGATCTTCAGTTACAAAAACGAGGTGCTTTTTCTGATTGACAACAGTTGGTATTCGTACAATTCGATTACTGAAAAACTGGAGAAAGATCCGATTTTCGAAAAAACTTTTAATAAAATTTCAGATATCATACCAATTAATGACAACAGTTTCATGGTTGTGAAAAGTGGTCTTTTGTACTTAATTCAGCAGGAAGGAAATCATTTTTTATGGCATCTGATCCCGCAGAAATATTATGATGGCAAACTGATTATTGAAAATACCAAAGTGTATAAAGCAGGAAATTCTTTGCTGATCAACCTCGATGACGGATTTATGGGTTTTCAATTGAATAAAACAAGGAAACAGCAGCAGAAAATTAACATTGAAGGATTTTATCAGGGCAAACTCATTACTTCTGATACCAAAATAAAATACAACCAGTCGGTTGATATCAACCTGATCCCGAATTTTTACGGGTACAACCGCCCTGAACTTTTCTACAAGTTAAATGCATCGGAAAATTACATCAGGGTGAAAAGCGGTCACCTTGCGCTGAATAACCTCGAAAGCGGCACGCAAAATCTTGCTGTTTATTACAATGACGGGCGATCATTGGTCAATATTGGCAATTACGAATTTCATGTTGGGAATCCCTGGTATTTTTCAATTTGGATGATCCTGGTTTACGTTCTTGCCATTGCGGGAAGTTTCTTCCTTTATTATAAGTGGAATCAAGTCCGTTATAGTGAAAAGCTCAAACTGCATGAAGAGGAACTCAAGCACCAGAAGAAAATCCTTGAAATCGAATTGAAAGCAGAGAATGAGCTCAACATCCAGGAATATGAAAAGCACATTCTTGAGCTGGAGATCCAAACGAAATCATCGGAAGTAGCAGGAAAATCATTATCTATTGCCAAGCAAAGCGAAATGATCGAAAACATCCAAACCATATTGGATTCCGAACAGGATATCGACAAATTAAAGAACGAAGTAAAAAAAGCCATTCGAGTCAATGCAGTGAACAAGCACGAATGGGAGACATTTGAATCAAATCTGAATCAGATCAACAATGAGTTTATTACGAAACTTTCAAAAATGTATCCTATTCTCACGCAAAAAGATATCAAACTGTGTGTCTATTTGCGAATGAACATGTCTTCAAAAGAAATTGCACCATTGTTGAATATCTCATTTCGGGGTGTAGAGCTTCACCGCTACAGGTTAAGAAAGAAGCTAAATCTTACACAAGAGGAAAGTTTATCAAAATTTATGTTAACACTTTAACGACTCTTTCGCAAGCGCATACTACATCATCACTACATCATTTTATATCACGAAAACGTTTTCATGTCAATAAGTCCCTTATTTTATTAGGTTTGAGTAGTACTCAAAATAATGATGTATTCGTGTAGCATTTTAAATACTGCTACGATAACGATGTAATTCTTTAATTTGGTGTCACTAACTTTAACAAAATATTACAAATGAGAAACTTTATCTTAAGCTTCGTATGGCTGATTGCGGGTACCGCCATCATGTCTGGACAAGCAATTAAAGGAACTGTGGTAGATGAAAATTCGCTACCGCTTCCCGGTGTCAGTATTTCTGACGCTTCAAAAGGTACTTCTACAGTAACCGATTTCGAAGGAAACTTTGCACTCGAATCTACTGCCGGAACGCCTTTAAAATTTTCATATGTTGGTTATAAAGACCAAACAGTTGCAGCTGCAGCATCTATGAAAGTAAGCATGCAGGTTTCAGCGACAAATCTTACAGAGGTTGTCGTTGTAGGTTATGGAACGCAGAGAAAAGCGGACATCACAGGATCTATTGCTGTAGTTGCTGAAAAAGAGTTGCGTGACAGGCCAAATGCTAATGTAATTAGTAATTTGCAAGGTAAAGTTGCCGGTGTGCAAATTGTAAATGCAGGTAAGCCTGGTGCTGCGCCAACGATTTCCATTCGAGGCCAGGGTAGTATTAGTGGCACTGGTGTATTGTATGTAGTAGATGGTATCTTAACGGATAATATTGATTACATCAATCCAAATGACATTGCAACCCTCAACATCTTAAAAGATGCTTCAAGTTCTGCCATTTACGGAATCAGGGCGGCAAACGGCGTGATTGTCATTACAACGAAGCTTGGAAAGAAAACAGGCGGTGAAAATATTAAATTTACCTATGATTCAAATGTTGGTTTTTCTAAACCATCAAATGTTTTAAAGATGGCAAATTCTGAAGACTACGTGAGGCTTTACAATGAAAAATTGGCTTATCAGCAACAAACGCAAACTCCTGCAAACACCATTAGCTTGGCACAATTTAATGGTGCTGATACGGATTGGTTTAAAGAAATATACAAAAAGTCTTCATTTACCCAATCTCAAAATGTTGGTTTTTCTGGCGCAAGTGATAAAACACAGTATTCTGCTGGTTTTGGATATTTAACTCAGGAAGGGGTTTTAAATGCTGGAAAAGGTGTTAGTTCTGGTGATGACTACAAAAGAGTAACCGCAAGATTTAATGGGATATACAATGTAACCGATAGGTTTAGGGTTGGAGCTACAATGGTATACTCAGAATCCGATTCGAATGATGCTGCAAGTCCGTTTGCTGATGCCTATTTTACCCCACCGATCATTCCTGTTTACAATGCCGATGGAAGTTATGGACACTATTATACATCTGAAGGCGAAATTGATTTGGGGCAAGTTGGTAATAAGAATCCTAGGAGAACCCTTGATTTGTACAGAGGTAAAACGAAAACAAGCAGAACCATTACATCGGGTTTTGCTGAACTTGATTTGATCAAAGGCCTCACTTTCAAATCGAACCTTTCGAGAGATTTTAGAAATGTCAGTTCTTACGTGTACAACGCTGAAAACAACCCTTTGGGAGCAACACCTGAAGGCGGCGCACTTGAAAAAAGTAAACTGGTTAACACCGCTACCAATGTTGAAAGTACCCTGTGGGAAAACACTTTAACATGGACCAAACAATTCAACAAACACCGCATCGTTTTACTTGGTGGATTTAGTAGACAACAAGAAAACAACAGAACATTTAACGCACAGTCGCAAGGTGTTCCGTTCAACGGCGATGATTCTACGTTATTTTTGAATCTTGGAACTATTGTTGCCAATGATGCGATTGCAAAAGGTGATGAAGGTTATAAAAGACGTTTACAATCGTATTTTGGACGTTTACAGTATGCATACGATGACAAATACCTTTTAAATGCTACCATACGTCGTGACGGATCATCACAATATCGTTTTGACGGTGCACAGCAAAGTGCTACTTTTCCATCAGTTGGAATCGGGTGGGTTGTTAGCAAAGAAAACTTCATGCAAAATTCAGGAATTGATTTCTTGAAACTTAAGGCAAGTTGGGGCCAGCTAGGAAATGCTTCAACTCCACGCCAATATGATAGGACCACTACGGTAGGAGCAGGTGTTTATTTTGGAGGAGTCTATTATCCGTCAGCTTCAATCACCCAATTGGTAGATACCGATATTCCTTGGGAAGTTATAGAAGAATATGATTTTGGATTTGAATTGCGTACGCTTAAAAACAGGTTGTTTTTAGAAGCAGGCTATTACGACAGAAAAACAACAGATGCAGCATTCTTTGTCCAGACACCAAGTCAGGCAGGATTGGGTGACAGGTTTTACACAAATGGTGGAGACTTTGTAAATAAAGGTTTTGAAGTGGAACTGAAATGGGAAGATAAGATAGGTGAAAAATTCACGTATTCCATTTCCGGTAACCTTACAACAATCGACAATGAAATAACTAAGGTTTTGGGTCAATCATTCTTAAATACAGGACCTTCATTGTTTGGGGATACAGTAAAAAGATTTCAGGAAGGTCAGGAAATAGGTGCGTATTACGGTTTTCAAACAGATGGTGTGATCCAGAATGCGGCAGAATCTGCAGCAAATAACAATGCACCAATCGGTTCATTTAAATTTAAGGATATCAACGGAGACGGTAAAATAGATAACAATGACAAAACCTTCCTAGGAAGCCCAATCCCTGACTATACTTACGGATTTGCTTTGAATTTAGCATACAGCAATGTAGATTTCGGAATAGAGTTTCAAGGAGTTGCAGGAAATGAAATTTACAATTTCAACAGAAATTCAAGATTCAGCAATGAAAACTACGACCAGGATTTTGTAGACAACCACTGGACTCCAGCAAACGGTTCAAATACGTATCCTGCTCCAAACTCGGATCAAACTGCTTCAAGAATCAGTTCTTTCTATGTTGAAAAAGGCGATTATTTCAGAATCCGTAACATTCAATTGGGATACAGCTTGCCAAAAACATTCTTAGATCATATTGGAATGGATAAAATCAGATTGTATGCAAGTGCACAAAACCCATTCACATCATTCAAATACAATGGATCTTCCCCTGAAATAGGAGGCAAACTTGAAGACGCTGGGGTCGATAACAACGTATATCCATTGTCTTCCATCTATAGTTTTGGTGTTAATTTAACTTTTTAAGAAAATGAAAAAGAATATATTTTTAGTAGGATGCCTTGCGGTGGTATTGGCGTCCTGTAATGACGATTATTTGGCAATAAAGCCCGAGGATCAAATTGAGGCAGTGAATTTCTTTCAAACGCAGGAAGATGCACAACAGGCATCAGCGGCAATTTACGCAAACCTCCGGACATGGGAATTGAATGCTTTCGCAACATTTATAACTTCAATTGCCAGCGACGATGCCGAAAAAGGAAGTACGCCTGGTGATGCCTCGTTTTTTAATGCATACAACAACTACACATTTAGTCCAACAGAAGGACAAATTAATGGGTACTGGACAGGGCAATATCGTGGAATCAATCTTTGCAACCAGGTCATTACAAATGTTCCCGAAATTGCAATGGACCAAAATTTAAAAATTCGCCTGATTGCTGAAGCCCGTTTTGTAAGAGCGCATCATTATTTTAATCTAGTGCGTACTTACGGAGGCGTGCCAATTTATGATGGTCTGCCGGCTGATGGGAATTACAATATTCCAAGAAATACTGCAGATCAGGTTTATGCTCTTATCATTGCAGATTTGATGGCTGCCAGAGAAGTTTTGCCGGCATCATATGGCGCAACTGAAGTTGGAAGAGCGACTAAAGGGGCTGCAAATGCTTATCTGTCAAAGGTATATTTGTATAAAAAAGATTGGGCACTTGCACTTCAATACAGTAACGAAGTAATGGGCGGAGGCTACGATTTATTGCCAGATTTTAACAGTGTGTTCCGTATTCCTAATGAAAACAGCGTGGAATCAATATTTGAAGCTCAGGCAAACTACGTCGCAGGAAATTGTACGGTATCAAACAGCCAGTACTCACAAACTCAAGGTGTTGCAGGTCAGTTTGGTTGGGGATTCAATGTTCCGTCTGATGATCTTGCTGCTTCTTTCGAAACCGGCGATGTACGTCGTGATGCAACCATCCTTTTTAGAGGAGAAACAACTCCTGAAGGTGACTTGATCAATGCCATTGGGGCGAACCCAATGTACAATCAAAAATCTTATGTTCCATCAGCGCAAATCGGGCCTGGATGTTCTGAAGGTTCAGAGCAAAACGTAAGATTAATGCGTTTCTCAGAAGTTTTGTTAATCAATGCCGAAGCGGCAAATGAATCAGGAAATACAGCGCAAGCGCAACAATCCCTTAATAGGGTGAGACACCGCGCAGGGCTTGCTGATACTCCTGCAAACGACCAGGCTTCTCTTAGAACTGCAATCTGGAAAGAAAGAAGATCTGAATTGGCGATGGAAGGCGACCGTTTCTGGGACGTTGTCCGTCAAGGACGTGGTGTAGCGGTTTTCGGGCCACTTGGATTCAAAGCGGGTAAAAATGAATTATTTCCAATCCCGACAGATGCCATTAGCTTAAGTAACAATGTCCTGACCCAAAACCCAGGATACTAATAAAAATTCCAGAAAAGCCTTATCCTGATTTCTGGATAAGGCTTTTTTTTTAACTAAGAAATTCAACATGAACAAATACATTGTCATATTTTTTCTTGCATTTGTTTCATGCGGTTCAAATGACAAAAGCAGTTCTGCTGTAGCTGATGAACCTGTAAAAGGGCCACCTCTAAGCGATGAACAGTTAATTGATCTTGTACAAAGACAAACCTTTAAATATTTCTGGGATTTTGCCGAGCCAAATTCAGGAATGGGTAGAGAACGCTACCATCCGGATGGCAATTATCCTGAAAACGATTCGAATATTGTTACGACTGGCGGATCAGGATTCGGATTGATGTCAATCATTTCCGGAATTTCCAGAGGGTATGTTTCTCGTGAAGAAGGCGTTCAACGACTCAATAAAATTGCAGATTTCTTAAATACTGCCGACAGGTTTCACGGCGCTTGGCCGCACTGGATCAATGGCGAAACCGGAAGGGTAAAACCATTCGGGACCAAAGACAACGGCGGCGATCTCGTAGAAACATCTTTTCTAACTGCCGGAATGATTACCGTAAGGGAATATTTCAAAACAGGCAATGCCGAAGAACAGGCACTTGCCGAAAAATACGACCTTTTATGGAAAGGCGTAGACTGGGATTGGTACAGAAACGGAAGAAATGTCCTGTACTGGCACTGGTCGCCAAATTACGCATGGGAAATGAACTTCCCGCTCGAAGGCTACAATGAATGCCTGATTACTTATGTCATGGCCGCTGCTTCACCTACGCATTCCATTACTGCTGCTCCATACCATCAGGGCTGGGCTAGGAATGGCGGAATCGTAACTGCTGCAAAAAGCTTTGATATTCCGTTAATTTTAAAACACAATGGTGCCGAATTGACAAGCGGGCCGCTTTTCTGGGCACATTACTCATACCTCGGACTCGATCCAAACCAATTGACCGATCAGTATGCAAATTATTGGGATTTAAATGTGAACCACACGAAGATCAATTACAAGTATTGCATTCAAAATCCAAACCATTTCAAAGGATATGGCCCTGATTACTGGGGATTGACCGCTTCCTATTCAAGAAATGAAAACGGATCCGTTGGTTATGACGCGCACATGCCGAGCAATGATAAAGGCGTAGTTTCTCCAACTGCCGCAATTTCATCAATTGTATACCTGCCAAATGAATCCATCGCAGCAATGCGCAATTTTTACGAAAATTACAATTCCCAAATTTGGGGACCGGCCGGATTTTACGATGCGCACAGCGCCAATTACAATTGGTCGGCAAGACAATACCTGGCAATCGATCAAGGGCCGCAAGTCGTAATGCTTGAGAATTACCGCAGCGGATTGCTTTGGAAATTATTCATGAATGCTCCTGAAGTGAAGCAAGGTTTGATTAAACTCGGATTCCAGTCAGGCAAATACAATTTTTAAAAGATGATGAAATACTATCTGTTTATTGTTTCGGTTTTATGCAGCTTGCCGTGTTTTTCACAAACAGACGGAAGTGGTAGTTTTAGTACTGAAATCGTCCAGAAGAAAGCACTCGTTTATGCACTGCATTCACCAAAGAATAAAAAAGATAAAAAACCGCTGATCGTTTTTCTGCACGGATCAGGGGAAAAAGGAACAGATGTAGAAAAAGTCAAAGTCCACGGGCCTTTCAAATACCTGAAAACCCACGACCTCGACGCTTATGTACTCGCACCACAATGTCCCGAAAATGAATATTGGGATGCCGAAGTGCTGCACCAGTTGATAATGAAAATTCAAAAAGAAAACAACATAGATCCAAACCGGATTTACCTCACCGGCCTCAGTATGGGCGGCTGGGGCGCATGGAACCTCGCATTTGCACATCCTGATATGTTCGCTGCTTTGGTTCCGATTTGCGGATTTGTCGACCGCGTACCCATGATTGAAGACTGTAAAATTAAAAATGTTCCCATCAGGATTTTCCACGGATTGCTCGATGATGTCGTAGATGTCGATTATGCCATTACGATTTATCGAAAACTCAAAGCCTGCAACGCCGACATCAAGCTGACCATTTTTGACGACGCAAACCACGACAGCTGGACCAGGGTTTATGACAATCCCGAAATTTACGAATGGATGATGAAACAAAGTAAAAGCCAATAATAATGAAAGTTACCAAAATTACAATCGCACTTCTGATCTTGTCTGCATCTGCATACAGCCAGAAAAGCGCGCCAAAAAAAATCAAGCCTAAAGCAGAATTTGTTGCCGAATTGATGGCAAAAATGACTGTAGATGAAAAAATATACCAAACCGTACAATTTACTTCGGATGGGACCATAACTGGACCTAAAACCGGAGACAATTACATTACAAGGATCAAACAAGGAAAAGTAGGTTCAATCTTGAACGCTACTGGTGCAAAAGCCACACGCGAAGTGCAAAGAATCAATCTTGAAAGCTCCAGGCTGAAAATTCCGTTGTTGTTCGGACATGACGTGATCCACGGATTCAAAACGATTTTCCCGATCAATCTCGGAATGGCTTCATCGTTTGATCCGAAATCGGTCGAATTAGCAGCTCGTGATGCCGCCGAAGAAGCGTCGTCAAGTGGGGTACACTGGACATTTGCTCCAATGGTTGACATTGCCCGCGATCCGCGCTGGAGCCGTGTTTCTGAAGGAAGCGGGGAAGATCCGTACCTCGGCATGCAATACGGAATTGCCAGTGTCAAAGGTTTTCAAGGCACCGATCTTTCAAAATACAATACCATCCTGGCCTGTGCCAAACACTTTGCCGCTTATGGAGCAGCCGAAGCAGGCCGTGATTACAATACAGTAGACATGTCTGAACGGGTGTTGCGCGACATTTACCTTCCGCCATTTAAAGCAACCGTTGATGCTGGCGTGAAAACATTTATGGCATCGTTCAACGAAATTTCTGGCGTTCCTTCAACAGCAAGCAAATTCCTGATGCGCGACGTTCTAAAAGGCGAATGGAAATTTGACGGTATGGTGGTTTCGGATTATACCGGAATCAACGAAATGATCGCCCACGGCTTCGCAAAAGATGAACAGGATGCTGGTCAATTGGCTTTAAATGCCGGCCTTGACATGGACATGGTAGGTGCGATTTACATGAATACGCTTAAAAAATCATACGATGAAGGAAAGGTTTCCATTGATGTCATCAATGATGCCTGCAAACGAATCCTTGATGTCAAATACGACCTCGGACTTTTCGAAGATCCATACCGCTACAGCGACGAAAAACGCGAAAAAGAAACGCTGAACAAACCACAATTCTTAAACGACGCACTTGATGTGGCCAACAAATCGTTGGTATTGCTTAAAAACAAGAACAACATTCTGCCTTTAAAAAAAGACCAGAAAATCGCTTTCGTCGGGCCGTTGGTTGCAGATGAATTCCACATCATCGGTTCATGGGCAGCAATCGGCGACAGAAACGGATATGCCGTAAGCGTAAAAGAAGGCGTTGCCAATGTACTTGGCGCGTCCGCAAAAACGACTTTCGACCAGGGCGTTGAAATCGAAAGCACCAAAAGAGACTTGATGGCTGCTGCAATCGCAAATGCTAAAAATGCCGATGTGATCGTTGCCGTAATGGGCGAACGCGAAAACATGACCGGAGAAGCAGCTTCACGCACCAATATCGATTTGCCTGGACTTCAGAAAGAATTCCTGGGCGAACTTAAAAAATTGGGCAAACCGATTGTTCTTGTTTTGTTGAATGGCCGTCCCTTGACCATCGGCTGGGAAAATGAAAATATGGATGCCATACTCGAATCCTGGTGGCCTGGAACCCGCGGAGGCGATGCGATTGCGCAAACGCTTTTCGGAATCAACAATCCAAGTGCGAAACTTCCGATTACGTTTCCAAGAAATGTAGGTCAAATCCCAATTTACTACAACCACAAAAATACCGGCCGTCCGTATTTGGGGCCAACAGATCCAGAGCAAAAATACAAATCGAAATACATTGACGTTGACAACAGTCCGTTATTTCCTTTCGGATACGGATTGAGCTACACGACTTTTGCCTATTCGAACCTTAAAATTTCTGCGCCACAGGTAAGATTCAACGAAAAATTAAAAGTTACCGTTGACGTGGCCAATACCGGAAATTATGACGGGACCGAAGTCGTGCAATTGTATGTCCGAGATCTTGTAGGATCAGTGACACGCCCGGTTCGCGAACTTAAAGGTTTTGAGCGCGTGGCATTGAAAAAGGGAGAAAAAAAGAGCGTAACATTTGAGATCTCTTCTGACGATCTGAAATTTTACAACATCGATATGATAAATACAGCCGAAGCCGGTGATTTTGAAGTTTTTGTCGGCGGAAGTTCTGATGCGGATTTGAAACAAAGTTTTGAGTTAGTTAAATAAATTGAGTTTCATGTTTTGTTTAAGTGACCCTTCGATTTCATTATCGGAGGGTTTTTTAAAATATCCATAAATATTTTCATCATATCCAATAAAATAAAATGAAAAAATCCCTTTTGATGCTTTGTTTTTTTCTGATCGAAATAACCAATGCCCAGCATGTTCAGTCGCCTTCAAAAAATATCCGTGTCGATTTTAAGCTTAACGCCGATGGTACGCCGCAATATGCTGTTTCGTATAAAAATAAACCGATCGTTCTCGAAAGCAAACTCGGAATCAAATTGAAAGAAGGCGGTGATCTGGTTTCTGGATTTACAATCGACAGTGTGAAAAATGCTGCTTCTAATGAATCATGGAAACCGGTTTTAGGTGAACAATCATCAATACAAAACCATTACAACGAACTGACGGTTTCCTTAAGCCAGAAAGCGACTCAAAGAAAAATCAACATTATTTTTAGGGTTTTTGACGAAGGTGTTGCTTTTAGATACGATTTTCCAAAACAGCCAAAACTTAATTATTTCATCATTACCGATGAGATCACACAATTCAATCTGACAGGGAACCACAAAACATTCTGGATTCCCGGAGATTTTGACAGTCAGGAATATGTGTTCAATGAAACCAGATTGTCTGAAATCGACAACGACAAACTGAATCTCAATAACGGAATTGCGCTCAAAACCATCGGTGGGAAAACCGTTGTGCAATCGCCGTTGATGATGAAATCCGATGATAAATTGTATTTGAATATTTTCGAAGCTGCCGTCGTCAATTATCCGGTAATGCATCTGAATGTCAATACTAAAATTTTTGAGCTGACTTCTTTTTTGGTGCCCAATGCGCTTGGTGCTAAAGCCTATTTGCAAGCGCCTTGTGTTTCGCCGTGGCGTACGATCATGGTCAGCGACGATGCCCGCGATATCGTAAGCTCAAAGATGATCTTAAACCTGAACGAACCTTCAAAACTCGAAGATACTTCCTGGATCAAACCGATGAAATATGTCGGGATCTGGTGGGAAATGCACGTTGGGAAGTCGACTTGGGATTATGCCGGTTCGCAAAATGCTTCGAATGTGCTCGATCAATCGCTAAAACCGACAGGCAAACACGGGGCAACTACCGAAAATACCAAACGCTACATTGACTTTGCCGCTAAAAACGGTTTCGACGGCGTGCTCGTTGAAGGTTGGAATACCGGCTGGGAAGATTGGGCAGGAAACTGGAAAGAAGAGGTTTTCGATTTTGTAACGCCTTATCCGGATTTCGATATCAAGGCAATTTCGGAATACGCAAAATCCAAAAATGTAAAAATGATCATGCACCACGAAACTTCGGGATCGGTTGCAAATTACGAAAGACACATGGACCGTGCTTTTGAAAACATGGTCAAATATGGTTATCCAGCGGTCAAAAGCGGTTACGTGGGCCGGATCATTCCGCGTGGCGAATTCCACGATGGGCAAACGATGGTCAACCATTTTAATTATGCGGCTAGGCGTGCCGCCGATTATAAATTGATGCCGAATTCACACGAATCTTCGCGCCCGACAGGCTACAGCCGAACATATCCGAATTACATTGCTGCCGAAGCCGCGCGCGGAAACGAATTCAACGCCTGGAGTACCGGAAATCCGCCGGATCACGAAACCATACTGCCGTTTACCCGTTTGTTAGGCGGACCAATGGATTACACACCGGGAATTTTCGAAATCAAAATGAGCCATTACGATCCGAAAAAAACAGAGCAGGTCCATACGACTTTAGCAAAACAACTGGCGCTTTATGTCACGATGTATTCGCCGTTGCAAATGGCCGCCGATTTGCCTGAGAATTATGAAAAATATCCCGATGCTTTTCAGTTTATCAAAGATGTCGCAGTCGATTGGGACGAAAGCAAATACCTTGAGGCAGAGCCGGGCGATTATCTGACTGTCGTACGAAAAGCGAAGAATTCCGACAAATGGTTTTTAGGCGCGATCACCGATGAAAACGCGAGAAATTCAGAGATCAAACTTGATTTTCTTCCGAAAGGGAAAACATACAAAGCCATCATTTACGAAGATGCGAAAAATGCCCATTGGCAGAAAAATCCGATCGCTTATAAAATTAAAACGGTTGAAGTGACTTCAAAATCATCAATTAAATTAGTGCTAGCTCCCGGTGGCGGAACAGCAATTAGTTTTGAACCGATCAAATAATTCGGCTCCAATCAAATTCAAACAACAACACGAAACTATGAAACGAATACTCTTACTCCTGCTGCTTTTGGTTTTTCAGACCGGCGCCAGGGCCCAGCAAAAAACCTATTGCAACCCGATCAACATCGATTACGGCTATTGCCCGATCCCAAATTTTGTCGATCAGGGAAAACACCGTGCTACTGCCGACCCGGTGATTACTTTTTTCAAAGGCGAATATTACCTGTTTTCTACGAATCAATGGGGTTACTGGCACAGCAAAGACATGCTCGACTGGAAGTTCATTTCGCGTAAATTCCTGCGTCCGGAGCATAAAGTATACGATGAATTGTGCGCACCGTCGTTGTCGTTTGTGAATGATACGATGCTCGTCGTCGGTTCGACGCACACCAAAGAATTCCCAATCTGGATGAGCACCGATCCGTCAAAAGACAACTGGAAAGAACTCGTCCACAAATCGGAAGCCGGAGCCTGGGACCCACAGATTTTCTGGGACAAGGAAAAAGACGAAGTGTATGAATATTACGGTTCGAGCAATACCTATCCTTTACATGTTGTCAAATTAAACCGCAAAACATTTCAGCCGGAAGGAGAGGTTTTCGATATTTTGTCATTGAATGACGAAGAGCACGGTTGGGAACGTTTCGGCGAAAACAACGACAATACATTTTTGCAGCCGTTTACCGAAGGCTCGTTCATGACCAAATACAACAACAAATATTACCTGCAATATGGCGCGCCGGGAACAGAATTCAGCGGTTATGCCGATGGCGTTTATGTGGGCGACAGTGCAGTAGGGCCATTTGAATACCAATCGTTTAACCCATTTTCATATAAACCTGGCGGATTTGCAAGAGGCGCGGGGCATGGCGCGACGTATCAGGACAACAACAACGATTACTGGCACGTTTCGACGATCGGGATTTGCGTGAAGAACAATTTCGAAAGACGCATCGGAATCTGGCCGGCCGGGTTTGACAAAGACGGGATTTTATATTCCAATACGGCTTACGGCGATTACCCGACTTTTTTGCCTTCGCAGAAAAAAGGGCATCTGGCGCCGAGTTTTTCAGGCTGGATGTTGCTGAATTACAACAAACCGGTTCAGGTTTCGTCGACGCTTGGCGGATTTCATGCGAATTTTGCGGTCAATGAAGACATCAAAACCTACTGGTCTGCAAAAACTTCAAACAAAGGCGAATTCCTGGTTTCCGATCTTGGAGAAAAAAGCACGATCAATGCGATCCAGATCAATTATGCGGATCAGGATGCAGAAATCATGGGTAAACCGGATTCGACAACCGGGCATAAATACATCTTATACATTTCCGATGATAACAAAAACTGGAAAATTCTGGTTGACAAATCCAAAAATACCAAAGATGTTCCGCACGATTACATTGAATTGGATAAACCGGCTTCGGGACGTTTTGTTAAAATCGAAAACATTGCGATGCCAACAGGAAAATTTGCTATTTCAGGTTTTCGGGTTTTCGGAAAAGGCTCGGGAAGCAAGCCTGAAGCCGTTCAGAATTTTGTGCCGCTGCGCACTGAGAAAAAGAAAAAAGGCGAACGCAGGAATGTCTGGTTTAAGTGGGCACAGAATCCAACAGCCGACGGGTATGTAATCTATTTCGGGAAATCTCCGGATAAAATGTACGGATCGATCATGGTTTACGGAAAGAACGAATATTATTTCAATGGATTGGATCGTTCCGACACGTATTATTTCCAGATTGAAGCGTTTAACAACAACGGAATCGGGCCAAAATCTGAAATCAAAAAGTCGGAATAAACAAAGGAACGCAAACGATGTAATTTTCATAAAATTTGGCTTATGAAATCGTTTTCGTTAATAAGTAAGTCAATTACACCAACGAGATAAATTCATATAAATGTATATTTATCAAAATTTTTAGCAGTTTTTTGCAAACTGTTGATTTTTAGCATCAAAATAAACAACAATTAACCAAACTAAAACCAAAATTCATGAGTTCAGAAAATTTACAAACCAAATGGGCGCAGTTCATCCCGCTCGTCACAGTATTCTTCTTTTGGGGATTTGTCGCGGCGAGCAACGACATCCTGATTCCCGTTTTCAAAAAAGCATTTGATTTATCGCAGGGGCAAAGCCAACTCGTTTCGGTGGCATTTTATGTCGCCTATACTGTTGGGTCGTTGTTGTACATGCTGGTGTCGCATTTGACGAAAGGCGACATTATCAACAGGATCGGATACAAAAACAGCCTTGCGCTTGGATTGTCGATTTCTGCACTCGGGACATTATTGTTTTATCCTGCGGCAAACAACGGCTCGTTTCCATTGATGTTGTCTGGATTGTTTATCGTCGGACTCGGATTTTCATTGCAGCAAACCGTTGCAAATCCGCTGGCGATTGCGCTCGGACCGATTTCCACTGGTTCCCAGCGTTTGATCATGGCGGGTGGAATCAACAATTTCGGAACTACGATCGGGCCGCTGATTGTGAGTTATGCGATCTTCGGATCCGCATCTTCAGCAAACACAGATGCCAGTATTGAAAGCGTTAAAATTCCCTATCTGATCTTGGGCTGTGCATTTCTTGCCGTTGCTGTTTTATTGAAAATGTCATCTATTGAAGACCGCGTCGTAAGCGACGATATCGTTGTGGAAGACGTTACCGTAAAAACAAAATCAGCTTTGCATTACCCGCAATTGGTTTTGGGAATGATCGCGATTTTCGTTTACGTTGGCGTAGAAGTTTCGACTGCGAGCAATCTGCCTGCCTATTTAGAGAAAAATTTAGGTTTCCTGACCAAAGACGTTGCGCCTTATGTTTCCTTATACTGGGCAAGTTTAATGATCGGGCGCTGGACAGGCGCTGTTGAAGTTTTCACAGACAACTTATCCAAACAAAGAATCCTGAAATTCATTTTGCCGTATCTGGCATTTGCCGTTTTCTTAGGCGTAAATGCATTGGCGCAACACGATCTGGCACCATTTTATGTGTATGCTTTGATCATTTTGGTATTGATCGCAGCCGATTTATTAAGCAAAGGAAATCCTGCAAAAATGCTGTTGCTGTTCTCCGGATTGGGAATATTGGCTTTGGCCATCGGGATGTTAACTGAAGGCATGGTCAGCGTCTATGCATTTACAAGTGTTGGTTTATTTTGCAGTACGCTATGGCCTTGCATCTTCACGCTTGCGATCAGCGGACTCGGAAAAAGCACGAATCAGGGCAGTAATTTATTGATCATGATGATCATGGGTGGCGGAATCGTGAGCTGGCTTCAGGGAATGGTTGCCGATGCGACTTCGATCCATTTCAGTTATATTGTTGGAGTGGTTTGTTTCGCTTACTTGGCATTTTACGCTTGGAAAGTCAGCGGCATTTTAAAAAGCCAGGGCATTTCATTCGACAAACAAGTGGGCGGTGGACACTAATCCGAAACTAAATAAATCTTACAAAACCCGATTTAAAGTCGGGTTTTTTTGTGTTTTTTAATCAAAATATATCTGCTAAATTTACGGGCTAAACCCAATCAAATCCGCTATGAAAAAACTTCCGCTGTTGTTTCTACTCTCAGCATTTTCGCTTACTGCACAGTCAAATGACGAGCAGGTTTTAAAAGACATTTACAGATTATCGCTGACCAATGCCAAATGCTATTCATGGCTTGATGACCTGTCAAATAAAATCGGTCCGCGCTTGTCAGGATCAGAAAATGCCCAGAAAGCAGTCGAATACACCAAAAAACAACTCGAAACGCTGGGATTGGACAAAGTCTACCTACAGGAATTGATGGTTCCGAAATGGGTGCGCGGCGAAAAAGAAACCGCTTACATCCAGGACGGAAAAACCAAAACCAACGTGCCTGTTTGTGCGCTTGGAATGTCAATCGCCACTTCGAAGAAAGGGCTTACCGCCAATGTGATCGAAGTGCACGGCATTAAAGAACTCGCCGAACTCGGAGAAGATAAAATCAAAGGCAAGATCGTTTTTTACAACCGTCCGATGGATCCGGAAAACATTGAAACTTTCAGATCTTATGGCGGCTGTGTCGACCAGAGATTTTCGGGTGCAAAGGAAGCAGCGAAATTTGGCGCTGTTGGCGTCATTGTTCGATCAATGAATCTTCGCCTCGACGATTTGCCGCACACGGGAACGCTGTCTTATGGTGATCTGCCGAAAGGCGAATACATTCCGGCAGCTGCAATCAGTACAAACGGTGCAGATTTGCTGAGTAAAACCTTGGCAAAAAATCCCGACACTAAATTTTTCCTGAAACAATCTTGCCAGCAATTTGAAGATGTGGTTTCGTACAATGTCATTGGTCAAATAGAAGGCAGCGAACATCCCGAAAGAATAATGACTGTTGGCGGACATCTCGATTCCTGGGATTTGGCCGATGGTTCGCACGATGACGGTGCCGGAGTGGTTCAGGGCATGGAAGTGCTGCACATTTTGAAACAACTCAATTACCGCCCGAAAAATACCTTGCGCGTGGTGCTTTTTATGAATGAGGAAAACGGCGGGCGTGGTGGTGACAAATACAATGAGCTGGCGCAAACGAACAATGAAAATCACATTTTTGCCTTGGAAAGCGATTCAGGCGGATTTAGCCCGAGGGGTTTTAGTTTTGAATGCAACGATGCGAATTTAAAGAAAATGCAAAGCTTTGCAGCTTTATTCGAACCGTATCTGATCCACAGTTTTATAAAAGGCCATGGCGGTTCAGACATCAGTCCGCTCCAATCAAAAAACATCATTAAAGCTGGATTGAAACCCGATTCACAAAGGTATTTTGATTACCATCATGCAGCAAATGACCGTTTTGACGCCATTAATAAAAGGGAATTGGAACTTGGTGCGGCGACTATGGCATCGTTGATGTATTTGGTTGACCAGAAAGGAATTGAGGACAATTGATAGTTGCTAATGGACAATTGAAAATGGATAATGGATAATTGATAATGAAAAAAGGCTTACGCAAGTAAGCCTTTTTTGTTGAATCTTAATTCTATTTTCTAACTGTTATTTTTTTGCGGCTTCTTTATTTTCTTTATAGCGCATGTCCGGAGTGCCGTCTTTTTTAGTTACTACTGTTTTTTTGGTTTTGTAGCGCTTGTCTGGCGTTCCGTCTTTTTTAAGGACTACTTTCGATTCTGTGGTCGTTTTTGTTTTGGCATCGGCTGCCTTTCCCTCGGATTTTACTTTGGTTTTGGTTTCCGTTTTCTTAACCGTTTTGGTGGCAACTTCTTGTGCCGAAACCATCATGGAGAATCCCAAGATAGCGATCAGCGATAAAATTAATTTTTTCATGACAAATGGTTTTTCTGATTAGAATACTAATGTACAAAAATTCAGTTATTATGTTAAATTCGGATGCTTAAAAAATGCTTAATTATTTCATTAAGAGTTAACATTTAAGTTTTGGATTTGCGCCCATCGGATCGTATCTTTAACCAAAATGAAAACCCAAATTTAAAATGAAATCACACATCCAGAATCTAGCCATGATGTCGGCCGTCATCGCATTTGCCAGCTGCAATACGGCAAAAACCGATGCCAAACCTGAAATCCAAACTGAAACTGCGGTTTCCGAAACCGATACGGCTACAGCGATAACCGAAGATCCAAAAGCAGAAACCAAATCGGTTGAAGGGAAAGTTCAGGAAATTCAAAACGGCAAAGATGGCTATACCGCTAAAATCGAAACCGCTGATAAAGAAATTTTCTTCGTCACGATCAGCCATTCCAACTTAAAAGACCATACACAATATAAAAGCGTAAAAGTGGGCGAAACCTTAAAAGTATCGGGTGATTCCTGGAAAGCAGACACGGAAAACCACATTACGGTTCGCGAAATACAATAAGATTTTTTAAATAATAAAAAAGGCTTTCCATCTTAAAACGGAAAGCCTTTTTTTATGAAATGTATTTTTTTAAACCCTGAAAATACCGCCTACAGAAAGAATGCGCTGTAAGTAATAAAAATGCTGCGAAGCACTGTCGGCATTCATATAAGTGGTCTTAATATCGTTCATATTGATGTAACCGCCCTTGATTTCGCCTTGCAAATAAAAGTATTTCAGGAACGTAATGTTCAAAGCCGCTTTCGCCGACAATCCGTAACCCGAAACATGAAATTCATCATGCCGTTCCCGGCCCATCAGTTTCGTATTGGTCTTTGGATACAAAACCCCGGCGCCCAATCCTTCAGAAATATTAATCTGGATTTTGTCGGTGTTGCCAATGGTAAACAATTTAGAAATGTCGTCATGGCGCGCAAATTCGGCGTTCACATAATTCAGTCCGTCGGTGTGTTCATAAGTCAGAAAATCCTCTGTCATTTGCGTAGGGGTATGATTGAAAGTCTGGTCAAAACTTTGTCCGGTCGTAGCCGATGTTTCGTGTGTGTTGATATAACCCGAAATATTTGCGATCTGATCCTGCGACATCACATATTTCATGTGATCCCAGCCAATTGAAGCGCTGTAATGGTCTGAAACATAATAACCCAGCCTGAAATTGGTTTGCGGAATGGTCATCCTCGCCGGATTGATGTAATCGATGCTGTACCCTTTCGGTTTGTCATGCGCCTGCATGTCCTCAACGGTAAAATCGTAATTGTCGCCTTTGAAATTTACATCGGAACGCGAGTAACTTTCACGGTTTCCGCCCCAGGAAATGTAAAATTTACCTTTGTTGTGGGCTGTGTATTTTTCCGGAACTTTCGCTTCGTCCTGGGAAAAAGCGTACTGTGAAAACACACAAAAAGTAAGTACAGCCAGTAAAAATGGATGTTTCAAAATATGGAGTATTAAATGAATACGGATTAAAAAGTGTTGATCGTCTTGCGGATCGCAACCAATCGGGTCATTAATCCTTCAAAATAATCGAGGTGCAGCATGTTTGCGCCATCGCTTTTGGCATGTGCCGGATCAAAGTGGGTTTCGATGAAAATCCCGTCAACGCCAACAGCAATTCCGGCTTTGGCAATTGTTTCGATCATGTCAGGCCTTCCGCCTGTAACGCCTGCAGTCTGGTTGGGTTGCTGAAGCGAATGGGTAACGTCTAAAACCGTTGTTGCATAATTTTGCATCGTTGGAATCCCGCGAAAATCAACAATCATATCCTGGTAGCCAAACATGCTTCCGCGATCGGTGACCATGACGTTTTCGTTGTTGCAATCGAGCACTTTCTGAACGGCGTGCTTCATGCTTTCCGGACTCATGAATTGCCCTTTTTTGAGGTTTACGGTGCGTCCGGTATTGGCTGCAGCAATCACCAAATCGGTTTGGCGCACTAAAAATGCTGGGATTTGCAATACGTCAACATATTGCGCCGCCATGTCTGCATCTTCATTGGTATGAATGTCAGTCACAGTTGGAATGTGAAAAGTTTCAGATACTTTTCTAAGGATTTTCAACGCTTTTTCATCACCGATTCCGGAGAAACTGTCGATTCTCGATCGATTGGCTTTTTTAAACGAACCTTTGAAAACGTAAGGGATTTGTAATTTATCTGTAATGGCGACCAAAGTCTCAGCGATTCTCATTGCCATTTCTTCGCCCTCGATGGCGCACGGCCCAGCAAGTACAAAGAAGTTGCCGCTATCTGTATTTTTGATTTGCGGAATATGTTGTAAGTTCATAATGTTGTATTTGACCCGGCAAAGGTAAGCGGTTTAAAGGCTTTTTAAGATTATCTTTAAAAATATTTAACTTTTGAATAAATCCGGGTTATCTACTTGATCTTAAGCCCGATCGGGCACAACAAAGCCCCTTTTTCAAAAATGTTAAAGTACAATTTGACCGGTGTTTTATTGCCTTCCCACGTAATTTCATAAACATCTAGCAATCCAGCGCCAATATCGTTTCTTTTTGTCGGGAAAGGGCAGCAGCTTTCGAGTTTTGAATAGGTTAATTTTTCGCCTTTCGGTCCGGTCAGCGCATTCAGGAAACGCTGCTGGTTGATGCTTTCGTCTTTCACATTCCGAAAGAAAACATTGATTGGATAATCTTGGTCGTAGCCGTATTTTTTGTCTTTGGCGTATTCAGTTAAAACGAAAGTATTGTTGGCCGTCAGTTTCGGGATCGGCGCATTGTCATCGATGTTTTTAATCGTCGATTTGGTACTGACACAGGAAACCGAAAGCACAAACAACAGCAGCAAAATAGTGTATCTTTTCATAATTTTTATTTTTTGGTTCTTATCACTAACGCCACTATGGCCGATGTTATTACGCCCATCGACAAAGCATTTGAAACACCCTGCAGGATGTAACTGTTGATGCTGTAATAGGCTTTTGCCTGATCTAACGTCAGTGACTTATTCGCTACAGCGTGCCCGATGAAATTTTCAAAATACTTCGGGCTAATGTACTCGAAGGAAACATATTGTACAAGTGGACTCAACAACGCGATGAAAAACGACAAAATGATTCCCGACACAAATCCCTGTTTCCAGTCGATTGCATTGTTGTAGAAATTTTTCTTCTTGTCGAGCAAAGCAAAAAAATAAATGGCAACGGCAACCAGCGCAAAAACATTCGAATAAATGTAATATTTGTCAATATGAACATCATGCAATCCGGTGCTTTTTTCGACGATCATCCAGATCAGCGAAGCGATGCTGAAATTGACGGCCCATTTGAACTCAATGGAGAATTTTTTCATACAATTGGTTTTACCATCCAAAATTAATAGTTTTTTGACTGTTCTACACAAGAAGCCATAAAAATCGCAGGAATTGTTACTTTTGTGAAAAATTATTTCCAATGGATGTTTTAACCCAAACCTGGCCGTGGTATGTTTCCGGCTTTTTAATCGGCATTGTGATGCTTTTACTGAATTATTTCGGAAAAGTTTTCGGAATGTCCTCGAATTTGAGAACGCTTTGCACAATCGCCGGCGCTGATAAATTTGCCGATTTTTTCAAGTTCGCCTGGAAAGCGCAGCGCTGGAACCTTGCGGTTTTAGTCGGGGCGATGCTTGGCGGATTTGTAGCCGTTCATTACATGAGCAATCCGTCGAATGTAGACATCAATCCGAAAACTATCGAACAACTTGCCACCTTGGGAATCGATGCGCCAAACGGAAAACTCGCGCCCCAAGTTTTATTCGGAAATCAAATTTTTGAATCGCCTAAAATGATTTTAATTTTGCTGATTGGCGGAATTTTAATCGGATTCGGATCGCGTTATGCCGGCGGCTGTACTTCAGGCCATGCCATTTCGGGCTTGAGCAACCTGCAAATTCCATCGCTTAAAGCCGTCATCGGATTCTTTGTCGGCGGATTGATCATGGCACATTTCCTTTTACCCTTAATTTTTTAACGATGCATTATATCAAATATTTACTCGTCGGATTTTTGTTCGGAATTGTATTAACAAAATCAGAAGCCGTTTCATGGTACCGCATTTATGAAATGTTCCAGTTTCAATCGTTTCACATGTACGGCATCATTTCGGTAGCCATTGCAACCGGATTGATTGGCCTTCAGATCATCAAAAGAAACCACATTAAAGCCATAGACGGGAATCCGATCGTGATTGCAGATAAAGAAAAAGGCTCGTTTAGATATTGGGTTGGCGGATTGATTTTTGGATTGGGCTGGGCTTTGGTAGGCGCTTGTCCGGGGCCAATATTCATTTTAATCGGCGCCGGTTTCTGGAGTGTCATTTTAATCCTCATCGGAGCGATGATCGGAACCTTTATCTACGGACTGTTCAAGGATAAACTTCCAAATTAAAAATTCCCATTCCCCAATTTTTTTGAAATCCGACTTCTGTAATTAACATAACCTTCACGATGCTTTTCACTGCTTTGTACTACCTTTAAGTAAAAATAAGAATTAACTTTTAAAACAAACATTATGGAACAACAGGTAGCAGTATTCGATTCGCATAAAAATGCGGTGAGCGCATTAAAAACATTAAATGACCAGGGTTTTCCAATGGGGCATATTTCGTTAATCGGGAAAGCAGGAATCATTGATGACCATGTGCATACCGAAGAAGTGGATAAAGTCACAAATATTCCGGCTTACGTAGGAGTTGGTGCTGGAACATTGGTCGGACTTCTTTCAGGCATAGGAATTTTTGCAATACCGGGGTTTGGTGTTTTATACGGAGCAGGGGCTTTAGTTGGTGCCATTGCCGGCTTGGATCTTGGAATCGTTACAGGTGGACTTGTTTCAGTAGTTACTAAAATGTTTACCTCAGAAGAAGATGTTACAAAATTTACCGAACACCTCGAAGAAGGGAAGTTTATCTTAGTAGTTCGCGGCAATCAGGCGGATGTACAAAAAGCAGAAGGTATTTTAAAATCCGAAAATCTACACACACATTTGTACAATTAATTAATAAGCAAACTTTAAAAAAATCCCTGCTCGAGTAAAGCGGGGATTTTCTTTTTGATCGTTTCCAAATCAATATGAATCTGTAAACTTAAATGATTTCGGCACTTAAACCTGCCTGCAGCAATTGCGTACATTGCGGTTTGAGTTCGTCATAAACTCCGGTTTTTACGGTGCATTTCCCTTTGTAGTGTACCAATAGCGCACATTGCTCGGCCTGTTCCGATGTATGGCTGCACACGTCAATTAACGTATCGATTACATGGTCAAAAGTATTCACGTCATCATTGTAAAGTACGATCTCATTGTTAACGCCAACGGCTTCTTCAACCAAAACTTCCTCTAAAACTTTTTCTTTTGTACTCATAGTTTTTAGTTGCTGAGTTGCTGAGAGGCAAGTTGCTGAGTTTTTTAAAAGCTCTAAAGAACTCAGTTTACTCAGGTACTTGCCACTCAGTCACTAATTTACGTATTTTAAAGACACCCAGTTGTTTCTCTGAAATTTTTTAACGTAAGCCAATCCTTTTTCCACACACGAAGCGTCGATCACCGGAATGTCTTCTTCGTAAAAACCGCTGAGCAGCAAGATTCCTTTTTCGTTCAGGCAATTGACGTAAGCCTGCATGTCATTCAGTAAAATATTGCGGTTGATGTTGGCAATGATCAGGTCGTATTTTTTACCTTCAAGCAAAGCCGCGTCCCCTTCATAAACGGTAATGTGCTTGCAATTGTTGCGTTCGGCGTTTTCGATGGAGTTCATGTAACACCAATTGTCAATATCGATGGCATCAATCGGTTGTGCGCCTTTCATTTCTGCCAGGATCGCTAAAATGGCGGTTCCGCAGCCCATATCCAGGGTTTTCAAACCTTCCACATTTGTTTCAAGCAAATGCTGGATCATCATATGGGTTGTTTCGTGATGTCCGGTTCCGAAACTCATTTTTGGCTCGATCACAATGTCATATTCGGCATCGGTTTTTGGATGGAATGGCGCTCGAACGTGGCATTTTCCATCTACGTCAATGGGTTCGAAATTCTTTTCCCATTCTTCGTTCCAGTTCACTTGTTCGATTTCTTCGATTGTGTAACTAATGAAAAATTGTGGTGAATTCAGGATAAACAGGTCTTCAAGAATGTCTTCGGTCCAGAATTGCTTTTGGATGTAGGCTGTGACGCCAAATTCACTCTCTACAAAACTTTCAAAAGGTTTTTCGCCGAGTTCGGCCACTAAGATTTCCGAGCCCAGTTCTTTTGGCTCGACCGTAAAATGATATCCTAAATAAATATTTGACATGGTCTTTTTTTGAAAGTTTTTGCAAAGGTAACAATCAGCATTGAATCCGCTTTTGCAAAACAATTTTATTTTACATTTGCTTCACATACAACAACACCACATGAAGAAAATTATGTTCCTGATCTTGCTGTTTTCGGCCATTTACGCGCAGTCGCAGCAAATTATTAAGAATCCGAAAGACAACGATTTAAAGCTTTCGTCTTTGCCTTATTACAATTACGGGAAAGGTTTGGGGATTACAACGCCCGACAGTTTGTTCCAGTTCAATATCCGTTTCCGGATGCAAAACCGGTTGACGTATTTCGAAAACGATGGCCAGGACGCTTTTTTTGAAGGCCAGGTTCGAAGGTTAAGATTGCGTTTCGACGGCTTTATCGGAAACCCGAAATTCCTGTATGTCATGCAGCTTTCCTTTGGTGCGGGCGACGTTGGCACGGAAAAACCCGGAGAAAACCTGAATGTGATTCGCGATGCGATGTTGTATTACAAACCAGGAAAACACTGGCAATGGGGATTTGGTGTGACGAAATTGCCTGGCGCAAGGCAAACCGTAAATTCATCCGGCGCATTGCAGTTTACCGATCGGAACATCAACCATTTTAAATTCGGCATCGACCGTGATTTCGGATTGCATATTGCAAACCTGAATGAATTCAAAGATAAGTTTTCATACAATTTCAAAGGCGCAATAACCATGGGCGAGGGCAGGAACTGGACGACCAACAGCGCCAACAGCAACCTCAAAGACAACAATGGCTTGTCCTATACCGGAAAAATCGAATTGCTGCCGCTTGGGACTTTCAAGAAGGACGGACATTATTTTGAAGGCGATATTCTGCGCGAGGAAAAAGTAAAATTCATGGTTTCGGGTGCTTATAATTTTAATGACAAAGCGCGCAAAACGTTCGGGCAGACTGGGGATTTTTTATATGCAACCAGAAATCTTTCGTCGGTATTGCTTGATTTTATTGCGAAATACAACGGTTGGGCTTTTACAGCCGATTACATGAATAGAAATGCAAAAAATCCGGTTACTGTAAATCCAGCCGATGCCACAATGGTCCATCCGGTTTTTACAGGTTACGGACACGATTACCAACTCAGTTATATTTTTCGATCCAAATATGAAATTGTCGGGCGTTTTTCCCAGCAAAAAGTCAAAGATGAAATTAAGTTGTATTCACCCGATACCGATCAGTACAGCATTGGCGTCAACAAATACATCTGGGAACACGCGTTAAAACTGCAATCGGAATTTACATATGAAAATCTTGATCTTTACAACGGAACTTCTAAGGAAAACTGGTACGTTCGTTTCCAAATTGAGATTGGAATTTAAATTCAATTGATAATCGATAATGGACATCCGAGGCGAAGCCGAACGGAGCGGAGCTAATTGATAATGATTTGCTTGTCGACAAAAGAAGATATAAGCATTGAATTAGGGGTTGGTGAAACTCTAAAATAAAACAGCGGTGAAGAATCACCGCTGTTTTTATAATTGTCCATTATCCATTATCAATTATCCATTATTTAAATGGCTTCTACAATGGCTGCAAAATCCACTGCTTTCAATGCTGCTCCACCAATGAGTCCGCCGTCAACATCGGGTTTTCCGAAAATTTCCTTGGCATTTTCAGGTTTCACGCTTCCACCGTAAAGGATCGAAACGTCTTCGGCAACATCGCTTCCAAACTGTTTTCGAACCGTTTCACGGATGAATTCGTGCATTTCCTGCGCTTGTTCCGGTGAAGCGGTTTCTCCAGTTCCAATGGCCCAAACCGGCTCATAAGCCAATACAATTTGTTCCCAGGACTTTGCCTGAAGGTGAAACAATCCGTCGCGCAATTGGTTTTCAACAATGTTAAAATGATTGCCTGACTGCCTGTCTTTCAATTCTTCGCCGAAGCAAAAAATCACATCCATATCGTGTTTCAAAGCGGTATCGGTTTTTGAAGCCAACAGCGCATCACTTTCATTAAAGTAAGCGCGGCGTTCAGAATGCCCGATGATTACGGTATTTACGCCAATGCTTTTAAGCATGTCTGCAGAAATTTCGCCTGTAAAAGCGCCGCTTTCTGCCTGGTGAACGTTTTGTGCAGCCACATCAATATTGGTAAACTCAAGATGGGAAACCGCAGAAGATAAATTTACAAATGTTGGAGCGACGATAATTCTTGCTTCTTTGTCAGTCGGCAATTTGTCGATCAAATCATTTAATAAATCTTCAGTTTCTTCAGCATTTTTATGCATTTTCCAGTTTCCGGCAACAATCTTTTGTCTCATTATTTAAGGGTTTTTAAAGTAGCATTCATTTTATCAAAGTCGGTTTCCACGGCTCTGTAGGTTACGATTTTTCCGGTCTTGTCAAGGATGATGTACCTCGGAATCCAATCCAGGTCAATGGCTTGCCCGAAAGCGCCTTTCATGGTTTCGGCCGTCCAGTAATTGTCGCCTTTAAGGTTGTACCTTTCGATGCCGTCGTTCCATTTGTCTTCGGTTTTGTCCATCGAAATGAAAACGAAATCCACATCCGGGTTTTTCTTTTGCAGGTCTTTTAACTTAGGCATCGCTTTGACGCAGTCGCTGCACCAGGAAGCCCAGATTTCAATGACCGTTACTTTTCCGATATGGTTGCTCAGGATGTCAGCAAACGGAACGCGTTCGTGATTCAGGGTATTTAATTTTTCTGATAAAGCAGCATCAGAAAATTGTGTTTTTTGAGCCTGTGCGCAGGAAATGGCGGCGAAGGCAATAACGAATAGGAGGTTGATTTTTTTCATGGTTCTGATTTTTTAACACTTACAAAGTTAAGCAGGTTCGTAATAAACATTCACAAACATTTATTAATTTTTAAGCTTTGGCTGAATCGGGATCCATATTTCTTCTTCAGAATCCGGAGATCCGTTTTTGTATTTGTCGCCTAGGATTTCAAAATGCGGCCGGTTGTCTAAATCATAATCAGATTGTGGAAGCCATTGCTGAAAAATGTACTGAAACGTTTTCGATCCGGTTTCGGCTCCGCCAATGTGTGTGAAAACGGCATAATTTCCGGCTGGTACAGTTAAGAGTTCCATATTTTCCGGAATCGATTCAATCGCATTCACTTCAACTGCGGCCCATTTTTCAAATTCGTTTGACGGATTAAAATCAACAAAATAATGACGCTCATACGATTGTAATGAAAACAGATTGTTGCCTACGCAGTTTTTGATTTCCGTCTGTCGTTTCATAAATGTGTTCCAAAGCGTAAAAGTCTGGTTGTTTGCCAATGACATTTTCATCCGCAGACCAATAAAAGTCTTTGCCAGTAAAGTTTCTAGTCTTGGCGTCATTTAAATCAATAAGAAGATATTCATTCTTTAGGAGTTGTTGATCTTGAAGACCTGCTTTTTCGTGATTTGTCCTCAAGAAAAATATGCCTGCTGGATCGTCTTTTCTTTGGGGTGAATTGTTTTTTAAGCGTAACTGCCAATACGATAGCAGAAATTGCCATAAGTGCACAGCCGCCAATAATATATATGGTGTTGCCAAATTTTGGCCTTTCCCAGGTTGAAACATGGTTCAAAGAAAAATAACCCAGGGCAAACGCTATGACACAGATTGCGGTTATTTTTAAAGTTCTATATGCTTTTTTCGTTTTTCTACTGCTGCTCATACTGTTGTCATTTATTGCAAATTCAATTTTGAAATGTCATTGAAATGTACTTTTTGTTTGATCGTTCCTTTTTCTAAAACAACAATGCTCGGATTTGCCCTTTCAATGGTTTTTAAAGTCGTCGCATCACAAAAATAATAATCAAATGTGAACCCGAAAGTTTTTTTCGCTTTTGCAATTTCATCTTCGAGAGAAGCGGTCATTCCGATGACTTTATACCCTTTTGCTTTCGCTTCATTGTTCAGTTTTTCAAGCTGCGCCATGCCCTTAGGATCGGCGATTGCAAGGTCGTAAGATACAAAAACGAGCAATTTCTGTTCCTGTAAAAATTCGTCTTTATGGTCGGCACCGTCTTTTTCCATCGAAAAATCGTGAATGGGCGGTTTGTAGCCTTCGGTAATGACTTTGTCGATTCGGTCAACAAAGGTTGCACCTTGCGGAATGTTCATCAAATCGGCTTCTTTAAACTGCTTGTCTACGCCATTGACTTTGTAGATGAATACCATTTCAACGACTGATTTTGGCGCACCTTCGGGGATTTCCATGCCCTTTTGGATGTTTGTGCCCACTTTATAAGCGCGGAAATCTTTCAACGGCAAATGGTTCAACACCCAATAACCCATAAAAGCGCACAATCCGACAGCGATCAATGCAGTGATATTTTGGATTTTATTTGAAAACAAGGGTTTGATCAATTTCTGGTTTAGGAACAAAATCAGTACGAATACCAATAAAACCACGTCTTTCGTAAACGATTGCCAAGGCGTTAATTTGAGCGCGTCGCCAAAGCAGCCGCAATCGGTCACTTTGTTGAAATAAGCCGAATAAAACGTCAGGAAGGTAAAAAATACGATCATCAGCAGCAAACTCCATACGGTGAATTTTTGTTTGAAACCAATCAGTAGCATGACCCCCAAAACGGTTTCAAATATTACGATAAGCACAGCAATGGCCAGCGCATACGGAATAAAAAACGGCAGGTTCAAAACTGTTTCCCCAAAATATTCGGCGAGTTTGTATGAAAATCCAACCGGATCGTTGAGTTTGATAAGGCCGGAAATAATAAATAAAATTCCGACAAAAATCCGTGAAAACTGTGTAAGTATATTTTTCATAGTAGTGTTTTTATGAACGATGGAAATCCATCAGAATTAAAGCGAACACGGCATAATTCAGCATGTCCTGGTAATTGGCATCGATGCCTTCCGACACGAGGGTTTTTCCTTTATTGTCTTCAATTTGCTTCACGCGAAGCAATTTCTGTAAAATCAAATCGGTTAATGAACTCACGCGCATGTCGCGCCACGCCTCGCCATAATCGTGGTTTTTGGCTTCCATGAGGTTTTTTGTGAGCGTGATTTTAGCGTCGTACAATTCGGTTGCCTTTGCCGTATCAAGGTCGGGTTGGTCGACCACGCCAAGATCCAGCTGAATCAATGCCATAACCGAATAATTGATGATCGCGATAAATTCGCCGGTTTCATCTTCATCGACTTTGCGAACGTCGTTTTCCTGTAAACTGCGAATTCTCTGGGCTTTGATGAAGATCTGGTCGGTCAGCGAAGGCAATCTTAAAATGCGCCACGCACTTCCGTAATCGGTCATTTTATTGATGAAAAGGTTGCGGCAAATGGCAATGATCTTGTCGTATTCTTCAGAAGTATTCTTCATGAATTGCTGTATATTTGTATCGAAATCTTTTAACTATTTTCAGTTCAGCCTTATGGCTTCGGGTCAAAAATAGGAATAATTTTTTTGAATGTTTGTGCCAATGTACTAATGTTTCAATTTAAATTGTTAATAAATATCAAATGCTTTTTGCCAATGACAATCAATTGCAACGGACAGCTTATCGATCTTAGAACCCCGAAAGTCATGGGTATTTTAAATGTAACGCCCAATTCATTTTTTGATGGCGGAAAGTATGCCGATGAATCGGAAATCCTGGATCGCGTTGAAAAAATGCTTGCTGAAGGTGCTAATTTCATTGATATTGGGGCATATTCCTCAAAACCTTCCGCTGAATTTGTATCCGAAAAAGAAGAAACCGAAAGAATACTTCCAGTTGTAAAATTGATTCAAAAATATTTTCCTGAATCTTTAATTTCAATTGATACGTTCAGGAGTGAAGTGGCCAGGATTTGCGTTGAAAACGGCGCGGCGATCATCAACGACATCTCGGCTGGAAATCTAGATGATAAAATGATAGAAACCGCCGCAAAACTCCAAGTGCCTTACATCATGATGCACATGCGCGGCACGCCAAAAACGATGCAATCGATGACAAATTATGATGATCTTGTAAAGGAAATGCTGTCTTATTTTTCCGAGAAAATCGCCGTCGCAAGAAGTTTCGGGATCAACGACATCATCATCGATCCGGGTTTCGGATTCGCCAAAACATTGGCACAGAATTTTGAAGTCATGCAAAGAGCGGAATTGTTTCAAATACTTGATTTACCAATTTTAGTCGGCATTTCCAGAAAATCAATGATTTATAAAACACTCGGAACTTCTGCCGCCGAAGCGTTAAACGGAACGACGGTTTTAAATGCGATCGCTTTAACAAAAGGTGCAAAAATCCTGCGCGTCCACGACGTAAAGGAAGCTGTTGAAGCTGTAAAGTTGTTCACGGCGCTAAGTAAATAACTTCAAAATTATTGATGGTGGTACGGTTCGTTTCGTAAAATCGTAAACCCGCGGTACAATTGCTCGATGAAAAACAAACGCACCATTTGGTGTGAGAAGGTCATTTGCGAAAGCGAAATTTTGCCTTGTGATTTTTGGTACACGGTTTCTGAAAATCCGTATGGGCCGCCGATTGCGAACACCAGGGTTTTGATCCCGGAATTCATTTTCTTCTGCAATTCTTCTGAAAAACCAACGCTTGAAAAGTGCTTTCCGTTTTCATCGAGCAAGATCAATTGGTCGGTTGCGGTGATCTTTGATAAAATCAGTTCGCCTTCTTTTTCCTTTTGCTGGCTTTCGGATAAATTCTTGACATTCTTGATATCGGGAATGATTTCGAGGTCGAATTTGATGTAAAACGACAGCCGCTTTGTGTAATCATCGATTAAAGTCTGCAAGGCTTTGTTGTCGGTTTTTCCAATGGCAATAAGCTTAATGTTCATGTTGGAAAATTAGCTTTCTGAAGACTCGTCTTTGTTATTTTTTGTCATCCGCTTGACGAGCATCGCAAGGATCGCGACGGTTTCAAAAGTGATCCCGACGATCAGCAACAAGCTTGCGATTTTTTCATCCTGGCGCTTGAAGTAAACACCGCTCAGGATTAACGCGGTTCCGATGAGGAATAAAATAAAAATCTGTCTTTTTTTCATGATCTTATTTATTGTTGATCCTGCCAACGATTTCGCGGATTACGATTGCAGAAAGCGCTCCAATAGCAAAAATGTTTAAAAATGCCACGGCGCGAACCGAGCCACTATCAGGCAATTGCCGGTAATTTACAATACCGATGAGCAGCATCACAGCGGCAAAAATAAGTCGTCTTTTAGGATTCATGATATAAATATTTTAAAGAATATAAAGATACAAAAGTTACAAGATTTTTTTCATGCAAATGCTGTTTTCGATTCCGACATATTGGCCGTAATTTTCAGTGGTCGCATAACCGCAATTGTGGTACAATCTGATCGCAGCTTCCTGCTTGTAGCCGGTTTCAAGTATGCAGGCAGAAAATCCGAGTTCAGTTGCCCATTTTTCAAGTTCGGATAAAATTTCGGGTGCTATTTTCCTTCCGCGAAACTCCGGCAACACATACATTCTTTTGATTTCCACAATTTGATCATCATATTTTTTAAACGCACCGCAACCCACGGCTTCCTCGTTTCATAAGCGACCACAACTTCTGTAATGAAATTCGTTTTGTTGAATTGTGCGTAAAAAGCATGGTCGTCGCCGTCGAGTTCGCGAAGCACGGCATCGAGCAAAACCACTAATTTTTCAAAATCAGGATTTTCAGAATTGGTCCTTTTTAGTCGAAGCATAACATTGATTTTTCTCCAATGCAAGTGTAATAAAAAAATCCCAATTGAAGGCTGTGAATGCCAATTATCAAAAGCTTTTTCCTATTTTAGCCGCCAGTTAAAACCATTAAAAATGATTAGCGAAGCACAATTCCAAACCGAATTACAATTGATTATCGCCAACGCCATCCGCGAAGACATCGGCTCGGGTGATTACAGTTCGCTGGCCTGCATTCCGGCTTCCGCCAACGGAAAAGCGAAACTGCTCGTAAAAGACGAGGGCATCATCGCCGGAGTAGAATTTGCCAAAATGATCTTTCAATATGTCGATCCCGATCTTGAAATCGAAACGTTCATCAATGACGGGACCGCAGTAAAATATGGTGACGTCGTTTTTCATGTTTCCGGAAGTTCGCAATCCATCCTAAAAGCGGAAAGATTGGTTTTAAATTCGATGCAGCGCATGTCTGCCATCGCCACCAAAACCCAACAATATGTAAAACTTTTGGAAGGTACAAAAACCCGCGTGCTTGACACGAGAAAAACCACTCCGGGTTTCCGTGCAGCCGAGAAATGGGCGGTAAAAATGGGCGGCGGCGTGAACCACCGTTTTGCATTGTACGACATGGTAATGCTCAAAGACAACCACATCGATTTTGCAGGCGGAATCACTTTGGCAATTTCCAAAACGCAGCAATATTTAAAAGACAACCATCTCGATTTAAAGATCATTGTAGAAGCCAGAAGTCTCGATGAAGTCCGCGAAATCCTGCAAAGCAATGGCATTTACCGAATTTTATTAGACAATTTCGATTACGAAACAACCAAACAAGCCGTAACATTAATCGGAAATAAATGCGAAACGGAATCCTCGGGAAATATCAATGAAAAAACGATTCGTTACTATGCAGAATGCGGCGTCGATTACATTTCCTCAGGCGCTTTGACACATTCCATTTACAATATGGATTTAAGCCTGAAAGCGATAGACTAAATTCAAAAATATTCACTCGTAAATCTGAAATCCAAAATCAAAAAATGACCCGAATCCTCGAAGCCAAATTTGAAAAAATCCCTGTAATCCGAAACCTTGTAAACTTTACAAAAGGAATCTCATTGCCGTGGCTCAACGGATTTTCACTTTACGATTTGCTCGAATTGTACATCATTGGGATTGCGCAAGGTGCCATTTCATACCGCGCGGCATCAGTGGCGTGGAGCTTTTTCATGGCGCTTTTTCCATTCGCCTTGTTTATTTTAAACCTCATTCCGTACATTCCGATCCAGAATTTCCAACAGGATTTCTTGCAGTTTGTCGAAGAAAGTGTGCCGCCAAATACGTATGATGCCATCGCAAACATCATCAACGACATTTTAAACAACAGCCACTCCGGCTTGCTTTCCTGGGGTATCGTTTTGGCGGTTTTGTTGATGGCAAACGGACTCAACGCCATCCTCGGCGGATTCGAAAACTCCAAGCACGTCATCATGAAACGCGGGTTTTTCCGGCAGTATTTCGTTTCAGTCGGCATGTCATTGTTGCTGTCTTTTATCTTAATTATTACCATCGCATCGATCGTCGTGTTTGAAGTCTTCATCCAGAAAACTAAAATTCAGGACGTACTCAGCGACCGCATTCCGCTCATTATTATGGGCCGATATGCTTTCGTCATTTTAATGATTTTGATCGGAGTTTCGATCTTGTTTAAATTCGGTACCAAGCGCGATAAAAATCGGTCATTCATCTCCATCGGATCCGTTTTTACCACGATTCTCGTCATCATTTCGTCGTACTTTTTCGGAATCTGGGTCGTCAAATTTTCAAAATACAACGAATTATATGGCTCGATCGGTACATTATTGATCATGATGTTTTATATTTGGATCAACTGCATGATTTTGCTACTCGGTTTCGAGCTCAACGGCACGATCAATAAGTTGAAGAAAAAAGCACAGAAAAATATCCAGTAGCTCTTCCGGCTATCCGTTTCAAGTCCTCGCGAAAAAACCGTTTTTGCACGTCATAAAAAGCGCTTCCTGCGGTCGCTTTTTTCTGCCGGCAAAATCAAGGTTTTTCCCGCTGCGGGCTTTCCACTGCTATCCGGGCTAAAACACAAACCGTATGAAATCAGCATTTGCCTTCGCCTTTTTGTTTTTCAGTATGATTACATCTGCACAGCATTCCGTCACCGGGAAATGGAAAACCATCGACGACGAAACCGGAAAAGCCATTTCGATCGTCGAGATCTTCGAAAGCAAAGGCAAGATCTATGGCAAAGTCATCGAAATTTTCAATCCCAAAAGCCGCAACCGCGTGTGTGAAAACTGTTCCGGCAGCGACCACAACAAACCCATAATCGGCATGATCGTGATCAAAGGCCTCACGAAAGACGGCACCGAATATTCCAACGGCAAAATCCTCGATCCCAAACACGGCAAACTCTACAAATGCTACATTACGCTCGAATCTGCTGACAAGCTCAAAGTTCGCGGCTACATCGGAATTTCATTATTGGGAAGAACGCAGTATTGGGAGCGCGTAAAATAACATTTTTCACAAAGCATCAAACTTTGTAACTTTGCTACTTCTTAACTCCAGCCACTCAAAAACTACATGCCAAATTTCGTCGAAGTCATCCTGCCGCTTTCCCTCACAAAAACGTTTACCTACAGCGTTTCGGAAGCAGAGTATGACTACATTCAACCCGGAATGCGCATTGCCGTTCCATTTGGCAAAAACAAAATTTACACGGCGCTTGCGATCGAACTGCATCAAAACGAACCGCAATTGTATGAAGCTAAAGAAATTCATCAAATCCTCGATGAAAAGCCCATTGTCAATGAATTCCAAATCGCACATTGGCAATGGATCGCTTCCTATTATATGTGCGCGATCGGCGACGTGTATAGAAGCGCGATGCCAAGTGCGTTAATCCTCGAAAATGAAACCATTATTTCGCAAAAGCAGGATTTTTTTATAGAGGAAAGCCAATTGTCAGACGATGAGTTTTTGATTTATCAGGCATTGCAGCAAACGAGTTCGCTCAAAATTGAAAACATCATTTCGATCTTAAATAAAAAAAATGTTTTTCCCGTGATCCAGCAATTGCTCCAAAAAGGCATCTTGCAGCTGCAGGAAGAAATGAATGAAACGTACAAACCTAAGTTAATTCGCTATGTCCGGCTGCATGCAGAATTCCAAAATCCGGACAATTTAAGCGAATTGCTCGAGATTTTAAAAAGCGCAGCAAAGCAGAAAGAATTGGTGTTGGCTTATTTCCAATTAAACGCGGCAAGAAAACCAATTACCGTCAAACAACTGATTGAAACTGCCAATTCATCCTCTGCTGCTATCAAAGCATTGGTAGAAAAAGGCATTTTTGAAGAATACCACATCCAGCAGGACCGCGTCAATTTTGATGAAAACCTGCAGGAAATGACACTCGAGCTCAGCCATGCACAGCAACTGGCGTTTGACGAGATCAATTACAATTTTGAAGTGAAGGATGTCAATTTATTGCACGGCGTCACATCGAGTGGAAAAACCGAAATTTACATCAAGCTTATTGAAACGATTTTAGAAAAAGGCAAACAAGTTTTGTATTTGCTTCCTGAAATCGCTTTGACCACGCAACTCGTTTCGCGCTTAACTGCATATTTCGGGAATCAGGTTGCGGTGTTCCATTCGAAATACAGCAACAACGAACGCGTTGAGGTTTGGAAACAATTGTTAGAAAATTCACCAAAAGCGCAAATTGTGATAGGAGCGAGGTCGGCGCTGTTTTTACCGTTTTCGAATCTGGGTTTGATTATCGTTGACGAAGAACACGAACAAACTTTCAAGCAAGTTGATCCGGCGCCAAGATATCACGCGCGTGATGCTGCGATTGTTCTTGCCAATGCGCACAAATCAAAAGTGCTATTGGGTTCGGCCACCCCAAGCATCGAAACCTATCATAATGCGCAATCCGGAAAATACGGTTTGGTTGAGATTTTTGAGCGTTTCGGAAAAGTGCAAATGCCAGAAATTCACCTGGTTGATTTAAAAGATAAATATTTCCGCAAGAAAATGTCAGGGCATTTTAGCGACGAACTGATCGAATCGATTACCGAAGCATTGTCATTGGGCGAACAAATTATTTTATTTCAAAACCGCCGCGGTTATTCTCCTGTGGTCGAATGCATGACTTGTGGCCATGTTCCGCAATGTGCGCAATGCGACGTGAGTTTGACCTATCACAAACACAAAAATCAGCTGCGTTGCCACTATTGCGGGTATTCGATGGCGAATCCTACAAATTGCCATGTGTGCAGCAGTGTTGATTTGACCACAAAAGGTTTCGGAACCGAGCAAATCCAGCAGGAATTAATTACACTTTTTCCAAATGCGAAGATCGGAAGAATGGACCAGGACACCACGCGCGGGAAATTTGGCTTTGAAAAAATCATCGACAGTTTCAAAAATCGGGAAGTTGATATATTAGTAGGCACGCAAATGCTTGCGAAAGGTTTGGATTTTGACAACGTCAGTCTGGTTGGGATCATGAACGCCGATAACATGCTGTACCATCCGGACTTCCGGGCGTTTGAAAGGAGCTTTCAGATGATGACGCAGGTTTCAGGAAGATCGGGAAGATCAGAAAAACGCGGAAAGGTCATTATCCAAACCTACAATCCGAACCACAACACCATCCAGCAGGTAACGCACAACGACTATACTGCGATGTATAAAGAGCAATTGTACGACCGTCAGATCTATAAATACCCGCCATATTTCCGTTTGATCAAGCTTACATTGAAGCACCGCGATTATGAAAAGCTCAAAGAAGGATCGATGTGGCTGTATCAGGTACTGCAGCAAAATCTGGCGTTGCCGGTTTTAGGCCCGGAAGAACCCGGAGTAAGCCGCATACGCAATGAATACATCAGAACGATCATGATCAAGATTCCGCAAAACCTGCCGCTGACAGGCACAAAAAAAACCGTCCAGAAAATACTGGACAGTTTTGATGTTATTCCGCAATACAGGGCGATAAAAACCACCGTGAATGTTGATTTTTAAGCGATTGCCAATGCACGTACAAGATCTTCTTTCTTGTTGCGGCTCAAAGGTATTTTTGTCACTCCGATTTCTGCGAATTTGCTGTTGAAACGTTCTACTTTATCAATGTTTATAATGTAGGATTTATGCACACGGATAAATTTGTCTTTGGATAAGTCTTTCTCGAAAGATTTCATAGTAGACAACACCAGGTTGCTATCGTCTTCGGTGACTACTTTGACATAGTCGCCAAAAGCTTCGATCCATTTGATCTTTGCTGTAAAAACTTTCAGTTTCTTAAGATTACTCTTAATAAAAATGTGTTCTCCATCTTCTTCCTGATTTTCTTTTTTCAGCAAATGAAAATCCATGGCACGTTTTACTGAAGCGTTAAAGCGGTCGAGAGCAATCGGTTTCTGTAGGTAGTCCGTTGCATCATAGTCAAACGCTTTCATAGCATATTCAGCCTTTGACGTGATAAAAATGATTTGGGGTTTCACTTTTAATCCGTCAAGAAAATCAAACCCGCTGATAACCGGCATCTCGATATCGAGAAAAATGAGGTCAACGGAATGAACCGACATGCAATTTTTTGCTTCAATTGCATTAGAAAAATCACCGATCAAATGCAGATTGGGGTGATTATTCACTAACTTTGCGATGATCATTCGCTGAATGGAACTGTCATCGACAACTACACAATTTAGTTTCATAATTATTCTTTATTATAGATTTGGTAGGACGAAAGTATAAAGTATTTTCTAACAAACCTAATGTTTATCGGCTTTTTTTGCCGTACAACGAATAAAGTTACTTTTCTCTTGTTTATTCAATTTTAATTACTAGTTTTGCAGCCATTTTAACAATTTAAAACATAGTTTATGAATCATTATGAAACTGTTTTCATTTTAAATCCCGTTTTATCTGAAGTTCAGGTAAAGGAAACAGTAAGCAAATTCGAAGATTTTCTTACAACAAGAGGAGCAGAAATGGTATCCAAAGAGGATTGGGGCCTGAAAAAAATGGCTTACGAAATCCAAAACAAAAAAAGTGGTTTTTACCATTTATTCGAATTTAAAGTATCTGGCGAAGTTTTAATCGCTTTTGAAACCGAATTCAGACGTGACGAAAGAGTCATGCGTTTCCTGACTGTAAGTCTTGACAAACATGCAATCTCTTGGGCTGAAAGAAGAAGAACTAAATTAAAAGCAACAAAAGCGTAATTATTATGGCAACTTTACAACAATCGGCTTCAGGCAAAAAAGATGGGGATATTAGATATCTTACACCTTTAAATATAGAGACAAACAAAACTAAAAAGTATTGTCGTTTCAAAAAGTCAGGTATCAAATATGTAGATTACAAAGATGCTGACTTCCTTTTGAAATTCGTAAACGAGCAAGGTAAAATTTTACCAAGACGTTTAACTGGAACTTCATTGAAATTTCAAAGAAAAGTGTCTGTAGCTGTAAAAAGAGCAAGACATTTGGCTTTAATGCCATACGTGGCGGATTTATTAAAATAAAAAATTAACAGTTGTTGGTTTTCTGATTCAGAAACCTAACTTCTCCAAATAAAGGACAACAACATGGAAATTATCTTAAAAAAAGATGTTCAAAATTTAGGTTTTAAAGATGATGTCGTAACTGTGAAAGCCGGTTACGGACGCAACTTCTTAATTCCTCAAGGACACGCGCAAATGGCCACTTCTTCTGCTAAAAAAATCTTGGCTGAGAACCTAAAGCAAAAAGCGCACAAAGAAGCAAAAGTAGTTGATGATGCTAAAAAACAGGCAGAATCATTGAAAGCGCTTGAAATCAAAATTTCTGCAAAAGCAGGTGGTGAAAAACTTTTCGGTTCGATCACCAATATTGATATCGCTGAGGCTTTGGAAAAAGCAGGACAGCCAATCGACAGAAAATTCATCACTTCAGGGATCGTAAAACGTACCGGAAAATACGCTGCAAACGTAAGATTGCACCGTGATGTAATCGTTGAATTGCCTTACGAAATCGTAGCTGAGAAATAATATTTTTCAGTTTTGAAAATAGAAAATCCCGATATATTGTCGGGATTTTTTTTTAGGAGCTATTCCCGCTATCCGTTGCAATCTTTTCAGTTTCCTTCCGCTGCGCTACAGCAAACTAAAAAGGATTTCCACTACTATCGGGGCTAGAATTCAAAGATTTAAAAATTTAATTATTGAAAGATTAGGCGTCTAGAATTATTGAATTTTTAAATCATTAAAGTTTTCAATTAACAAAATGAAGTATAGTAGACTCACCAAAGAACAATTCGAAGAACTCCACCCCGAATTCATCAATTTCCTCGCCACCCAATCAATCGACAAAGCCGAATGGGACAAAATCAAACTCGAACAGCCGCAAACCGCAGAACAGGAACTCGACGTATTCTCGGATCTGATCTGGGAAGGCGTTTTAACACGTGCCGAATATCTCGAGCACTTTTCTCCAAATCATATTTTCCTGTTTCAATGTGGCGAAACCCACGTGCATTCCATCGTTTTGAAATCACTTGTCGCTGAAACCAATTTTCTTTCCAAAGATGGCCTGCAATGGCTCGGCGACAATATGTTTACCGACAACATCGAAATGAAGATCGGTAAAAAAGAATTCACCGACGACCGCAACAGTTCCATTTTCGAACTCATCAAACAAGGCGCGTTCCTAAGCGATGGACAGCTTTACAAGCAAATCCACAACGTAATGAACTCCTAAGTTTGCATTAAGAATGGGTTGAAGTTAGATGATTTCCATCATTATAAAACAATTCGTTCAGGTCGATGCCATGTGTATGGCAAATGGAAATGACCGCATTAAAGTCTAATGAATTGCGTTTTTTCCAGGTGGAAATCGTATTCGGCTTTACGTTTAAAAGTTCGGCCAACTGGATATCAGTGTTCGCGTTTAACGAGGTTTTCAGTTTTCTCAGGACTGTATTGGTATCAACAGGATTTTCTTTGTTCATTTTGCAATAGAATATCAGCCCCTATAAAATAGGCGCAATCAATAATTGGATGAATGTTTTTCCATCGCAAAATCGAGGCTTTCTCACACCTCTTGAACGGTTAAGTAGGTATAGAATGGGTTTCTATCGGCCAAAAATTCGGTATAGCAACAGTGGTATTTGAATTTTCAGGTGCGCAAATATATATTAATTTGTTTAAAACCAATACACCGCATATAAATTTCCGTTGCCGCACCATAAAAATGGTTTTTCAATATTTGTGCAGATTCTCATTTAGAATTATTATTTTTAGTGAAAATATACCACATAAAAAAACGCTTATTCTTTTCAGGACTTTATGGACATTCAGCAAAAAATTCAGGCACTTCGCGACGATCTCAACCAGCACAACTACAATTATTATGTTCTGGACAACCCTACGATTTCCGATTTTGATTTTGACGTAAAGCTTAAGGAATTGCAGCAACTCGAAAAAGACCATCCCGAATTTTTCGACGAGCATTCCCCAACGCAGCGTGTGGGCGGCATGATCACCAAGAATTTTGAAACCGTCGTTCATGATTCCAGAATGTATTCGCTCGACAATTCGTATTCCAAAGAAGATTTATCCGATTGGGAAAACCGCGTGCAGCGCGTGCTGGGAAATGTCGAAATCGAATACACCTGCGAACTTAAATACGACGGCGCATCGATCAGCATGACGTATGAAAACGGAAAACTCGTTCGTGCCATTACGCGCGGCGACGGTTTCCAGGGCGATAACGTGACGAATAACATCAAGACCATCAAATCGGTTCCGCTGCATTTAAAAGGCGATTTTCCTGAGAAATTCGATATTCGCGGTGAAATCATTTTGCCGTTCGCCGGATTCGAAAAAATGAACCAGGAACTGATTGAAATTGGAGAAACGCCTTATTCCAATCCCAGAAATACCGCATCAGGAAGTTTGAAATTACAGGACAGCACCGAAGTGGCGAAACGTCCGCTCGATTGCTTGCTGTATTCCATTGTCGGAAACAAACTGCCTTTCAAAACGCATTTCGACGGATTGCAGCACGCCCGAAATTGGGGTTTTAAAGTTCCTAAAGAAGCGCAACTCGCGACAAGCCTCGACGAAGTTTTCCAGTTCATTGACTACTGGGACATGCACCGCCACAATTTGCCGTATGAAACCGACGGCGTTGTCATCAAAGTCAACAGCCTGCATTATCAGGACGAATTGGGTTATACCGCAAAAGCGCCGCGCTGGGCCATTGCTTATAAATTTAAGGCCGAACAGGTTTTCACCCGATTGAATTCTATTTCTTATCAAGTGGGACGAACAGGTGCGATTACGCCGGTAGCCAATTTAGAGCCGGTGCAGCTCGCCGGAACGATCGTAAAGCGCGCCTCATTGCACAACGCCGACCAGATTGAAAAACTCGACATCCGAATTCACGATACGGTTTTTGTCGAAAAAGGCGGCGAGATCATCCCGAAGATCATCGCGGTCGATTTAAGCAAACGCCCCGAACATTCAGAACCTACGAAATACATTACGCATTGCCCCGAATGCCAAACAGCATTGGTTAGAACCATTGGCGAAGCTCAGCATTACTGCCCGAATTTTTATGGTTGCCCGCCGCAGATCATTGGTCGCATCCAGCATTTTATTTCGCGTAAAGCCATGGATATTGAAGGTTTGGGTGGAGAAACCGTGGCCTTATTATTCCATAACGGCCTCGTTCAGAATTACGCCGATTTGTATGAATTGAAAGTCGAACAGATTTTGCCGCTTGAGAGAATGGCACAGAAATCGGCGGAGAATTTGGTAAACGGCATCGAAAAATCGAAAGAAATTCCGTTTGAACGCGTGTTATTTGCCCTCGGGATTCGATTTGTCGGGGAAACCGTCGCCAAAAAACTGGCACGCCATTACAAAACGATCGAAGCCTTACAACTGGCCAATGTCATGGATTTGGTGCTTGTAGACGAAATCGGGGAACGCATCGCAAATAGTGTGGTCGAATTCTTTGAAAATCAGGAAAATAAGTTTATCATTGACAGGCTCAAAAGTTACGGTGTGCAATTGGAAGCGATTTCAAAAGCCAATCCGGATGCTACCGAAAAACTCCTTGGAAAAACCTTTGTCGTGTCGGGCGTATTTGAGAAATATTCGCGTGACGATCTTAAAAAAGCCATCGAAGACAACGGTGGAAAAGTAGGAAGTTCGATTTCGTCCAAAACCGATTTTGTCGTTGCAGGCGAAAATATGGGTCCAGCAAAACTCGAAAAAGCAAACCAGTTAAAAATCCAGATCCTTTCTGAGGACGATTTTATCAAGCTGCTGAATGAAAATTAAAGAGACCGCATTATATTTATACATCATCTCAAGCATCATCGCAATTGTTGGCGTCATTGCGGACAATGATTTTTTATTGCTGATTACCAAACCGGTGATTATCCCGTCCGTTTATTTTTATTATCTGGTCATTGCCCGGAGGCCGAACATTTTTTTTACGCTCTTTTTTGCCGCCACTTTTATTGGAGATGCAGTGGTCTTATTGAAGCTTGATAATCCGATATTTACGATGGTGCCGTATTTTATTTCGTATGTTCTGATGCTGAAATTTATTTTGGAAGATGTGGTGAAAACCCGGATTCATTATTCTGCGTTTGGTTTTTCTGTGGTGTTGTTTGCGCTTTTGATGCTGATGACATTCCTGCTGACAGACATCCCGGCCGAAAGCGGGAAAAATCTCGTGTACCCAATCATTGGTTACGGAATAGTGCTTGCGGCCTTCGTCAGTTTTTCCGTCTACAACTTCATGGCGCTAAAAACGATTTCGGGATTTTACCTGCTTGTAGCCAGTGGCTGTTCGCTCGTTTCAGATGTGTTATACATTTTATACAATCAGCATTTTCATATTTCAGCACTAAATTATGTTAACGCAACCATGCAGCTGACTTCGTATTATTTCTTTGTAAAATACATGATCAATCGTAAAATTCACATCCGGATGAAACAAACAACAGCAGTAGAATTATGATACCCGTTTCGAGAAGTTCCCGGTTTTCTAAAGTAGCGGTTGCAGCTTATTTTTTAGTGGCCTTTGTTGAAATAATCGCAGAATATTTTCAGAGCCAGACGCTCATTTTTTTGACAAAGCCTTTACTGATGCCGATTTTGATGTTCATTTATTGGAAGGCATCTGTCAAAAAGAACAAGCTGTTTGTTTTTGCCTTGATGATTGTTTGGGTTGGCAACCTTTTTTTCATTTATAAGACATTTCCTTTTATTACAATCGGTTCGATATTGTTCTCAGTTTTTCGCGCCATTATGATTTACCTGTTGGTTAAAATGATCAGGATGCCCGGAACGTTTCCGATAATTTTAGGCTGCCTGCCGTTTTTATTTCTGTATCTTTTTGCAATTAACCTGACGTATGATGAGTTGGGCTCGAGATTTTATACCTTTTCGATACAGGGAATACTATCGGTCGTTTTTAGCGGGATTGCATTGGGAAGCTACATCTTCAAACCCGATAAAGCCAGTATGTACCTGGTAACAAGCGCGATGTTTTTTGCATTTACCCAATTTTTATTCCTGATCAAATTATTTTATTTGTCGGTTGATGTTTTCCAGCCGCTATCAATTGTATTGTTTGTTGGTGCCCAGTTCTTGTTGTGCAAATTCATGGTCGCACAGGAAAATTTATCAATGTCGGAAAACCAATCTACACGTTAAGGCTATATCCTGTATCGGAAATCGTACAAATTCAAATATTTTCCGGAAAAATTCTTGTTTAAAAGCAAGTTCTTCAAGGCAATTCAAATATTATATTAAATTTGAATGATAAAGAGATGGATTTTGAAAGAGACAGCGACATATCAATATCAAATTGCCATAAGCAGGGTTTATTTTACCATTGCCTCAATCCTGGCCATTGCCGAATTACTCGAAGCAAAATCTGTAATTTATATTTTTAAGCCCACACTTATTCCGGTGCTGATTTTATTGTACCTGTATACTTCAAAAGTCAGAAACACCATTTATGTCCTGAGCCTTTTGTTCGGATTGGTTTCCAACATCTCCTTTATGTTTACTGCTGAAAATATGGTAATTTACGGATTCGTGTCGTTTATGATCCACCGCATGATCTGTATTTACATCGTAGTCAGGCTGATCAAAAAGTTTTTCCTGCTGCCGTTTATCGTAGCCACATTGCCGTTTCTTTTTATCTTTTCGTGTTTGCTGAATTTAACGCTGAGCCCGGATGCTGCAGAGTTTTTTCCGGCGGCGATCAATGCGGTTCTGATTTCGGCATTGTCAGGTTTGGCCCTGTCGAATTATGTCATGGAAGACAATAAAACCAATTCCTGGCTCGCCATCAGTACGCTGTTGTTTATCGTTTTGATATTCCTGTTTATGTTTCAGAAATATTACATTACGAACGTTGTTTTCCAGCCGATTTCAGCTTTGATTTTTGCTTTCGGACATTACGCTTTCTACAAATTCGTAATCGAATCCGAAAAACCCGCAGAAAAAGAAATCAGACTACAATAGCTCTTCCTGCAGCCGATTTGCTTTTATCGGAATCCATATAAAAATCAATACGTCCGAGGTTAATTCCGTAACAGCCCACCTGGTTTACCAATACGTCTTTTCCATCAGCATTTTTTACTATTGTCGGCTTGTCCAGAAAAGTGTGCGTATGCCCGCCAATGATCAGGTCAATGTCTTTGGTTAAAGCGGCAAGTTTCAAATCACATATTCTATCCGGCTCATTTTTATATTGGTACCCAATGTGCGACAGGCAAATCACCAGGTCACATTTTTGTTCATACTTTAAGATCCGGACCATATCCTGCGACACCGAAACCGGATCATGGTAAACCGTTTCTTTATAGTTTTTCTTGTCAACCAATCCGTCGAGTTCTACGCCAAGTCCGAAAACGCCGACTTTGATTCCGTCTTTATCAAAGATTTTATACGGTTTTACAATGCCATTCAGCACTGTATTCTGAAAATCATAATTCGCCGAAACAAAGTCGAATTTCGCATTGGGCAGCTGCGCATAAAATCCGTCGATGCTGTTGTCAAAATCGTGGTTTCCCATCGTAGCCAGATCATATTGCATCATGCTCATCAGCTTAAATTCGAGTTCGCCGCCATAATAATTAAAGTAAGGCGTTCCCTGAAAAACGTCACCTGCATCGAGCAAAAGCACATTCGGGTTTTCCTTTTTAATGCTTTCGATCAACGCTGCACGCCTTGCCACGCCGCCCATATTCGGATTTTTTGGATGCGTAGGCGGAAACGGATCAATATAACTGTGCACATCGTTCGTGTGCAAAATCGTCAGATGTTTCGTAGCAACCGTTTCAAAGCTGCTCAATGACAACCCCAAACCCACCAATGCGGTTCCGGCAGCCGTTTTCTGTATAAATTCTCTTCTTTCCATAATTAAACTTTCAAAATTTGTCATTCCGACAATAGGAGGAATCAGGAGCTATTTCCCGCTTTCGCCTCTATCTTTGTTCGTGCCTCACAAAGGATGCCGTCTCAATCGGGGCTAGGGGAGTTGTCATTTATTCAACATTAATCCTTTTATCATTCACCAGCGGAATCGTGTCGGTTTCCTTAAAGTAATCGATCAGCACGTTTCTGAGCTTGTAATCCAGATCGTATTTTGCCGTCGCTTTCTTAAAGAAATTCATATTGTCGCCGCCGTTAATCAAATAATCCGAAGTCACCACATAATAAGTGCTGTTGCTGTCAAACGGTTTTTTCTGGATCATGATATCCTTTGCCGCATTGTCTTTTCCAATCGTAAAGGTCATCCCTGACAATGGGTGCGGCTTTTTCTCTGAAATGATGTAATTGACCATTTCAAGAATTTGTTCGCCTCTTAAAGCCACAACATAAGCGGTATTTTCAAACGGCATGATTTCATAAGCCGTTCTGGCCGTGACAACGCCTTGTCCAATGATCGAACGGATTCCGCCATGGTTCAGCAAGCAAATGTCAATGGATTTTTTCTCCCGGGACAAAAAGATCGGGTTGCATTTTGCCAAAGTCACGTCCGACATCAGGTTTCCGATCGTAGATTGCCATTGGCCGTTTTTGTCTAAAGTCTGCGGTGCATAAGCCAGCGGCGCATTCAAATCTTTATCGATATTTTCACGGTACGGCTTGATGAAATTTTCAATAGACGCAACACCGGTATTTTTATCAGTGATCCCAATTTCCTTGCCTTCAATCTTTGTGACATACAGTTTTTGCTGGCTGCACGAAAGGGCTAAATTAAATGTTAAGAATAAAACAAAAAACTTTATTCCAACGTTATAGTTTTTTAGATTTACCATCCGAAAATCTGCTTATTTGATTAAATTTGTAAATCCTGTAAAAGTAGTATGTTTTTAAATTACATAAAGAATTTTTTTACCCAAAAAACAGTTAAGAAAAGTTTATCAAATGTCAATCATAGCGAAGCGGAAGCCAAGATAAAAACCGTTGGGATTATTTTCGATGAGAGTTATTTTTACGAAAAAGATGCGCTGGTTCAGGAATTAATTGGCAACGGAATCGAAGAAAGTCAAATCAGTATTTTAGTTTTTAAAAATAAGATTCCTAAAAACGAACAATTTGATTATCCGGTTTTCAGCCATAAAGATTTGAGTTGGGCTGCAACATTCGACAAATCGGAAGTCAAAGATTTCATTTCGACAAAATTTGATTTGCTGATCAATTATTACGATACTGAAAAAGCCGCATTGTTGTTGGTTACCAACCAATCAAAAGCAAAATTCAAAGTTGGTTTTGCATCGATTGATAAAAAGCTGAACCATTTTATGATCGATACGAACGCAGAAAATTACAAGGTTTTTGTCGACGAATTGTTCAAATACCTCAAAATACTAAACAAAATATAACATATGCAATCACTCATTGGAACCGGAGTTGCGCTGGTTACGCCATTTAAAAAAGACTTTTCCGTAGATGTCGAAGCTTTAAAAAAAATCGTTGCTTTCCAAATCGAAAACGGCATCAATTACCTGGTGGTCTTGGGCACAACCGCCGAAGCTGCAACGCTGACTTCTGACGAGAAGGAGCTTGTCATCCAAACGGTCATTGAAGCCAATAATGCAAAATTGCCATTGGTGCTAGGCGTTGGAGGAAACAATACTGCTGAAGTGGTTGCAGAACTGAAATCGCGTGACTTCTCAAAATTTACCGCGGTGCTTTCGGTTTCGCCATATTACAACAAACCAACACAGGAAGGCATTTACCAGCATTTTAAAGCGATTGCTGAAGCGTCGCCTGTTCCGGTCATTTTGTATAATGTACCGGGAAGAACGGCGAGCAATATGTTGCCGTCGACAGTTATTCGCCTGGCAAACAATTTTAAAAATGTAGTGGCGATCAAAGAAGCGGCCGGCGATATTGTGCAGGCCATGAAACTGATCCAGAACAAACCGAAAGATTTCTTGGTGATTTCAGGCGATGATATGATCACGCTTCCGATGGTTTTGGCTGGTGGAAGTGGCGTAATATCAGTGATTGGCGAAGGTTTTCCAAAACAGTTTTCGCAAATGGTGCAGCTTGGCCTTCAGCGAAAAGTCGACGAAGCTTACGCGTTGCATTACCAGATTGCCGATTCGATTGACCTGATTTTCGAACAGGGCAATCCAGCAGGAATCAAGGAAATCTTCAAATTGCTCGGATTGTCTGAAAATACCGTGCGGTTGCCGCTGGTCAGCGCCGATGAAAACCTGGCTTCCAGAATCGCTGATTTCGTTAAGAAAATCAATGGTTGATGGCCTTAAATTCCACGTATTTTAATTGGCAAAAAAATATTTTGTAGTCTCTAATTAATAACTAAATTTGCTCCCGACGTTTCGGGAGGTTTTTAAGGCGGTAAAGCCTTATAAATCAAGAAAACTAAAAACAAATAATGAAGAAATTTTTATCTGTATTGTTCATTTGCATCTTGTTCAGCTCTTGCAGCGAATACCAAAAAGCATTGAAATCTGAAGATCCGGCCAAGAAGTTTGACGTCGCGATCAAGCAATATGACAAAGGAAAATACAATAAGGCGATCCGTCTTTTCGAACAAATAGCGCCGGCATACCGCGGAAAACCGCAAGCTGAAAAAATGTTTTACCTGTTCGCACAATCGTATTATAAAACAGAACAATATTACCTTTCGGGCTACCAGTTTGAAAGTTTTGTTTCGGGTTATCCGAAAAGTGAAAAAGCCGAAGAAGCAGCGTATTTAGGTGCTAAAAGCTACTCGATGTTGTCGCCGGTTTACAGTTTGGATCAGACAGATACGAATAAAGCGATCGGCAAATTGCAGAATTTTATCGATACTTATCCGAATTCGCCTTATTTTGCAGAAGCGAATACGACCTTAAAAACCCTGACTGACAAAATCGAAAAAAAGGTTTTTGAAAATGCAAAACAATACAATACGATTTCCGATTTTAAATCGGCTATCGTAGCGCTCGATAATTTCATTGCCGATTATCCGGGAACGCAATTCAAGGAAGAAGCCTTATTTTACAAACTCGATTCGGCTTACAAACTTGCCATCAATAGTGTGCCGGCCAAGATGGAAGAAAGGCTTAACAATGCAAAAATCGCTCATGGAAACCTGGTGAAATTCAATGCATCAACTTCCCATAAATCAAAAGCCGACGAAATGCTGGCCAGAATAGACAAGGATTTACAACAATTTTCTAAATAAAAAAGTCATGGATTTAAAAAAGACGAATGCTCCGGTAAATACAATCACTTATAACAAAAGTGTCATTGAGGAACCAACCGGAAATGTGTATGAAGCGATAACAATTATGGCTAAAAGAGCAAACCAGATCAACTCTGAGATCAAAAAAGAACTGACTGAGAAACTGGAAGAGTTTGCTACTTACAATGATTCTTTGGAAGAGGTTTTTGAAAATAAAGAACAAATCGAAGTATCTAAATTTTACGAAAAATTGCCAAAACCGCATGCATTAGCAGTGCAGGAATGGCTCGACGGTAAAATTTACCACAGGGATACTACAAAATAAGACAAGCATGTCAGCATTAAGCGGTAAAAAAATAGTACTGGGCATTTCTGGTGGAATTGCCGCTTATAAAACCGCACCGCTGGTCAGGTTATTCATAAAAGCAGGCGCCGAGGTCAAAGTGATCATGACGCCTGCTTCTAAGGATTTTGTCACGCCGCTGACCTTATCCACACTTTCTAAAAATCCCGTACATTCAAGCTTTTTTGATGAAAAAGACGAGAATGCCCAGTGGAACAACCACGTCGAACTTGGCCTTTGGGCCGATTTGATGCTGATTGCCCCCGCAACAGCCAACACGCTTTCGAAAATGGCAACGGGAAATTCTGATAATTTATTGATTGCCACGTATTTGTCGGCCAAATGCCCGGTGTATTTTGCCCCGGCAATGGATCTCGACATGTACAAACACGAATCGACTTTGCAGAGTTTTAAAGCCTTGCAGCAGTTTGGAAACATTATGATTCCGGCCGAAAATGGCGAACTTGCCAGCGGATTGTCCGGCGAAGGCCGAATGGCAGAACCCGAAAATATCGTTGCATTTATCGAGGCCGATCTCGAAAGCAAAATGCCGCTTAAAGGAAAAAAAATCCTAATTACTGCTGGGCCAACATACGAAGCGATCGATCCGGTGCGTTTTATCAGCAACCATTCTTCCGGCAAAATGGGTTTTGACCTTGCGAATGCTGCCGCAGATTTGGGCGCAGAAGTTATTTTGGTTTCCGGGCCAACGCATTTGAAAGTTCAGGATTCTAGGGTTCAATTGGTTCCGGTGGTTTCAGCGCAACAAATGTACGAAGCCTGCCATCAATATTTTGGGGACGTTGATGTTGCCATTGCCGCAGCCGCTGTCGCAGATTACCGTCCGAAAAATATTGCGGATCAGAAAATCAAAAAGACCGAAGCCAATTTTACGATTGAGCTCGAAAAGACAAAGGACATTCTGGCATCGCTTGGCGATATCAAGAAAAAGCAGTTCCTGATTGGGTTTGCATTGGAAACCGAAAATGAAATCGAACACGCCAAACAAAAGATCATCAAGAAAAACCTCGATCTGATCGTGCTGAATTCGTTACAGGATGAAGGCGCAGGTTTTGGAAAATCGACAAATAAAGTTACCTTTATCGATAAAAAATTTAATATCGAACCTATGGCGCTTAAATCTAAAGAAGCCGTGGCAACCGATATCCTAAATAAAATCATAGCACATTATGCGTAAAATCCTGAGTTTATTCCTGATCTTTTTTGTTGGTTTCTCGTATGCGCAGGAACTGAATTGTACCGTTGCAGTAAATGCCGACCAGGTGGGCGGAACCAATACGCAAGTCTACAAAACACTTCAAAAATCATTGACCGATTTCATCAATAAAACCGACTGGACCAATCAAGGTTTTAAGAACAACGAACGCATCAATTGTTCGATGTTCATCAATGTTTCGGCGGTGACTGGATCTACTTTTACGGCCACTTTACAGGTGCAGTCGTCAAGGCCGGGATTTAATTCGACTTATTCGACGCCGGTTTTCAATTTTAACGACAAGGAATTCAATTTCGATTATACCGAGTTTCAAAATTTGAATTACAACCCAAATTCATTCGATTCCAATCTGATTTCAGTCGTTTCTTATTACTGCTTGATGATCATTGGCATGGATGCCGATACCTTTTCCCCGGAAGGTGGAACGCCCTATTTTGAAATGGCCCAACAAATTGTAAATGTCGCACAAGCCGGAGGTTACAAAGGGTGGAGCGGAAGTGAAGGGAATTCCAACCGGTTCTTTCTGGTAAACGACATGCTTTCGCCAACCTATCAGCCTTATCGCGACGCCATGTACCAATACAGTTTTGAAGGGATTGATAACATGAATCGCGATCAAAAAGGCGCGAAAGAAAAGATTAAAGCTGCAATTGCAACGCTTTCAGATATTTATAAAGTAAGGCCAAATTCTTTTTTGATGCGCGTCTTTTTTGATGCAAAATCAGATGAGCTGGTATCGATCTTTTCGGGCGGCCCGCAAGTGACCGTTACCGATCTTGCCGATACGCTGAACAGGATTTCCCCGCTGAACTCAGCGAAATGGGCCGGAATCAAACAATAGTTTCAATAACAAACATTACGATTCATGATCACATCACTTTCGATCAGCAATTTTGCATTGATAGAAAAGCTGGGCATTGATTTTTCTGAAGGTTTTTCCATTATTACAGGGGAAACCGGAGCGGGAAAATCGATTTTGCTCGGAGCGCTCGGATTGATCATGGGCAAGCGCGCCGATTTGTCGTCGTTGAAAAACAAAGAAGAAAAATGTGTCGTTGAAGCGCATTTTAATATTGCTGCCTACGATTTAAAATCTTTTTTTGAAGCCAATGATTTGGATTATGAATCCGATACGATCATCAGGCGCGAAATATTGCCATCGGGAAAATCACGGGCTTTTATCAATGATACACCGGTAAACCTTGCCGAACTGCAGGATTTAAGCGCGTATCTGATCGATATTCATTCGCAGCACCAAACCCAGGAATTGTCTGAAGATGATTTTCAGTTCAGGATTATCGATGCCGTGGGTTCAAACCCGGGATTTTTATCAGATTATTCAAAGCTTTTAAAAGGATACAGGAAAGATAAGTCTGCTTTGGCGAATCTAAACGAGTCCTTAAAATCCGTTTTGAAAGAACAGGATTACAACGCTTTTTTATTGGATGAATTGCTTGCAGCACAATTAAAACCCGAAGACCAAACCGAACTGGAATCGGTATCCGAGCAATTGAATAATGTAGAATTCATCAAAGAAAATCTCGATAAATCCCTGGCTGTAGCCAATGAAGAGCAGTTTGGCGTGATTCAGAATCTGAAAGAAATCAAAACTGCACTGCAAAAAATTTCAGGGTTTTCAAAAGAATACCAATTGCTTTTCGAGCGTTTGAACAGTGTGGCGATTGAATTTGATGATATTTCGGATGAGATCAATAAATTCACAGAAAGCCTGGTTCACGATCCGCAGCAGCTCGAACTCGTAAACCAGAAATTGCAAACGATTTATAACCTTCAGAAGAAGCACCAGGTTTCAACCGTCTCGGAATTGCTAGAGATCCAAAATGATCTGGACAATAAAGCCTTGTCGGCATCAACATTGGAAACCGATATCCAAAAACTCGAAGAATCATTGGCAAAAACCGCTGCCGATTTGGATGCAATTGCCATTTCAATCCATAAAAACAGGGAAACCGCGATTCCGGTTTTGACAAAAAAATGGACGGAAATCTTATCGTTGCTCGGCATGCCAAACGTGCGTTTTAAAATTGAAGTCAGCCCGACCGAATCCTACCTGAACAATGGAAAAGACGAACTGCAGTTTTTATTTTCTGCAAATGCAGGTTCCGATTTTGGATTGCTCAAAAAAGTAGCTTCCGGCGGGGAAATGTCACGGATCATGTTGGCTACAAAAGCCATTCTCGCACAATATTCAAAACTTCCCACCATCATTTTTGATGAAATCGATACCGGTGTTTCGGGCGAGATCGCTGATAAAATGGGCGAAATCATGAAAGATATGAGTGTGCAAATGCAGGTTTTGGCGATTACCCATTTGCCTCAAATCGCTGCCAAAGGAAACGACCATTTTAAAGTATTCAAAACAACCGCAGACAATCAGACCACTACGGCTTTAAAGCGGCTTTCCAAAGACGAAAGAATTACAGAAATAGCCCAAATGCTTTCGGGCAGCGCCGTTTCTGATTCGGCCATAAATCACGCGAAAGCTTTGCTGAACTGATAAAAACAAGGTATATTTGTTTTCGGATTAACACCAATTATAACTTTTTCAAAGAAAATATAATTCCACTTTTATGATTATAGAACCAAGAATGAGAGGATTTATTTGTCTGACTGCACATCCGGACGGAGCAGCTGCAAATGTGAAAAATCAAATCGATTATGTAAAGTCAAAAGGCGCGATTGAAGGCGCAAAAAAAGTGCTTGTCATTGGTGCATCAACAGGTTTCGGCCTGGCATCGAGGATTACAAGTGCCTTTGGATCTGATGCTGCAACGATCGGTGTGTTTTTCGAAAAACCTCCTGTTGAAGGAAAAACAGCATCACCGGGTTGGTACAATTCTGCCGCATTCGAAAAATTCGCCCATGAAGCAGGTTTGTATGCGAAAAGCATCAATGGAGATGCGTTTTCAAATGAAATCAAAGATGAAACACTGGCGCTGATCAAACAGGATTTGGGACAGATTGACCTTGTGATTTATAGCCTGGCTTCGCCGGTAAGGACAAATCCGGTAACGGGAATTACGCACCGTTCGGTTTTAAAGCCAATCGGTACGACTTACACGAATAAAACGGTTGATTTCCATACCGGAAAAGTTTCGGAAGTTTCGATAGAACCGGCAAAAGACGAAGACATAGAAAACACCGTTGCCGTAATGGGCGGTGAAGATTGGGCGATGTGGATGAAAGCCTTGAAAGATGCGAATTTGCTTGCAGATGGCGCGTTGACGGTTGCCTATTCTTACATTGGACCGGCAGTTACGGAGCCGGTGTATAGAAAAGGGACAATCGGGCGGGCGAAAGACCATTTGGAAGCGACTGCATTTTCAATCACCGACAGTTTAAAAGACATTCATGGCAAAGCTTATGTTTCGGTCAATAAAGCATTGGTGACGCAAGCCAGTTCTGCGATTCCAGTGATTCCATTATACATTTCGTTGCTGTATAAAATCATGAAGTCCGAAGGTGTGCATGAAGGAACCATTGAGCAAATCCAGCGTTTGTATTCCGAAAGATTGTATGCCGGTGAAGAAGTTCCAACCGATGAAAAAGGCAGAATCAGGATCGATGACTGGGAAATGCGTGAGGACATTCAGGAAAAAGTAGCCGAATTGTGGAAAAATGCAACCACAGAGAATCTGGCTGAAATTGGCGATTTGGAAGGATACAGAAAAGATTTTTACCAGCTTTTTGGTTTTGATTTTGCTGCTGTAGATTATAAAAAGGAAGCCAATGAAATGGTAAAGGTTGATAGCATATCTGAATAAAAAATCTACCTTTTTCTAAAAGGAAAATATAAATTAATGAATTTAAAACCGTTTTTAACAGAACGGTTTTTTTGTGTTTTTTTCTGCGTTAAAAATTTATAAGGTGTTAAAAGTTTTAGTATCTTAGCTTTTATATAAACTTTAACAACAACAACATGAAAAAAATTTACTCTTTGGCATTTACCCTGGCATTATGTAGTCAGGTTGATGCACAGATTTTAAATGAACCGGCAGGTTGGCCAAACACGAACTGGACGATTACTGGGGATTACAATACCGATCCGCTTGCATTTGAAGCAGATCCTACAACAACTGCAAACTTTGCTTTTGATGATGACGATGCAGGTGGGACTTTTTCAGAAGGCCACGAGGACAATATTGCTGCCGAGTCTCCAATTATTGATTTAAACGCAGCTTTTAGCGCTGGTGAGAAATCTTTAGAAATTTCCGTATCTTATGCTTTTAACAAATACGGAAACGACGTATTGCAATTTCAATATTGGGATGCTGATGCTGCTGCATGGACTCCTTGGGGAGGCGATGATCTTCCGGAAAACAGCGGTATATTTGATGATTTTTGTTCGTCTGAAAAGACCCTTTACACAAGCGCCGGATTGGACATTTCAAATTTTACGGCATCACAATTAGCCGGTTTCAGATACAGGATTTTTTATGACGATGATCTTGAAGGAGCAGCCTGGAATTTCGGTTTTTGCTTAGACTCACCAACTTTGATATCAGTAGCATGCTCAGGAGTAACAAGCCTGACCGCTTCAAGTGTGATTGACGATAGTGCTAACTTAACTTGGGGAGCTGTGTCAGGTGTTGCGGGGTACGAATATGCACTGGATGAAGTAGAGGCTGAGCCGGCGTCAGGAACTGCAACTACAGAAACTACTTTTCTTGCAACAGATTTAACTCCTGAAACTGTCTACTACTTCCATTTAAGAACTGATTGTGGTGGCGTTTATGGACCTTGGAGAACAGTAACTTTCACGACCAAACCACTTGCGCCTGCTAACGATGCTTGTGTCGATGCAATCGTTGTAGATGCTTTCCCATATACAAATACGGAAGACGCAACTACAGCAACCAACAACGATGGCGTAATTGCGGCTTGTGGCAGCGGAATGAACGATGGTGTATGGTATTCTTTTACAGGTGATGGCTTAGCTGTTTCTGTAACACTCTCTGAAGTTGACGGATGGGATCCTGAGCTTGGGGTTTACAGTGGTACTTGTGGGGACTTTACCTGTGTTCAATCTGCAGATATTGGAGGCGGGTCTGTTGGAGAAACTATAAACTTTACTACTGAAGCTGGTGTAGTGTATTATGTAAATGTTGGTCATTACAATGGTTCTGAAGATGTTGAAGAAGGTCCATTTTCTATTACAATCGATGCCTATGTAGCTCCTGAACCACCTGCAAATGATGCGTGTGTTGATGCTATTGTTGTTGATGCATTTCCTTATACAAATGCACAGGACGCTACAGCTGCTACAAATAATGATGGGGTGATTACTGCTTGTGCCGGAGGAATGAATGATGGCGTATGGTATTCATTTACAGGCGATGGTTCAGGTGTTTCTGTGATGCTTACTGATGTTGACGGATGGGACCCGGAAATTGGTGTGTATTCAGGAACTTGCGGCGACTTTACTTGTGTTACCTCTGCTGACGGAGGCGGAAATTCTGGAGACGAAACTGTAGAATTTACAGCTCAAGCAGGTGTGGTTTATTATGTAAACATTGGCCATTATAATGATTCTGAAGATAGGGAAGAAGGTCCATTTACGGTAACATTTGATACTTTTGTACCTCCTGTTCTTCCTGAAAATGATACATGTGCTACTGCAACCGCAATCGGGGCACTGCCTTACACGAATTCTCAGGATGCTACCGGTGCGACTAACAATGATGGAAATATAGACACTTGTGGAGGCGGTATGAATGACGGAGTTTGGTATACATTTACAGGTGATGGTTCTGACATTACCGTTGCAATTTCTGATATTGGTGAATGGGATCCGGAACTTGCAGTGTACACAGGAACATGTGGTGATTTTGCATGTGTTGGAAGTGCTGATGACGGTGGAGAAAGTGATGGCGAAACGGTTACCGTTGCTGCTTCTGTAGTAGGAACTACATATTATGTAAATGTTGCTAACTTTACTTTTTTCGGAGATGGAGATGAAGGACAGTATTCTATTTCAGTTTCTTCTGCTTTAGCAACCACAGCTTTTACAAATTCCGATTTCAAATCGTATCCAAATCCTGTTGCTGATGTTTTAAATGTATCTTACACTAAAAACATCACTGGAGTTACAGTATTCAATATGTTAGGACAACAAGTGCTTTCTCAATCGGTAAACGCTACGACTGGAAAAATTGATGTTTCTTCTTTGAATGGTGGAACATACATTGTTAAAGTGGCTTCTGGAAGCGAAACAAAAACAATCAAAATTATCAAAATGTAATTTTATCATTGCAAATAAATTGATTAAGCCGTCAGATTCTGACGGCTTTTTTATTTTATAAAAGTTATATTTGTTCAAAATTCCTTCATGCATTATTCTTTAATAATTCCGGTTTACAACCGTCCAAACGAAGTAGATGAACTTCTGGAAAGCCTTTCGAAATTAGAGTTTTTAGATGGCTTTGAAACAGTTATTGTTGAAGATGGTTCGTCGGAGCGTTGTGATCATATTATAGAAAAGTATCAAGCGACTCTCAATATTTCTTATTACTACAAAGAAAATTCGGGCCCCGGTGATTCGCGAAATTTCGGAATGAAAAAAGCCAAAGGCGATTATTTCCTGATTTTTGACTCCGATTGCATCATCCCAAAACAATACCTTAACGAAGTCGACCACGCGTTACAGTCAAAATACGTAGATTGCTTTGGCGGCCCTGACCAGGCGCTTGATTCTTTTTCAGATGTCCAGAAAGCCATCAATTTTGCAATGACCTCTTTCATAACAACAGGCGGAATCCGTGGCGGATCTGAAAAAATAGACAAGTTTCAGCCGCGGAGTTTCAATATGGGCATTTCGAAAAATGCATTTGAAGCTTCAGGCGGATTTGGAAATATCCATCCCGGGGAAGATCCCGATTTATCGATGCGTTTGTGGGATCTCGGTTTCGAAACCGCACTTTTTCACAAAGCTTACGTGTACCACAAAAGACGGATTGACTGGCAGAAGTTTTCCGTTCAAGTTAACAAATTCGGCAAAGCGCGCCCGATCTTAAACAGTTGGTATCCAAAATTCAGCAAACTGACTTATTTCGTTCCAACAGTTTTTATCCTGATGTTTTTTGCAGCAATCGTATTGTCCGCATTTGGGCAAACCATCGGGATTATTTCCTTTGCTGTTTATTTTCTTATCGTATTTTTTGTATCTTCAATGCAGAATAAAAGCCTGAAAATCGGATATTTATCGGTGGCTGCCGTGTGGAAACAATTCTATGGCTATGGCACCGGATTTTTAAAATCATTTATCCTGATCCAGGTTCTGAAAAAAAATCCACAACAGGTATTTCCCGAATTATTTTTTAAGAAATGACGAAAATCATCGGTTTGACAGGCGGAATTGGAAGCGGCAAAACGACCGTCGCCCGGTTTTTTTCAGAATTTGGGATTCCGGTTTACATCGCCGATGATGAAGCCCGGAAATTAACGGAGCTTCCCGGAACACTTGCTCAAATCAGAGACAAAATCGGGAGCGAGGTATTCGATGGAAATTCATTGGTCCGCGAAAAATTAGCAGCAGCGGTATTCAATGATCCCGAAAAACTCAGCCAGCTCAACGCCATCATTCATCCGCTTGTAAAACAACACTTTGACAATTGGGTAAGAGCTCATTCAAATGAACCGTTTGTAATCAAAGAAACCGCTATTTTATTCGAAAGCGGAAGTTATCTCGATTGCGACGTGATTGTCACGGTAACCGCACCGTTAGAATCAAGAATTGAGCGTGTACTAAAACGCGACAAAACGTCAAGGGAAAATATTCTCAACAGAATGCGCAACCAGTGGCCAGACGAAAAACGCATCTCCAAAAGCGACTATACAATTGACAACACGAGCCTTACTGCAACTAAAAACCAAGTAATAGATTTGCTAAAAAAACTAACAATTCAACAAAATTAGGATTAAATGTTAATCTTTGGTTAATGTATTAATACCACAAATGTTAAAATCTTAACTTTGTTAAGATGAATAAATTGTTTTTCCGATTGCTTGTTTTGCTTATGAGCCTGTCATTGATAGGGATTATTCTGGTTCAGGTATATTGGTTCAACACATCTTTTAAGAATAATGAGGAGCAATTTCGCTTTCACGTAAAGCAAGTGATTGGAAATGTCGCCGACAAATTGCAAAAAGAAGAAGCATATAGCTTCATAGATAAATACAAAAAGCTCAAAGACAGTATCGGAAAAGAACCCCAAAAAAGCGATTTTTTAGAGTTTGGATATTATCAGCGAAATTCCCGTACGAATGAAACAATTATCTACTCAAACAACATTATTTCCGAAGATTACAACATTTCATCATCGTTCTTTGATAAAAAAATCGACAGTTTAAAATTAAAAAATTTTTCTTCCAAAAGGGTAACAGAGGTATACAACAATGGCATCGACAATACGAGCCTCAAAAAAGTAACCCCTGATATCAAAATCCAGAAAACCGGAAAGCTCGACATTCTTGACAATGCACAATTTGAGATTTTCTTTAAAGACATTGCCTCTGCAAAGCCATTACAGGAGAGGGTTTCAAAAGAAAGATTGCAAAAGCTGCTTGCCGCTGAACTCAATCAATACGGTGTAAAAACGCCATTTGAATTTGGTATTTACAGCAACGGACTCGCTACAAAAATCCAGTCGGATAAGTTTCGATATTCAAAAAACGATACGTATACGATCCCGATTTTCACCGACAATGAAGGCAACAACAAATATCAGCTGCTTGTTGGTTTTCCGCACAAAGAAAAATTCCTTTTTTCAGAACTTGTAGGAATCACGATTTTATCAATAGTGTTTACACTGATCATCATCATTGCCTATTCCAGCGCATTGAACCAATTGATCCGCCAGCGCCATATATCAGAAATCAAAACTGATTTCATCAACAACATGACGCATGAGTTTAAAACGCCAATCGCTACAATAAACCTGGCCTTGGACGCGATCAAAAATCCGAAGATCATCGACGACAGGGAAAAAGTAACGCGTTACCTGCAAATGATCCGCGACGAAAATAAACGCATGCACGCACAGGTAGAAAATGTACTCAGGATTTCTAAATTAGAGAAGAAGGAGCTCGAGATCAGCAAAGAATCCAACAACGTACAGGAAATTATCGAAGAAGCCATCGAGCATGTCAATTTAATTATCGAAGACCGTCAGGGAACCATTACCACGCATTTCAATGCAAACCGGACTACCGTTTTATTAAACGACGTCCATTTTACAAATGTGATCGTAAACGTACTTGACAACGCCATTAAATATTCGCCAAACGAACCAAAAATCGATATCTATACTGAAAATGTAAAAGATTTCGTCATCATTAAAATTAAAGACCAGGGCGCCGGAATGAGCAAGGTGGCATTAAAGCGGATTTTTGAGAAATTCTACCGCGAGCACACCGGGGATTTGCACAACGTCAAAGGACACGGACTTGGTTTAGCTTATGTAAAACGGATTATAGATGACCACAACGGCCAGATATTCGTTGAAAGCGAAAAAGGAAAAGGAAGTACATTTATAATTAAAATACCACTCATTAATTAATAATTATGGAAACAGAAAATAAAAAAATCCTTTTAGTAGAGGACGACCAGAATTTCGGAGCGATACTAAAAGATTATTTAACCCTAAATGATTTCGATGTAACCCTGGCTAAAAACGGAATGGAAGGTTTCGAAAAGTTCAAAAAAGACACTTTCGACCTTTGCATTTTAGATGTGATGATGCCATACAAAGATGGCTACACACTGGCAAAAGAGATCCGGGAAAAAAATAAGGATGTGCCAATCATCTTCCTCACTGCAAAATCGATGAAAGAAGATGTGCTCAAAGGCTACAAAGTAGGCGCAGACGATTACCTGAACAAACCGTTCGATTCTGAAGTATTGCTGATGAAAATCAAAGCGATCATCCAGAGAAAAGCCGCAGATGTCAAAAATGACCATGTGAAATTTGAGTTCCAGATCGGAAATTTCCACCTGAACTCAAAACTGCGCTTCTTAACGTTTAAAAACGATGAGCCAATCAAATTGTCGCCAAAAGAAAACGAATTGCTTAAAATGCTTGCCGTTTACGAAAACGACCTGATGCCAAGGGAATTGGCGCTCACAAAAATCTGGAGAGACGACAATTATTTCACCTCAAGAAGTATGGACGTCTACATCGCCAAACTCAGGAAATACCTTAAATTGGACGAAGACGTAGAAATCCTCAACATCCACGGAGAAGGTTTCAGGCTGGTTGTAAAAAACAAAGCTGAATAAATAAAAAGCAAAGCCCTGAGAAATCGGGGCTTTTTTATTAGAAACATGTTCCCGCTTTCCGCTTCAGGATTTTTCATAAAAAAAACATTTCCAATGAAACAAAAAGAGCTTCCATGCGATCGCTTTTTTGTTTCAGGAAATGTAATTTTTTTATTTCAAAATGCCTTCCGCTGCACTCGGGGTTAGGGATTTTAGTTCCCGGTTATTTCTGCTAAAATTTATCATTTAGGGATGAAGTTAGGAAGGCTTAATGGAACTTAATGCCTTAATTAAGATCGCTCCAAAACAAGCGCAAAAACCACCTTCCCATTTTTCGTCACCGAGAAATATTCAGGCTTTTCAGCCAAATCAACGTTTATCTGCACTTCATCATCAAGATTGAGTTCCCGAAGGAAATTCATCTCCAAAGTTTTGATCTCTTTCCGCAACACCGATTTCACATCCAAAGTATCGAGGCACCATTCCAAATATTTCGTATTGTTCACATGATTCACAATATCCAGATCAGATAATACGACTTTTCGCTGCCCGATTTCAACAGTTTCTTTCAGCACATTGATCCGTGAAAACGGAATTTCAGTTGCATGCACATCCGGAAATTTCTCATAATGTTCATGCGGCAATGCTAAAGCTTCGGCCTTTCTGATCTTCGTATTAAAAACCACCCAAAAGCTCGTCGCACCGCAAATCTTCTTTCCGCCAAGGTACATTTCAATATTCCTGATTGAACTCGAACCCTGCAAGTTTTCAATCCAAGTTTTTACAACGACTTTGTCCTGCCATTTGGGCAAATCGCTTACTTCAATCCGGATCCTGCTTAAAACCCACGCCTGGTCAAAAGCCTGCATGTCGTTAAAGCTCAATCCGCCCAAAATAGAATGTTCGGCAGCCGTCAATTGCAGCAAATTGCACAAATCGACATATTTCAAAAAGCCATTCGGCGCACACTGCGTAAAATTGATTTCCCACTCATGGGAATACACGGAAGTAAATTCTGAAGAAACAGGCATGTTATTTTCTTAAATATTTTTCTTTTTTCGAATAGCCGACTTTAATTCCAAAATTAACCTGAACAGTCTGCGCATGGTCATAAAACGACACAAATTCCGGTGCCGTATTGATTGCATATTTTGCTTGCACATAATTGACACCGGCAAAAAACGAAAAGATTTTGTCAATCCTATAATCGGTATAAAAGCCCACCCTGAAATGTGCGCCTTGCTGATCATCCACACTGCTGTTGTTGCTGTTCAGCAGAATATTGTCTTGCTTCATAAAATTGATCTCAGACCAGCCGCCGCCTAAATAAGGCTGTAAAGTCAGTGATTTTACAACTGGAATTTCATACGAAACAATTCCGTAAACCGCATTCGACCTGGAATGATCGACAGTTCCGGCAAACTTTACATCGTTCACATCATAATAAATATGGTCGAAACCTGCAGTCAACCTGAAATCGTGGTATTCAAACATGCTCATACTGACTCCGGCAGAAATTTTAGCATCATTGGCCTGAGCCAGATAATTGTCGCCAAAAGGGATGGGAACAATTCCGTAAACCCTGAAAAGTGGCTCCAGGAAAAAGGCTTTTTCTTTTGGTGTTTCCTGGCTTTGAACGACGCCGAAACCAAGTATTGCGAAAAATAAAGTGATGGCTTTCATTAATATTGGATGGTGTAAATAATTGTTGGATCGGTGTCGATCCGGATCGAATCGTGGTATTCGGTCGTTACCGGAACAGCAGCAGAATGATCGGTAACCTTGTAACTCAACGTGATCATTTGGTTATTCAACACCTTGAAATATGTTTCCCAAAGCGTAGGATCCGGCGGCGGAACGGGATTGAATTCGACCACATCTTCCGATTGCAATCCGGAAGTAATTCGAATGTCAGAAATGCTGTTGTTCGGATTCACATGGTTTTGCACGACGGTTAATTGTGTAAGCTCATTTTCGTTATAAATCTTAATCTGTCCAAAATCAAGCTTGTAAACCGAAAAATCCTTTCGCATGATCGAACTGAAAGTTTTGATCTGGTTTGCGCTTGAAGGCGTTATCAGTTCCACACGGATAAAATTGTTCTCGTTTTTCGGCGCCGGAATCAGCAATTGAAAATTTCCGGAAGCATCAGATTCGCCATAAGAAATCACATCACTCGTTTCATTCAAGCCTTTATAAATCGTGATTTTTACCGAAGTTCCCGGAATGGGAGCATTGGCAGGAGTAACCGTTTGTCCTTGAATAACCAACCTGGTCTCGCCATCATATTCAATGATGTCACACGAAACGGCAGTGAGCAAAATAAAAAACAACAGGATTTTTTTCATAAGATTTTTATGGGTAGACAAGTATTTTGAATAAGCGTTGCGCGGCTTTTATTTATTTTGAAGTATTTTCGATGTAAGCTATAATTTCCTCAACCGGCGAAAGGTAATCAAACCATTTTGCATTTTCAGATCGTTTAAACCACGTCAGCTGTCTTTTTGCAAAACGGCGCGTATTTTTTTTAATTTCTTCCACTGCAAAATCCAATGTGAAATTGCCGTCAAAATAGTCGAATAATTCCCGATAGCCAACGGTTTGCAAAGCATTTAAGTTTTTGTGCGGATGTAATTTTTCGGCTTCCGCCAACAATCCGGCGTTCATCATCAGGTCTACGCGAAGGTTGATCCTGTCGTAAATGATTTGCCTTTCGGCTTCAAGTCCGATGACAATAGGAACAAAACTTCTCTGGTTTTTCTTCTGGTTTAAAAACGAAGAATAAGGTGTTCCACTTCCGATGCACACTTCAAGCGCGCGCATCAAACGCTGCGGATTCTCTTTGGCTACGACCGAAAAATAACCGGGATCGCGTTTTTCCAATTCGTCCTGCAAATACGAAATGCCGAGTTTCTCATAGTTTTCGGATACCAAATTTCTAACTCCAAGATCAATTTCAGGAAAATCATCAAAGCCTTTCAAAATCGCATCCACATACAAACCTGAACCGCCAACCAAAACCGCATAATCATTGGTTTCAAACAAAGAATCAAGTTTGGCAATTGCTTCCTTTTCAAAATCGCCCACCGTATAATTCTCAAAAATCGATTTGTTATGCATGAAATGATGCCGAGCAGCAGCAAGTTCTTCGCTTGATGGCACAGCAGTCCCAATCGACATTTCCTTAAAAAACTGCCTGGAATCGCACGAAAGAATCTCACAATTAAAATGCTGTGCGATCTTGATACTCAGCGCTGTTTTTCCAATCGCCGTTGGGCCAATAATGACAACTAAATATTTGTTTGTCGGATTTTCCATCAATTACTCGTTAAGCAAAGATCCGCAATGGTAGCAATATTCGGCATCATTTCTATGGTGTTCTGCCGCACAATTTGGGCACGATTGGGTATTGTTGTCTACTTGCCCTTCGTCTTTTTTAGACATGAATTGCGCAGTGACCAAACCGGTTGGGACCGCGATAATTCCGTAACCCAGGATCATGATGATTACAGAGATGAATTGTCCCAGCGGCGTTTGCGGGGTAATGTCGCCAAAGCCAACAGTCGTCAAAGTCACAATCGTCCAATACACGCTCACCGGAATGCTCGTAAAACCGCTTTCCGGGCCTTCAACCATATACATGATCGTTCCGAGGATGATACACATTACGACAACAGTAAACAGGAAAACGGCGATTTTGTCCTTGCTTTTTTTCAATGCTTCCAGGAGTGAATCTCCGGCACCAACGAAATGCCCGAGTTTTAAAATCCTGAAAACCCGCAGCAAACGCAAAGCGCGGAGCGAAAGCAAAAAGTGCAGTCCGGGAAAGATCAAATCGATGTAAGCCGGTAAAGTCGCCAGCAGATCGATGATTCCGTAAAAGCTGAAAATGTATTTTAAAGGTTTGCCGACAGACAAAATCCGCCCAATGTATTCAAATGTAAAAAAGATCGTGATGATCCATTCGACGACCATCAATTCGAAGCCATATTTTGCTTTGACCGATGCGACGCTTTCAAACATTACCGCGGCAATGCTGATGATAATCAGGAATAATAGAACAATATCAAACAATTTCCCAGCAAAAGTATCAGCTTCATAAATAACTTCATGAAATTTCCGGCGGATCGTAACGGGCGTTTTGACTTGCAAGGCTTTTGGTTTTGTAGTATCCCAAAAATAGGCAATTCCTAAAAGGAAATCACTTTAATTCCTTTATTTTTTCGGAGTGCCGTTTGCAGAATCGATTTGGTATCGCGGTTGTGCGGCATCGGAATGATGATGTTTTTAAGCACCGGCATCGTATTGATCTGATGGTTCAAATCGTAAAAAGTATAACCCTGGTAAATGCCGTTTTCGATCAAAACCGCACTTCTTTCATTGATTGTTCTTCCACGGTCGATGATCATCAGGCTTTTATTTTCGAAAGTATGCTTGTCGATAAATGCCTGAACGCGCAGATTGTATTCGGCTGCTTCAATTTTACCGATGCAGGCGCCATCGCATTCCTTAATTTTAAATTGGAAACATTCGGCTTCAGATTGGTACAATCCGGTGAGTTTCTGGCACAATTTAAAATCGGATGTAATCCTGAACAGCGCATTTTTAGCTTCCGCCAATGAAGCATAAGAGGTAATTTCCTTCTTGCGGCCATCGGTTTTCGCAAGCATCAAATTCAGGTAACCGTTCGCATCTTTTTCGCAATACAGCGACCACGGCAAAACCGTTTTGCTCTGCGCTTTGTTGTAAACCGGCTTGTTGATCTTAACTTCTTCACTTTCCTTTAAAAAGGCGATCAATTCGCTGCCTGTAATTTCATAAGTGACTGTAAAAACCTCGAGCTGGATTTTCTTGCACTTGTGTGAAGTACCGGTAAAATGCTGGTTGACGCGTTTTTTGATATTTCGGCTTTTGCCAATGTAAATGATCTTTCCGTCTTCGCGGTGGATGTAGTAAATTCCGGTTTTGGACGGCAAATGTTCAACAATGTCGAGTAATTTTGGCGCCAGTCCTTTGACAATTTCCGTTTGGATCAATTGCTTGACGATGGTTTTTTCAAGGTCTTTGTTCAACAACATTTTGAACAATTTCACGGTTGCCATCGCATCTCCCGAAGCCCTGTGCCTGTCGGCCATCGGAATGCCGAGTGCGCGCACGAGTTTTCCCAGACTGTAAGACGGCTGTTCCGGAATCAACACTTTTGCCAATTCTACGGTACATAAAGTTTGCGCTTCAAAATCATAACCAAGACGTCGGAATTCCGTACGCAAAATCCGGTAATCAAACGAAGCATTGTGCGCCACGATCACGCAATCTTTGGTAATTTCAATGATCCTTTTGGCGACTTCATAGAACTTCGGCGCCGACCGCAGCATAGCATTGTTGATGCCTGTAAGCTTGATCACAAAAGGCTGGATCGGGATTTCAGGGTTCACCAGGCTGATAAACTGATCGACCACTTCGTGCCCGTCGAATTTATAAATCGCGATTTCGGTAATTCCCTCTTCGTTGAATTGCCCGCCGGTGGTTTCTATGTCGAGTATTGCGTACAATTAATATTGAAATATTTAATGATTAAAATATTTAAAGATTTTTGTGTGGCTCATGATTGCGTTTAAATCATTTCATTTTTGAATCTTTAAATTCTCCCGCCAAAGATACTGCTTCCAATCCGAACCATCGTACTTCCGCAGTCAATTGCGATTCTGTAGTCGCCGGACATGCCCATGGAGATAATGGATAATGAATAATTTATAATGGATAATGAATTTACTTTGTCGAAAAGACTTTTCAAAACAGTAAATTCTTTTTTGATTTGACTTTCATCTTCCGTAAAAGTCGCCATGCCCATTAAGCCTTTGACCCTTATATTTTTTAGGTTTTTGAAGGTTTCGGATTGTAAGATTTCGAACAATTCTGTTTCATCCAAGCCAAATTTCGTTTCTTCTTCAGCAATGTGCATTTGAAGCAGGCAATCGATCATCCGGTTGTTCTTCTGCGCTTGTTTGTCAATTTCTTCGAGTAGTTTCAAACTGTCCACGCCATGAACCAGACTGACAAACGGCGCCATGAATTTTACTTTATTCGTCTGAACATGCCCGATCATGTGCCATTCGATGTCTTTGGGCATTTGCTCAAATTTATTGGCCATTTCCTGGATTTTATTTTCCCCAAAAATACGCTGCCCGGCGTGATAAGCTTCCATCAGTTCAGCAACCGGCTTGGTTTTAGAAACGGCAACAAGCGTCACGTTTACGGGCAATTCCGATTTAATTTCGAGCAAATTTTGTTTTATCGACATCTTAATTTTTAAATCTTTAAATAATTTTAATCATTAAATCTCATACACGACCAATCCGCTACGGAATTTTGGCTCGATATACGTACTTTTCGGAGGCATAATCAAATCGTTGTCTGCCAAAGCCTTGATCTCCGAAATTTCGGTCGGGAACAACATAAACCCGATTTCAAATTCACCTTCATCAATCACTTCTTTTATCGTTGTAATCGATTGGTTTCCCGGAATGTAATCGATGCGCTCGTCATTTCTTAAATCGGAAATCCCTAAAATCGGCAACAGGACTTTTTCATATAAAATCTGTGCATCTAAGCTGTCAAGCACAGTTTTGAAATCGTTCGTGTCTTTGAGTTCAAGGCTGTAAAATTCGCCGTCAAGGTACATCCCGAACTGGAATTTCTTCAATGGTTTCCACAATTCCTGCTCTTTATTTTTGATCCAGAACAGCTTCGACAATTCCTCGATAAAACTTTCCTTAGAATGGCCGTTCAAATCGCGGACAATGCGGTTGTATTCGTATATTTTGACATTGCTTTCGGCGATTAAAAAACTCATGAAATAATCAAGGTTTTTATTGCCCGAGGCTTTGTCCTGTTCGTATAACAATTCGGCAGAGGCCGAGCGGTGGTGGCCATCAGCGATGTAAACGTCCCCGATTTTGTCAAATTTTTCCTGCAGCCATTTGATTTCATTCACATCGGAAATCTTCCAAAGCGTGTGCTTTTCCTTTTTCTTAGTCGAAAATTCATACAAAGAATCGGTACTTTTTTTCTTTTGGATCCACGATTCCAAATCGGCATCATCGGGATACGTAATTAAAACCGGCTCTGTATTAAATCTTGTCTGATGCAAATAATCCTTGAAAATTTCCACCCGGTACTGCAGCGTATCTTCATGCTTTTTGATCACATTGTTCTGATAATCTGCAATTGAAGTCGCCCCGATGATGCCGTTAAAAACCTGGTTTTTGCTCTGGATTTCATACAAAAACAACACAGGCTTTTCCTCATTCGCTAAAATGCCCTCATTCTTAAAATCCCTGTATTTCTGCGCTACAAGCTTAAACCGTTTTTCAAGTCCGATCTTCTGCTGGTTCACATACGCCGGATTCAAAACATGCAAAAAAGAAAACGGGTTAAAATCAAGCTGCGCCGCCAATTCCGCAGCCGAATATTCGTCATAAGACCTTGACGTCACCAGGCTGACTTTATCCCGCGAAGGAAGCACTGCTTTGAAAGGAATGATTTGAGCCACTTTTTTAATGGATAATTGATAATTGATAATGGATAATGAATGGCGCGTAAAAAGCATTGTCAATTATCCATTGTCAATTATCCATTTATTTAAATTGTTTTGAAATTTTCTCGGCTTTCTTGCTTTCCGAATAATCGTAAAAACCTTCTCCGGTTTTCACGCCTAATTTTCCGGCGCGAACCATGTTTACCAATAATGGGCAAGGCGCATATTTCGGATTTCTGAAACCGTCGGACATGACGTTTAAAATAGCAAGGCAAACATCCAGCCCTATAAAATCTGCGAGTTGCAGCGGCCCCATGGGATGTGCCATACCGAGTTTCATGACCGTATCGATTTCATACACGCCGGCCACGCCATTGTACAAGGTTTCGATCGATTCATTGATCATCGGCATCAGGATCCTGTTAGCGACAAAGCCCGGATAATCATTGACTTCAACCGGCACTTTTCCGAGTTTTTCAGACAAATCCATGATGGTTTTAGTAACGTCGTCTGAGGTATTATAACCGCGGATGATCTCAACGAGTTTCATGATTGGCACCGGGTTCATAAAGTGCATCCCGATGACGCGCTCCGGATGCGAAACGACAGCGCCGATTTGGGTAATTGAAATAGAGGAAGTATTTGTCGCCAAAATCGTATCGTGCGAACAAGCATCGTTCAATTGCCTGAAAATATTCAGCTTCAGATCGACGTTTTCAGTTGCAGCTTCCACAACCAAATCGACGCCAACGACACCGTCTTTGATATCGGTGTAAGTGATAATGTTTCCGATGGTTTTTAATTTTTCCTCTTCAGAAATGGTTCCTTTTGCAACCATACGGTCTAAATTTCCGGCAATGGTTGCCATGCCTTTGTCAAGCGATTTTTCAGAAACATCGATTAATTTTACGGCAAATCCGCTTTGTGCAAATGTGTGTGCGATTCCGTTGCCCATAGTTCCGGCCCCGATTACGGCAATGTTTTTCATGTGTAAATGTTATGATTGATTGCCACGAATTCACGAATTATTGAAAATAAAATTCGTGAATTCGTGACTTATTTTTATTTTTTAAAGCAGTCAATGATCCGATAGGCTACGCGTAAAGCTTCGGTTCCGTCTTCCAACGTAACAACCGGTGTCGTTTCGTTGTTGATGGCATCGGCAAACGATTCGAGTTCGTCAAGAATCGCATTGTTTTGCTCGACATCGGGATTGGCAAAATAAATCTGCTTTTTCACACCTTCGGCATTTTGCAGGATCATGTCGAAATCACCCGGAATTTCCGGCGCGTCTTTCATCTTCACAACCTCACATTTTTTTTCAAGGAAATCAACCGAAATATAAGCGTCTTTCTGAAAGAAACGCGACTTCCGCATGTTTTTAAGTGAAATTCGGCTCGCGGTTAAATTGGCGACACAACCACTTTCAAATTCGATCCTGGCATTGGCAATGTCCGGAGTATCTGAAATTACCGAAACGCCACTCGCATTGATGTGTTTTACAGGCGATTTCACGACGCTCAAAATCGCATCAATGTCATGGATCATCAAATCCAGAACTACCGGAACATCGGTACCGCGCGGATTGAATTCGGCCAAACGGTGCGTTTCAATAAACATTGGGTTTTCGATCATGTGCTTGGTTGCGATGAAAGCAGGATTAAACCTTTCGACGTGGCCGACTTGCCCTTTTACATTGTGTTCGTTGGCAAGGGCAATGATTTCTTCGGCTTCTTCCACCGTATTTGAAATGGGTTTTTCTATAAAAACGTGTTTGCCGGATTTGATCGAAACCTTTGCGCATTTGTAATGTGAAAGCGTTGGCGTGACAATATCGATGACATCAACAGCATGGATCAGGGAAGCAATGGTAGTAAAGTGTTTGTAACCGAATTCTTTTGAGATCTTCTGGGCATTTTCCTGATTTTCATCGTAAAAACCAACCAGTTCAAATTTTTCGGATTGTTGCAGCAAGCGCAAATGAATTTTTCCTAAGTGACCGGCACCTAAAACCCCGACTTTTAGCATATTGATAAATTTTGAACAAAAATAAGAATTAATGATAATGGATGAATCACATTTGAAGTTTATTTTGGGGATAATTTTGATTTGGACGAAAATGCCCTAGCCCTGATGGCAGTGTAAATCCTTTTTGCGAGGCACGAGAAAAAAGATTACTTCACCTAACTTTTATTGGTTTTTGTGTTCAGTGAATTTATTTGCAACGGACAGCAGGAAATAGCTCCTGAAAAAAACTATTTTTTCCGTATTATTGCAACTAAAATTTACCCCGATTTTGAAAGATACTGCCAAACACCAAGGACTTCGAAACCAGCTTGCCGCAATTTTGGCGCAAAAAGGAATTACCGATAAAAATGTGCTCGAAGCCATCAAAAAAATCCCGCGCCATTTGTTCCTGAACTCTTCTTTTGAAGATTATGCCTATCAGGACAAAGCTTTCCCGATCGGCGCAGGCCAAACCATTTCGCAACCTTACACCGTAGCTTTTCAAAGCCAGTTGCTCGAAATCCAAAAAGACCACAAAATTCTCGAAATCGGGACAGGTTCGGGTTACCAGACCGCGGTTTTGTTTATGATGGGCGCGAAGGTGTACAGCGTCGAAAGGCAGAATGAATTGTTTAAAACCACGTCGGTTTTGCTTCCAAAACTTGGCATCAGGCCCAAGCATTTATCGTTTGGCGATGGTTACAAAGGCTTGCCAAACCACGCACCATTCGACAGCATTATCGTAACGGCTGGTGCACCGATTATCCCAAAACCGCTCATGGCGCAATTGAAAATAGGAGGCAGGCTCGTGATTCCGCTGGGCGAAGACCACCAGATCATGACGATGCTGATCCGTAAAAATGAAACGCAATTTGAAAAACACGAGTTTGGGGAATTCCGGTTTGTGCCTTTATTGGAAAACAAAAACTAAACGTAAAAACGAAGAAGACAATAGTTATTCTTTATTTTTTTGAGAGGACAACATCGACTTTAAAGACTCCATTTCATCAAAAAGCTTCTGGAACTGATCGGGTGAAGATTCGGGCTTTGCTTGTGCAAACAACTCTTTTTCGGCAGCTTTAAAAGCTTTCAGCCCTAATTTGTGTGAATTCGTAAGTTCAAGGATTTTGTCTTTGAGCCAATCGGTGGCCAATGTTTCGAAATCAATGTCAAGCAACTCAGACAATCCCAGCAACTGTTTCTCTGTCGGCCGACGCAATCCGTTCTCGAATTTGCTGATCAAAGCCTGGTCGATCCTGAGCATTTCCGAAACCTGACGCGTCGTCAATCCTTTTTTCTCGCGGGCTTGCTTCAGCATTTTCATCCGACAGCAATAAAATTATTTGTACTCTTTTTTGATGCGGTCGAGATCGCGCTTTGTGTCCTGCTCTTTTAAAGATTCGCGCTTGTCGTAAGTTTTCTTTCCGCGGCAAAGCCCGATATCGAGTTTGGCCATGCCTTTTTCATTGGTAAACAATTTCAACGGAACGATTGTCAAGCCCTTTGTTTCAACGCTTTTGCGCAGGCTTTTGAGCTCGCGCCTGTTTAACAGCAGCTTTCTTTCGGTGCGCGCTTTGTGGTTGAATTGGTTCCCAAAAGCATATTCTTCAATCGACGTATTGATGGCGAAAAGTTCGTCGTCGTCGTTAAATTCACAAAAGCTTTCCGTGATTTGGGCTTTCCCAAGGCGGATCGATTTGATTTCGGTTCCTGTCAGCACAATTCCGGCCGTATAGGTTTCGATGATTTCATAATCGAAACGGGCGCGTTTGTTCAGGATGTTTATTGTTTTTAACATGATGGCAAAGGTAATAAGAATTGTTTATTTTTCAATTGCGATAACTTTCCTACTTTTACAGCATGCACGAAAAGAAATCCCCCGATCCGCTTCACGGAATCACGCTTCAGAAAATACTCGAACAACTCGAAGCACATTATGGTTTTGATACGTTGGGCGAATTGGTCAGGATTAAATGCTTTAACGAAAACCCAAGCATCAAATCGAGCCTGACTTTTCTTAGAAAAACCGATTGGGCAAGGAAAAAAGTGGAAGAATTGTACATTAAAACGTTGCCGAAGTTTTAATTTATTTGCACAATGAATTATACAATTCGACTGTTTTTGTAAAACTTTTGACTTCATCATTGTAATCTCCGGTATATACCGAAGTAAATGCGCTGCATTGTTTCAGGTAGGGTATGATATGTTTCTTCATATCGCCCGAATCCCGAATATTATAAAAAGTGCCGTCGGGCATTTTAATGAAAAATTTTGTAATGCTTGAACTCATTGGCGCTAAGCCACCCCCACTAAAACCAGGCGGGGCGCTAACGATATTATAATAATAATTTACAATCAGTTTTCCATCGACAACCCTTTCCGCCCACTTCACATGGCCGTCGGGTTTGTGCGCTTTTTGCGGAATTTTATCGAAGGTTTTGCCATTAGTGTACATTGTTGAAATGTCAGCCAGGTTTTTTTTGCCTTCAGCAGTTACGAATTTCCCGGTCTCATCTTGGTAATTGATTTTCCCCAATGTGCCGGTCCCAGCCATTTCATATCTCAAATAAGAACAACGTGTCGTGTCTTCTCCAATGATGTAATAATCTTTTTTGCGCGTAAGATTTGATTCCAATCAGAATCACAAATATGTAAAAGAAGTTTTTAATCATTTTCAATGTTGGTTAAAATAAGAGCGTTCGTTATTTGATTTGGTTATCGCTTTCGAGCAATGAATAAACAACAGTATCCAAAAACTTTCCGTTATAATATTCATTTTCCCGCAGATGTGCTTCTTTTACGAAACCATTTTTCTCTAACACTTTTGCCGATGCGCTATTTTCGGGATCGATAATGGCTTCGATCGAATGCAGTTTCATATCATTAAAACCATAAGCAACAACTTTTTCAATGGCTTCGGTAACGTACCCTTTTCCGTGAAATTCAGGATGCAGCATGTAGCCGATCTCTGCGCGGTAATGCTCGGGTTTTATACGATAATGGCCGATAATGCCAATGAGCTTCGGATTGCCCTTTACGGTGATTGCCCAATTGATGCCTTCGTTATTTTCGATCTTATCGTTGATCATATCGATGTGTGACTGCGCTTCCTGAAGGTTTTCTACCAATGGCCGCGGAATGTATTTCATTGTTTCGGCATCTGAACGAATGGCAAAAATCTCATTTACATCATTGCTGTCTACACGCCTTAGCAACAGCCTCTCTGTTTCCAGGTTCGGAAAAGGCGAAAAATTAATATCAAGCATGTTACTTTTTATTTAAAAAATCTACTATTTTTTTGTTTACGGTTTCAGATTGGTCGATCGAAATAAAATGCCCTGCATTTTTGATTACCGCCGTCTCGCAATCCGGGAGTAATGCCTTCGCTTTCTCCAGGACCTTTACATTATTGATCACATCATGATCGCCAACCATGACCAGCACCGGAATTTTCAATGACGAAATATCTTTTTCCCGAAACTGCAACATCTTCGTAAGCCCGGGTTTGCTTTTGCCGTATTTATTGGCAAGATAGAATTGTTCTTTGTATTTCGCATCAATTTTTTCGGGATAAAATGAAAATCGGTCAAAAAAGATGGCCAGCTTGGCACGGTCTGGAAACATTTTCAGGACCATTGCAGTAAGTGCTTTTCCTTTTTTGTCGACACCGCCAAAAGTTTGTGCCGGACTTACGAGAATGAGTTTTTTTACCCGGCTTTCAGGCTGCAGCGCCAGATAAGTCGCGATCCAGCCACCACGCGAAGCGGCTACAAAATTGATGTTCTGCAAGGAATACCAATCGAAAACTTCAGTAAAAAATTGGATCATTTGCTTGTTGCTGAGGTCGGGCAGGTTCATCAGCGACTTTCCTGCTTCCACCGGATAATCAATGGCATACACGCGGTAATCTTTGCTGATGGCTTTGATATTCGGGAACCACATGGTCGAACTCGCATCGGTTCCGTGAAATAGAACTACCGGTTCACCATGTGCCGGGCCGCTGATAGTGACGTGCGCGAAGCCAAAAGTCGTGGGCACATCTTCTTCTTTAAAAGGAACATTCCACAACGATTTCATGGTATCGTCATAAGCGGCAATATATTTTGCCTTGCCCTCTTTTGTTGGAAAAATAAAATCATTTGAAGTTCTCGTAACGGCGCAACCCGAAACAATCAGCAGTAGGGAAAGCAGATAAAAATGGCGCATTGTTTTTTAGTGGTATTTGTAAACGGACAAAATAAAGTCCGTTACAAAATTAATCCGTTAAAAAAAATGCGTCTAATATCTATCACAATAGATGTTACAAATATTCTATGTTTTAAAATCTGAAATGCTTAAAATATTTGAATGCTGAAAGCCGCTTCAAATGTTTTTTCCGGGCTTAAAATTTGAATGCCGCCTTTGTCCGTGATGTTTCCATTTGATGCAGCACTGTCAGAATAACCAAACCAGGGTTCGATGCACAAAAACGGCGCGCCCACTTTTGTCCAGATTCCGAGATCGGGAAAATCTGAAAAGTCCACTTTGATCCGCGGTTTCCCGTTTTCGAGTATGGTGATTTTTTTTGCCGGAACTGACTCGAAAACAAGCGCGTCGTTTTCAAATAATTCGTAATGAAGCGGAAGTTTTTTATCTGTCAGGTTCAAGTTCATTGTCTGTTCGGAAATTAAATCGTGGTCAAGCAAATGATACACTAATTCTTGATCGGTTTCAAATTCGAGGCTGTAATCTTCAAAATTTTTTGACAAAGCAAAAGCCGGATGCGCTCCGAGTGAAAAAGGCATTTCAAAATCGTTTTTATTGATGACGTGGTAACGGATTTCGAGCGCATTTTCATTTAAAGTATACTCGATCTGAAACTCAAAATGAAACGGATAAACGGCCAGGGTTTCCTCTGAATCTGATAATGAAAAAACGATACTATTTTCAGATTTTGACAGCACCGAAAATTTGCGATCACGTGCAAATCCGTGCCTTGACAAATGGTATTCGTGATTGTCATACAAGTAGGAATTGTTTTTTAATGTCCCTACAATCGGAAAAAGCACCGGCGAATGCTTGCCCCAGAATTCGGGATTTCCTTCCCAGATGAATTCTTTTCCGGATTGGTTTTTTAGAGAGGCCAATTCGGCGCCTTTTTCTAAAAAGCTTGCGATTATTCCTGATTTTGAAATGATTGTATGCAAAATATTTTAAATTTTAATAGTTTTCCTTTGCCGGTAAATATATTTGATTAAATTTATAATCCCAATTAATCTACTAATAATTAAATTGTAACCCTATGCAAACCAATTTCGAAACCATCGAGAAGGAAAATATCGATTCCCTTCAGTTCCCAAAAAGTGATGTTTTAAACGACCGTGATGAAAAATACCAGCGCGAAAGCGAACTCAACCGCGCTTTGTCATTAGGCAATCTGGAACATTCAAAGATAAAGATTTTCTTTGAAGACAACCAGTCAAAAAAAGTTGTTGAAACTACAGTTTGGGGCGTCACCGACCAAATGGTCATCCTCAAAAAAGGATTTTCGATACCCATCAATAGGATTTACAAATCGTTATAAAATACTCCAATTAAAAACATCAGCTTCGGTTGGTGTTTTTTTTTGCTCCCTGAAATTAATATTGCAAATAATTGAAGTAAATTTGCGGGATTATTTCTGATTTTAATTCCATGAAAAATATGTTCAATAAAATGCTTACCGTAGCTTTTTTGTGTGCGGTTTCAATTACAAACGCACAGGAAAAACCGGTTTCCAAATACAATTATTCCGAAGCTTTTGCGAATAATTTTTACAGTAAAAATGGCAACGAATTCCGTTCGGCAAGCGGACTGCCCGGGCCGAAATACTGGCAGAACCACGCCGATTATGCACTAACGGCAAAATTAAACGAACAGGCGCGCGAAATTTCAGGCTCGGAAATCCTGACTTACACCAACAACAGCCCCGATAAATTGTCTTTTCTATGGATGAATATTGATCAGAATCTGTTCGATAAAGATTCTCGCGGACTTGCCCTGATTCCGCTTGAAGGCAGCCGAAACGGTGCAAACGGGGAAGTTTTTGACGGCGGCCATAAAATCAAATCCGTAAAAGCGATCACTGCTTCCAAATCAGGAACTACAGAAACCAATCTCAAATTCAATATCTACGACACACGCATGCAGATTATGCTTCCACATGAACTCGCAGCAAACGGCGGCGTAGTCAAAATCAAAATCGAATTTTCGTTCATTTCCCCAATTTACGGATCGGACCGAATGGGAATCCAGGATACGAAAAACGGTAAAATATTCAGTGTCGCACAGTGGTATCCGAGAATGTGCGTGTATGATGACATTCGCGGCTGGAATACGAATCCATACCTTGGCGCAAGCGAGTTCTACCTCGAATATGGCGATTTTGACATCAACATTACCGCGCCTGCAAACCATATCGTAGTCTGTTCAGGTGAACTAGTAAATACAAATGAAGTGTATACATCACAACAGCAAAAACGCTGGGCTACTGCAGCACAAAGCGAGAAAACGGTTGCGATCCGTACTGCGGATGAAGTGACCAATCCGGGTTCGCGCCCGTCAGGAAAAGCGACACTGAACTGGCATTTTAAAATGAAAAACGCACGTGATGTGTCGTGGGCTTCATCGGCTGCATTCGTGATTGATGCGGCTAAGATCAATCTGCCTGATGGAAAAAAATCAATCGCAATTTCGGCATATCCGGCGGAAGTTGGCGGCATCGATGCCTGGGGCAGGGCAACAGAATATACAAAAACATCGATAGAGAATTATTCAAAAAGATGGTTTCAATATCCTTATCCGGCGGCTACAAACGTTGCTACAAATGCGAGCGGAATGGAATATCCGGGCATCGTTTTTTGCGGTTGGGATGCAAAAGGCCTTGACCTTTGGGGCGTGACCGATCATGAATTCGGGCATTCGTGGTTTCCGATGATCGTGGGTTCCAACGAAAGGCTTTTTGGCTGGATGGACGAAGGTTTCAATACATTCATTAATTCGCTTAGCGAAACCGATTTTAACCATGGCGAATACAAAAGCCCGGCGGCTGATATGAACCAATCGGCATCATACCTTACCGATCCGCAACTCGAAAGCGTCATGAGTTCTGCCGATAATATGCAGGAAAAAAACATTGGTATTTTACTGTATTATAAACCGAGCGCCGCCTTAACAATTTTACGCGAGCAGGTTTTGGGGGAAGCGCGTTTTGATGTTGCTTTTCGGACTTATATTTCGCGTTGGGCTTTTAAACATCCGTCGCCAGACGATTTTTTCAGGACAATCGAAAACGTCTCGGGAGAAGATTTAGGCTGGTTCTGGAGGGGATTTTTCGTCAACAACTGGAAACTCGATCAAGCCATTACAGGAGTCAAATACCTTAAAAATGATCCGGCAAAAGGTTTGGTGGTTACTGTTGAAAATCTTGATAAAATGGCGATGCCGGTGAACCTTGCAATTAAAACCAAAAGTGGCAAGACGTTAACCGAAAACCTTCCGGTTGAGATTTGGCAGCGCAACAAAACCTGGACATTCAAATATCCGTCAACGGAGGAAATCGAAAGCATCACGATCGACCCGAATCATGTGTTTCCAGACAGCAATCCGGCGAATAACAGCTGGGTTTCAGGAAAAGATACGTTAGAAAAAGATGTGATTGCTGAACAATACATCGGGACATACATCAATAAAAAACAACCGAAAGCAAAGGTTATTTTCACTGAAAAAAATGGGTTTTTGATGTTCAGTTTTGGAAGAAGAGAGCAAATGTTATATCCTATAGGGAACGATAAATTTGAAAACCGGGCACCGCAAAATATGGTGTTTCAGTTTAATGCTGATAAATCAATGGTGACTTATGTTTACGATAATGTGACGTATGAATTTGTAAAAGAGAAATAATCCCAGTCGGATTTTTAAATAAAAAAAGCACCCATTTGAGGTGCTTTTTATTCTATATTGAAATTGATCGGATAATTGTAAAGGCAACGCACGGTCTGGCCGTCTTTCTTCGCCGGAATCCATTTTTCATTGAATGCGGTGATGACACGGACTGCTTCTTTTTTAAGTAAAACGGATTGTTCGGCATAAAGGTCTTTCTGTTGTTCTGTTTCAATTTTTACTTGATCGTTGGCATTCGAAACCAGGTCTTTCACATTAACATAAAATGCCTTCACATCACTAGTGCTTCCGTTGGGTTCTACAATAAAACTGACAAATATTTTGACCTGCTTGTTCTTGATCTGCGGAAATTTAAAATTGTTCCCGATGAAAACCGACAATTCGTTGATGCCATTTTTTAACTGCGGTTTCGAATCGACATCCGGCGTGCGGAAAACCTTTTCAGAAGCGGCAACCGCTACATTTGTCGCCACATCATTTTGCGCCGATGCCGCAACAGACATAAAAGGAAGAATCATAAACAGCCACTTTTTCATATCGTATTTTTTTCAAATATATAGAATTTTTCTGTTTTCAGGTGCTAAGCCTTTCAAATTCATACAAATAAAAAGCCGGATTTTTACATCCGGCTCTTTCCATTTTTAATCTTCGTAATAATTGAAATTTCCCGTTTCGTCTGATAGCAGGATTTCGACTTTGGTCAGCGTATCTACTTTTTTGGTAGCCGGCTTGTGGTCTGAATTGAAAATCACATTGATAATGCTTTTTCTGCTGCGCAACAATTCGATCGTTTTTTCGATCAGTTTTTCCTCGTCTACATTTATGAAATGGTCGTTTTCATACAGCAGGCCGGGAATTTTAATGATCACATTTGTTTTATCCATACATTGATTTTTGAGTTTGTGCATAGCAAAGCCAAATCAAGTATGCTTCAATTTACGAATAAAAAAGAACGGAAGATTTTACATTTGATGAAAATCCTCCGTTCTTGGGTAATGATGTAAAGATTTATCGGTTATCTGAAAATCGGCTATCAGAATTTACTCCATTTCCTTGGTTTGATTCCGAAAAACCAATTGTCCGTCGAAGGCATCGATAAGGATAATGCTGTCGGTTGTAATAGTTCCCGAAAGGATTTCCTTCGAAAGCTGGTTCAGTATGTCTCTTTGGATGACCCGTTTTACCGGCCTTGCGCCAAACTGCGGATCGTAACCTTTTTCAGATAAATAGGCGATTGCTTCCGGGGTTGCATCCATTGCAATGCCTTGCTGTGCGAGCATTTTCGTGATCGATTTCAACTGCAAGCCAACAATTTGCTGAATGTTTGCTGAGGTTAATGGCGAGAACATTACGATTTCGTCGATCCTGTTGATAAATTCCGGGCGAACCGTTTGTTTCAACAAACCTAAAACTTCAATTTTTGCCGCTTCGGTTGCCGCTTCAACGCTGCCTTTCAGGTTTTCGAATTTCTCCTGGATGATCTCGCTTCCCATGTTAGATGTCATGATGATGATCGTATTTTTGAAATCCGCCAGACGGCCTTTGTTATCGGTCAATCGGCCTTCATCCAAAACCTGTAGCAAAATGTTAAACGTGTCCGGATGCGCTTTTTCAATTTCATCGAGCAAAATCACAGAATATGGTTTTCTTCTGACAGCTTCGGTCAATTGTCCGCCTTCATCATAACCCACATAGCCTGGAGGCGCACCCACCAAACGGCTTACACTGTGCCTTTCCTGGTATTCGCTCATGTCGATTCGGGTCATGGCATTTTCATCGTCGAATAAATATTCGGCCAACGCTTTCGCCAATTCTGTTTTTCCAACGCCGGTTGTTCCAAGGAATAAAAAGGTTCCGACAGGTTTTTTCAAATCCTGCAAACCGGCACGGCTTCTACGCACAGCATCGCTGACTGCCTGGATCGCTTCTTCCTGCCCGACGACGCGGCGGTGCAATTCGTCTTCGAGTTTCAATAATTTTTCGCGTTCGCCCTGAAGCATTTTGTTTACCGGAATTCCGGTCCATTTGGCAACAACTTCGGCAATGTCTTCGCGGGTAACTTCTTCTTTGATTAGTGAAGTGCCGCCGGATTGGTTTTCTGCCAATTGCTTCTGCAGATCTTCGAGTTTTACCTGCGCATCCTTAACTTTTCCGTAGCGGATTTCAGCTACTTTCCCATAATCGCCATCGCGTTCTGCACGTTCTGCTTCGTATTTAAAGTCTTCGATTTCGGTTTTCACCGATTGAATCGAATCGACGACATCTTTTTCCGATTTCCATTTGGCGAATATTTCATTGCGGTCTTCTTTTAGGTTTGCGAGTTCCATCCCGAGGCCTTTGAGCTTGCTTTCGTCATTTTCACGTTTGATCGCCTCGATTTCGATTTCAAGTTGCATGATCTTGCGGTCTAAAACGTCGAGTTCTTCGGGTTTTGAATTGATTTCCATGCGCAGTTTTGACGCTGCTTCATCCATCAAATCAATGGCTTTATCGGGAAGAAAGCGGTTCGTAATGTAGCGCTGCGACAATTCTACCGCAGCAATGATCGCATCGTCCTTAATCTGGACTTTATGATGGGTTTCGTATTTTTCCTTGATTCCGCGTAAAATAGAAATCGCACTTTCCGTATCGGGTTCGTCGACCATCACTTTCTGGAAACGCCTTTCGAGTGCTTTGTCTTTTTCAAAATATTTCTGGTATTCGTCAAGCGTCGTAGCGCCAATGGCACGCAGTTCGCCACGGGCAAGCGCCGGTTTCAGGATGTTTGCCGCATCCATCGCGCCATCTCCACCGCCGGCTCCAACGAGCGTGTGGATTTCGTCAATGAACAAAACGATGTCACCTTCGGCAGAAGTCACTTCTTTTACCACCGACTTCAACCGTTCCTCAAATTCCCCTTTGAATTTTGCACCTGCGATGAGTGCGCCCATATCCAATGAGAAAACGACTTTGTCTTTGAGGTTTTCGGGAACGTCGCCATCAACGATCCTATGCGCCAAACCTTCGGCGATGGCCGTTTTACCAACTCCAGGTTCACCCACGAGCATCGGATTGTTTTTTGTACGACGTGTTAAAATCTGCAACACGCGACGGATTTCTTCATCACGCCCGATTACCGGATCGAGCTTGCCGTTTTTTGCGAGTTCGTTGAGGTTTTTGGCGTATTTGTTTAATGCGTTGTAATTTTCTTCGGCTGAAGCCGAGGTTACGCGTTCGCCTTTTCGAAGTTCGTCAATCGCGGATTGCAGGCCTTTTTCAGTGACACCCTGGTCTTTTAAAATTTGGGCCACTTTGCTTCGGGATTTGAAAATCGCAAGGATCAGATGTTCGATTGAAACGTATTCGTCATTCATTTTCTTGGCGATAATCTCGGCTTCATTCAGCGCCGAATTCGCATCACGCGAAAGCGAAAGGCTTCCGCCTGAAACTTTTGGGAAGCTTTGAATGGTGCTGTCTAAGATTTGCTGGAACAGCGGCACATTCACATTTAATTTTTTAAGGATAAACGGCGCTACATTTTCATCGACTTCAAAAATAGCCTTAAAAATGTGCTCGTTTTCAACCTGCTGCTGGCCATAACTTTGCGCGATGACCTGCGCTTGCTGCAAAGCTTCCTGGGATTTAATGGTTAAGATATTTATATTCATATATTTTATTTTAAGTTTAACAGATAAACGGTTTGAGTTTTCTAAATTTGATTGGGCTGCTTTCAAATTACAGTCCAATAGGAAAAAACCGACAAAATGTCTGTAAAATCATTTTTTCAACAGACAAAATGTCCTAAATCAAGACAAAATGGGAATATTTAACTTTGGAAGCAGCAACAATAAAGGTACGGAATCTTCAAAAATCGGCTGGAACGATTTAACAGATTTGCAACAATTAAATGAAATCCAGCAAGAATCTAATGAGAAGCCTGTTGTGATTTTTAAACACAGCACGCGCTGCAGCATCAGCCGGATGGCTTTGAAGCAGTTTGAAAATGAATTTGATTTGCATAAAGATGTGAAGCCGTATTTTTTAGATTTGATTGCAAATCGTGATGTGTCAAATGAAATCGCAAACCGTTTTCAGGTTGTGCATCAATCGCCACAGATTTTATTGATTAAAGATGGGAAATCGGTTTATGATGCTTCGCATGACCGGATTGATGCGGTAGTTTTGAAAAGTAAATTATGATCTAAATTCTGAATGTTCGAACAATGAAAAAACTCCTGTATAGCAGGAGTTTTTTATTTTATAAAGTTATTCTTATTTCCTCACAAACGGAGGCAATAATTTCGTGCAGACTTCGCCAAAGCCAATCCGCACTTCATTGTTCTTGCAAAAGCCTTTAATGGTTACAGAATCGTTGTCATTGATGAATTTGCGTTCTGTTCCGTCTTTCATTTGAATCGGATTTTTACCATTCCAGGTAACCTCAAGCATCGATCCGAAGCTGTCCGATGTTGGTCCGGAAATCGTCCCCGAACCCATCATGTCGCCAGAATTTACGCGGCAACCATTAGAAGTGTGGTGCGCCAACTGCTGGCACATCGACCAATACATGTATTTAAAATTGGAATTTGAAACCACAACTGCTTCACCATTTTCAGGCTCAATCGAAACTTCCAGGCTGATGTCGTAAGCGTGTTTTCCTTTTTGCTGCAAATACGGAAGCGGCGTTGGGTTTTGTTTCGGGCCTTTAGTCCTAAAAGGTTCCAAAGCGTCCATCGTTACAATCCATGGAGAAATCGAAGTGGCAAAGTTTTTAGCCAGAAACGGTCCAAGCGGTACATATTCCCATTTCTGGATGTCGCGCGCGCTCCAATCATTCAACAAAACCATTCCGAAAATATAATCTTCCGCTTCATGAACCGGAATGTTCTCGCCCATGATATTCGCATCGGTAGTTATAAAACCCATTTCAAGCTCAAAATCGATCGACCTTGACGGACCGAAAACCGGAGTCGTTTCACCTAAAGGCAAAGTTTGTCCCATTGGCCGGTGTACCGGAATTCCCGAAGGTACAATCGTAGAACTTCGTCCGTGATAACCCACAGGAATGTGCAGCCAGTTGGGCAACAAAGCATTCTCAGGATCGCGAAACATCATCCCAACATTCGTCGCGTGTTCTTTACTTGAATAAAAATCGGTATAATCGCCAATAAGTACCGGAAGCTGCATTTCTACATCTTCAATATGGCAAACGATAATCGCGCGGTGGTCTTTGTTGTCGCGCAATTCAGAATTTTGCGAATCAAAAATATCAGCAATGCGGTTGCGTACCAAACGCCAGGTTTTTTTTCCGTCGGAAATGAAATCGTTCAAAGTGTCCTGCATGAACATGTCATCAGTAAGCTCAATGCCTTCAAAATAATTCAACTGCTGTAAAGCGCCCAAATCAATCGCATAATCTCCGATTCTTGTTCCGATGGTCACGACGTCGTCTTTGGTAATGAATACCCCAAACGGAATATTTTGTATGGGGAAATCACTGTCCTGTGGCACGTCTAACCAGGATTTACGATTCGGATAATTTGCGGTTATTGGCATTTTTAGGTTTGTATTTGTTAAAAAATTTCAGTTATCAAATATATCATTATTGGTGTATTTAAAAAACGATTTTCGTACTTTTGGAAAGTTTTAACTTAAAATTATAAAATGCAACACGACGAACAAATTTTTGACTTAATTCTTGAAGAACAGGAAAGACAAATTCACGGATTGGAACTGATTGCCTCAGAAAATTTTGTCAGTGACGCAGTGATGGAAGCTGCCGGATCCTGTCTGACAAACAAATATGCAGAAGGCTATCCGGGCAAAAGATATTATGGTGGCTGCGAGGTTGTTGATGTTGTAGAACAAATCGCAATCGACCGTGCCAAAGCGCTTTTCGGAGCGGAATATGCCAACGTGCAACCGCATTCAGGCTCACAAGCCAATACCGCAGTGTATTCGGCATGCTTAAAACCTGGAGATAAAATCTTAGGTTTTGATTTGTCGCATGGCGGACATTTAACGCACGGCTCCCCTGTGAATTTTTCAGGGAAATTATACACACCGTCTTTTTACGGAGTTGAAAAAGAAACAGGCCAATTCGATTACGATAAAATTCAGGAAATCGCTACCAGAGAGCAGCCTAAAATGATCATTGCAGGCGCATCGGCATATTGTCGTGACATGGATTTTGAGCGTTTCAGAAAAATTGCCGACAGTGTGGGCGCACTTTTATTGGCCGATATTTCACATCCCGCAGGATTGATCGCCAAAGGTTTGATGAACGACCCGATTCCGCATTGCCATATCGTAACGACCACAACCCACAAAACACTCCGCGGGCCAAGAGGCGGAATGATCTTGATGGGCAAAGATTTTGAAAACCCATGGGGATTGACCACGCCAAAAGGCGAGATCAGAATGATGTCGGCCTTATTGGATCTTGCCGTTTTTCCCGGAAACCAGGGCGGACCGTTGATGCACATCATTGCCGCGAAAGCCGTGGCATTTGGAGAAGCGTTGACCGATGAGTTTTTCCATTATTCGATGCAGGTTCAGAAAAATGCAAAAGCGATGGCAGCTGCATTTGTAAAAAGAGGCTACGATTTAATTTCAGGCGGAACAGATAACCACATGATGCTGATCGACCTCAGAAATAAAAACATCACCGGTAAAGAAGCCGAGAATGCGTTGGTGAAAGCCGAAATCACCGTCAATAAAAACATGGTGCCGTTTGACGACAAATCGCCATTCGTAACCTCGGGAATCCGCATCGGAACGCCTGCGATTACCACCAGAGGTCTGGTCGAATCAGACATGGAAAAGATCGTTGACATGATCGACCGCGTGCTGATGAACCATACCAATGAAGACATTATTGCAGAAGTAGGCGACGAAGTCAACGAAATGATGGGCGAACGCGCGATTTTTGTTTTCTAAATCCCTTGTAACAAATATATTAAAACCCGCACTAATCTTGCGGGTTTTTTATTGAACGCATTTTTTTTGAAAATAATTGGTATAATAATTTGTTCGTACGAAAAATTTCGTACCTTTGAAATGTTCAAACAAAATGACCATGGAAAAGAATATGCAATCGGAGCCGACAAAATCAGAACTCGAAATCTTACAGGTGCTTTGGCAATTTGGCCCATCGACCGTAAGATTGGTAAATGACAAATTAAACGAGCAGAAAAGGGCAGTGCAATATACATCGACTTTGAAACTGATGCAGATCATGGCCGAAAAGGAAATGCTGACGACCGACAAATCAAGCATGAAACACATTTACAGCGCAGCGATCGAAGAGAAAAAGACCAAAGGCTTCCTTCTTGAAAAATTCGTCGACGCGATGTACAACGGTTCAAGCAGCAGTTTAATGATGCAGTTGCTCGGAAATAAAAAAACATCGCAGCACGAAATTGACGAAATCAGGAACCTGCTCGACAAACTCGAAAACAAATAATCATCAATACATAGATTATGGTAAATGATATTTTATTAAAAGCGATTTCGTGGACATTGGTTCACTCCGTCTGGCAGGGGTTTTTACTGGCATTTTTCGCTGGCTTGGTCATTTTACTGACGAAAAAATCAACCTCGGCGCTGCGTTACAACATTTTAGCAGGTTTGTTTGTCGGGTTTTTGGTGGTGAGCGGATTCACATTCAACTATGAATTCCAGAACCAAAATGCCGAAACGATCACGCGGTTGAATTTGCCGGTTCAGGATTTGCAACTTCCATTCGGGCAAACTGGTACAACGATCATTTACGGGGATTATTCCCAAATCATCATCGATTTTTTAAACCACAACGCCAACTTCATCGTACTGATCTGGTTCCTGATTTTCAGCATCCGCTGCTTCGGGATTTTCGGAAACCTCAGTTACATTTACCGCATCCGGAATTACAAAACGCAGGCGCCACCGCAATTCTGGCAGGATAAAATAGCCGAATTGGCGACACGCATCAAACTTCACAAAACCATTACATTATTAGAATCCAGATTGGTTAAAGTGCCGTCGGTAACCGGATTTATGAAACCAATGATCTTGATTCCGGCCGGATTGTTAACCCATTTGCCACAAGATCAGATCGAAGCGATTTTACTGCACGAGCTCGCACACATCCGGCGAAAAGATTATGCCATCAATATTTTGCAAAGTTTTGCCGAAATCCTGTTTTTCTTCAATCCGGGCTTGCTATGGGTGTCGTCGATTTTGCGTGACGAACGTGAGAATTGCTGTGATGACATCGCCATTTCGGCTACGGAAAACAAATCGCATTTTGTGCATGCTTTGGTTTCTTTTGAAGAATACAATCTCAAGAAGAATTCGCTTGCGATGGGATTTGGCAAAAGCAAAAACCATTTGCTGGATCGTGCCAAACGCATCATTTACAACAACAATAAAACGCTGAATTCGGTTGAAAAAACGTTGCTTTCCGTAAGTTTGGTTGCCATAGCAGTGATTGTGGTAGCTTGTTCCAACAGGAGAATGATGGAAATTCCATTTGAAAGTTCGATCAGTTCGCGTACAAATGCAGCTTACGAAAAGCAAATTTTTGAAGCCGATCAGGCTGCAGCCAAAGCCGATTTGTTTGCCCAACAAGCCGATGCCCAGGCCGCCGCAGCAGTCTGCAAACCCACAGAAGCCGACGCCATTGCCGCACAAGCCGATGCTGAAGTTGTACAAGCGGATGCTGAAGCTGCACAAGCGGATTCCGAAGTCGCAAAAGCTGATTTTATCGCAGCACAAGCCAATGTTGGGGCGCAACAAGCCGACGCGCAATTGAAAAGGGTGGAAGCGGCAGCAAAACCGCAAAAAACTAAAAAGGTCAGAACCATTACATCAACGACAACAACTGTTACTGACGAACAGCCGGCAAAAAGCAAACGCTCAGTTGTTCATGTAAAAACTGGGATTACGGGCACCGATCTGCCATCGAATATCGATGTCGATCAGTTGACAAACGACATCATTTCGGACCTGATTTCTGAAAAAGTTATTCAAACCAATACCAACCTTTCTTATTTGCTTTCACAAAATGCTTTGATTGTGAACGGTGTCAAACAACCGCAAAGCCTGCAAAGCAAACTCAGGACGAAATATGTAAAATCGAAAGACATTTCGATTGCTTACAATTACGAATACAACGCAAAAACTTCGGCTAAATAATTCACAAAATTTCAGCAAAATTTATTCGCCCAATCAGCGAACAGGAATTGTTTTGCGCTCCATCATCAATAATCATCAATCAAAAAACGAATAGCAATCACATGAAAAAAATCTTAAAAGCCATTTTCCTGCTGCTGGTTTTGCAGTCGGGAATCTTATCGGCGCAGACCGGAAAAATCACTGGAAAGTTAACTTCTTCAGATAAAAAGCCACTGGAATCGGTTTTGGTTTCGTTGCTCAGGGCAAATGACAATTCGCTAGTCAAAACGGAAATTTCAGAAACCAACGGCAGTTTTTCATTTGAATCGCTCCCGGGAAATGAGTACCTGATCGTTGTCGAAAATCCGGGTTACAAAACTTTTCAATCGCAAACCGTTTCCATATCTGCTGAAAAGCCTGAAATCAAACTGGCTGAAATTGTACTGATTGCTTCCGAAATCAACAAACTCGATGAAGTTACAGTGACAAAAAAGAAACCTTTTGTCGAACGCAAACTCGACAAGACCGTCGTCAATGTAGATGCGATGATCTCAAATGCAGGTTCGGATGCGATGGATGTTTTAGAAAAATCACCCGGAATCACTGTCGACCAGAACGGAACGATCACGTTCAAAGGCAAAACGGGCGTGGTGGTTTTTATTGATGACAAACCCACTTATTTGTCGGGCTCGGAGCTTGAAGCGTATCTGAAATCGTTGCCTGCGAGCACGCTTTCGCAGATCGAATTCATGACCAACCCGCCGGCAAAATATGAAGCCGCAGGAAATGCCGGTGTCATCAACATCAAAACCAAAAAAAGCAAATCGAAAGGTTTTAACGGCAGCTATTCGTCGCGGTTGTCGCAAGGAAAAGCGACGCATACGCGCAACGGCCTGAACCTGAACTACAAGAACGACAAGATCAGGATTTACGGAAACGCCAATTATGCGACGCAGCAATTTTTAACCGATCTGTACATTTTCCGGAATTATAAAAATGAAGACCAAAGCACCAAATCGCTGTTTCAACAAAATACGCACATGGACAATACGGTGAATACGGCAAACGGTAAAATCGGGCTGGATTATTATGCTTCGGAGAAAACTACCTGGGGAATTAGTTTTACGGGACTGGCAAAGAACGGAACGGATAAATCTGATGGAAGCAGCCGTGTCACGAATGCTGCAGCCATTTTAGATTCGACAATCATTGCAGACAACAGGGAAAAAAAGAAATTTAAAAACGGCGGGATCAACCTGAATTTCAGCCATGATTTTGACACGATCGGAAGGAAATTTTCGGCAGATCTTGATTTCTTGACCTATTCTGATGATACCGATCAACGTTACCGGAATTACATTTATCAACCTGATAATTCGCTGAGCAGCAGCGATGAATCAACTGGGAAATTACCATCGAAGATCAATATTTACGCCTTTAAAATGGATTACAGCAATCCGTTAAAAAAAGAAGGAACGATTGAAGCCGGTTACAAAATCAGTTATTCAAAAACCGATAACGTGGCCGATTATGCGAATGTTTTTGGCGACATTTCAATTCCGAATTACGACAGCAGCAACCATTTTAAGTATGATGAAATGATCAATGCAGTGTATGTAAATTTCAATAAAAGCTTTGGACGATTTTCGTTCCAGTCGGGTTTGCGTTTGGAAAATACCGTTTCAAAAGGCAATCAGCTTGGGAATATCATCAAAGAAGCTTCGGTTTTTAAGAAAGATTATACGAATTTGTTCCCAACGTTTTATGCGATGTACAAGCTCGATTCACTGGCCAATAAGCAAGTCGTTTTTTCTTTTGGAAGAAGAATTGACCGCCCATATTACCAGGACTTGAATCCTTTTTTGAGTCCGCTCGATAAATTCACATTTTATGCGGGAAACCCGTATTTGAATCCGTCTTTTTCGAATAATTTTGAATTGTCATACCGGTATAAAAGTTTGTTCAGCACTACGTTGAGCTACGGTCATACGAAAGACAACATTGACGAGACGATTGAAATCAACAACGGCATTTATTACAGCCGACCTGGAAACATTGGCAAAAGCCAAACCTGGAGCATCAACGCCGAATCGGAATTTGAGATTGCAAAATGGTATTCCGTGAATATGTATTCAGAAGTCACCAACGTGAGTTATAAAAGCAAATTGTATACGGAAGAACTCAATACTAACGGCACTTTCTTTTTCATATTGGTCAACAACAAATTTAAATTTGGGACAGACTGGTCGGCGGAATTGTTCGGCAGGTACATTTCGAGCGTCGAATCAGGGCAGGTGACGACCGATCCGAAAGGGACGGTGAATTTTACGATCCAGAAGAAAATCCTGAAAGGGCAGGGAAGTGTGAGGCTTGGGATCAACGATATTTTTTATACGAACATCAACAGCGGCGTGATCAACAACCTGAAAAATACGTATGCCGATTATAACAATCGTGGCGATACGCGTTTTGGGGCGCTGACTTTTACCTACAGTTTCGGGAAAAGTTTTGAATCGAAAAACAGCCAGGAACGCAGCAGTGCGGAAAGCGAACAGAACCGTGTGAAGAATTAAGCGCGGTTGATTTTATTTTTTACCATTAAGGGATTAAGAAAATGAAGCAGGACGCAACGCTTCATTTTCTTAATCCCTTTTTTTTGAGCGTTTCATTATCGATTAAAGGACAGCAGAAATTTACTTTTAAATAGGGCTGTTACAAAAATGACGAATCTAAAATTTTGCAACACAATTTGTGACAAAAAAAATAAATTTTAAAAAATGTCACAAAACCTGTGACAAAAAAATAAAAAATTAAATTTTGTCACAAAAAAATATTTTGCAAAAGATGATTTTGAGTTTTGTATACTTTTAAAAGATGTAAATTTGCATCGTTCACGGTGATTTTTTCGCTATAAATTCAAAATCTTATGTCTGTATTACGCCTGCAATTGCCAACCGATCCGCGCTGGGTCAATATCGTTGAAAAAAACATTGAAGAAATCCTGACGGATCATGCCTGGTGCGAACAAAAAGCCGCTTCGAATGCGATTACGATCATTACGATCAATTCGGAATACCCGGATCTGGTGACCGATATGCTGGCTTTGGCCAAAGAAGAAATCGAGCATTTTGAAATGGTACACGAGATCATCAAAAAACGCGGATTGAAACTCGGCCGCGAGCGCAAAGACGAATATGTGGGCGAACTTGCCCAGTACATGAAACGCAGCAACACCGGAAGCCGCGTGTCGGGATTCGTCGAAAGGCTGCTGTTCTCTGCTATGATCGAAGCCCGGAGCTGCGAACGTTTTAAAGTGCTTTCAGAAAATATACAGGACGAAGAATTGTCAGTATTTTACCGTGAATTGATGGAAAGCGAAGCCGGGCATTATACGACCTTTATCACATATGCGCGTAAATACGGACACGGAATTGACGTAGAAAAACGCTGGCGCGAATGGCTCGACTTCGAAGCATCGATCATCGAAAATTATGGCAAGGGTGAAACTATCCACGGATAATTTAAGCAAACTTTAAGATTTTGAAAACGATTTGTAAAGGCAACGATATCGGTTAAAAATCAGCTTTTTACGCTGAATTATATCTACCTACTGTTTATTTTTGTTGAATAATCGTCAAATAATTTTACGCATATATAAATTTTCGAGTATATTTATACAATTATTGTAGAACATTTATAATTTGCCTTTTAATGAAGCTTTACATAAAATATGACGGTATTGTAGCCTGCAGGGTCATTTTGCAGGAACAATTGGAAAGGTTGGAAGTAAAATACCAGCTCTTGGATTTGGGAGAAATCGAGATCAGTGAAGAAGTTACGGAAGAAACTTTTGCCGAGCTTCAGGAATCACTGAACAAATACGGGATTTTCATTCTCAACAACCAGAAAAGCCAACTGATCCAGCGCATTAAAGATGCGATCGTGGAAATGGTATATGAAAAAGACAAATTGCCAACGACGACGATTTCGCATTATTTATCTGAAAAACTGAATTTCAGTTACGGATACATCGCGAATATTTTCTCGGAATACACGTTCACTTCGATTGAGAATTTTATCATCATCCAGAAGATCGAGCGGGCCAAGAAACTCATCGTTGAAGAAGAATTGACCTTAACAGAAATCTCATACAAACTCAATTACAGCAGCGTTGCCCACTTATCGAGCCAGTTCAAAAAAGTTACCGGACTGACACCCTCCATGTTCAAGAGGATTATCGATAAGCGCCGGTTGCTCGTAAACCAGGTTGAATAAAAAAAGACAAAAATAACCCCACCCATGATTACACACAAAGATCCGATTCAGATATTCCTCGCGGATGATGATGAAGATGACCGCAACTTTTTCTCTGAGGCCATCACCGAGCTAAAGATGGAAAACCGGGTCACAACGTTCAAAGACGGAAAAGACCTGATGGATTATCTCGAAAAACCAGATTCCAGGCTGCCGCACATTCTTTTCCTCGATTTGAATATGCCATGCAAAACAGGGTTCGACTGTTTAAAGGAAATCAGGACAAACAGCAGGTTTAAGGATATTTCAATAGCGATTTATTCGACTTCTTCGTCTGAAAAAGACATAGAGGAAACTTTTGTTGGCGGTGCGAACATTTACATTAAAAAACCAAACGACTTTTCAAAACTGAAGAAAGTGATTAAAGATGTCGTTAACATTAACTGGCAATTCCATTCTTCCGGACTTAATAAAGAAACTTTTTTCTTTAGTATTTAATGGTTGAAAATAATGAAATTTCCGAAGCTTTATAAAAGCACCCAAATCTTCAAAATAGCATTGGTCATCGCGATTGTCGTGATTGGCTACATTGCTTCGGTGTTTTATTCGAAGATGAAAAGCCTCGATGCTTCGGTCGAGCTTATCGCCACTTCAAACCAAACGCAGCTTGAACTCGAGAAACTGCTGTCGATCATCAGCAATTACGAGACAAACCTGCGCAGCTACATTATCACCAAAGACGATGTTTATCTGAAAGACCGTTTCCTGAGCCGCGGTGAAATTGCACTAAACATCAAAAGGTTGAAAGTACTGACTTCGGATAATCCAATTGTCAATAGGGATCTGGACAGCCTGCAGCGCATGTTTGATTACCGGTTTAAGCTTTTCCGCGAAACGCTGACCATTGCAAAAAGCAACAATTTTGACCGCAACGAACTCAACGAAGCGTTGCTGAAAAGCACGAATTTCACCAATCAAATGCGCACTTTCGTGTACAAGCGCATCAACACCGAATCCCAAAAGCTCAAGAAACTCAACGACAACCATCAGTTCGAACTCGAAGACTCGATCGTAAGTGCATTTTTGCTCGTGCTTCTATCGCTGCTGATTTTGCTGTTGTCCTTCAATAAAATGCGCGTTGACATTAACGAACTCAAAAAAACCAACGACGAACTCAAATTCCTGAACCATTCGTTCAACAACGCCGAGAAAATCGCGGGTTTCGGGCATTGGAAATACAATTTAGATACCCAGAAATATACCTTTTCGGATAATTTTTACAGGTTGTTGGGGATTGAGCCTCAGTCTTTTGATTCGAACCTTGAAAACGTGATGGATTTTGTACATCCCGATGATGCGGAATATGTACTGCAAACACACAAACAATCGCTGATCGACCATCAATCCACCAATATCATGTTGCGCTATGTTTTGAAAACTGGTGAGATCAGGTACATCATGTCGGTTGGAAGCTTTACCAGGAACAGTCTTGGCAATTTAGTGAAAGTTGGCGTCAATTATGACATTACCGAACAATTCCAGAAAACGCTCGAACTCGAAGACAGCAACAAACACCTCAAAGCGATCAACAGCGAACTCGAATCGTTCAATAATATCGTAAGCCACGATTTGCAGGAACCGATGCGTAAGATCCAGATGTTTATTTCAAGGCTAAAGGAAAAAGAAGCCGATGTGCTTTCAGACCAAGGAAAAGACTATTTTTCGAAAATTAATCTGGCGGCAAACCGGATGCAGACTTTAATGATCGACTTGGTGAATTATACGCGAACGATTAAGGGCGACAAAATTTTTGTAAAAACCAGCCTTGAGAAAATCCTCGATCAGGTTCAGGCCGATTTGTCGCAGAACATTGAGGAGAAAAAAGCGAAAATTACGGTTAAAAACCTTCCGGTCATCCAGGCGATCCCATTTCAGATGGAACAGCTTTTCATCAACCTGATCAGCAATTCATTGAAGTATAGTAGGGAAAATGTCATTCCGAAAATCAGCATTACTGGAGAAAAAATCAATGATAGCGATCAGTACGACGACATTTCCATATCGGATAAAAAATGCTACAAAATCGTAGTTTCGGATAACGGAATCGGGTTTAAACAGGAATATGCAGAACGGATCTTCATGTTGTTCCAACGCCTCGAAACCGATTCAAAATATACCGGAACCGGCCTCGGGCTTGCCATCTGCAAAAAAATTATCGAAAATCATAACGGTTATATCAAAGCAAAATCAGCTCCCGGCGAAGGCACGAAATTCTTTATTTACCTTCCAAAAAACACTTAAATGATTGCTATTGCTGAAACGAATGATTACGAAACCATCCGTGACATTGCTTACAAAACGTGGCCGCTGACTTATGGTTCGATACTTTCAAAAGAACAGCTCGATTATATGTTGGAATTGTTTTATTCTGTTGAAGCACTTCAGGAAAATGCCAACGAAAAAAAACATCATTTCCTGCTGGCGGAAGAAAATAACGAAGCATTGGCGTTTCTTTCATACGAACATCACTATCAGGAAAAACCGGTGACGCGCATCCATAAAATTTACATACTTCCTGAAACGCAGGGAAAAGGCATTGGGAAATTGCTGATCGATCGGGTGGAAGCCTTGGCCAATGAAGTAAAATCTGAAAAGCTTTCATTAAATGTGAACCGTTACAATAACGCGCAATTTTTCTACAAGAAACTGGGTTTTGAAATTGTTGGCGAAGAAGACGTGAAGCTCGATCACGGCTACCTGATGGAAGACTACATCATGGAAAAACTGCTCACTGCGAAAGGACCAAATCGTGCTTGAACAGCAAACCTTTGACTTCTTCTTTTGAAAAAATGGCCTTTTTGAGTTTTGTTTTTTCGGGGTCGATCGTATAATTGCGGCTCGTGTAGAAATCGGCTTTGTTGGCGATGGATTTTCCAAATTCACTTCGGTACAAATCGCAATTGTCGAATAAAACACTAGTTAAATCGGTGCTCATGAAATCGACCGCGATCATGCTGCAATTTTTGAAAGTCGTTCCTTTGATTTTTAGCGTATAAAATTTTGAAAAATCGAGGTTGCAGTTGTTGAAATGGATTTCAAAAATGAGTTTGTCGCACATCGCAAAATTCACCTCCCGAATCTGGCAATAGTTAAAATTCACAGTTCGAAAAGCCACATAATTGATCTTTGCGCCACTGAAAATACAGTCATTAAAAACGCAATCGATAAAAGTCACGGCTAAAAAGGTACAGGCGCTAAAATCGCAATTGTTGAATGTACAGCCTTCAAATTCTTTGAAATTGGCGTCGGATTCACCATAAATCATGGCATCGTAAATGGTTTCTGCGAAATATTCCGGGACTGTTCTCATTGGTTTTACAAAGTAACAAAATTTCAGGCTGTGAAATGCCAACTTTTTCGCAGCTTGTTAATGTTGATTTAAAGGCGCGTTTTAAATCGGAAAAATAAAACGAAACCGTTAAATTTACACTCGGAATTTTTCCAGGCCGACTTCTAAAAATACCGTTCTATTTATGGATACAGAAAATCCTATTCCGCCACCGACGGGCTTCTTCGGAAAAAATCCATCTTTAAAAATCAGGGAATTCCAAACGTATCTGTCGCTGCGTTTCGGGCTGATCTTTGCACTTAACATGCAATCTACGATTATTTATTATTGGGTGTACCATATTACGAATGACAAGCTGGCGTTGGGTTTGGTCGGGCTTTCGGAAGTCATTCCAGCGATTTGCTGCTCGTTTTTCTCGGGGCATGTTGTCGATCAAAATGAAAAGCGAAAAATGGTATTGCTTTGTGTATTGGCGTATATTTTTATCGGCGGAGGCCTGCTTTTTCTGGCGTTGCCAATAACAGAATCGCATCTCGATGTTTATGATATCGTGCACTTGGTATATTTCTTTGTGTTCCTTGGTGGGATTTTACGCTCATTTTATGCGCCTTCGATGTTCTCCTTATTCGGATTGGTCGTGCCAAGATCGTTGTATCCGAATGCGACCAGCTGGAGCAGCATGGCATGGCAGGCCGGATCAGTCGTTGGGCCGCTGGTTGCGGGTTTCCTGATTGCATGGCACGGAATTCCCGCCGGATTGGGTGCCGTTTTAGGAATTGAATTGCTGTTGTTGCTCCCGATTTTGTCCATTGGCGTGAAGCCGATCATGAAAAAAGAAAAAGAGCCGGTTTTGCAGAGCGTCACCGAAGGATTGAAATTCGTCTGGAAAACCCCTGCACTTTTATCGGCGTTAAGCCTCGATATGTTTTCGGTGTTGTTTGGCGGCGCAGTCGCGTTGCTCCCGGTGTATCAGAAAGAAATCCTGCATGTGAATGAGATGGGATTCGGGATTTTAAGGTCAGCTCCGGGAATTGGCGCGCTACTGACTTTGGGATTGCTGGCCTTCTTGCCATTGAAAACAAAACCCGGGAGAAAATTGTTTATTTCTGTCGGATGTTTTGCTTTGACAATCATCATTTTCGGAATTTCTACCAATTTTTACCTGTCGTTTTTCATGCTGCTTTTATCCGGAATGTTCGATGCCGTGAGCGTGGTCATCCGAAGCACGATTTTGCAATTGGTCACGCCCGATGACATGCGCGGACGCGTTTCTGCAGTCAATACGATGTTTGTAAGTTCGTCAAACGAGCTGGGCGATTTCGAAAGCGGACTGATGGCGCACTGGCTCGGAACCGTGAAGGCAGTGGTTGCAGGCGGTTGCATTACCCTTGGCGTTGTGGTAACGACTTATTTCAGGGCACCGCAATTGCGCAATTTTACTTTTGATGAAGACGAAAAGAAAAAAGAAGCTTAGCGAAATCCCCAGTATTCAAGAAGCTCAGCATCGTTTTTTGCCGCCAGTTTTAAGATGCGGATGATTTGCGCTTCGACGATGGCAAGCAATCGGGAGACATCGGTGAGATCTTCACTTAGATTTTCGGTATTGAGATGCAGAATGTTCTCGAGATCTTTTTTAACCCAGTACACCTGGAGCAATTGTTCCTGAAATGAAGTAGGGAATAGGTTTGATGTAAACGGATTGTCAGAAGACAACACCATTTCTGGATTGCCTTTGTAAGGGAAATTTTTCATTGTGAGAGTTGATTTAGGGAAAAACAAATGTACACTTTTAGGTTTATTTTTTCGGATTGATTTAGTTAAAATTCTATTAGATATGTTGGTGGTACAACTATTTTTGAATCAGTTATTTAGTAGCAGAACCATGAGAATTTAAACAAATCACAAACAAAACAAACTAAAAATGCTACAAATGCGTATGGTTATATGTTTATATTTTTTGAAAAGGCGAATAGTTTATTTTGATTGAGTTTTACTTTATCAACAAATCCTACAAATATTTAAAAAATATTGAGGAAGTTGATTGTAAGACGGATTTGCAGGTTATTCATCGGAAATCATTAGTTTTTTCAAGAAATAATTACTTTATTTGCAGGGAAAAATGGAGTTGGGTATCACCGCTTTATAAATATTTAAGCGACGAACTACAATTTTTATCCAAATCTATAACACCTAATAAATTTAAAACCTACAAGAATGTTTAATCCTAAAACCAATTTAATTCTATGATAACAAATTTACTTTTTTTGCGTAAAAAATTGGCGGGCAATATGTTGTGTTTCGTCTTTTTTGCATTGCTGTTTTCAGCTGATGCTTTTTCTCAGGTCCCGACAATTACAGCTGTTTCACCAACGAACGTAAGTACACGTACCACCATCACTATAACAGGTACAAATTTCTTGACGACTACTTCTGTGAAATTTGGAGGTACTGCGGCAGCCAGTTTTACTATAGTAAACAATACGACGATTACTGCTTTTGCTACGACATCAGGAGCTGTAACGGTTACAAGGGCAACTGGAACGGCTACAGGCCCTGCCATTACAATGGCAACCAATACTGCCGTAGCAAATGCATCAGCGCTGAACCGGATTATCACAGACTATGGAGCTTTGGGTTACTGGTCATCAACGACGACAAGCACTACTCCAGCAAATCAGCCTGATACAAGGCATAACCTTCTTGCTTTTGGTGTTCTTACTGGTAGCGTTACTACAGTTTATTCTACAGGTGCTGCAGATGCTAATTTGAATACACGCGTCACTTATACTGCCGGGGATTTTCGCGCTTTTCCTTTTACAACCGTTCCCGGATCAACTTCAGCAAGCAGCTTTTTAGCTATGGCAAACACTATTGATGGGAGTGCGGGCACAACAAATTATCTTGCAAGCACTATTATTAACCTTAGGGTAAAAGATGTGCTTACAGATGGAATTAAAGGCCTTGATATTGGAACTGGACTTACAAATGTGTCTACAGGTGCTAATTTTGAGTTTAGTATTAATGGAATCGTTACTTCTAAAATAGCCGACACCGAACCGGATATCGTTTTGGCACAAATTGCAGATCCTTCTACGGCAACCACAGTCGATTATTATATGTTTACAGATGCCAGCGGTAATGTTGTTGGAAATGTACTCAACACAGGATTTAAAACCATCACAGCCATTGGAACCTATAAAGTAGATTTATTTACGCTGGCTTCCGGACAGTCTTATGCAACAGTTCCTCCGAGTGGGAATGGCGCTGCCGGTGCCGCTACGCGTGACATTCGTATGGTAGGTTTAAATCTTTCAGACTTTGGTATTACCGCTGCAAATGCGGCTTCTGTTGCAAAATTTAAAGTATATTCAGGTGGAGACAATGATGTTCCTTTCTATTCTTACAATGCTAATGCTATTACAATCATTCCTGTAATTACTACACATCCTGTTTCTCAGGCAGTTTGTACCAATGCAGGGACGAATGTGACTTTCACAGTGGCTGCAACAGGAGACGGATTGTCTTACCAATGGAAGAAAAATGGAACAAATATTCCTGGAGCAACTTCAGCTTCTTATACAATTACAAATGTAGCTTTATCCGATCTTGCAGACTATACTGCAGTTGTAAGCAATGTTGGTGGTAATGTAACAAGCAATACTGCAAGTCTGACATCAATTACCGCAACATCTACAACTTGGACTGGTGCTACAAATTCTGACTGGAATACGGCGAGCAACTGGACTTGTAGTGTAGTTCCAAGTACTACAGTTAGTGCAAATATTCCGGTTGTAAGTACAGTTTATCCATTGCTTTCGTCTGTTACTGGTATTTGTAAAGACCTTATTGTAGCAAATGGTGCCAGTGTTACTGTTAATGGTACCGGTGTTTTGGATATTGCAGGAGCTATCAATAATTCAGGGGTGATAAATACGGTAAACGGAACAATCGCATTTTTGGGGACATCTGCACAAACGATACCTGCAAATGCCTTCCAGGGCAATACAATTAAGAATCTTATTATAAACAATACTGCAGGAGTGACGATGTTAGGTAATAACGATCTGACAGGTATTCTTACTCTTACAGCTGGGACATTTACAACTGGAAATCATCTTACCTTAAAAAGTAATATCAATACAACAGCAATGGTTGCTCCAGTAACTGGTTCTATCAGCGGTGATTTGACTATTGAAAGATTTATTCCTTCAAGAAGGGCTTTCCGTTTCTTGTCTTCTCCGACTACCGGAGGAACAATTCGCTCAAACTGGCAAGAAGGTGCGCCGGCTATCGATCCTGTAGGACTTGGTACTGATATTACTGGTGCTGGTGGTGCAACGAATGGATTTGACGTTTCAGGAAGTAACAATCCGTCATTATACACCTTTTTGAATCAAAACCCTGCGGCAGGCACAAGTTGGTTCGCATCAACAAGTACAAATGTACCAATGGTTGCTGGTGTTCCTTACCGTATTTTGGTACGTGGGGACCGTACAGTAAATCAAGCGTTAAACAATTCGCCTTCATCGGTAACGACTTTGCGTACGACAGGTACTATTAAAACAGGTGATGTTGTAGTGACTGACTTAAACCAGAATGCAAGCGGGTTCAGCCTTATCGGAAATCCATATCAGGCTCCAGTTGACATGGCTGCAATGATGAACGACGCTTCCTCATTATTGAATAAAAATTTCTATTACGTTTGGGATCCGACAAGAAATACAAAAGGAGCTTACGTTACAGTAACTTTGCCTGCCGGAAGCAATAATTTCTCGGGATCAGTTGCAGACAAATACCTTCAGCCAGGACAGGCTTGTTTCATTCAGACTGCTACTGCCGGTGCGCCGACATTAACATTCAAAGAATCGCACAAACACACTTCAATAGCTACAGCAACAATATTCAAAGCTGAAGAAAATCCTGCGAATATGGTGTTTACGTTATATGACAGCACCGTCCTTGCTGCAAATGGAGTAGCTGCTGATGCTTTTGTAGTTCGTTTTGATGAAAATTATACGAATGATGTTGATGCTTTTGACGCCATCAAACCAACCAATCAGGATGAGAATATCGGATTGATGAATAGTGGGAAAATATTAAGCTATGAAAGCAGGGCTTTGCCGGTTGCATCAGACATCATCCCGATTTCACAGACACAATACAGAACGACAAGTTACGTTTATAAGGTTGCCGTTAACGGACTTTCAAATGTAAATGCTTATTTGTTGGACAAATTGACCAATACCAGAACTGCATTAACAAATGATGCAGAAACTGTGGTACCATTTATTGTTGACAACGCAGTAGCAGAAAGTATTGCTGCCGATCGTTTCGACATTGTATTTGAAAACTTGCTTGCAACATCTGAGAACGCTTTTGCAAATGCATTGAAAATTTATCCGAACCCTGCTTCTGATAAGTTCTTTGTAAAACTTCCAACTGGTGCCGATGGTGCAGTAAATGTGAAATTGGTAAATGCATTGGGACAAACCGTATACAGCACTACAGGAGTTTCTGAGAATGGAATCTTGAAAGTACAACCAAAAAATACATTGCAAAGTGGCATTTACATGGTACATGTTTCAAATGGTAAAAACACAACGACTCAAAAATTAATTATAAAATAAAGATTGCATGAAAAAGAAAAAAAATCATATGAAAAAGAACCTATTCATGCTGGCTTTTTTACTGATGGTATTAAGCATCCAGCCAGTAATGGCTCAAGAAGGATTTGACCCGGATGTCGACGATCAGCCGGCTGCGCCAATTGACGGATACTTGTACACAGGTTTAATTGCAGGCGCATGTATTGCAATCCTCAAGCTTAGAAAAAGACAAATTGTATAGTTCAAAAAAAACCTCCAAATCTGGAGGTTTTTTTTTGAACCCATGTATATCATACAATCATTGTTGCTAATCGTATAATGCAACGTAGCTATAAAATTCGTCAATTTGAAAGAAACTAAAGCTATGGAAACTAACGATACAACAACCCTCAAAGTAAAGATCTGCGGTTCAATTGAATCGCCACCAGAAAACAGCAGAGAACAGTTTAAACAAAGTGTTATAGATACCGTTCTCCATATTTTGCGTACTGAAGATGTGAGTATTGAGTATATTGGTTACAATGCAGCCCAGGCAGGTTTGCCTCTTGAAGATAAACAAACAACCGCCTATGAAGATTGTGTTTACGTAAGCATGAATGTAAGAGGGCAACATCTTAACCCGATGGACGAGGAATCAAAAGAAGACATCATTAAAACCTTTGTCGAAGTATTTGAAAATAAAACGCACCGTCATCTTGAAATCGATTCCACGCTCGTAAGAAAAGGGAAAAAACAACGCAATATTGAAATGAGCAGCAACTGGAAAATGTATCTTAACCATGGATAACAAATAAAAAAATAAAAATATTTATTCGTTGGGGAATGGATAAAGCGAAAAAGCCCTTACATATTGTAGGGGCTTTTTTGTGGTTGTTAAATAATAAGCAGTTTTTTGTTATCGTCAACTAATGTACGATTTTCGAATCAATTTGATTTTTTGGCTTACCGCTGCCGTCAATTGGCCCAAAAGCGACTGGTTGCTGATGCCAGCGGACTGAGTTCTCTCTACCAAGCTAGAGCCTTCTTCTTGAAAAGCAAACGTTCACCAGCATAATTCGCTTACCGGCTGTTAGGTGTAGGTGTTAATCTCCACAATGTTCATTTTTATCCTTTCAATTTAGATATAATCGATACCGCATTTTTGTTAGTTGGGTCTAATTCCAATGATCTTTCATACGCTTTTTTTGCTTCTTGTTTATAGTCCATTTTTAATAAACATTCTCCCAAGCTATCAAAGGCATTAGAGCTTTTTGGGTTAGCGTCTATGTTATATTCGAAAATCTTTAGGGCATCTTTATTTTTACCTTGTGTCAGTAATTCGTAGCCAAATTTATTCACGCTATCTTCATAAAAATCATCGATTAAATATTTAGAAACAGGACTTTTCAGCCAAGCGATGATTTCATCAACCGTTTTTCCTTCTAAATGCAGAATTTCCATTGTTTTTGGTATCGGCATTCCATAAAGTATATTTTGAACAGCTTGTTTAGGTATCACTCCATTATAATGATTTTGCAAAATTATGATGATTTTATCAGTATCTAAATCTCTTTCAATGTAGGTTAAGTAACCTGGCCATCCACCACTATGTCTTGCGATTTTTCCAAAAGGCTCTGTTTCCAATACTCGCCAGCCGTAACCGTGATGCGCTAAAGTTCCATCATTTAATATACCATTGCTATTAATTAATTTTAAGCTTTCCTTTGAAACTAATTTGTTGTTGTTTAATGCCCTATTCCATTTGTAAAGGTCATTTATTGTAGAATTTACCGTGCCATCTCCTTCTACGCCGTCTAACCAAAATACAAATTTTGACCTCTCATAATCATCTGGTAAAATATAGTCGCCATTTTGGTAGAGATAGCCCAACGCATAATTTTTGATTTTTTTACCTGAAAGTCTTCTGTGATATACAAAAGTTCTGGACATTTTGAGTGGCTTAAAAATAGCAGATTCCAAAAATTCGGCATACGTTTTTCCAGATGTTTTTTCGATTATTGATGCAAGTAAAGCATAGCCTGTATTGCTGTATTCTTCTTTTGTATTTGCTTCAAAAAGTTCATTAGGTTGCTGTTTTTCCAATATTTTAATAACATCCTTGTTTGTGGCAATTTTGCTTTTATCCCAAGTCGTATTCATTATAGACATATAATCAGGTAGTCCGCCAGTATGGTTAAGTAAATTACGGATTGTTACGTTATTATATTTGTATAGTTCGGGAATGTACTTTGATATTTTATCATCTAAGTTCAATTTTCCTCGGTCTTTGAGTATTAATATTGCCATTGCTGTAAAAGGTTTTGTGCAAGAGGCTAACTCAAATACTGTATTCTCATTTAGTTTTTCTTTTGTACTTTCATTAGCATAACCAAAGCTCTTTGTAAAGATTATTGAATCTTTTTCGGCTATAAATACATTTCCATTGAATTGATTTGAGTTGTATAGACTGGTAAATAAACTGTCTAACTTTTGTGTTTTGGTTTGACTAAAAACAGTTTGTGCAAAGACAAATATAAGCACATATAATATCGATTTCATTTTATGTTTTTTTATTGTTTTTTTTAATTTTCCTTTCGGAATTCTAATATATCTCCCGGTTGGCATTCAAGAACCGCACAAATGCTTTCTAAAGTGTCAAATCGTATTCCTTTGGCTTTGCCAGTTTTCAGTACAGATAAATTAACTGGTGTAATCCCTATTTTTTCAGCTAACTCTTTGCTTTGCATCTTTCGCGTCGCAAGCATTACGTCAATGTTTATTATAATGGACATAGGTTATATATATAAATCTTGTTCGTTTTGTAAATCGACACCTTGTTTGAATATTTGTGCTAAAAAATAGGAAAATATCCCAATGATAAAGTGCAATACAATTAGCAGAATGACATCCCTGTCAATAGTGCTAAAAGTATAGGCAATTACAGTGGCGACCGAAGGCACAAAAAGGTTGGCTATGTAGAAGTATTTCAATTGCTTTATATTTTTTTGTGCAAATAATTTTGGTTGCAAAAATACTTTCAAAACATTTCCTAAAAGCCAAAAGAAAATTCCATAAAGAACAAATACCATTAAATAGTCAAGAAAAATATAAGTCAAATTATATTCTCCTATAAGGATGGTCTGTTTCGTAAACGGAAACTGGATATTAAAATAATCTCCCTCAAATTTTAAAGACCAGCCAGTCAATAAACTTATAGCGGAATAAATGGTCAATAAGGCATACACAAAAACGCAAAATCTACTGATGTAAAATAAATTTTTAGCTAAATTCTTAACTTCTTTCATTATTATATTTGATTAAATATTTAATGCAAATATATAATAAAATATCGTATGACGATAATTAGTTTAAATAATTTCGATTGTACATTTTTGGATTGAAGAACGCAGGTTGGTATTGGCTGATGCTCAATTATTCTCTTTATGACAACAAAGATGATTACTGTTGTGTAAATTCGATAGAAATCAACCGTTCAATGGGCTTAAGACGGGGCAAGAGTGACAAAGCCGATGCATGGGAAATAGCAAACGATGCCTGGCTCAGGCGCGATGAACTAATCCCCTCAATACCTCCGGCCAAAAACCTTCTGGACTGCAGCGCATGATGGCCCTTCGAGATCAGCTTGTCAAGCAGCTTACTGCCTGTAAGAATTTAAATAGTGGAATGCAGGATATCACTGCAGACCGGTCAAAAAGACGTTTACTTGGCGATACTTGCAAAAAGTATAACGTCATCTGGAAAAACAAATCAAGGCCATTAAAAGAACCATGGATGAGCTAACAGGGTAGGATGAGTCGATGACTGTCAATTACAAACTCTCTAAAACGTTCTAAGGCGTTGGACGGGTACTGGCCGTTCAGATGTCGCTTCATACACTCTACTACACCCGTTTTGCAAGTCCGCGTCAATTCGCGGCTTACTACGGATTAGTCCCGTATCCTTCAGTCGGGAACAAGTATACACGGGCGCAACAAAATCCATCCAATCAGCGATAGGAAGATGAAAATTTTGCTGTCAATGTCGGCTATTAGTGCCATACAGCACGACAAGGAACTTAAACTATACTATCAAAAGCGAGTAGAAGTAGGCAAACCAAAATGGGGTTAAACATCATTAGAAATAAAATTGTATCAAGGGTATTTGCAACGGTCAACCATGGAACGCCATATGTAGAAATGAATAAATTTCTTGCTTAAAAGTTTGGATTTGATCTTGGAATGCGGCTATCACGCAGTTGCGAATCAAATCGAGCTGAGTTCTCTCTGCCGAATATAAAATACTGTTTCAATTTACTAAATGACACCCGATTCGCTTAGCCGCTGCTGTGGTCGTTTTGTTAAGTATCTATTTGTGACAACTTCCATTTTTTTAAAACATTTCCAGTAATAAGAGAAAGAACTCCTAATATAAATCCACGAATTAAAATTCTTGTTTCTCTAGTATTTGGTAAATACGGATTGTAAGTTTCATCAGAAAAATCTTGATGTACACTTGTGATATGAATAACAAAAGACTCAACAAGCCATCCTAAATTCATCACTAAGGCTATAAATAGAAGAACCATCAATTTTTCTCCAATTTTTTTATTGAGCAAAATTAAAGGCAAGAGAGAATTAGAAAATAGCATTAAGAAATATGCCCACCAATATGGTCCCGTTGCTCTATCTAGAAATGCATATTCTTTTGAATGTTCGAAAGCCATTAGTAATATTGTACTTACAATTGCCCCAAAAGCATAAATAACAATAATCCAACGGATAATTTGTGCAGACAAGGAAATTTCAATTTTATCCTTAAATGCAGCTCTAATTGAAAGTATCAAAAGCACACTTATAAAAATACCCTGGATTAAATTTTGTCCCAAAAAGCTTATCAACTCTGCAAATTTATCAACCATTTGTCTTCTATTCGACTTGTTATTAAAAATGCCGCACAACGTTTCCCTGTAATTGTCAGTCGCGGATCAAAGCGAACCGAGTATTCTCTGCCGAGATAATATTTCTTCGTGAAACAACAACTTCCGGCAATTCAAAACACGTGTAATTTGCTTAAAGGCGGTTAATGGTTGTTACTTTTGTATTCTTATTTTCCTTTTAAATAATTGCGGATAGTTCACTACAAAACCCGCAGTGTCAACTTTGATCTCAGCCTCAAAATCATTTGGGATATTTTCATATTTAAATATTTCGGTTGATAATCTTTTATATTTCTGTTTGACATGCTTTAGTGTGTCTTCTAGCAAATCAATGTAAATAATATCAACTTTCGTTTCTTGCCCGAGACTTAACCTAAGTCTGTTAATCGGCAAGGAATTGGTAAGTGGTGTTAATGGAATATCTACGTCAATACAATTGTCAAACTTATGATGAATTTTGCCATTTAGAAACCAAGTATCTCCTTGTTTTGACAAATCAATTTTTTTAACCTTATTATTAATCCATGCTTCTATTATACAAGATTTAGTTACCCAGTCTTTGTCTAATATTATGTCATATTTAACTCGGTAAATCTCTTCATTGTATAAACCAACAATAATAGAATTTATCATTACACCATCTGGTGTAGATTCAACAAAGCAGTTCTCAAGAGAATAATATTCAATTCCTGACCAAAGGATGTTGTGTTGTATTGTTTCCATTTGTAATTACCACTAAATTAAATATGCGCAAGCTACTTTAAAATTAAATGTTTATTGTCATTATGCAATTTTGATTGCAGCAGAACCTCACTAATAAAAATCATGTCTTGGAACGCTTTCATAAGAAAGAATCATTACTTACGCTTTTCGCATAGCTAAATAGGTGAAAATAGGAGCAGGGTATTCTCCGTTTAACGAAAACGAAGTTATGGAAACAACCGGTTTCAATTTACAGAAAACCAGCCGATTCACTTAACCCTTGTTAGCAGCATTTTTTTTAGTTCAATCCTTCAACTTTGACGAATTGATATTCTTCTGTGCTTCTGTAGCCATTTATCAGGCTTTTGATTTTCAATTTTAAGATTCCATCTTTTGTTATTCGACCTCGATAGTTTACAGTTCCTTCTGAATTTGTTGTGAAGAATTTTATTCTTTTCCCCTTAATTTTATAATCTCCAATTAATTTGTTTTTCCTTTCCATATTAAACCAAGTCTTCAAATCTGTAGCTGTTGCGTCACAGTCTGTTCCAACACTCAATACTTTTCCATTCATGTAAAATCTTAAAAAGGATTTTTCTCCTTCTTTTTCGTTTTCAACATATTTGCATTCAGTTTCGTAAATTCCTTCAGAACTTACTATCGGATTTTGTTTTTTCTGTCCGAAAACAGATGAATAGAATAGTAGAAGTAAAATTACGTTTTTCATTCGATTTATGCGGATTCAAAAATTGCTGCTAACGTTTTGCCGCTTCACGAATTTGCGATTCAAGCGAGCTGAGTTCTGTCTGCCAAGATAAAACTTTCTTCGTGAAAAAAATTCAACCTACCAAAAACCAGCGTAATTCACTTACCGGCGGTTAGAAGAAGTTGCTTTTAAAGTATACTGCTCAGGTATTCTGCTGCGGTCATAACTGGAATCGTTGAACTCTTAAAATCTTTTCCATTTCTAGTAACAATAATTGAGCAACTGGATTGGATAGCAGTAAAATATTGAACCGCATCTTCAAAATCCTTAAAACTCGAATTTAGTCCTTTTTCAATTGTTTCTTCGTTAACTTCGCAGACTTCACAAATGATTTTAAACTTTCTCAATTTGCTTAAAACGGATTCGGAAGATTCAAATTTATTTAAAACATATTCTACAGTTGTGAACGATAATGGCGAAACAACTAAAATAAGTTTCTTTTGATCAGCAAGAGTTGCCACTTTGGCGATTGAATCAAAAAAAGGAATTCTTTCCGCTAATAAATCCAATATGACATTGGTGTCTAAAAATATTCTGGTCATTTGTATTTTTGGTCTAAATAATCCGCGCGATCTTCTTTATAATCATAATCCGCAGGAATTTTAATTCCAGAAGAAAGACTTTTTACAAAAGGCGATATTTGTAGTTCACTTTTATGTTTTTCAGAAGTCAAAGAATTAAGATAATTTTCGATTAACCTGGACAAGCTTAATTTCTTTTCCGACGCATATAACTTAGCTTTTTCAATAATTTCTTGATCTAGCTTTAATGTGAGTTTAGTATCCATGTCAAATATTTTATACGTACAAATATATGAATTTATGAACGCATTTCCATGTCATCGCGATTTTTTGCAATTTCTTGTAACGTCTCGCTTAGCCGCTGTTAGTGGCTGGCGCTTTAGTAGCCAAGTTTCTTCAGTTTTTTTCTAACATCTTCTGCTGTTTTAATTTTTGATTTTTTGTTTCCGTCAGCGTCGCTAAAACCTTCAAAACCTCCACTTAATTTTTCACTAATATCTAAGACTTCTAACTCTAAAGGAATTTTGCCAAGTTTAAAGTCGTCAAAAGCTAGAGTAGAATATTCAGTACCATCGTATAAATATTGAAGCCTGTGTCTAACAGTAGAAATTATAATCAATTCTTTTTGTAGATCCTTGTCTGCGTTTGCAAAGAATACGCTTTTAATTTCCGTATCTACATTATCGTCTTCAAATTTATTGATTAGGATTTTTTTATAATCATTATTTTCTAATACATATAAATAGGCTTCGACATATTGCCGTTCATATTTTTGCATTGTAGAAATGCTATCTAAATAACGAGATTCATAAAAGGCAATTATCGCATTTTGATTTCCCCATATATTTTGTTGGATAACCGAATGAACAATTTTCGAATTGGCTGGTTTAAATCTTTCAGCAATTTGTTGGGCAGTTTCCTGACAATAAATTGTAGAAGTTATTAATATGAATATTAGAAAAAGTTTGTTCATTTTGGGATTTTTTTTGCGCTTGCCACTAACGTGTCGCCGGTAAGCGAATTCGCGATGCCAGCGGACTGAGTTTTCTCTGCTAAAATAGAACTTTCTTCGTGAAAACAAATGTTCAATTTACCGAAAACCAGCGTAATTCGCTTACCGGCTGTTAGCTGGAGTTTTAATAACCCAAATCGTCTCGTAAATTATCGTAATCGCCATTATTATTTTTCCAATCCTCAAAATCGCCGTATTGCCCGTCAGTTAAAGCATTAAACGTATCTCTTTCTTCATCGTCATCATCTCTTTTCCCAAAATTATCATTATGAAATTCTTCTAATAAATTTCTATCCAGTTTACTTAAAATATAAAACTCTGTAACTTTGTAATATTGACATAGTACATTGATGGTTGAATAGTAAAATGGCATGTCTAAAATTGTCTTTATTTCAAACGGTTTAGATAATGGAATATCATAATGCTCCGAATAACTACCAATTGTTACTGAATTTCCTGTTTCATTCGAATAAAATACTTTTTCCAATCCGAAATTGTTCAAAATTTCAATTATGATATACAAATTTTGGAAATTTGTGTTTAAATCGAAAGTCAAAGAAAACTTTTTTGGGGCATTTTTTTTGACGTTGGTTTTGGAGAATGGATCTTTTTCTTCATCATCAGAATCATCTGGAAATGGAAGTGAAGATTGAAATGGAAGAAAAGATTTAAAGTCAATTTTTAGATACTTAAAAAACAAAATAATTTGTTCATAGTTTTTTGAATACTGATTTATATGTAAGTCTATATTTTCTCCATTGTAAAACTTAAATAGTTCAATAGATTTTAAAACTCTTAATAAGCTAATCTCTGCTTCAACAACTTTCAATCTTTTCTCAAAATTATTATCTTCCATATAATTTGTTTCGTATTATGGATGCCGAATTTCCTCTAAAATTTCAGCTAACTTAAATATTTGCGCAAGCCATTTTTAATTTAAATGTTTGTTGTCGTTTGTAAATATATACAATCTAAAGAGATGAACATTTCTGTAAATAAATATCTTATAACAAGATAAACTTAATTATTTAAAACAAACGTCTTATTGCTATAATCTAAGCAATTTCGCTACAAGCGTAATTGCAATTCAGCTACGCCCTACACATACAACTTACAATTGACAGCTATTTCCGAAAGCGCATGTAAAACCTCATTTAAATCCAATCTTTAACCACGAATTATAAACTACATTTTCCATTCTACAAATATAAGATACAATAACAATAAGAAACAATAAGGAACGATAGGAACACTAAGAAACACAATAAGCGCAGACGAGTAAATATTATTCGATTAAAAGGAGAAGTTGAAATATAGATGAAGTCCATCGGAGGGCCAATTTTCGCATAGCGTTTGGCCTGTGAGCGAATTCGCGATGCAAGCGAACTGGGTTATCTTTGCTAAGATATAATTTCTTCGTGAAAACGAAGCTTCATTTACTGAAAACCAGCGAAATTCGCTTACAGGCTGTTACCAGCTGGCGTGATTAGTAAATATCATATGACTCGAATAAATCCCTATAATTCCATATAATTTTACCAAGTGGAGTAAAATCTTCGCGAATTCCTCTTTCAAAAGCGATTCCTTTTTCAATCATAGTGGTTAAAATTTCTCCTCCTATTGTTCCTCCATTTTCAAAAAAATTCCCTAGTATAATAAATAAATGCCATAAATTTTCTTCTTTTAATAAACGAACTTTTTCGATAACTTCCGGTGGAAATTTGTTTGTTGACCTGTAAAATGGGATATTTTTCTGATCAAAAAATAGACTATTGTAAGCTTTAAGTTTTTGCTCATTGAGCTTTTCGTCTTCTTTCAACTGATCGATAGAACTGTTTAGAATTTTTATTTGATTTACAAGATTCTGATTCTCAATATATGAAGTTTCTAATTTCTTATTAGCAGAATCGAAATCTCTGAGAGAATTGCTTATACTTTCACTTTGTTTTAAAAGGTCATTATCTTTCTGTTTTAGTTGTTCAGTTTGCTCATCTATAGTTTTTGAAAAAAGGCGAAGGTTTTTTCGTTGTTCCTCATATTGATCAAAATATTCTTCACGCTCTTTTACCACTTCGTCATATTCACTTTTTCTGACAACGTTTTTATTTATGACTTTACCGGTTATAAATGGCATTAGCCAAAATTCTACCCACATTACTAAACTTCTAGTAGCCACAATTATTAAGTATCCGAGAAGCATGTAGATTGCAGCTAAGATAATATCCAATAAAAAATGTGAAAAGCCCAAATGTGCGCTTACGTAGTTTTGAATAAATAATATTTTATCTGCTTGCGTACAATCGTCATCAAAATTGAAAACCGTATACCATAACTGCCAATGGTGAATCAATAAAACAAGTATTAAAGTTCCAAAATAAGGATTACTTAGCTTGTCTTTTATGTTGCTAAAAAATGAATTAATAACTTCCATAATTGAGTTTATATTATCTGGACTATCACAAATCTTCGAAGCTTGCTGGTAACGTTAGGCCGGTTTGCGCAGTTGCGGATCAAAACGGACTGAGTTCTCTCTGCCGAAGATAATATTTCTTCGTGAAATATAAATTTCCGGTGACGAAAAACTCCGCAATTGCGTAAACCGGCGGTTAGCCGACGTACTGGTGAAGAATTAAATCTCTAAATCCTTCAATAATTCTTTTTCGACTTTTACTTCCTTCCCAACTAGATTCTTCTTTTGAAAGAGCGCTTATACCGTAGCTCATTAAATTTTTAATTTTTAGACCGTCAATTCCGAGATTTGAATTAAAGTAAAAAATATTTTCGGAAACCATTTTGGCTATAAATTCAATTTGATTAATGGACAAACTAGATTCTAATAAGAAATCTGTTTGTATTTCATAATCTGGAAAGAAATATTTTAAAATTGCCTCAAGATTTTCTATGTTCTTTGGGTAAATATTTTCTTCGGTTGAAGGCAAGACTTTATTCATTTTCTTCGATTATATGAATGTCATATATTGGAATATTTATTTTTTTGACTTTTGGATTATCTAATTCCTCAGCATCTACAAAAATATTTTTAATTGTAGTTTGAGCTTCGTCCGTTATGACGTTTATGGTTTTAGGTCTAACATCAACAATTTTATAAATTGTGTCTTGATCTAAACTGATTTTACAAAGTTGTCCAATTTCTGCCATGATTTTATTGTTTACGCTTTCGTGTTTAAGTATGTTGGCTAACCTAAATTTATGCGCAACTCACTCTAAAATTAAATGTTTGTTGTCGTTTGTAAATATATACAATCTAACGAGATGAACATTTCTGTGAATAAATATCTGATAGCCAAATAAACTTAATTAATTAAAACAAACGTCTTATTACTATAATTTAAGCAATTTGGCTACAAGCGTAATGGCAAGTCAGCTACGGCGAAGACATATAACTTACAATTAATAGATATTTCCAAAAGCGCATGTAATACCTCATTTAAACCCAATCTTTCACTACGAAATCCAAAAAATTATCAAATGAATGACATACCCGGTTATTACTACCATCGAAATCTCCGTTAAATAACGGATTCATGGCCACATCAATACAAACACCGCCAGCTCGATTATTAAACCGCTCTTCAATTAGTTATCATAATGTTCAAAGTGATTTCGAAATTTTCGATCTGAAAGAGTATTGTCGGCTCTGCTTGTAGCATCTCCCGCAATCTTTTACCACGTAATCTATCGTCGCCTGGCCAAAGACTCCTGGGTATATTCCCTGTTGAAATAAAAATTGATAAATAGAGCACCAAACTTCTAATGGATCAAAATTTTTATGCGTAGCCTGTAATCTTTCAAAGGCTCATTGTGTAATTTTTAATTGCAGCAGAACCTCTAATAAAAATCATGTCTTTGAACGCTTTCATAAGATGCAAAGAATTATTACTTACGCTTTTCGGCACAGCTAATTTGGTGAAAATAGAAGCAGAATTCTCAGCTTAACGGAACTAAGTTATGGAAAAAAGTGTTTTAATTTACAGAAAACCAATTGATTCGCTTAGCCATCGTTATATGACGCTTTTAGGATTTTTTGGCCAGTACGCGTTTAAGTTTTGTATTATATTTATTAGCTATTTGTTTTGAAATAAATTTGAAAACAAAATTTCCCCAGGTTGATTTAGGAGTATTTTGTTTTAACGATACTTGGATTCTTTTTTGCTTATCTTGTCTTCGGCGTATCTGTTTATTAATATCTTCTACCCAATCTTTTTCTTTTTGCTTTAATCTCATAACCCTCCCGTGCCCTATATTCGATATTTTCATTATTTCAGTAACTTCAGACATAAGATTTTTGATATGATTATATACCAAATCATTATACATTGAGAAGTATTTTATGAACTCAAAATATTTTCTAGCGAGAAGTGTTTTTTCAATTAGGCTTTCAAAAATGTCATAGCAATCTTCTAGAAATGAGTGAAAAGTCAGAATGTAATTTGAGTAAGCAATACTTATTTGCTCATAATTAGGTTTTGGCAGATGCGTTAATACAACATTTGCCGATTGTGTACTTTTATAAATTTGAAAATAATTTTCTTCAGCTAATTCAAAACTTTTATAAGATGTAATTTTTGGAATTTCATCCTTCTTAGTTTCAATCAAAAAGTAATTGTGATTATGCTTACTTTCTATATTTAGCCACTGTTTTCGTATTTGTATATAATTCCGAGTAAATACATCACTTAGCTTTTCAAGGTACTTATATTTACTGATTATTTTTGCAACTTCTTTCTTCTCCTCTAACGAAAGGTCAAAGCGCTTAGACAATAAAAAGTGAAATCTTAAAAGTTCCTTATTTTTACCATATTCTTTCAATTTCGCATCAAACAGCAAGTCGGTGATTTCTACCAACGTTGCCCAGTTATGGTCTTCTTTATTTCGAATTTGTAATTCAATTACTGTTGATGGATCTTGTTTTAAACTTATAAAAAGATGTAAAGATTTGTAACCTTCCGGTTGAGGATCTTTTATGTAATCGTTCTCTTTACGTATTTCTAGAAACTCACTTTTTTCAATTAGGGATTTTAGTCGATAAACTTCTTCATTATTTTTAACAATACATCTACACCCACCAATATCCCACATTCTATTAAATCTCATATCTGGAAAGCGGTACAACTTTCCAATAATTGATTCAATACGTTTAATTCTATATGTTACAATATTTTGCTTTCCCATCTTCCGATTGATATTACATAAAATATTGAAAACCTTGGCCAATGTATCTTTATGGGATGTTCGATACGTTTGAAGTTCAATTAATGTTTCATCTGAAACATTATCAAATTGCTCTCTGATTTTGTCGCCTAATCTATCGACTTCTCCTTTGGTCATTTTTACGAATGATTTTCTTTGCGTGTAATATAACGTTTTTTGCCGCTTCACGAAGTTGCCGATACAAGCGAACTGAGTTCTATCTCTCGAATATAAACATTCTTCGGGAAGTCACAACTTCCGACTAACAAAAAATCGGCAATCTTGGTTAGTGGGGGTAGCAACAGTTACGGATGACCAAATAAATCAAAGCCCTCATTATATTCAGGTATAATTTCTTCTGAAGATAGATTTTCTGTTCTAGTTTTGGCTGAAATTTCGAACATATCAATTAGATCATTAAAATCTTTTAGTTCAATGTTGAGTTTTCCAATATTTACAATCTCGTTTTCTGAAATTAACTTACTTTCTTTTATTGCATCTTTTGAAAATTTTTGTCGAGTTGAAATAATTAAACCTTGTGGAATTTTTCTAGCTAATAAAGTTCCGCCAACTTCACGCACTACAGAAACCTTTTCAGCACTATTTTTACTTTCTCTCCATTTTATTTGAATTAACATTTTCTCATTTTCACCACGAATTGCCATTGCATCGATTCCTCCGTCTCGTGTTCCTCCAAATGCTTTTACTTCACAATTTAGATAGTCTTTTAAAACTTCGGGTAAAAGCTTTTCAGCTTCAGTAGGCGTTAAACCAAGAAGTCTATCGATATTTTGATTTAAATAGCTAATTACCTGTTCTAATTTAGCTTCCTCTAAATTTTTTACAAAATTTATCCTGCCTAAGTTTCCTCTCGTGTTACTTGGCCCACCAGGGCGAGTTCCTCTGCCTCCCCAGTAAAAGCAATTTTTACAAACAAAGGCAACACCTCCGCTAATTGGATTAATTTTGTCCATTTTTTCTCTACAATATGCACATGTTCTAAATTTAAGAAGTCTAAACACTTCATGCTCTGCAGCCGTATCGTATAATGACCCAATATTATTTCCGCTGATTTCTGGTTTCCATTGATGATCAATCCATCTGCAATCAGGGATATCTTCATCGACAAATATCTCATTGTAGACATTAAAAAGAAATTCTCTATTGAATATAGGAATACGAATATTATTTCTCATGTTGTTAGTAATTGTTGCTAAAGAGTCGCGGCCCTCACGCAGTCGCAGCTCAAAGCGAACTGAGTTCTCTCTGCCGAAGATAAACTTTATTCGTGAAAAAAAAGTTCAACTTACCAAAAACCAGCTCTTGCTTAGTTGCGCCGTTGGCTGCAGTGTGTTTATCGAGGATTAAATTCGTTATTCTTTTTCATCTTCGTTTCTGCCTCAAATATTTTCAAATCAACTACATTTAAATTTATATTCAGCCAGTTGATTAATTGTTGAAAATTGTCCGCCTTTAGTTTACCATATTGCTCTTTCACCAAAGTTTCCAAATCTATTGGGAAATTGTTCTCTATACCTTGTCGAATGGCATAGTTTGCTGTAATTAAAACCCAAGGAACGGAATATGGAAGATCAAATTCAGCAAGATCACCCCGAAGTCCGTACTTAATTCTAATAGGTTTTGAATGTGTGAAATATCTCAAATATATATTTTCAATCCTAGTTTCGTAGTGCTGTAACCGTTCCGATTGCACGTAGTCGATTGTTAATTCTTTTAGCTGATCAAATGTGAGTAAAGTTATATTAGTGTTTTGACTCGCTTCAATCGCTCCTTTTTGAAAGCCAATTTCAGATATAATGAAACCTTTGTCTGAACCAATATCTTCCACTATTGATCTTAATCCAAGCACCTGTAATTTGTTGACTTTGGAATTCCACTTTTTAGCTTCTATAATCCAAGTTAAATCTTGCCCCATAAATTTGGTTCGAACATAAACATCAATATCATGTTTGGTTCTTACGCCTACAATTGTTTTATTAGTTTCAGCTTCAAATCCAAGTGATTTGAAGTGTTCATTAATTTCTTCTTGAAAGTTGTACCAATCTTTTTCCATAGTTGTTCGGAAGTTTCTCACATTGCAGCCAACGTTAGGCCTTGACCGCAATTGCTGATGAAAGCGAACTAATTTCTCTCTGCCAAGATAAAACTTTCTCCGTAAAGATAAACGTTCAACTTACTAGAAACGAGCATTTTTTTTTAGCGTCGATTGGCCGAAGTATCTATCGTTTAAAATGACTTCCAAAAATTAGTTTATATCTTGTCGTGTTTTCTTCCAATGTTGATGCAACTTGTGTCAGATCGACCTCAGATGAAAAATGTTGGTGAATTAATTGGCAAATAAAAAAGTATGTACTCAAAAGACAATAATATGAATGCGCAAAAGTTTTTATTTTTGTCTGACTGCTTTTAAAGGGCGAAAAAGCGTCACCATGAAATCTCTCGTTTCTATAAGAATATAATATTCCGTTGATTAAAAATTTTATACGATTTATTAATGACACTGAATACTTATTTCCATTTATTTCAACTTCTATTCCTGACATTAGTATTTGAAGAAAAAGCCCGCAATTTCTTTGCGAATCTGCCGTAAGTGGTTTGTATTTTGTTTCTATTTCTAGGAATAAATCTTCTCCCAAAGAGTTTTTAACTCTTTCAGTTATTCTTTGTTGTTGGGATGTAAGCGAATCAGGATCATCTTGAAAAATTCTTTTTACCAAAAATTCTGTCGCCTGTAACGGTATAGCCGATAAATGATTTTCAAGCGCATTTTTAAGTTCATTAGAATTATTTACTTGATTGATAAGGATATCTTCACAGACCTTATCTAACACAATATGTGTTTTTTTACTTGACCATCCGCCAGTTTTACGAAAATAGAAAGAATAAGCTTCGAACGTTCTCCAGGCTAAATCAAACGCAATATCAGGTCTATTAGGAAGTTGATCATAAATGTCGATAATGAATGAAAGCAATCTTTGGAACTGCGTATCTTCAATGATTGGCAATTGTATAGGTCTAAGTATATTTACTATACCTTTTTCACTCATCAAATTTTTAAACTCATTTTCCGCGGGGAATTCTATTATCTTATCAGGCCATTTGTTGTTATATTCAATTCTTTTTTTTGAATAGCTCATAATTTAAGGTTTTAGTTTTGGTATTGCTGCCAACGTGCCGCCGATAAACGAATTCGCGATGCCAGCAGACTGATTTTCTCTGCCAAGATAAAACTTTCTTCGTGAAAACAAAATTTCCGGTTACCGAAAACCAGCAGTCTCGTTTAGCCGCTGTTGGCAGTAGTTTTGTTCATATCTTGCTTGCTATTTTATCTTCAATAACCTTTATTGCGATATCATTATTTCTGAACGACAATTTAGTATCTATTATTAATTTCTCTTTCAGTCTATTTAAAAACTCAAACGAGCAATTTTCTGTTTTTAAATCAAGTATAGTGGCAACTAAATTATCAAGCAAATATTCGCAATTATTTTTCTCTGTAACATGTAGATAAATTAAACTGTACAAATAATCTCTATCTAAATATTTATTTTCTCCGAATAGAATAGGGTCTGCTAATTCAAACAATAATTTTTCATTCTTTCTATTGCGCCAGTCAAATCAAGGCTTTCATTCTCATTTAAATCATTAATCACCCGTTTTATGTACGGCGAATGGATGTATTCTCCATTTCCGCCATTCATGTCATGTAAGTTCTCTTCAATATATTTTTTTAAACGAACTATCTTTTCCATGATTTCCTCAACTTCGTATTTTCTGTAAAATTAAAGCCAGCCGCTAAAACTGCCGCCGGAAAGCGACTTCGATGCCAGCGGACTGAGTTTTCTCTGCCGAAGATAAACTTTCTTCGTGAAAAACAAACGTTCATTTTACCGAAAACCAGCGTAATTCGCTTACCGGCTGTTATAGCCAGTGCAGTTAATCCTCTATACCAAAATTTTCTATTCTAAATAATTTATCTTGTTGAGATAATTTTACTATAAAATATTCTTCCTTATTTAATTCTTCTGGAAGTTTATCTTTTAAAATAGAAGCAACAAATTGTATGTTAGTAGTATTAACAAGTTCAGCAATTTTGACAAGTTGATTATTATGCATCAATTCTTTCTTGTCATTCAATAAGAAGTGTAATGTTGGAATGTTCTCTTCATCTGCAAATAAAACATAGGCAATATCAAAACAGGAGATTTCACCTTGTTTCTTTCCGGAACTAAAATTTGTATTAAATGCACTGAATTTATATAAACGTTGCCTTTTTTTATTTACAACTATATCATATTTTAATGCATATTGCTCACCGTATAGAAAGTTTGAAACTCTAGCGAAATATTGATTAAATTTATTTAGTTGTCTTTTAACAGATAACTCAAATTCATCAGAAAATAAAGCATCGTCAATAGTTTCTAATTGTTGATTCAATTCTTTCATTTCAGAATCAACTTCATTCAACTGCTGAATTATATTTTCATACTCACCTTTTTTTCTATATTTTTCATTTAATTCCAGAATTAAAGCTTCAAGTTCTTCAAAAGATTCACTTTTTGAGATAGCTTGAGATTGAATTTTTTCTTTATCTAATAAATTTTGTAATTCTAATGACTTAGATTCAATCTTTTTTTCTATTTCAGGCAATTCCTTTTTTATAAACTCAACTTTTTGAGTAATCATTTGATTATGATAATTAACTAAATCATCAAAGGATTTTTGTATTCCTTCAATTCTTTGAGTTGCCTGCTGATAGATAGCTTGCAATTGTTGAACATCAATGTCTGAAAAATTGGATTTTAAATCTTCTTCCGCCTCTATAATTATATCTCTTTTTATTTTCAAATTGCTCAATTCTGAACTAGTTTTATTTAAAAGATATTTTATCTGATTTAGTTTATCTAAATCAGCTTCGAAATTTTCATTCAAATTAAAGTTAGCTTTTCTTAGGTTCAATTTTTCAATGTCAGTTTCAATTAATGCTAATGTAGTTTCATAAGCAGTTTTAGTCTGAGATTTCTCTAATCTAGTTCTAAAAGAATCTTCTTGTTTTAATTTTGCAATTAGGTTTTGTTTCTCATTTCCTTTTCCGAAATCAATCCCCAACATAAAAAGGTGTAACGTTTCATATTCAGCATCAGAAGTATATTTGTCGAGTGTTCTGAGTGTACTATTTATATTTTCGTCTTTATAACGAATATTGTGAGATATAATTTGTCTGAATGTTGGTTTTTCAGTCTTGTGATTTGGAAAGATTAAGTTTAAGAGTTCAAGCTCAAATTCGTCTTCCGTATAATTTTTACCATTTATTCTTCGAACTATTTGAGCTCTAGCTAAAAAATTTCTTTGAATGATTATTTCTGTTGATTCTTCAATATCTAAGTCTTCTTTTAACACAAGAGTAATTAGTATTTTATTATCTTTTAGAAATTCTTTTACAACGACATTTTCCTCTTTTTTAGAATCCGGATCTACATATATTCCTTTTGGATTTCCACCTAAACAAAAATCAATAAGTTGTAAAACAGTAGTTTTTCCTACACTATTTCCAGTTTCCGTTCCATCAGCAATTTCATCTTCAGGAGTTTCATCAATAATAAGATTCATCCCTTTACGGAAAGTAATTTCTCTTATTATTTGAGCTTCAGACGATATAGTTAATGACTTTATGAACATAGTTTCACTTCTCCGTTATTATCAATTTTTGCAATATCAATTAAATAAAGCCAATCTAAACATAGAACAAAAACAGAAAAGGAAAGATTTCTTTTTTGTTTTACGTTTTGATATAGTTCTAACAATGTTTGAACGTTTTTTTTCTGAAGAGATTGTAAAACAAACGCTCCATTATAATAGATTGAATTATCAGGATGAATATTATCAGGTAGTAACATAATTATAACTCAATGGATTTTCAAAAATTTTACATCTAATAAAAGAATCAACAACGATTATTTTTACACATAGTTCAAGTTCATCAATAGGAATGTCAATAAAGTTAGCACTTTGAATCACTTTTTCTTTTACATTTTCAATTACATTCAAAAAAATATTATCAGAACTTGTTCCTGAAAATTCAATTGAGCTAGCAATATAGCTTGAATTTACTGATTGTAAAACTGAAAGACTTTTATTTGAACCAAGAGTATCAAATTCAGAATATTTCTTGTCTAAACGAGAATAGTATTTTGCATATTCGTCAATTATAGGCTTTGTAGCGACAATATTATTATATGTTATCTTTCTTTCAATCTCAAAAGTATTCGTTGTTACAGTTGTTGCAAGTGCCAAATTTTCTTTTGAAAGAATATTTATAATTACCGCTAAATTTGAATCAAGTTTAACTATGTCAACATCATCGCCTAATTCTTTTTGTATTAATTGATAAACTTCTTTTTGCTTATCTATATCCATTGACAGGATAAAATCTAAGATTGCTTTATTATCAATTATATCACTCGCAGGATTAAAAGAAATTCCGTGTGGATTAGCAAAAGTTCCTTTTGCTAATTCCGCAGCCTCTCTTGAGATTAGTATAAATTTAAAAGTGTATGCTGGATATTTTGCAATTATACTCTTACTCAACGATGATTCTAATTTTTGTTTTGTATTTGTTGCCGAAACCTGTAAAACAATTTTATTCGTATGATCTACCAAATCAATTGCTTCAATATTCTGTTTCAAAGGATTGAGATTTTCTAAATTCCAACCAAATACTTTGCTTAAAAAATGCGCATAGAAATTTTCAGAATGATTGTGTAAATCAAGGATATTCAATTTCCCTTTTACATTGATTTTGTATGACAAAATTCCTAGTTTGTCAAGTATGTAATTGAAATATCTTGTTCTATTCATTTGGTTTCATATCAAGTCTGCGCAAATATATACATATTTTAGATGTTGTTCAGAATTTTAACGACGGGCACTTTTGCATTGGCTATAACTTAATTATATGCGCAAATTACTTTAAAATTAAATATTTGTTGTCGTTTATAAATATATACAATCTAAAATATACAAAGGGAAAAGCAATAGATGCTCTTAACAAAAGTATAATAATCATTGAAACAAGCTTTCACAATTGCAAATCTGCAGTTTAATATTTTACGGGTTATTGAAGCGTTTCACAAATGATAAAAAACTAGTAAAATGTTTGTTTTTCAGCACAGCTCTCTGTGTGCAGTACTATTCTTTTTTGAACGACAACTCTATTAGATTATCTTTATCTTGTTGAAAAAAGAATTCAATAGTCTTTTCTGATGAAAAATATCCATACCCTTCTAAACTATCATATGTAAACTTGCTATCTTCTGAGTAACTGTAAATATTTCTTTTGGGTTTTTCATAACTTCCAAAGATTGCATTGTTATTAATTTTCCCACTGATCTTGTGCTTTTCTTCACTAATATTCCAAGAAATAGTTATTACGTCAAACTCTATTGAAATGGTTGAAGGATATGAATTGATGAACCAATTTAATAAGTCAATTTGAATTTTTTCAGATGAAAAAGCGGCATCACCTAATCGACTAAAAAATTTGATTTTTTTATCTGCAATGGATAAAATTTTCTCCTCAAGCTTTTCTTCCTCGGAAATTTTATTTTTTAGTTGAGAGGTGGCCGCAAATACATTGTCATGTGGTTCTTTAAATGTATTAGCATCATCTAAATATTTTAAAGCTTCTTCTTTAAATCCTTTGTCGATTAACAAATAAGCAATATTAGCCGCAGCTAAACTATTTTCTAATGCATAAGATTTTTTGTAATAGTCGACAGCTTTAAATTCCAAATCTAAATTTTGATATGCAACTCCAATATTATTTAAAGCACTGGATTCTTTTGGATTATAAGTAAGTAATTTTTTATAAAAAAGCAATCCAACATCTTTTAATTTATTCTTGATATCAGAATAATTATAGGCCGTCTCGAATAAAGAGTAAGTATTATTTGGATCAAGTTCGAGAGCCTTTTGATATGCGATAGATTCTAAAAGCTTATTTTCAGTTTTTTTGTACACTTCGGCTAATGATTTATATAGACTTACTTTTGATTTTCTGTCGAAAATTTCATCTAAAGATTTAATCAATAAATCTATGGAATTTTGGTGTTGTTGATTGCTTAAATATATACTTGACAATTTTGTAATATTTAATACTTTTTGTTCATCTATGTTTGTTAAAACTAATGAATTCTTAAAGAGATCGATCGCCCTTTCATTATTGTTTGCTTCTTTAAACACTAGCCCTAAATTATACAATGCTAAAGACTTTTGTTCGTTATCTGTTAAAGTGGTAATGTATTTTTCAAATTCTTCTAACACCGAAGTATCACCATAAATATATCGCAAATAGTAACTACGTACTTTTCTTTCGTTTATGACGGATGGATTTTTTTCACCTTCAATTGACTTTTCAAATAATGCGCTAATATTTGAAAAATTCCTTTCAAATAAAGCTGAAAAAAAGGGATCTTCGTCATACAATTGCACAGTTTCTTTTTTGTTTGATTCAGAAATAATATCTTCTTGTATTTCGCTATCCGATTCCATTTTATTGACCTCAACAGATTCTTTAATATCTAGCTTATCATTCCTGTGTAGCTCAAACTCATTATCACCTCTTTTGACTTTAATTTGTGTAAAATTGCTGAACATTGCCCAAATTGTTTTCCATTTAACTATGAACACTATAATTATAAACAACACTAATAAAAGTTTCCATTGCCTTCCTAATGTTTCAATAACTATTATTGTTTGATTATCCATGTTTGTTCTTTTTGTTAGTATTTCACACAACGTTTGGCCTGTAACCGCAGTCGCGGATCCAAGCGAACTGAGTTCTCTCTGCTAAGATATAATTTCTTCTTGAAAAAGAAACTTCATTTTACCGAAAACCCCGCGATTGAGGTTACAGGCGGTTAGTGGCTGGCCGTTTATCGATAATTTTTAATTCTAGATATTTTGACCTTTACATTTCCAATTTTCTTTTCACCGAGTAGTTGAGCAAATTGGGTTTGATTCATAACTATTTCAGGACATTTTGGGCCAAGTATAAGTTCAGTTAATTCTAATGGTAAAGCATTGTCATTCAAATCGATTATCATAAATGGATTTAAAATTTTGTGCGAAGTTGTTAAACACCATTTTTTATCTAATGAATGTGGATTGAACCCATTGAAAGCCTCGCCCTTGATGTTATTTTGATCATTTTGAATTAACAATAGTCTAACTTCATTTTCCGGTGCATATTCAAATGATTTAAAAAAGTGCTTCCATATTGACAACGAACGAAATTGAAAGGAGTCTTGAAGATTAACCTTGACAAAATCAACTATATGTGCAATTAATTCTAATTCTGGATGATAATTTTCTCCGTCTATTTCAATTCCATAATTTATTTTGCGAATTTGTAGACCAGGAATATCTTTTTGCTCATTAAGTCTAAATACTAAACATCCGCCTTTGCAATCATCACCGTACAATCTCCATTGCATTAAGTCATCTTTTAGAGTTGAACTGCAAAGTATAAATCGTTTATTTAATTGATCGACATCTTTAGGCGTTTTAAATGGAACAAAATTTCGGTCGAGGTAAGTTTCAACATAACCAACTTCTGAAATGTCATTCATTCCGGCTATTCCGTTTAATCGTAGACTTTGTTTATCTATAGTTGCAAATACTGTATCTAAATTAGTGTATCTATAGATTAACTCATTTTGATTTACTTCATCAATTAGGATTTTAAACAACCGATTTTCTAAGTTTTCTAACTGTCTAACGTCTTTGGAAATGTGATAGAATTGCCCATTTTTGTCGTAGCGTAAGTTCCTATAAATATTTTCTTTTGTAAAAAGTTGAAGTAGAATTTCTTTCTTTGAGTTTAATTTGTGATACTTATTATATGCAGTGAAAAAATTGGAAACTACCGTTTGAATTCCTTCTGCTATTTGGGTCTTTACTCTTTTGATTTCTTCTTCACTTGGAATTTCTAATAAGAATAAGAGTAATTCCGCGGCGTTATAAAAATCAATAGTTTGATTAGAAAACCTATTTAAAACTTTATGAATTGTCCCGTTCGACAAAATTAGAAACTTAAAATTGACTTCGGCAGGTACAAATGCCTCGAAGATGTCCTTTAAATCGACTTCTTCTCCTCTTGGCTTAAATTCAAAAATTGCTAAACTTTCGTTTTCTCGAAGTAATAATGCATCCAGCATTTTAAATTTTCCTTCGAAGTGTGTGTAAGTTTCCAGAACAAATGTCAAGTCTTTTCTTTCGGAAACCAATCTTGAAAAGCGCACAATAAAATCTTGTATTTTTCCGTAATTTTCAGAATAATTTTCCATAGTTTTTCATTGATTAGTATCGCGTTTTTAGGCTTGCCACTAACTTAAATATATCTGCAACTAACTTTGAAATAAATAATTGTTGTCTTTTGTAAATATTTACAATCTAAAACTAAGATAGTTTCGCTAAATAAACATTTCTAAGCAAAATTATAAATTCTTCCTTAAACAAACGGACCAAAACTATACACTCTACAATTGACATTATTTTCTGTAGGATTGGATTATGGTAAAGGTTACGAGAAAAAACAGTTCTAATCTAGAAAATTTTTAATATCAGTATTCAATGCTTTCGCAATTTTGAATAGTGTGCGAAAAGTGGGGTTGGTTTCTCCTCTCTCTATTCTTCCCATCTGATTATCAGATATGCCAATTTCAACTGCTAATTTAAACTGAGAGAGGTTACCGTCTCTTTCTCGAATCTTTCTAATTGCAATGCCTAATTTCTTAAGGGCTTTATTTTCATCGTTATTTTCCACATGTTAAATATGTGTCAATTCAAAATAAAAATCCCACACATATATGTGTGTTTATCTAATTTTAGTATATTTGTTTTTGAATTTTTATATTTGCGATTCTTCATATAAAATATTTGAAGCATTCGCTTTGAATCTCGTACTAGAAAATTGGCCTTTTCAAAATACCACGAGATGATAAGTACGATGCTCACGTCAATGCTGGCGTGGGCTCACTTATTCGTGGTAAGGTATGGCCAATACCTCTAGTGCAGTAAGCTGAGTTCCGCGCCTTTTTTGTTTTCGCAACTCATCCTCAAAGCAATCTTCTCTTTAAAGTTTCGCTCCAAAATTAAAACGATTTAAATACCACGTTGATGCCTGCGTACCGGTTGTAAAAATTGGTTTGGGTTAGTTAAGCCGGGCGCAGGTTTTTTTTAAGTCAATTAATAATTAATAGTGAATAATTAATAATACTCGGTTTGTGCGTAATTGTATTGCGCAAAAAAACTCATTAATGGAATAAACGAAATTACAACGACGGATCTTCCGCCGTAGGATTGTGGCAGCCGGGCACCTGCCTTTCGAAGATTGCGAAAAAATCAGCCGCTGTTTGAGCAGGGCCGAGCGTAAAGAAACAGTCCAGTGGACTGTTTTAGCGAAGGAGCCAGGAGGCGCGTTGGCAGTTTGGCTGATTTCGCAATCGAGGAAGAGCAGGTCGGCGAACAATCCAGGCTAGATTTTTTTGCTTCTTTTTTTATCAATGACACCTTTAGGTTCACGAAATCCGATAAAAAACAATAAGCAAACTGAGTAAAAAAAGAAGGATGAAGTTTAACTCTTAAATAATCGCCTATGATAAAATAAAACTACCGAAAACAAAAAAGCCCCCTTACAGTCGGCAAACTAATTCAGGGGACTTAAGCTAAATAAACGAATCTATTAACTCAATCCAAAATTATGAAAACCATTTCATTTATTTCGGGCAGGCGGCCTGTATCATACCTTTTTCTTTTGGTATTTTACATATCCGCTACCAATGCCCTGGCACATAACAACATCGTGCCCTTATCCGCCACAGCAAACAAGTCTCTTTGTGCCTTTGTGCCTTCGTGGCAATTGCAACAACAAACAATAACAGGAACCGTAACCTACAACAACATGCCCATGACGGGAGTAACAATAACCGTCAAAGGCAAAAACACCACTGTCCTTTCCGGCGAAGACGGAAAATTCTCCATAGCCGCAAACGGCAACGACATTCTAATCTTCGAATACCTCGGTTTCAAAACACAAACCGTTGCCATCAACAACAAAACAAACCTGACCGTAACCCTCGAAGAAGACATCAACGACTTAAAAGAAGTCACCGTCAATGCAGGCTATTACAAAGTAAAAGACAAAGAGCGTACCGGGAGCATTTCAAAGATCACGTCAAAGGACATCGAGAACCAGCCGGTGTCAAATGTGCTCGCTGCGATGCAGGGCCGCATGGCAGGGGTCAACATCGTACAGCAGTCAGGCATGCCCGGCGGCGGGTTCGACATCCAGATCCGCGGGCAGAACAGCCTGCGGGCAGACGGGAACAACCCACTGTATGTGATCGACGGCGTTCCTTATGCGTCGGAAACCATCGGCAGCGAATCGACTTCGAGCCACCTGCCGCGGCTCACGAGCCCGCTGAACAGCATCAACCCCGGCGATATCGAAAGCATCGAGGTGTTGAAAGATGCCGATGCGACCGCCATTTACGGCTCTCGTGGTGCAAACGGTGTCGTGCTGGTTACTACCAAACGCGGCAAGGCGGGGAAAACGCGGTTTACGGGCAGCTTTTCATCGGGGCTGGCGAAGGCCACGCGCTTTGCGAAGCTGATGGATACGGGCCAGTACCTCGCGATGCGGCGCGAAGCGTATGCAAATGACGGCATTGCTGTTTATCCCGCAGAGGCGTATGACATCAACGGCACCTGGAGCCAAACCCGGAACACCGACTGGCAAAAGGAACTGCTCGGCGGCACCGCCGATATTATGGAAGTTCAGGGGTTGCTTTCGGGCGGCTCGGAAGGCACACAGTTCCTGCTGAGCGGCAATTACAACAGGCAGACCACCGTATTTCCGGGCGATTACAAATACCAAAAAGGCAATGTGCATGTGAGCCTGCACCACGAATCGGAAGACCGGCGGCTCAAGGCGGCCTTTACGGGTGGTTATACCGTGCAGGACAACAACATGCCTGCGGTCGATTTCATGCAGTTCGCCCGCACGCTGGCACCGAATGCACCTGCGCTTTATGAGGCAAATGGCAGCCTGAACTGGGAAAACGGCACGTTCAACAACCCGCTGCAATACCTCGAAACCGATTACAAAGGCCGTACAAACGACCTGGTCGCCAATGCGTTGCTGTCGTATCAATTGTTTACCGGGCTCGAGTTCAAATCAAGCTTTGGCTACACCGATTTAAGGAATACCGAACTCAAAACACTGCCTTCGACCATGTACAATCCGGCTTATGGGCTCGACAGCGCGTCGTCGGTGGCCATTCAAAACCACGCCAGCCGCAATTCATGGATCGTGGAGCCGCAAATGACGTACGGATTTAATCTGGGTGCTGCGAAAATCGACCTGCTGGCCGGCGGCACCATCCAGCAGCAAACAGGCAGCCAGACCGTGTACCTCGGCTATGGTTTTGCAAGCAACAGCCTGATTGAAAACCCGGCATCGGCCGGCTATTTCTCGGTGCTGCAAAGCGGCGGATCCGTATACAAATACCAGGCGTTTTTCGGGCGCGTCAACGCCAATTACAAAGGCCGTTACATCCTGAATGCGACCGGGCGACGCGACGGTTCGAGCCGCTTCGGGACGAACAACCGCTTTGCGGCCTTTGGCGCGGTGGGTGCTGCCTGGGTGTTCAGTGAAGAGCCTTTCATAAAACAGCATGACGGGATTTTGACCTTCGGGAAACTGCGTGCGAGTTACGGGACTACGGGCAGCGACCAGCTCGGCGATTACCAGTACCTCGATACGTACAGTTCGTCGGGCATGAACTACCAGGGAACAAACGGCTTGTCGCCCACACGGCTGTTCAACCCGGACTTCGGCTGGGAGGTCAACCGCAAGCTGGAGCTCGCCCTCGAAACAGGCTTCTTTAAAGACCGCGTATCTGTGAGCGCCGCCTGGTACCGCAACCGCTCGTCGAGCCAGCTCGTGGGCATTCCGCTGCCGGGGACGACAGGTTTTACTTCGATACAGGGCAACCTCGATGCGAAAGTGCAGAACAGCGGTGTCGAGCTGACACTGCGCACAGCCAATGTGCAGCGGGACAAATTCAGCTGGATCACAAGCCTGAACCTCAGCATCGCAAAGAACGAACTGCTGTCGTTTCCCAATCTGGAAGGCTCGCCTTACAACAGCCAGTTTGTAGTCGGGCAGCCGCTGAATATTTTAAAGGTCTTCCATTATACGGGCATCGATCCGCAAACGGGCGTGTACCAGTTTGAGGATGTGAACGGCGACGGGGTGTTGTCGGCCACAGATGATAAAGAATTTGTAAAAGACCTGAACCCTAAATATTTCGGCGGGGTGCAGAACCAGCTCAGGTATGGCGCAGTGCAGCTCGACTTCCTGTTCCAGTTTGTAAAGCAGGAAAGCTTTACCGAAGGCTACGGCGCACAGCTCCCGGGAACAATGTCGAACCAGCCCGCTTCGTTCGCGGCGCACTGGCAGCAGCCGGGCGACAGCGGCCCGTACCAGTTGTACAGTTCCGGGACGAATGCCGCGGCATTGGCAGCCAACGATTATTATTCGCAGAGCGATGCCGTGATCGGCGATGCTTCATACATCCGGCTGAAGCACATTGCACTGACTTTTGACGTGCCCAAGCCGTGGATCCGGTATTTCAGTTGCAGGCTCGGCATCCAGGCCCAGAACCTGCTGACGATCACATCGTACAAAGGCGGCGACCCCGAATTCAAAACGCCGGGCTTCATGCCGCCATTGCGCACCATCACCACCAGCCTGCAACTCACTTTTTAAAACAGCACCATGAAAAATACATTCTTAAAAACCATACAAACGGGCATCTGGATCGGCAGCGCAGTACTGCTGCTGGCCGGCTGCGACAGCTTTACCGATGTGGAATTGCCAAAATCACAGCTCACGGCAGCTGCCGTTTTCGAAGACCGCATCACCGCAACGGCGGCCATGACCGATATTTATTCAAAGATCCGCGACAACGGCCTGATGACGGGCTATCCCAGTGGCTTGTCAAACCAGCTCGGGCTTTATACAGATGAACTTACGTATTATGGCCAGCCCGGGACTTCGACCTTCAATTTTGCCAACAACGCCCTGCTGCCGACCGGCGTTGAGGTCGCCGAGCTCTGGAACAGCAGCTACAGCCAGGTTTATGCGGCAAACGCGGTGATCGAAGGCGTGCAAAATGCGGCCAATCTACCGGCTGCCGACCGCGACCGGCTGACCGGTGAGGCCTTATTTGTCCGTGCCCTGCTGCATTTTTACCTTGCCAACACTTTCGGTGATGTCCCATACATCAAAACGACCGATTACACGTTGAACCGCGTAGCACAGCGCAGGACTGCGCCCGAAGCATTCACCCTGGCAAAAGAAGACCTTGAGCGCGCCATTGCGCTGTTGCCGGAAACCTATGCGACTGCCGAACGCGTGCGCCCCAACAAATTCGCCGCCTATGCATTGCTGGCACGGGTGTATTTATACCTCGAACAATGGCCTGAAGCCTCGAATGCGGCCTCGGCGGTGCTGAACCGGTCGGAACTTTATATTTATGAATCTGACCTCGATAAAATGTTCCTGAAGGAAAGCACCGCCACGATCTGGCAGCTGATGCCGGGAATGGCAGGGGACAATACGAGGGAAGCGCCAACGTTCAGCTTTGAAGCCGCCCCGCCGCCGATCTCGGCCCTGTCGGCTGCACTGCTCGGCGCGTTCGAACCGGGTGACCTGCGCAAAACGCATTGGGTCAGAACAATCACCGATGGCACCGACAGCTATGCGCATGCATACAAATACAAACAGGCCGTGAACAACGGCAGCTCGACTGAATATTCGATTGTGCTGCGGCTGGCCGAGCAATACCTGATCCGCGCGGAAGCCCGTGCAGGGCAGGGCGACCTGATCGGCGCGAAAGAAGACCTGAACAAAGTGCGCCATACCGCCGGGCTTGAAGATACAACCGCCGAATCCGCGGCTGAGGTTGTCGATGCGGTGTTGAGGGAAAGGCGTGTGGAGCTGTTCTGCGAATTCGGGCACCGCTTCCTCGACCTGAAGCGCAGCGGCAGGCTCGATGCAGCGCTTCAGCTCCTGAAGCCGGGATGGAGCCATAGCGATCAGTTGTTTCCGCTGCCGCAGGGCGAATTGTTGTTGAACCCGAATCTTGCCCCGCAAAATGAAGGCTATTGATCGCAGGTCCGGACTCCGGCAGGCTTTCGTCAAACTTACAGCGTGTTGTTTTTTGCTGGCAGCCTGTCCTGTTTTGGGGCAGGCGAAGCAAAAAAAGCCACTCACGGAAGCCGACTATAAGCTGTGGGGCACGTTGTCAAACCAGCTGGTTTCTGATCAGGGCGGCTGGGTAAGTTTTGGGATGCAGTATGAAAACGCCGATACGCTGTTCGTAAAAAACATCGTCAACGGCAAAACGTTTGCGTACCCCGGCGGCTCCGATGGGGAATTCGGCGGCGACTCCTGGTTTGCTTGCAAACGCAGCGACACGCTTTCCCTGCAAAACTTAAACAGTGGGCAGTTGTCTTACCTGCCGAAAATCAGTCGTTTTTCATTCTCAGCTTCGGGAAAATACCTGCTGTTATTTTATGGTGAAACCGACAGCACCGAAAGCCTGATCGTCAAAAATGGCTCAGGCGGGATTGTGGCAAGCGCGTTTAACATCAGCGAATGGAAATGGAATGCGGATAAAAGTGCGTTGGCCTATATAACCGCATCGGCAAAAGGGCAGGCGGTGGAACTGCTTTCGCTCAATTGGAAGATATTAAAAAAGCAAGTCATTGCTGCCGTTCCGGGCGCATTTAAAAATCTGGACTGGCAGGGAAAATACCTGGCGTTTATGCAGGAGAATCATGCGAAAGGATTGCTGCATCTGTACGACAGCCGTTCCAGGAAAATGCAGGTTTTCGATCCGCAATTGTGCCCGCAGTTTCCAAAGGACATGGCCATTTCGCCATTTAACGGATCGATTGCCATCAGTACCGACGGCAGCCGCGTCACTTTTGGCCTGAGCGAGCCGAAAGTAGCCGCCCCGTCAGCCACAATTGTACAGGTGTGGCATACAGGCGACCGCCAACTGTATCCCGGCTTACAGCGTTACGGCGATTTTACAGGCAACGATAAGGCTGCCGTCTGGTTCCCGGAAAGCAACCGCTTCATTCAACTGGCCAACCGGAAGGAATATGCTGCCGCGTTAGGCCCCAACGGAAACCATGCCATTATTTACGACCCGATGGGTTACGAACCCGATTCGGAGGCCTATCCGCCAAGGGACATTTACGCCACGAATTTGGCTGACGGAAGCAAAGAACTGATCCTGGAAAAAATGTCAGGTGCCTACGGAACGCTGCAGCTTTCGCCGGGTGGCCGCTACCTCAGTTATGTCCGCGAAAAGAACTGGTGGGTGTATGATTTTGCGAAGAAAACACATAAAAATATCACGGCTTCGTTGGGCGTTCCCGTGTACCAGGCAGACTTTGACCGGGCGGGAGAAGCGCCATTGTACGGCATTGCGGGCTGGTCTGCAGCCGATGCCTCGATACTCGTTTACGACCAATACGACATTTGGGAAATATCGGCCGACGGGCGGCAGGCCAAACGCCTTACCCATGGCAGGGAAGCGGGTATGGTATTCCGGGTCGAAGATACTGGCCGAATCGAAAATGCACTAACCGACGGCCTAACGACAATAAGCCCGCTGGTCAGCAGTAAAAACGGATTGCTTCTAAATGCACATAACGATGAAACAGGGTTCAGCGGGTATTACAGCCTGGATGCAAAATATGGCATCCGGCAGCTCGTCTGGGGCTCTGAGAAAACCGACAGGCTTATCCGGGCGAAAAACGGCGGTTGCTTTACGTATGTGGCCCAAAGGTATGACAGCCCGCCAACGCTCATGCAATTTGGAAACAACAAACCGGAACCCGTCTATCAAAGCAACAGCCACCACAGCCTTTATGAATGGGGGCATGCGGAACGCATCACCTACACTGCCAATGGGCAGGACTTATCAGGAGTATTGGTTTTTCCTGCCGGGTATGACCTTTTGCAAAAGTACCCGATGGTGGTCAGCATTTACGAACGGCAGGGATCGCTGCGCCACCAGTACGTGAATCCAACCTTGTTCAATGAGGGCGGGATCAATACGGCCAATTTATCGGCGCAGGGGTATTTTATCATGTTTCCGGATCTGGCGTATACGATAGGCGACACGGGGAATTCGGTAGTAAAATGCCTGGAAGCGGCAACAGCTGCGGTGTTGGCAAAGTACCATGTCGACCCGGCAAGGATGGGGCTGACGGGCCATTCGTTTGGGGGTTATGAAACCTACCTGGCCGTTACCAAAACAAAACTGTTTGCGGCCGCAATAGCGGGTTCGGGTACGTCCGACCTCGTAAGCAGTTACCTGACCGTTGGTGGGAATACCAAACCCAATATTTTCAGGTATGAACACCAGCAGTACCGGATGGGCCGCTCTTTGTTTGAAGACCCGGACCGGTATTTGCGTAATTCTCCTGCGCTGTTGGCAGAAGGCGTAAACACCCCTTTATTGGCCTGGGCGGGCGAACGGGACGATAACGTCGATCCGCTGCAAAGCAAGGAATTTTACCTCGCGATGAGAAGGTTGGGGAAGGAGCATGTTTTGCTGGTCTATCCCGGTGAAGGGCATAGCCTGGCCGATAAAAAAAAGCAAGCCGACCTGACGCACCGCTTTGAAGCCTGGTTTGCAAAATACCTGAAGCCTTAAATCAAAAATGCCGTCCCGAAAGGGCGGCATTTTTTCTGGCGTGTACGCAAATCATTGGCAGATGCCCGAAGGAATCAATTGGTTTTAACCGCAATTATTTTAATAAAAGAATGCCGTCCTAAAGTGGACGGCACTCTAAAATTACTGCGCGGTTCTCCACAGCATATCCGGACAAACGTTCGGCGCTGCGAGTTTGTACAGCTGCACATTGCCCGGGGTCTTGCACAAAAAGTTGTGCACCTCATCACAGGACGTGGAAGTGATCTCACACGTCGTGGCATTGATTTTCCGGTAACCGGGCACAATGCCCGCGTCAGCCAGTTTTTTTTCCATAGCGCTTGTCGTGAAAGCGCCTGCCAGTCCCAGTGCAACGAAGGCAACCGGGAGGGCAAATTTTGAAAATTTAGATTTCATAAAAGTAAAAATTAAAAATGACGGTCTACTCTGTTACAGGTTTTCGACCTTCCCCTGCTATTTTGGCCAAATAGGTTTTAAGGCTTTTGCGCGGCCTTGCGTGTGCGGTAATGTTTGGTCAGTATTGGATTGAGCCTGTAATGCACGATGTGGTTTCCGATCATGGCAAACAACCGGTCGCCGTTCACGATCAGGTTCCTGGCTTTCTTCCCGTTGATGTCGAAGAGGTAAAAGCTCTCCACATAACTGTTCGTAGAAATGTCATACACATCGATGATGCTTGCCTTTTTCCACATGTCGAGGCTTTCATATTGCCCGGGCAGGCCGGCATTCACAAACAAGAGGTTGTCATACACCGCGGCCGCTTTGTTGACCAGCAGCGGGTTGCGTGCGAGCTTGTTTGCATGCCGGTTTTTGATGTTGGCAATGGCAACCTGTGCCTTCGTTACGGTATCGATGGTGTTCCCGCGGCCTGTTTCCCGCAGGTCCGGATCGGCAACCACATATTGGTTCCGGTAGGCGTAGAGGTAGATGATTTTGCGAAGCTGCCGGTCGTACATCAGTATCCCGTCAGTGTCAAACACGCCGTCGATTTGTTTTTGCAACAGGTTTTTGTTCAGCAGTGTGGTATCCGAAAACAAGCCGACTTTCCCAAGGATGCTTTCGCCACTCCCTCTTTTTTGAGTCCGCACGGCCATAGAAACCGAATCGATCGGTTCCGCAAAAGAGAAATATTCCGATCCGCTTTTACAGCGGTGTGCTTTCCGGTCATCGATAGTCCCGCGGAATACACATGGAACCATGCCGTCAAATACATAAAAGTAAGGCGGCTGTACCCTTATTGTAACCGAACGGAAAGGCAGGTCCGTGTCGTCGAGGGTGATATGGCGTTCGTTGACGGCACCGCTTTTGACGTCGACTTCAGCCAAAAGCAGCTGTGAAGTCGTATTGCCCAGGTACAATGTGTTTTTGTCTGCACCGGCGAAGTAATACGAATTGAATGGCAAAGTGGTCGTTTGCAGTTTTGTCACCGGCGTATTGGACAGCCGCCGTACAAATTTGTTGTGGTAACGGTGCATGTTTTCCGAAAGGGCAAACAGCACGATCAACATGCCTACGCCAAGTACCGACAATACGGCGACAGTACCGCCCGCTTTAAGCCTGCTGTTCCCGGTCGCCCGAACGTGTAATGCAACCGCAACCGCAGCGAGCAACACAAAAACAAGGTTGAAAACCAGGTGCTCGCGCCACGTGAGCTTTTCGAGGATGCCACCACAGGAGCAGGGCACGAAAACGCTGTGGTTCAAAATGATGTAGATATACACCGTAAACAGCAGCATCAGCACGAAAGAGGCGACCAGTCCTGCATACCTGAATTTCGGCACCGCCAGCAACAGCACGATCAGGAGTTCGACGGCAGGAACTGCCCAGGCCATGTATCCGGCAAACGCGCTCAGCAACGGGGACTGCCCAAGCTGCTGCATGAAATTCTGGTAGTCAATCAGCTTGTTCGCTGCGGCATAAACAAACAGTAGGACAAACAGCATGGCAATGGCATCGATTGATTTGGTAATGATGGCGTGTGCAACTTTCATGGCTTTGAATTTTAGCGTATGGTAAAATTCTGGAATTCAGTACAAAAGCAGTTACCGTTTCGGGATTCACACTTACCGTTTCGGGAGTATTTAAAAGTTCAGCGCTTTAACGGGATACTGTGCCGGAGGGAAATCGGCGGAAACTTAAACCGCTTTTTAAAGCTTGAAGAAAAATTGTGGTAGGTGCCGTAGCCGCATTGTTCCGCGATAAGCTCAAGTGGCAGCTCGGTAGCCATTAGCAGGTTCCAGGACTTGTCAAGCCGCTGTGCTGTATAGAACTGGTAAATGCTGGTTCCGTACAGCTTTTGGAATACGGTCTTGAGTTTGTGCTCGTTTGTGCCAAACTGCCTTGCCAGCTGCGGCTGCATGGGCAACGGCTCACTAAGGTGTTCCAGTATGTAATCATGTATGGCGACGATAGTATCGTAATCGCGTTGCGGCATTCCCGACGGTTTTATTGGCGGTGGCGGAGCCTCTTCTTCTGGCTCGGCCAGAAACCAGACCCGGTAGGTGCGGGAGCTTGCCTGCCAGTGGATCATGCTGAAAGTGTTGAAAGGCTCCTTTCCGTCAATCCGGAAATGCAGGTTGGCAAGTGCTCTCGTGGTCACTGCTTTTTGAATTCTTGCCGCAATGGCATTCCAGTGTTCGACAGAGGAACCGTCGAGCAGCTGTGTAAAGGGCAGGCGGTCCCGTTTTTCGTAATAATGCGCAATACGGTCGGTAATAATGGTATAAGAACACATCCTGCAATGCTCGTCGAGAAGGATATGGCCTACCCATGGCAAATCTGCTAAAGGCTTTCCCGCCATAGCCATTTCCGTAGCCGCGCTGTCAATCTCCATGATCCTAATTTCCTGGAACATCACTAAGACCTCAAGCGGGTCATCTTCTTTTTTGTTTTTTCGGCGCATAATTCAAAATTTTGGCGTTCACTTAGCAAAATTTCAAAATGTATCTGAATTGTAGTTTCTGAATCGGGACTTTTTTGCAGGTCCTGAAAATGACAGCCGGTGCATCAGCGAAAGCCTTGCAGACACAGTGCTTCAGACCTGAAGATCAAATTGGCCTACAGACTGTCTGAGTTAAAAGATGACATAAAGAGGGACTTAAATGCCGCTTTTTGAGGTCTTAAAAAGAAAAAAAACGCTGCTTGTGCAGGAATAAAACCCAGCCCTTCCGTAAACATTCCGCAATATCATTCAAACCCAACCACCTGTAAAACGTTTTTCGCGGATTTTTTCCAAAAAATCTCCTTGCCCAGGTTGCAATAACCGATGAACAGCACCGCAATAAGAATGCCTTCTCCCGCGGGTATTCCCGCTTCAAGGACTAGGGATGTTACCGGGTCGTTTTTTTCTATAAAGGAATAACAGCTGCTTTGCAAAACTGCAAAAGGCTGCTCAAAATCCACGCGCATAATGAGGAGCTGCAGGCCGATTGCATCCGAACGATCAGGGAAGTTAAATTGTGCCGGCTGCAATTCACGAATTGAAAGGCTTCCATTGTCCAGGTCGAGATGATGGCTTCCAATACCGCCAAAGTAAAATTGCTGGCTGCGGTTGAATGAAAAGTGTTCCAATAAAGCTTTGCCCGCAACTGTCACCAGGCCTTTGCCCACAGTGCGTTGTCCTTTAGACGAATCCGCATCGCAGTCTTTGATCGCCGCCATGCGTTTCTGGATGTGGTTGTATACGTAGGGATCGGGCAGCAGTTTCAGGTAAGGCAACAGTTGCTGTCGAAACCGCGAAGCGATTTTGGCGCAGCGGCCAAACTCCGTGTAAAGCTGGCGCGTCTGTTCATAAATGGGATCGTTTTTAACCCGGTCGCTCTTGAACCCGCCAGGGGTTTGGATTACATTGCCGAAAGCAGTGTCCCGCCCGGAAAGCCCGCCAAGCTTCCCGGTAAATTTGATAATTCCGATGTTTTTGGCCATGATATAAAATTGAAGTGCATATAGTAATTATTTGTCGGGATATCGTATATTTGTGGACGCAACGGTCTTGTTGCCAGTACTTCACAAATCAAACTTACAAAAACTTTTCAAAAAAACAAATCGGGGCGATACCGCGACCATGCCATACCCATACCGCATCCGTACCGTGTTTTGGTTTGGTGTCGTTTTGGTCATGGTTTGAATTTCTTTTGGTGTGCTTTTCAAAAATTTGTTTTTTGCGAACAAAGGTAAAACGACACTAAAACTGTAAGGGGACGATGCGGAGAAATTATGGTAATGGCCAGAGGCTGGCCCCGTCCTGTTTAAGTGGCAGTGTTACAACAAATGCGGTCCCGGCATTTTCCTCACTTAAGACCATAATGCTTCCGTGATGGCGCCCGGCGATTTTTCTGTAAAGTGACAGTATAAGGCCATTGCCTGCATAGTCGCCTTTCTGATGGAGCCTTTGGAAAGCTTCGAAAATTTTATCCGAATTGGCAGCGCTTATTCCAATCCCATTGTCTTTCACAGTGATCTCGACACATTTTCCATTTTCGGTCTCAAATATTTCAGAAGTAATCGTAATGTCGCCATCGTGGTCGTGGACGGGGGTAAAGCTGTAATTGAAATAATGTTTTGTCAGGACCCCTTTGACCAACAGTCCGACCTTTTCGTTATATGCGTGAAAGGAACGCCTGTCCGGTACACATTTTTAGCCTGATCAATTATGACACGGTCAAGCTCAGGCTGCACTTCAGGATAAAGTTATTTGACCTGGTTGTAATTTTTTTTGCTGCATGGCAAGGTTTGGATTGTTATCAAATCGTAAAAACTAATTAAAAAGATATTTTCAGCCCGCCGCGTATTGGATTGTACTATTCAAGCGCCATTTTATTCCAGATTCTGATTCTAACATAGGGCTGAAATCCAATACGAATACAATCTATGAACCGAATATTGTGCAAAAATAATATCGAAATTTATAAAATCATTCGTGTTTCGCGCAATAGCTTTATAACTGAAAATAGCGTTTATTAAAATATTTAAATCTGATCATTATGGATAAAGACAATAAAATGAGCCGTCGCATGGCGATAAGCAGTATCGGCGCAGTAATGGCAACAGCGGCGGTTCATCCGGTCATGGGTTTTGAATCGGGATTTGATGACGCGAATGCAAGCAGTTTGCCCGAAGACCCGACAACGAAATACCCGCGCCCGCCTTTTAAAGGGCAGTTTCAGCCCTGGCCGGGACTTGCAAGTAAAATGGATCCACGTCCGGACCACGGCGAAAAAAGCTATAAAGGATCTGGGCGATTGAAAGGTCGTAAAGCGCTTATCACCGGAGGAGATTCGGGTATGGGAAGAGCAGCAGCCATTGCTTATGCAAGAGAGGGCGCAGATGTAGCAATCAATTATTTTCCGACCGAAGAAGAAGATGCTAAAGAAGTGATCCAGTTAATCAAAGCAGAGGGCCGTAAAGCCATAGCCCTACCGGGAGATTTAAGAAACGAGGCTTTTTGCGCCACTTTGGTTGCAGATGCCGCAAAAGCCCTCGGAGGCCTAGATATTGTTGTTAACAATGCCGCAAGGCAACAAACTCATGAATCTGTCCTGGATATTTCGTCAGATGAATTTGACTGGACTATGAAAACCAATATCTATGCGCCATTCTGGATTATCAAAGCCGCATTACCACTTCTAAAACCGGGCGCGGTAATCATCGGTACAAGTTCTGAACAGGCTTATAATCCATCCGCCGAATTGTATGATTATGCACAAACAAAAGCAGCTACTACGAATTATATTAAATCGCTGGCGAAACAGCTCGGCCCGAAAGGCATTCGTGTCAACGGTGTAGCGCCCGGACCGATATGGACACCATTGCAAGTCAGCGGTGGAGCCACTCAAGAAAAACTCAAGGAGTTTGGCTCAAAAACGCCTTTGGGAAGGCCAGGGCAACCCGTTGAGTTGGCTTCGATCTATGTGCAGCTCGCCGCAAATGATGCGAGTTTTGCAACCGGTCAAATCTACGGAGCAAGCGGAGGTTCAGGCAATCCGTAAAACGGATTCACTTAAAAATGGTTTAAATGATTAACTTAAATGGTAACCAGTGATTATATACAAACCTATCGAAAATACAAAACTATAGAAGCATTTAAATGCTTGATTAGAGCAAGAAAGTGAATAAATCTTTCCGCAAATTTCGAGGTGGAAAACTATTCTTTTACATAGAGGCGGAGATGCTGATATTGCTCAGCGATAGCAGTTGCGGAAACCCACGCGCTGAAAATGTCAATAGGCTAGATTTTGTCCAGTAGGAATTTTCCGATCACTGGCGCTAATTTGCAAACCCACAGTTCAAAGCTTACGCAGGATATTCGGATGGAGAATGCGAAGCCTTTTTTCTGGAATGCAAATTGCTGGAACATTACTTTGTGGTATGCTAGTATGTGATCAAAAATGAATTACAGACTATATAAAAAGACAAAGAAGATTTTCCTCTTTGTCCTTAAGAGTGACCTCGACTGGATTTTGTTCCAAGATCTGGCAAAACCCTGCTTGAAAATCACAAAAACAAAAAATCGCTAAAAAGAAAAAACGCTCAAGTAAACTTGGCGTTTTTTCTTTTTAGCGATTTATTCGTGACCTCGACTGGATTCAAACCAGTAACCTCTTGAGCCGTAATCAAGTGCGCTATTCAGTTGCGCCACGAGGCCTAATGCGGGTGCAAATATAAGCATAAATGTGAAGTTTGCAAATCCAAAATGAAATAAAAATGTAAAAAAATTACCATCAAAAACCTATTCTTCTAAAGCCCTTGACGTTACATAATATTTCCAGCCTATAATGGCCATCTGCCATTTGCTGGCTTTAGACAAATCGAGCTGCCGTTTTGTGAAGCTTGGCAACAACCATTTATTGATTTTGGCTAAAATCTTAAACATAACAAATTCATTTAAAAGTAAATATAAAAAAAGACCGCCATTTCTGACAGCCTTTCAGCTTTTATTTTTTAGATTTGACTTTCGATTTTTCCATTTCAGCGCGCTGCTGCTCAATCTCAACTTTCGCTTGCCTGATCTCTTCGCGCGCTTGTTCAATTTCTCTTTTTGCCTGTTCCAATTCAGGTTTTGACAATTCTATTTCACGTGCTGCACGCTCAATTTCAGGACGCGATCTTCTAAGCTCCATTCTTGCTTTTAAAAGCTCCGGGCGTGCTTTTCTCATTTCGTCCCTGGCTTCCCTTAACGCATCACGTGTGATCTTGTTGAGTTCCTTGGAATCAATGTGAATATCAATATCATCCAATCCGGCAAAAGCTTTATCTACATCTGCTAAAAGAACTTCAGGATCGATGTCAATCCTTTCGCCATTTACCATCATTACCATTTTGCCGTTATTTCCCGTTTTAATAGAAATATTTTGTTCATCAAAATCTGGTGTTTCAGGCGATTCGGGTGCTTCAGGCGCTTCCATGTCTGGAGCATCAGGCGGTTCTGGCGCTTCTACATCGGCTGCAGCCACAGCATTTGTACTCTTAAAAATAGAAATGCCGCCGGGATTTCCAAAACCAATCGCACCATTGTCATTTTTAAAGAAGCGCAAGGGCTCGATCGGTTCGTCACCGCCCAATTGGTATACGCCTTTTTTATCTGAATTTTTATCCTTGTATTCCGCTTTTATCGCAACGATCTCACCGTTTGAATTTCGCTTGATTTTAGAGAATTTCAATGTAACGCCGAGCGCTTTAGCGCGTTTGCTTTCGGCTTTTAATTCGTCATCTGTAGTGTTTTTATCTACGACAACGGTCAGGTTATCGTTGGAAGTCACATTATTTTTAGCAATTTGCACTTGTTTTTCCTGAGCAATGACTTTCACCTGGAAATAAAACATAAATGCGGCCAGCGCCGGAACAATCAGGAAATACTTCCACGAGTTCCACTTTTTCGATTGATTTTTGTTTAACATAACGATTCGTTTTTTGATTAATGATTGAAAAAAATGATTGGTAATCTCCACGCAATTTTCATGCGTCGTAACTTTCAATAAGGTAAATTGGTAGGCCGTTTTATCGGAAATATTTTTAATTGCTTCACTGTCGGCAATGAATTCCAGGTTCTGTAAAATGGCTTTTTTGTACAGCCAAACGAATGGATTGAACCAAAACACAATGCAAAACAAACGCGCAATCAATACATCAGCCGTATGATTTTGCTCGCAATGCACCTTTTCATGCTCTAAAATATTCGCCAGTTCCGCCTCGCTATACAGTGATGAATTGTAAACGATATAATTAAAATAGGAGAAAGGCGACACGTTTTCATTGACGTCCACGAGCTTAAAATCGGCCTGTTGCTGCACTTTTTTATGGCGTAATACTTTCGCCAGATTTCCAAAATCCAATGCAAAACGCAACAGGAAAACTAAAATTCCAATAGCATATATTCCAGCCAAAACCAAAAACCAGTTGATTTCAAAAGTCTCCGGCTGCGCAGCCATTTTAGAAACCGGTACATTGGTCCAATCCACTTTCGGCGCGGCTTCAATCCAAATCACTTTTTTAAAAGTAACCCATGGCAACATTACAGATGATACTAACCCTAACAGTAAAAACCACCGGTTACTTTTAAAAAAGGTCTCTTTCCGAAGCAAAAAATAATACGCCATCAAGAATGTCGCTATCAATGCAGCCGACTTCAACAGGTAAATGAAAATAGCTTCCATAACGCTATTTTTTAGATTCGATCATCGCCAAAATCTCCCGCAATTCCGCCGCCGAAATCTTTTCTTCCTTCGCAAAATGCGATACCATATTTTTGTAGGAACTGTTGAAATACGTCTCAATCGCCGTATTCATAAACCGTTTCCTGTAATCTTCTTTGCTTACGACAGGAAAATACTGATGCGTATTCCCAAATGCGTTGTGCGACACAAAACCCTTTTCCTCAAGGTTCCTGATAATCGTCGAAAGCGTGTTATAATGCGCGTCATCAGCCATTTCAGCCATCACTTCCTTTACAAAAGCCTTTTCCAGCTTCCACAAAACGTGCATGATTTCCTCTTCTTTGTTTGTTAATTTTTGCATAATCTATGATTCTTAAGCTTAATTTTTATTTGGGCGTTGCCTGCGGCCGGGATTTCCGCTGCAATCTTTTTAAATTCCGCTGCGCTGCATTTAAAAAGGATTTCCGCTGCAATCCCTAACGCAAGAAATTTAAAGATTTAAAGATTGAATGACTGAATGATTCAATGATTCAATTTTTCAATTTTTCAATTTTTCAATTTTTCAATTTTTCAATTTTTCAATTTTTCAATTTTTCAATTTTTCAATTTTTTCTCACTCCAAACTTAAAACTATTTTTTTAGTTACGCAACTATAAAAATAGTTATTTAACTAAATTTTAAGTTCTCAGACAAGGACTTCTTTTATGTAAATTTGTTACAGTCTAATAAAACAGGGCATGAGCGAAAAAATATACGACCGCACCAATTTCCACAGATACACGTTTTGTATTTTCAGTCAAGTTGGTTTTAATGAGATTGAAAACCAAAAACCCAATTACAAAAGCAAATCGGGAAGCAGTTACTATTTTACCGAAACCGGCGTGTATCGTTTATCAAACCACTGGGGTAGGGCGGCAAATTGCAAATGGCGGCTTCAGCCTTCACAAAATCCCGGAACCGAAAGAACCAAACTCGGCTTTGCGCGTTGGGAACAATTCCATCCCGACAACGACACTGAAAAATTATATTTTATAGAAGTAGATTTTGAAAACAACAGCGTTGCATTCAACCACAAATCAAACGAACGAAAAAATCCGGCAGCCATTTTAAGAACTGCTTCCGAAACTATCAAACGCATCAAGCAAATCAGAAACTTACTCGACAACGATTCCTGGACGCAATATTATCCGCAAAAAAACAGGGAAACATTAAAAAAAGAAGTCATCACAAAACTCATCCAAACCGAAAAATCACTTCCCGAAATAAAATCTGAAATTTGAAATCAGGTATTTTCTTCACGCACCATTTTCATCAGCCAAACACAGCAAATCGCAGCAACAATTCCCAAACTTCCCATAAAGATCCAGTTCGTTTGATAGCCAAAATGGGCCGTCATTTCCATGCCGGTTTTTGAACTCATAATGTGTGCGAGACTGAAACTCATCGTAAACAATGCCATATACCGGCCTTCATGTCCACGCGGTGCACGGCTCAAAGCAAACGAATTCGAAAACGGAAACAGGAACATTTCGCCAAAAGTCATAAAAATAATACTGATCACCAAAACGCCTGCCCAACCCGTAAACAGCAATACGGCAAAGCTAAAAGTCATCATCAGCGATCCCCAAAGCATGATCTTTAACTTGTTGGTTTTATTGCGGTCAAAAATACTCACGATCGGCATTTCAAGGAAAAAGATCAATAATCCGTTCAGTGTCATCAGCAATCCGGTCTGGAATTCCGTCAATCCGTACATTTCATTGTGGTACAACGGTAACGTCGAAAAAATCTGGAAAAAGATCATCGCCGTCGCAAAACTCACAAACAGGAAAACCCAGAAAATCCGGTCTTTAAAAACCGAATCGACTTTGATGTCTTCGGTAAAATGCCCGTCAGCGTGAACCGGTTTTTTCTTCTCTTTCACTAATAAAGCAAAAATCAAAATGGCAATGATACACGAACTTCCATCTGCCCAAAACAAGCCCTGATAACCGATTCCCATAATGATCAATCCGCCCAAAGCAGGGCCGGCAGCGAATCCGAGATTTACCGCCAAACGAACCAATGTAAAAGCTCGCGTCCGATTTTCAGGTTTTGCATACGCGCCAAGCGACACGAACATCGCCGGGCGAAACATATCGGCGACAGCCATAATCACGAACATCGCGATGCACAACCCCCAAAACGACGTAATAAACTGCAATCCCAGAAATAATAATCCGCTGGTAAACAAGCTGAAAATCATGATTTTATAAAATCCAATCTTGTCGGATAATTTACCGCCAAGCCACGATCCAAGCATCGATCCGAGTCCGAAACAAACCATGACCCAGCCGACTTCTCCATACGAAAATCCCAGATCTTCCTTTAAGTATTTCGAAAGAAACGGCAAAACCATCGTTCCGGCGCGGTTGATAAAAGTAATGGTTGCAAGGATCCAAACCTCACGCGAAAAGCCGCGGAAATTATTGATGTAGCGCTCGAAACCCGATTTTAGCATGGAAAACTTAAATTTTTGTGCCCCAAATTTACAAACTCCGCAAGGATAAATGGCGCGATTTAAATTTTCATTTCCGTATTTTTGTACAAATCTTTAAAAATGAAAAATCGTTTTTTGCTGGCATTGCTGTTTGTAACTTTTATTGGCTCAAGCCAGGAAAAATTTGAAGATTCGAAAGTCAAAGCATTTCAGGATGAACTCAATACGGAATTTGCATCGAAAGACAAAAGTCCGTTAACCGAAGAAGACCGCAAAGATTTTAAGAGCCTCGATTTTTTCCCTGCCAACGCTAAATATTTTGTAATCGCCGACTTCAAACGAACCGAATCTGAAAAGCCGTTTAAAATGAAAACCTCGACAGACAGAACACCGGTTTATATCAAATTCGGCGAACTGACTTTCACACTCGAAGGAAAATCATTTCGTTTAAATGTGTATCAGAACATCGAACTCACGAAGAAAAAGGGCTTTGAAGAGTATCTTTTCCTGCCGTTTTCCGACCTGACTTCAGGCAAAGAAACCTATATCGGCGGACGTTATATCGATATGAAAATCCCAAAAGGAAATCAAGTTGCGATCGACTTCAATACCGCTTACAATCCGTATTGTGCCTACAATCACAAATATTCGTGCCCGATTGTGCCGTTGGAAAATGACCTGAATATCGAAATCAAAGCCGGTGTTAAAAAATTTCACGACTGATGGAATTCATCAACATCCATACGCATCGCTTTTCATCGGATAAAAATATCCTGGAAATTGTAAACCAGTATCCGAATGAATTTGACGAAAGTGTTCCGAATTTTTCGATCGGAATTCATCCGTGGTATATTGATGAAAACCGGATCGACGCCGATTTAAAAATGATCGAAAGCAAAATACAGCAAAAAAATTGTCTTGCGTTAGGCGAATGCGGACTCGACAAAAGAATCGAAAAACCAATGAATTTGCAGGCTCAAGTTTTTGAATCACAATTGGCATTGGCCGAAAAGCAGCAAAAACCTGTGATCATTCATTGTGTAGCGGCTTTTCAGGAAATAATCGAAACAAAGAAGCGATTGAAAATTTCAGTTCCAATGATCGTTCACGGATTTTCAAAAAACGAACAAACGGCAAAACAGCTGCTCTACAACGGATTTTATCTTTCCTTTGGGAAATATTTATTGAGAAATCCCGAACTTGAATCGGTTTTTAAAAGCATTCCAAACGACCGTTTTTTTCTCGAAACCGATACGATTGAAGAAAATATCGCCGACGTTTATGCATTGGCAGCAAAATATAAAAACCGACAGCTTTTAGATTTGCAGCAACAAATAAAATTAAATTTCAAAACCGTATTTGAATCGGATTTAATCTAAAATTCCTCCCGAATTTTCGGGACTAAAATGTAAAATTGCAATGGCAGAATGGACAGAAAGGGCAGAGCTGCTCTTCAAAAAAGAAGGACTTGAAAAATTAAAAAATTCGAATGTATTGATCGTCGGAGTTGGCGGCGTAGGTTCGTTCGCAGCCGAATTCATCGCGCGCGCCGGAGTCGGGAGAATGACGATTGTAGATGGCGATGTTGTTGATATCACAAACATCAACAGGCAATTGCCAGCCTTACATTCGACTGTTGGCGAACCAAAAATTGATGTTGTTGGAAATCGTTTGATGGACATCAATCCTGAATTGCAACTCACAAAAATCCGCGAATTTCTATCTCCGGAACGCGCTTTCGAAATTGTTTCTGATGAATATGATTTTGTCATGGATTGCATCGACAGCGTGACGCCAAAACTGAATTTGATCATCGCGGCCAAACGCAAAAAGATCAAGATCATCAGCAGCATGGGCGCAGGCGGAAAAATGGAAGCGGCAAAAGTAAAGGTCGCCGACATTAGCAATACCGAAAATTGCTTCCTTGCCAAAACGATCAAAAAAAGGCTCAAAGCAGTCAAAATCGACAAAGGTGTAAAAGTGGTTTATTCATCGGAAATCCAGGATGAAAGCAGCCTTAAAAAAACCGATGGCAAAAATTTCAAGAAATCTTTTTATGGGACAAACAGCTACATGCCGGGGCTTTTCGGGTTGTATGCCGCAGAAACGGTCATTCGTCATATCCTGAAAAAAGAAGAAACTGTTCAGGAATAAACAAACAAAAAACTCAGCTACTCAGGTACTCGCAACTCAGCAACTAAATGATAAAAACCGTAATTTTCGATATGGATGGCGTGATCGTCGATACCGAACCCGTGCATTCGTACGCTTTTCACCAGCATTTTAAAAACCTTGGTATCGATGTTTCGGATGCCGTATATGCGACACTTTTGGGAAAATCGACGAAAAATGTCTACCAGAGTTTGAAAGAAAAATTTCGTCTCGATGCCGATATTCAGACTTTAATCGACCAGAAACGCGCCATTTTCAATGATGCTTTCGACCACAAACCCGATTTATTTTTGATTGACGGCGTTGAAGATTTGATTAAGAATTTGTATTCAAATGGCATGCAGCTGATCGTCGCTTCATCCTCTTCGAAACAAACAATCGACCGCGTTTTCAAGCGTTTCAATCTGTATCCATATTTTACCGATATTGTCAGCGGAGAGGATTTTCCAAAATCAAAACCAGATCCAGAGATTTTCCTGCATGCCGCGTCATTATCAAAAGCACCCAAAGAAAATTGCCTCGTCATTGAAGACAGTTCAAATGGAGTGAAAGCCGCAAAAGCCGCTGGGATTTTCTGCATCGGCTACGACAGCATCCATTCAAAAATGCAGGATTTGTCTGAAGCTGATATGGTAATCCGGGAATTTAGTGAATTGAATTTTGAGCAAATCAGAGATTTGAAATAAATCACCCAACGGCTTCCTTAAAAACTTTCAGGCATCTTTCACGCGCCTCTTTGTGATCTACAATTGGTTCAGGATAGGATAGTTCTTCCAATTCCGGAACCCATTTCCGGATGTATTTCAAATTTTTGTCGAACTTTTTTACCTGTTCTGTCGGATTAAAAATCCTGAAATAAGGTGCCGCATCCACGCCACTTCCGGCATTCCATTGCCAGTTTCCAATGTTTGAAGATTGTTCGTAATCGAGTAATTTTTCGGCAAAATAGGCTTCGCCCCAGCGCCAGTCAACCAATAGATGCTTGCATAAAAAACTTGCGGTGACCATTCTGACGCGGTTGTGCATGAATCCGGTTTCATTGAGTTCGCGCATTCCGGCGTCGACCATCGGGTAACCGGTTTTTCCTTCGCACCAGGCTTTGAATTCTTTTTCGTTGTTGCGCCATTTGATGTTGTCGTATTTCAGGCGGAAGCTTTTGGTGACGGTTTCGGGAAAATGCCATAAAATTTGCATGAAGAATTCGCGCCAGATCAATTCGTTCAGGAATGTTTTGTTGTTTTCCTGCTGGGCTTTTGCGACGATTTTCCGAATGCTTACCGATCCAAAACGCAGATGCACACCCAATCTTGACGTTCTTAAATCCGGGAAATTGCGTGTGGCTTCGTAATGTTCGATTAGAGACTTTGATATATCGAATTCTGGAATTTCAATTTTTGACTTTTCAAAATCAATATCAGCTAAATCTAAAAACGGATACTGATGCACCGCAATATTTTTGAGCAAATCTTCCGATTTAAAATGCTGAAGTTTTGATTTTGAGAATTTTTCTTTCCATTTTCTCGAATACGGCGTGTAAACCACATAAGGTTTTTCATCGTCTTTTACGACTTCGTTGCTCTCAAAAATAACCTGGTCTTTGAAAGTCTTGAATTCGATATTTTTGGATTTCAGGAATTTTTGGATTTCAGAATCGCGCTGTCTGGCGTATGGCTCGTAATCGTGATTGGTATAAACCGAAGTGATCTTATTTTCCTCAATGAGTTTCCGGAAAACAGTTTCCGGTTCGCCATGAAAAACAGCGAGCGACCTTTTATGCTTTTGCAGTTCTGTATTGATTTGTGCCAATAAATCGGAAATGAAGGTGACGCGTGCATCGTCTTTCGGCAATTCAGAAAGAATATTCTTATCGAAAATAAATATTGGCAACACTTCTGAATCCTGCAATGCTTCGAATAAACCTGCATTGTCTTCAAATCGTAAATCGCGCCTGAACCAGAAAATCGTCATAGAAAATAAATTAGTTAACTAAAAGTGTGGATAAACCGCCATCAACGTGAAAAGTTTGTCCTGAAATCCACGAACTTTTATCAGATAATAAAAAAGCGGCCATTTGCGCAATGTCATCGGCTTCGCCAAAACGCTTTAACGGATGGCGTTCCGCTGATTTTTCCTGTTTGGTTTCGTTGTTTAAAAATTTGTCCGCCAATGGCGTATTGGTCAGCGATGGCGCGATGACATTGACCCGAAATTTCGGCGCATATTCGGCTGCAAGTGCTTTGGCAAAACCTTCAACTGCGCCTTTTGCAGCGGCAACACTCGTATGAAAAGGCATTCCGGATTGTACGGCAACACTGCTGAAAAGTAAAATACTGGCCTGTTCCGAAGCCGAAAGCTGTGGCAAAACCGTCTGTAAAATTTTCACCATATTTATAAAATTGACTTGCAGATCTTCAGCAAAAGTTTCGGGTTTGATTCCTTTAAACGGACGAAGGTTGATGCTTCCGGGCAAATACACAAAACCGTCAATGGTTTCGGGCAATTTTGTGACATCCAAAGTATCAGTAGCAGCATCAAAAACAATGTGATTGACTTTCAAATCGGATAGATTTTCTGAAGTGCGAGACGCAATGAAAACGTTGTTTTCGTGTTGCAATTCCTTGGCTAAAGCCAGTCCGATTCCGTAGGAACCGCCAATTAATAAAATGTTTTTCATGGCTGTTGCGGATTAAATTCCCCAAAAAGTGCGATCAGTTTTTTTGTGCGGTATTCGAAAATCTTATCCAGTTCCGGCTTGACCAAAAAAGGATGCACCAGTTGTCCTAAAATGCCCATTGGAACTTTATAATGAACGATGTCTTCCATTTCAACACCACCGGGAATTTCCTTTAAAAAATGTTTGTGATGCCAGAAATTGTAAGGCCCGAAACGCTGTTCATCCACAAAAAATTCCTTGTCTTTCACATGTGTAATTTCAGTTACCCATTGCATTTTGAGTCTGAAAAGCGGCGTGATCGTGTAATGGATAATCTGTCCGGCAAACATTTTTCGCTCATCGCCTGAAATTGTGTGAAAGCCCATTTCTTTTGGCGTAATGACTTCAAGGTTTTTTGGATCGGAAATAAAATCCCAGGCTTGCTGCAATGAAATTGGAAGTTTCTGAATGCTTTTTTTGGTGTACAATTTCATATTTGGCACTTTTTGTAAATGTACAAATTGTTTAATGATAATGCATAAATCATAAACAAAATAATTAGCCGGTTGGCGAATATGAAAACGGGTAAATTGCGTTTTCTTTCAATTTGAATTTGTAATTTTGGCAACTAACCTTAATTTATTACACATGAAAAAAATATTTTTCGTACTGGCCGTGATGGCAGCTTCGTTTTCGGTTGAAGCACAAGTAAAAACGCCTGCGCCAAGTCCGGCAGCAAGCGTAAAACAAGTAGTCGGTTTAACCGATGTCGAAGTGGATTATTCACGCCCGGGAATGAAAGGCAGAACGATTTTTGGCGATCTGGTTCCGTTTGGAAAACTCTGGAGAACTGGAGCCAATGCAAATACGACGGTTTCATTCAGCGAAGATGTCGTGATTGACGGAAAGCCGTTGAAAAAAGGAAAATATGCCTTATACACGACACCAAAAGCCGACAACTGGGAAATTATTTTCTATGCTGATTCGGATAATTGGGGCACGCCGGAAAAATGGGACGATGCAAAAGTGGCTTTGAAAGCGACTGCAAAAGCCGAAATGCTGAACAGAAATGTAGAAAGCTTAACAATTGGAATCAACGGTTTGGATAACAATTTCGGATTTCTCGAAATTTCATGGGAAAAGACTTTGGTCGCTTTGAAATTTGAAGTTCCGACAGAAAAAACGGCAATGGCAAGCATTGAAAAAGCTTTGGCAGGGCCAACAGCAAACGATTATTTTTCATCGGCACAATATTACTACCAGTCAAACGGCGATCTGACCAAAGCATTGGCTTATGTAAACAAAGCATTGGAATTGAGCAAAGACAAACCTTTCTGGTTTAACAGATTGAAGTCTTTGATCCAGGCGAAAACCGGTGATAAAAAGGGCGCAATCGAATCTGCAAAAGCTTCATTAGCCGCTGCAACCGCTGCAAAAAATAATGATTATGTGAAAATGAACAACGACAGCATTGCCGAATGGAGCAAGAAATAATCTGAAATCTGCTCAAAGAAAATCCCGCTTTTGTAATGAAAGCGGGATTTTTTTATGCTTCGATTTTATCGTTTTTCATCACGATTTGAAGGGTTACCGACAGGAAAATCGTCAGCATGGCGCCAATGAAATTCAGCCACAAAAAGCTTACGACATCTAGATAATAAATATAGAAAATCGTCAACTGGCTCATGACTGCACCCCAGAAAATCGCTTTGGCTTTGACGTATTTGATGTAAAATCCGACGAGGAAAATCCCGAGCACCGTTCCGTAAAAAATAGATCCAATGATATTTACAAGCTGAATTAAATTTTCGAATAATGTTCCGACACACGCAAAAAGGATCGCGATAATTCCCCAGATCAATGTGAAGAATTTCGTCGCATTCACAAAATGCTTGTCTGATTTTTCGCCTTTGACATTGCGCTTGTAAATGTCAATTGCCGTTGTAGACGCCAATGCATTGATTCCCGAAGCGGTTGATGACATGGCCGCAGACAAGATTACGGCAAGCAACAATCCGATCAAACCTTTCGGCAAATAGTTTAAAATGAAATGGATGAATACGTAATCTTTGTCGTTCGTTTCGGCTTTGTTGTCGGCTTTTGAAATGAGTTCGCGCGCTTCATCGCGCAGGTCATTTTCTTTGCTTGAAAGCGCTACCAGTTCTTTTCGCAAGATCGGATTGTCGTAATTCTGGTTTAAGTGGTCAATGTAAATCAGGTTGATCTCCTTTTTTTCTTCAGATAATTTGTCGAGTTTGTCTTCAAGAATGTGGTATTCCTTTTTGTATTTCGAATGCTCTACAGCCACTTTATTGTTCGGATTGAAATTCAGCGGCACCGGATTGAATTGGAAAAACACAAAAACCATGACGCCAATCAGCAAAATGAAAAACTGCATCGGCACCTTTAAAAATCCATTCATGATCAGCCCCATCTGGCTTTCTTTTACCGATTTTCCGGATAAATAGCGGCCAACCTGAGATTGATCGGTACCAAAATATGAAAGCGCCAGGAAAAATCCGCCCGTAATACCGCTCCAGAAAGTATAACGCGTTTCAGGGTCGAATGAAAAATCAACCACATCCATTTTGTGGTTGGCACCTGCAATATGCATCGCGTTGCTAAAAGTCATATCATTCGGAAGCAAATGCAAAATCAGGAAAAAAGTTACAAACATTCCGGTCATGATGACGAACATTTGCTGTTTTTGGGTCACGTTTACCGCTTTCGTTCCACCTGCAAACGTGTAAATAATGACCAGAACACCGATCGCAATATTCATGATTGTTAAATTCCATCCGAGCAATGCCGATAAAATAATGGCCGGTGCATAAATTGTCAAACCCGTTCCCAATCCGCGTTGGAACAAAAACAAACCCGCAGCAAGCGAACGGGTTTTTAAATCGAAGCGCTGTTCAAGGTATTCATAAGCGGTAAAAACTTTTAATTTGTGGTAAATCGGAATGAAGGTGTAGCAAATGACGACCATCGCGATCGGCAATCCGAAATAAAACTGCACGAAACCCATTCCGTCGTGATACGCCTGGCCAGGAGTCGATAAAAACGTGATCGCGCTGGCTTGCGTCGCCATGACCGAAAGGCCGACCGTCCACCACGGCGTTTCATTGTTTCCCAAAATATAATCCTCAACATTTTTGCTGCCTTTTGTTTTCCAAACGCCATAAACGACGATGAACAGTAAGGTTGCCGAAAGCACGATCCAGTCGATTTGCTGCATATTACGAGAACATTTCCATGATTAGACAAAAAACCATGATATAGATCGCGTTGGCGACCAAAACCCAGGTGTAGCTTTTTTTCCAGACTGTCGTTTTATCGGCTTTCATAAGATTATTTTTCGGTTGGAACCGAGATTAAGTTGGCCATCAGGCGAAATGCACCCGAAACCCCTTCAGGCAATTCCCTGAAAAAGCTAAGTCCGGTATAAATATAGTTTCCTTTTCCGTATTTAGCGACAAGGATCGCGCTTTTCTTGGCGCTTTCGTTTTTGTCGGCGGATGAAATGATCGGTGTGAATGCTTTGTCCCATTCACTTGGATAATACAAACCCTGTTCCTGTTTCCAGCCTTGAAAATCTTTTTGTGTAATGACATTCGGGAAATTCAGAACCGGATTTTTAGGCTCTAAAAAAGTGACCGTTGCATTTTCTTCGGTGACACGGTCGCGTGAAAGTTTGAGCGGAAACGGCGCCAGGTCATTGGTTACCAAATCCCCGGACGTATTGTATTGCACGATCATATTGTGTCCTTCTTTGACAAATTCGAATAAAATATTTTGGACGAATGCCAACGCGTTTACCGTATTGTAAGCGCGGATTCCGGTCATGACCACATTAAAATCTTTGAGGCGTTCTTTGGTGATTTCCTCAGGTTTTAAAACAATAACATCATAACCCATTTGGCGCAAACTCTTCGGAACTTCATCGCCGGCGCCCATGATGTAGGCGATTTTTTCATTTCCGGTTTTGATATCGAGCTTGATGAAATGCGCTTCGGCCGGTTTTAAAACCTCCTGCTTTGAAATGTGGTCATAATTGATGGCGATGAGTTCTTTGTCGAAACGTTTTCCGTCAACGGTTGCGATGCTTTTTGCGGTAATTTCTTCGGCAGCTGCTGGCGCGGTAATTTCAAAATATACTGCTTTTTCTTCCCCTTTTTTTGCCAGTGAAAAGGCTGCAGATTTCGGGGAGACTTTCCAATTTTGTGGCAGGTTTAATTCTAAATTGCCGTTGATGTTGTCTTTTCCGGCGGTAATTTTTATGCCAACAGTTCTCGTTTTGTTATCATTGAAAATCACGACTTTGTCGAGTAGGGAAGTCGTCACATCGGGCACAATGTCAAACGGGCGATAGACTTCGCCTTTGACGTCGTCGTTGTATTTGTAGATCACATTTCTTTCAAACGGAATGCTTGTGCCATTGATCAAAATGTTGAAAGTAACTTTGACTTCACGGATAATATCTGGAATGCCAATATTTTTCTGGTCGTCGACGCGGTACATGCCAACAGTTCCTTTTTCCTTCAACCAATACGGCTGTGTGTAATTAAAATCTACAGGCAATTTGATTTCGATGTCAAAATTCTGGTCGGTATTATTTTTCAAATCGGTTGCCTGAAAAGTAGTGGTTAATTCCGGAAACGTTTTGACGCTGGCCAATTGCATGGCAACAACACTTCTGTTGATCGCTTCCAATTTGATTTTAACAATGCTTCCCGGCGTGGTTTCCTGATGGTCGGCAACTGCTTCGAGATACAATCCGGCGCAGGCTGCAATGGTATTTTTGATTTCTTCGGATTTGATGGGCTTCCAATGATTTTCGTCTAAAGATTGAATCATCGAATACGCTTTAACCAAATCGGGAACGCTTGCTGACGGATTTTTAAAATCGTAATTCTTTTCAATTTTCGAAAGCAATTCGCCGATGGCTTTTCCGCCTTTAACACGGTTCCATGAAGTATCGATGCCTTCAAAAATATTCGTCTTATCTTTTGGCGCATCGCCTTTTAAAAATTCGAGATACTCATTGTCTTCGCCACGTGCTCCGGTACTTCCAAAACCTTGCGATTGGTGGCGGCTGCGGCTTAAAGCGGCAATTTCCTGGTTGGATTTTCCCAGGCTATTATAAAAAACGCCGGTTTCGATATTGTACATATTCGATTTGTCGGCTTTGTCGAATTTTTCTTTTGAGCCGTAAAACCACCAGGATGTATTGAAAAAAATACGTTTTGGCTGCCAGATTTGCACGAGGTTTAATTGGTTTGGATAAATTTTCGGATCATCTGATTTGTCAAAAGCTTCGAGGCTTAACATCGCTGAAGACGTGTGATGCCCGTGCGTGGTTCCCGGTGAGCGCGCATCAAAACGGTTGATGATGACATCGGGCTGGAATTTCCGGATCATGTAAACGACGTCTGCCAACACTTCATCCTTATTCCATATTTCAAGCGTTTCATCCGGAACTTTAGAATATCCGAAGTCATTCGCACGTGAGAAAAACTGTTCGCCGCCATCGATTTTCCGGGCTTCAAGCAATTCCTGGGTTCTGATGACGCCAAGCAATTCGCGCAATTCCGGCCCGATTAAATTTTGCCCGCCATCGCCGCGCGTTAACGATAAATATCCGGTGCGCGCTTTTTTCTCATTCGCCATATACGAGATCAGGCGCGTGTTTTCATCATCGGGATGTGCCGCGATGTATAAAACGGAGCCGAGGAAATTGAGCTTTTGGATTTTGTTGAAAATTTCGGCAGATGTTGGTTTTGGCGGCTGCTGCGCGAAAGCATGCTGGCAAATAATCAGTGCGAAAACAAATGAAATCAGGGGTTTGAACATAATCGGAAATTGAGTTTCCAAATATACTAAAATAGAATGGGCGGGCTTTTTTTTAGAAATTCTTTAACAATAAAAAAGCCGGATCTTAGGGACGATCCGGCTTTTTGGTTCAATGGTTTTGGTTCGGTATTAATCGGCAGAAGCCGTGGTCATTTTTCTCATAAATCGGCCATTTGGCGAATAAGGATATTCTTTTTTGTGTCTTTTTTGGAATTGGATCACATCGTCGTCGTCGTAATCGGTAATGTACACGCTGACTTTGTTGTTCATCGAATAGCCTCTGTAACCGCTTGGAATTTCGTCAGCGTTTTTCCATTCGCCATTTTCCTGGTAATAATAGGTGCTTTTCTTCGTATCAAAGTAGGCTTCGATATTCGGATAGTAATAGTAACGCAGGCTGCATTGCGTGATTGGATCGATCAGCGGTGGCGCTTTGTCGGCTTTTTTACGATCGGCCTGCGCATTGGCATTTAATGCAAATAAAAAAAGTATGGCTGTTGAAAGTACAATTTTTTTCATTTTGTGAGTTTTGACTAAATGTTTTGGCATTTGGTATTTGACATCACAAACGTAACAATTAAATTTTAAACATCCGATAAAAAGCATTAAATATCGATGAAATGCATTTTTTGTGTTTTTATTACGGAAAAATCTTTCAAATTTAAGTTTAAGCAAAACTCTGCCATAAAGGAAATTACATCATGATTTAGTCTGTAAATTCTTTTTCTTCAAACGGAACTGTGATAATTGAAATTCCTTTCTGTAATAAAAGATTATTCGGAAAAGTAATGAGTTCGCCTTCTTTTGTCCGCAGCAGCGTATGAAAAGCACGAATATCTTCGATTTCGGCTTCAATCGGGAAATCCTTATCGTGTATTTTGATCGTATCGCCAATTTTAAACGGAAATGTAAACAACAAAATAATCCCCGAAGTAATGTTGCTCAAAATCGACCATTGTGCAAATAATGCGACGCCAACAACCGTAATGACTGAAGAAATCGTCAGGAAAATGTCTTTCGTCTGCACGCCCCAAATGATAAATACGGCGATGATGAATAAAATCGAAATGAAAATGCTGTTGTATTTGGCCACCAGATTCGTGCGGTGTTCGAGAATTTCGCTCGATTTTGCATAATGTTTTATCAATCGCGTCGATACAAACCGCAACAAAATCGTAATGCAGATCAATACGATCGTTGCGAAGATTTCGATGTAAAATTCCTTGATCATGTTATTGGAGTTTGTTCAGGTAATCGTACACTTTTTGCGTCGGCAATCCGACAACATTGGTATAAGAACCTTCGATTTTTGTAATGCCGGTTAAACCGATCCATTCCTGGATGCCGTAAGCGCCGGCTTTATCGAACGGTTTGTAGTGGTCGAGGTAATATTTGACGGCTTCATCCGAAAGTTCGCAAAAAGTCACCTTTGTAATTTCATTAAAAGTATGCGAAGTTTTCAAAGTTTTAAAGCATACCGAAGTGATGACTTCATGCGTCGCATTAGACAACGATTTTAAAATCTGAAAAGCGTCGTGATAATCTTTCGGTTTTCCGAGTGCGCGTTTGTTGTGCCAGACGATGGTGTCGCTCGTGATCAAAAATTCATTTTCAGACAGTTCGCTTTTAAAAGCGTTGGCTTTCAGTTCAGCTAAAAAATCAGTGATTTCCGAAGCCTGTAATTCCGGCGGATAAATTTCTTCAACCTCTTTCAAACGGATTTCAAAATCGAGACCCATGTCTTTAAAAAATTGCTGCCTTCTTGGGGAACCCGAGGCGAGTATGATTTTATATTTTGATTGGAGCATGGTGCAATATATTATAGGTGAGCAGCGCGATCGAAAACACGCCGAACAAAATCACGAGTTTTAAAATCAGGCTCAGGTGCCTGTACGCTTTCACCGATTTTGCGTCCCACATTTTGACTGTAAAATAAATCAGCGGAGCGGCAACAAACAACAAAATGTAAATCGTAATCAGCAGTAAATTGTTTGCAAAGAAATATTTGTTCGTATAATACAAAACCAATAAAACCGGAACAATGCTGAGTCCGAAAACCAATTTTGATGTCCGCGCCCGGCCCAAAGCAATCGGCAAAGTGTTCATGCCCTGATTGTAATCGCCGTCTACATCTTCAAGATCTTTGACCATTTCGCGAATTAAATTGAGGATAAAAGCAAACACCGCATAATCGGAAATTACCGAAAAAACCGTCGCCATTACTTGGCGGTTTCCATCATAAACCATCGGAAACATGTCAAAAATGGGAACAATCAAAACGCTGACGGCAAGCAGCAAGGCGATAATCACATTTCCAACGATTAGCATTTGTTTTAAGCTTGTCGCGTATAAATATAAGGTCGCTGCGATGAATATGAAAATGGCTGCAAAGCCTGGTTTTTCAATCACATTGGCCAGGTAAAATCCAATCGCAACGCCCGAAATATTAAGCCCGACATAAATATTATAAGCCATAGCTTCCGAAATATTTTTGCCAACGATGACATGATGCGGTTTGTTCTCACCATCGGTTTCCTGGTCAAAAATATCGTTGATCACATAACCTGCTGCAGCGATCAAAACCGTTGAAAGTACGAGTAAAAGGTATTGAAAATCGTTCAGCGCCAGCGGGATTTTCTGCCAGATCAAAAATCCGTAACGCAAAATGAGCTGCATCAGCGCAAGCATTAGTAAATTTTGGTAGCGTATCAGCTTTAAAAAATGCTTCATAAAATGGTAAAATCGTTATCGTCTAAAATTTATTTAATCGTGTTTTCCATCAAAATGCTGCATCCATTTTCCCTGCACGCGCATCACTTGTTCGATGACATCGCGAACCGCGCCGCGCCCACCGTTTTTATGTGAAATGTATTTGGAGATTTCCTTGATTTCCGGGCTTGCATCCTGCGGACAGGTGGGCAAACCAACGAGCTTCATCACATGATAATCGGGAATGTCGTCGCCCATGTACAGCACTTCTTCGGCGTTGATTTGGTACAATTCGATGTATTCTTTGAACGTTTTGACCTTGTCCGGCGTGGCCAAATGAATGTCGGTAATGCCGAGATTTTGCAAACGGATGCGTACGCCTTCATTGCTTCCGCCCGAAATAATGCACACATGATAACCGCTTTCCACAGCCGCTTTCATCGCATAGCCGTCGCGGATGTTCATGACTCGGAGCATTTCGCCGGTTGGAGTAATGTGTACCGAACTGTCGGTTAAAACGCCGTCAACATCAAAAATAAATGCCGTGATGCCGTTCATGATTTCCTTATAAGTTTTTGCCATTTTGTATGGATTGGGTTAGGATTTTATAAATATTGCGCTGGTTTTCATCGGATAAAAATTCGAGCTGCGCACCGATGGTTTGGATGTCGTTGCGTTTTGCCGGGCCGGTTTGCGCGTCATCTGGCGAAAGCGTCATGATTTTTTCAGATGTTTCTCGGATCAAAGGCTGCAGGATTTCGAACGGAACCCCGTGTTCATTGCAGATGTCATTTGCGATCTTGTACAAATGATTCACGAAATTATTAACGAAAACTGCCGACACGTGAATCGATTTTCGCTGTTCAGAGGAAATGGAAAAGACTTTTTCAGAAATGCTTTTTGCGGTTTTTTCAACCAAATCAAAATCGGATTCCAATTCGGTTTCGATGCAAATCGGAATTACTTTAAAATCGGTTGCCTTGTTTTTTGAAAAAGTCTGCAACGGGTAAAAAACGGCTTTTCTATTTTTCGCATCCAATGCTTCGATCGAAACGCTGCCCGAAGTATGCGCGATCAATCGGTTTTCGAAAGGCAATTTCGCCGAAACTTCGGCAATCGCATCATCTGAAACTGAGATGATATAAAGATCGGCTGCAGCCAATGCGTCTAAATGATGCACCACCGGAATGTTGCCTGATTGGAATTTGCTGCGCGAAAACACCTGAACAATTTCAGTCTGATCGCTTTCGCTAAAAGCCGAAATTAAATGCTGCGCGACATTTCCCGAGCCGATAATGACAATTTTTATCATGTGGCTAAATTAGTAAAAAAATAGGTTGCAGAAAACCGGTTTTCATTCCTGATAATCCCACGGTAATAAGTCGCCGGCACGATTCTTACTCATTTCACCGGAAAAATTAATTTCACGAAACGCATCATTATTTCCAAATCCGTCAATTGAAAAAGTAGGCGTGTTGAATATTACATAAGATATTTTTTTCTCTTTATGGTCTAAAGTGAATGACTGCAAATATTTGTCGCCGGGTTTCAACAAAGTATTTTTTACGGTAACATCATAATAGCCATCATTTTCAACAACCGTAAAATAATCGGCCTGATCGCAAACTTTTCCACGTTTGATCAGCTTGAAATTATCATTTCCAAGTTGGCGGTGGATTAATTTCCTATAAAATTGCATTTGTGATCCCGAATAGCAGTTTTTTCGTGCTTCAACATAAGATTTTTCCGGTGTCGCCAGGTCTTTGTAAAACGTTGTTCCAACAATCATCCAGCCTCTTACATCGCTGCTTTTAATGCTTTTGTAACGAAAATCGATGTAAAATTCTTGCAGGCTAAATTCAATTTCATAGCCTAACAGTTCGTTGTGAATGCGCACCGGATTGTCTGAAGAAGCGACAAGCTGATTGGTTTTTATATCATAAAAAAAGTCAATATCGTCTTCATTCAGGATTTTGCAAGATTTACCGGCTTTAGTTGTTCCTAAAAATTGTTCACGGAAAACCTTGAGTTTGTCGGCTCTTTTAAAAGCACCTTCGCCAACAACTGTTACTTCTTTGAGCTTCGTTTCTTTCGGAACCATGTAAGTCGTAATAAAATCTTGGTCGAGTGGATTTGGAACGACTTGTTTTTCGTAGCCCAGATAATTGATAACCAATGTTGTATTTATTTTTTTACCGGCATTTAATTCATAATTTCCGGTATCATTGGTAGTCGTCCAGATTGAAGTTCCGTCAAGGTAAACTTCTGCTCCCGCAATCGGCGCTTTATTTTCATCATAAACAGCACCTTTAATAATTTGCGAGAAAGCGTGTAGTGAAAACAAGCAGCAAATGAAAAGCAGGTATTTTTTTATCATAGGATTAGTTTTTTAAGACAACTGAAATTGGAATTGTTTCTTTATAAAAATCAGCTTTTTACTCTGTAAAATTCATAGGAAGCATATCCCCGGCGCGTTTTTTTCCGAGTTCGCCACCAAATAACACGACGTCAAAATCTTCATTGTTTCCGTATTCGTCAATATGAAAAGTATTGCTTTTGAAAATGACGTTTGATTGTTGCGACCTGTTGTACAGCAAATTGAAAGATTTGTAAAACAAACTGTCGTCGCTCAGTGATTTTGGTTTTTTCTTTGCAGAATCTTTTATCGTAATCGTATAAATGCCTGCATTTTTCTGAATCTGAAAATAATCGTTCGGATTGGCCAAATAGCTTCCGTCAAATAACTGGAAGCTTTTTTTGTCCCAAATATTTTTGGAAAGGTTTCTGAAAAAATGCATTTGCGATCCGTAATAAGTCTTCTTTCTTTTGTCGAAATAAGCTTTCTTTCCGTTAGTGTGGTCTTTATAAAATGTAGTACCAGCCAGATAACTGCTGTAAACATCGGCACTTTTAATGCTTTTCAGATTGAACTTTATATTGAATTCCACCAAAGAAAATGCAATTTCATAACCGAGATAATTATTTTGTATTGCAATCGGGACTGATGAAAAAGCGGAAAGCTGGTTTTTTTTTGTGTCGTATGAAAACGAAATGTCAGGTTCATTCAGAATTTTGCAGGATCTTCCGGCTTTTGTTTTTCCGAGGAATTCTTCGCGGAAAACCTTCAGTTTGTCAGCCCTGCTAAACCCGTCGGCAACTACGGTCACTTCTTTTAAAGTGGTTTCTTTCGGAATCAGATAAACTTTTTGATCCGGATTTTCAAAAGGATTTGCAATGATTTTTGATTCATATCCGATAAATCCAATGACGAGCGTCGTATTGATTTTATTCGCCGCATGCAGTTTGTATTTCCCCTGATCGTCGGTGATCGTACCAATCGAAGTGCCGTCAAGATAGACCGATGCGCCTGCTATGGTTTCTTTATTTTCATCGAACACGATGCCGCTTAACGTTTGCGAATGCATTTTTAAACAACATAAAACCAATAAAAAAGTGTAAAAATAATGCTTCATATCAATCTTTTAAAACTACCGAAATTGAAATTGCTTTCTCTAAAAGTCTATGGATCGGGCAATTGTGGGCAATCTCCAGCAAACGGTTTTTCTGGGTTTCATCTAATGTTCCGAAAACCCGGATGTTCATCACCATTTTGTGTTCCTTGGTTTCGGGTTTGTTGTCGAATGTGACGTCGATCATCGTTTCTTCAAGATTCCAATTTTTACGGTCGGCATACATTCTGAGCGTAATTCCGGTACATGAAGCAAGCGAGGAGGCGAGAAGCTGGCTCGGCGTAAAGCCCAAATCCTGTCCGCCGATAGATGTGGGTTCGTCAGAAATGATCGAATTTGTTTCAGTTTTAATATCGGTTTTATAATGGCTTTTTCCGGTTGCGGCGGTGATTCTGATCATTTTTTTAAGTTTAAATTGGTTTGCGGTGGAAGTGGGACAAATTCGGTTTCGCCCGGAACTTTTTCAAAAGTTTGCTCCAGCCAACGCTTTTTCGCCTCTTCAATGAATTCGGGTGTCGATGCGACAAAATTCCAGTAAATCGTGCGCGGTTCGGGAAAAGCATCGCCGCCAAAAATATAAACGGTTGTATTTTCATTCATAGTGAATTCGCACAATTTCGTATCATTCGCAATCAAAATCTGCTTCGGTTCATAGACATTTCCTTCGTTTTCGACAGAACCTTCCAAAATGTACAACGCGCTTTCGCCAAACAAATCATTTCCAATCGAAATCGTTTGTTTTTGATCCGATTTTAATTCGAGCAAATACAGCGGACTGTAAACGGGAACGGGCGATTTCCTTCCGAATGCTTCTCCTGCGATGAGTTTAAACGCAATTCCGTTTTCATTCCAATGCGGAATTTCATGATCGGAAGCGTGGTAAAAACTGGGTTGCATTTGTTCCAGGTGTTTTGGCAACGCGACCCAAATCTGCAGTCCGTGCAACGATTTTTCAGAATGCCGCAAATATCCAGGCGTTCTTTCCGAATGTACGATGCCATTTCCGGCGGTCATCCAATTGACTTCACCGGGTTTGATCTCAACTTCGCTGCCCAGGCTGTCTTTGTGCATGATGCTGCCTTCAAACAAATACGTTAATGTCGATAATCCGATGTGCGGATGTGGCGGAACGTCAAAATTTTCATAATCGTGCAGCGCAATCGGGCCCATGTGGTCGATGAATGCGAACGGCCCAACCATGCGTTTGTCTTTAAACGGCAACAACCGCCCAACCATAAAATTGCCCACAACATTCGGGCGTTCTTCAATAATCAGTTTGATATTTGACATGGAAAGTTTTTTGGGATTTAAAAGTACGAAAAAAATAAGCGAATTTCAGTCCGATTTTCATTCGGAAACCACGATCAATTTTGGCTTAAATTAACAAGCATTCGCTAATTGCAATCAACATTTTTAAGTATTTTTGTCGCACTTTAAACTACAATCCTTTTTATAATGGATAAAAAATTATTCTCGTTCCTTTTTTCCACTCGATTGATGGCCGTTTTGTTTCTCACTTTCGCTGCAGCGATGGCCGCCGGGACTTTTATTGAAAACGACTACAACACCGATACGGCCAGGATCTGGATTTACAATACCAAATGGTTCGAAGCGATCATGTTATTTTTCCTGATCAACTTTTTCGGGAATATCAAGCGTTACCAATTGCACAAAAGGGAAAAATGGGCGACTTTATTGCTCCACCTGGCATTTATTTTTATCCTGATCGGGGCATTTGTTACCCGTTACATCAGTTACGAAGGCATGATGCCCATCCGCGAAGGCGCTGCAGAAAATCAGGTTTTTTCAGATAAAACTTTTTTGAATGTTGCCGTTGATGGCGATTACAAAGGGCAAATGCGCCGCAGGATTTATGAAGATGCCTTGCTGCTTTCGCCGGTTACGAACAACAATTTTACGATGTCGGAAAAGTTTGCCGATACGCCTTTTGAAATCTCTTACAAAAACTACATTTTCGGCGCGACTGAAACGGTTGTTCCAAAAGAAAACGGAACCACTTACCTTAAAATGGTCGAATCCGGAGGAGGAACACGCCACGAACATTATCTGAAATCAGGTGAAATCCAAAACATCCACAACACGCTTTTTGTCCTGAACAAATACACGGCCGGGGCAGTCAACATCAATACCACCGGCGGTGCTTACACGATCAAAACACCATTTGATGGGCAGTTTATGAGAATGGCCGATAAAATGCAGGGAACGGTAATTAAAGATTCGTTGCAGCCTTTGATGATGCGTTCGTTGTACAATGTTGGCGGATCGCAATTCGTATTTCCAGAACCAGCAATCAAGGGGGAAAAAGCATACAAACCAAGCAATGATTTACACGCGAAACAACACGAAGATGCGTTGACACTGACATTAAAATCGCAAGGGCAGGAGCGTGAAATTACCGTTTTGGGTTCGAAAGGAAAACAAGGCGAACCGGTGATGGTGAAGATTGGAAACCTTGATTTTACGGTTACTTTCGGAAGTAAAGTCTATGCTTTGCCTTTTAAAATCCAGCTGAACGATTTTATTGCGTCCAAATATCCGGGAACGGAAAAAAGTTATGCCGCATTTGAAAGCAAAGTGACTGTTTTAGATTCCGATAAGAAATTCGATGCCCGCATTTTTATGAACAATGTTTTGGATCACAAAGGATTTCGGTTCTTCCAGGCTTCATTTGATCCGGATGAAAAAGGAACCGTTTTATCGGTAAATCATGATTTCTGGGGAACTTGCATTACATATTCGGGCTATTTCATGCTGTTTTTTGCAATGATGGCGATTCTTTTTGACAAGCATACGCGCTTTGCCGACATCAAGCGAAAACTGGAAGTTGTGAAAAATAAAAAAGCCAAATTGATCTCGATCTTCATCCTCTTTCTAAGCTTTAACGGATTTGCACAACAGCACCAGCACACGCCTCAAAAAGCACATCTGCCAAGCCAGGAGCAAATCGATTCTTTGATCAATAAATACAAAGTGACCGAGGCGCATGCCGCGAAATTCGGGAAGTTGATCATTCAGGATGAAGGCGGGCGAATGAAGCCTGTGAACACTTTTTCGTCGGAATTGTTGCGTAAAGTGAGCAAAAGTGATGCATACAAAGACATGAATTCGGATCAAGTTTTTCTATCGATGACGCAATTTCCACGGATTTGGTTTGAAGTGCCGCTGATTTACGTAAAGCCTGGAAATGACAGCATCCGCAAGATTATCGGAATCGACAGCAAGCAAAAATATGCGCCGTTCATTGCATTTTTTGACAACAACGGAAACTACAAATTGTCTTCGTATCTTGAAAAAGCGTATAAGGATGCGGTCCCGGACCAATTTGAAAAAGATTTCATTGAAACCGACCGGAAAGTCAATTTGCTGAATTCGGCGCTAAGCGGAAGTATTCTTAAAATTTTCCCGGTTCCCAACGATAAAAACAACAAATGGATTTCGTATCTCGAGTTGCATTCATCCGGAATGAAAGGCATTGATTCGACATTTACCAAAAATATTTTGCCGTTGTACATGGCTTCGCTCGACAGCGCTTCGGTGAGCAAGAATTACACAAATGCCGATTTTTACCTGCAGAGCATGGAGAATTACCAGAAGAAATTCGGTAGTGCCGTGCGTCCGTCGCAAGACAAGATCGATTCTGAAATCACGTACAACAAATACGATATCTTCAAAAAATTGTATTATCTGTACATGCTTTCGGGCGTTTTAATGCTGATTTTTACCATCGTAAATATCTTCTTCGAAAAGAAAGCGATCCGTATAGTTATTAACGTTTTCCATATTTTAATCGCCACTTTATTTGCGTTGCACACCGCCGGATTGATTGCGCGCTGGTACATTTCCGGACATGCGCCTTGGAGCGATGCTTATGAATCTATGATTTACGTGGCCTGGGCGACGATGTTCTTTACATTGGCATTCGACCGAAAATCAAAACTCACCGTGGCTTCGGGAACTTTCGTCGCTTCGATGATCCTGATGATCGCGCACTGGAACTGGATGGATCCGTCGATTGCAAATTTGCAGCCGGTTTTGAATTCCTACTGGCTGATGATTCATGTGGCGGTCATTGTAGCGAGTTACGGTCCGTTTACACTTGGAATGGTACTTGGCGTGGTGTCGTTGATTTTGATATTGTTCACGAATGACAAGAACAAAACCAAAATGGATCTGAACATCAAGGAAATCACTTACATAAATGAAATGGCGCTTACGATCGGCCTTGTCATGCTTACGATTGGGAATTTCCTTGGTGGCCAATGGGCGAATGAAAGTTGGGGAAGATACTGGGGTTGGGATCCAAAAGAAACCTGGGCTTTAATCTCAATCATGATTTATGCTTTTGTGATCCATGCCCGTTTTGTTCCGGCTTTGCGCGGAAAATGGATTTTTAACTTGATGAGCATCATTGCTTTTTATTCGATTATGATGACGTATTTCGGTGTGAATTTTTATCTGACCGGATTGCATTCTTACGCGAGCGGGGATAAGGTGGTGACGCCAACATTTGTGTATTATTCAGTCGCGATTGTAGCTGTTTTGGCCACTGTTTCCTATTGGAGATACAGGAAAGTTTTTAAGAAATAGATTTTATACCATTAAGGAATTAAGATTATGAAGCTCTTAATGTTTCTTAATCCCTTAATGGTTGAAATAAAAAAGGTTCAGCTTTACAGTTGAACCTTTTTATTTATATGAGTTGAGAATTACACTTTACCCAAAGTATACAATTGCTCCATGGTTGGCGATTTGCTTCCACCGGCTGGCTCAAGCGTAATTCCGAAACCTTCTGCACCCGAAGCATTATCCACAGCAAACATCTTATAATTATTTGCCGTAAAATTTTCCAGTAACCCGATGCTCGTTGGCGTAAGCGGATTCAGCTTCAAAGCCCAAACCTGATACACTTTTCCTTCGGGAGGTTCCGGCAGTCCGGCAGCATCAACATAAACCGTTGCGGATTGCTTATTGTAGTAGACTTTCGCAAAGGATTGTGGGGAAACGGCTTGTCCGCCAAGGTTAACCACCGTATTTTTAGTGTCTCGAATTACGGTTAAAGCGTCTTCTGTCTGTTTGTTTTTGATTTCCGAGGTGACCAAAGCTTCCTGCAATTTTGACTTTTCATTTTCAACCACGACAACCTGCTGGCTCGTTTGGTTTACTTTGTTGTATTGGTATCCAAAACCGATCAGGAGCAATACCGCTGCTGCCCAGCCTACATACATTAAGATGTTTGATTTTGGCTGCAGCTGCACTACTTTCGAATGTTTCAGTTCCAGTTTTGCTTTGATCTTTGCAAAATTATCAGCCGATAAGAAAGGCGAGAAGCTCGTAGATAAATTGAGAATCGATTTTTCGATCGAAATGATTTCGGATTCGACTTCCCGATTTTCCTTAGCCATTTTCGCCACTTCAAGGTTTTCGGCCTCATTGAGCAAGCCGTAAACATAAAGTTCGAGTATTCCTGAATTGATATAGTCTTGAGTGTCCATTATACGTGTAAAAATTTTCTGAGGTCGTTAATACAATTCCTGTTTTGTGTTTTAACGGTTCCAAGCGGAATCTGCAATTCATCTGAAGCTTCCTGTTGGGTATAGCCTTTAAAAAACAACAGATCGATGATTTGTATGCATTTGGGTTTGAGTTTGTTGACAAATTCCCTGATTCCGATGGTGTCAATCTTGTGGATTAACTTGTTGCTGTCGTCTAGCAGATGTACGAAATTATCAGAGGACAGGTTTTTTTGGCTGTTGTTATAACCTTTCGAGCGCAACTTGTCAATCGATGTATTTCTGGCAATATTGATGATCCAGGTATAAAAACGCCCTTTGCTTTCATTATACGAATCGATGTTTTTCCAGATTTTTACGAATACTTCCTGAAGCACGTCTTCCGCTTCTTCTCGGTCTCTCACGAGGTTGTTGATCACTGCAAACAGGCTTTTAGAATACATATCGTAAACGTGTGAAAACGCCCGGTCGTCTTTGGTTTGTATTAATGGCAATAATTCTTCTTGAGTCATTTTTTGAATACTTTTTAAACAAATCTATACATTTTTTATAATAATGTAATACGCTTTGAACAAAAAATAGCTATTTAAATAATTGATTGTGAATGCTGTAACATTGGATTGTTTAAATGTAAACCAAACTGAATGAAGTTACGTAATTTCATAGGCAAAAGGTTTTAAACACTTAAACTTTTTCTTTCCGGTATTCTCCAAATGATTTCCCCAGAATAAAGTTGGGAATATCCGGATTTGGCGGCAGTAGGTTTTGGTTAGAGGACATCACTGTCGTCAAGGGAGCCCGGAGCTTTAAGCTTCTGGGCTTCTTTTTTGTTTTAACAAAACTTTCGCAGCCATGCTGTAGCGAATGCCAATCAATTTTAGCTAATTTTATAAAAAAATAACCATGAGAAAATTTGTATTCGTTGCCTGTGGCGCATTGCTTTTGTTCAGTTGCCAGAATCAGGCGCAGGGCAAAGCAAACAAAACAACTGCAACCACAAAATCTACGACAATGAAACCAACGATTTATCAGTTCAAAACAGAAGATTTATCCGGAAATACTTTCGATTTTTCATCTTTAAAAGGAAAGAAAGTATTGATTGTAAACACGGCTTCCAAGTGCGGATTGACGCCTCAATACGAACAGCTCGAAGCTTTATACAAACAATACAAAGATCAGAATTTTGTGATTGTAGGCTTTCCAGCCAATAATTTCGCGTCGCAAGAACCGGGAACAAATGCCGAAATTGGTGCATTTTGCCAAAAGAATTACGGCGTGACTTTTCCGATGATGTCCAAAATCTCGGTCAAAGGTGACGATCAGAATGAAATCTACCAATTCCTGACCCAAAAAAGCAAAAACGGCTTGCAGGATTCTGAAGTCGAATGGAATTTCCAGAAATATTTGCTGAATGAAAAAGGCGAATTGGTAAAAGTGATTTCCCCAAAAACATTGCCCACAGATCCTGAAATCGTAAATTGGATCAAAGCATAAAATGGCCGAGAACAATAATAATTTCCCGCACATTCTCACGGCATCTTCCACCTTGCTCGGACTGTGTTTCGTGGTGCTGACGTCGTTAAGGCTCAATAATTTCAGGGACGGATCGATCATCGATGAATTCACGGCAGTCGCCATTATCATGTTCATGATCAGCAGTATTTTATCGTATCTGTCTATGCGAAGCAAGAACGAACCCAGCGCCGTTTATGAAAAAATCGCCGATTTTGTGTTTCTCTCTGGTTTGGTTTTCCTGTTTGTCACTACGATGCTGATTACATTTAACATCATCAAATAAGTTTTTAAAATAAAAAAGGATTTGCAGCAACGCAAATCCTTTTTCTTTTATTCAATTCTGAGTAAATCGCTCCCAAAGTTTTCGGGAAAATACCAATAGTGTTTATTGTTTAATGAAACGTTTTGCAGTCGATCCGTTTGCATTTGAAACTTCAATCAGGTAAGTTCCGGCTGCCAATGTCGCTACATTTACACTTTCATTTTCTACTTTTCCTTTGCTGATTTCCTGGCCGATCATGTTGACGATCCTGAACGTTGAATCGGCTGAAAGATTGGCAATGTTCAAGACCGTTCCTTTTACCGGATTCGGGTACAAGCTAAAATCAACAGTTGAAACGGCAGCTGTTTCCGGAGTTGCAAATTTCGCGGTCGATGCAATATTGATCGTATAATCTTCTACTTGCCCATAAGAAAATGCCTCGCAGGCCGTCGGAATGGCGTTGTATTTCAAAGAAACGCGCATTCTTGTCGTTCCAGAAACAGCAGTTGCCGGAATCGTAAATGTTCCCGAAACCGGAGTCGTTTTAGAAGCTGCTTTCGTCCAAACCGTTTCGCCGCTATCCGAGAAATCACCATCCTGGTTGTAATCGATAAAAACCGCATAACCTTCACTGTAAACCGTTCCCGTCCAGGTTGGTGTGATCGTGATCGTATAAGCCGAACCTTTGTTTACACTCGTTGAAAGTGTCGTGAAATTTTCATAACCCGCAGCTCCTGTAGAAGTGTTGCTGATCGTTCCAAAAACGACTTTTCCAATGCGTTCATCCGCAGTATTGTTTCCCTGCGACGTGCAATAAGCCAATGCATTCGAGAGCGTTGTTACGCTGACAGTATTGCTCGCTGCAGAAATGTTTCCGGCGGCATCTTTCGCTTTTACAGTAAAGGAGTAGGTTGTCGCAGCGGTCAATCCGGTAACTGCATAAGTGGTCGCAGCTGTCGATCCCAATAAAGTCGCGCCTTGGTACACTTCATACCCAGTGACCGCCACGTTGTCTGTTGCACCCGACCACGATAAATTAGTTGCTGTTTGTGTCGTTCCGGCTGCAGCCAATGTAGGCGCGGTAGGAGCAGTCATGTCAGCTGCTGGAGCCAAAGTTATTACACTCACTACATTGCTCGCTACAGAAACATTTCCCGCAGCGTCTTTTGCCTTTACAGTAAACGAATACGTCGTTGAAGCGGTCAACCCGGTCACGGCATAAGTGGTAGCAGTTGTCGATCCCAATAAAGTCGTGTCTCTGTAAACATCATATCCGGTTACGGCCACGTTGTCTGTTGCACCCGACCATGATAAGTTGGTTGCCGTTTGTGTCGTTCCGGCTGCAGCCAAAGTTGGCGCAGTAGGGGCAACCGCATCAGATGAGCCGGCCGTAATCGTAAAATTCGCATTCGACACATCAAAGAAAATATGATTCGTTCCTTTGACCATGATCCTGTTTGTCGTTCCCGGCGTATTCGGAATCGTAACGGCTTGCGTTCCGTCATTTGGCGTCGCAGCCAATAAAGTTGTCCAGGTATTTCCGGCATCTGATGACAATAAAATGTCAACATTGGCACAATTCACGCCATTTGAAGTGGTTCCGGCTACAGCCCAGGTTACGGTTTGCGTGCTTCCGCCAACGTAAGAAACTGCGGTATTCGGGCTGCTTACGGTAAACGGACCTGCAGTTTTATTTACGGTTACAACCATATCGTCGCTGTTGTTTCCAGATCCACCGGCGCGGTTGTCGCGAACGGTCAGCCTGAAATTTAACGTTCGGGCAACAGACGGCAAAGCCTCAACAGTCAGTTCTGTGCCTGCTGTTGTTGTTGCACCGGTCAAAACCGATGACATTTTAGGGAAATATCTGGTCGGAGATGTTGAAGAGTTATAAGACCTAAAGTTTGGTCCTGATGTTTTAGATGCTGTTGGCGTTGTTGTTGAAGAAGTCCCGGTGTTCATTTGTTCCCAATTGTACGAAAGCACATCACCATTTCCATCGGTCCCTGAACCTGTCAGCATAAACGGCGTACTTTTCGGAACGGTATAATCCAAACCTGCATTTGCAGTCGGAATTGCATTTCCGGTGGCTGTATTCGTCTGGCAGGTTTTGGTCTTGATATTATTGGTGATCTGCTGGATGCTGATCGCATGGAAGTACGCGTCAGAATGCGGCTGTACATCTTTTGGCGTAATTCCGGCATAACCCATAATTGTCGATCCAGATCCCGGTTCCATTTGGGCACCAGTGCCGGTTTCCGTACTAAAAGTAAATGTATGGTTTGCGCCAAACTGGTGTCCCATTTCATGCGCAACATAATCAATGTCGAAATTATCCCCAGACGGAATGGCATTGGCAGGCGAAGTGAATCCGCTTCCTTTTCCGTAAGGAACCGAAGCTGTCGGATTGGTACAAACACAACCGATGCAGCCTGCATTTCCACCGCCACCACTGGCTCCGAATAAATGCCCGATATCATAAGCCGAATTTCCGATGTTATTCGTTAAAGTCGTTTGCAATTCCTGGTTCCAGGTGCCTTCAGTAACATCATCGCCCACGCCAATGTCTGAATTTGAGTAGGGATCGGAAGAAGCACTGGTGTAAATCACCGCATCCGTATTGGCAATCAAAACCATACGTACCGCAAAATCCTTCTCAAAAACACCATTGACACGTGTAATCGAATTGTTGATCGCAGCCAGCGCCAACGCTTTTGTTCCGCCAAAATACGCGGTATATTCGCCGGTTACCGACATCGCCAGACGGAAAGTCCGTAAAGTCGCATCATCAGCATTCGGGCGCGCATTTGATGCTGTCGCAACCGCTTTGATGTCATCGGCAACACGGCATTCGAACTTTGAAAAAGAAGCCGTTTTGTCGTCTTTTTTATAAATGGAATACGTCTTTAAATCTTTGGAGTAAGGCTCGATAAAAACCGCGGGCTTGTCGGCATCCAGAGTCATTGCTTTGAGTCCGAGTGGCGAAAGGCTGAAATAAACCGTCGCTGTCGGGCGGTCAATCCCAATTCCGATATACGATTGGATTTCAGGATATTTTGTCGCTAAAGCCGGATCCATGATTGAATTTTCATAAATACTAAAACGCTCGAGCTGGCCGTCGGCATTTGGCAATGAAATGATTACTCCATTTTTTGAAGCTGCATTTCTTTTGGGCGAATGCGAAACTTTTGCTTGCAGTGAAGCCACATCGAGATTGAAAAGATTTTTCTCAGGAAGCTGCATTCTGCTGTCAAGCAAAACCACATTTTTGTCAGAAGTATGTTTCCACATATCCTGTTTTTGTTGCGCGAAAGCGAAGCTCGTTATTGACAATAACGCAACAGAGAGTAAATTGATTTTACATAAATTTTGAGTTAGTTTAAAATAGGAGGATAAATTTAATCTCTTTTTTGTGATGTTTTTAAGGTTTGAAAAAAGATATTAACAAATCGATAAAATACACTTCTAAACTATAAAGACAATTTATGTTTTAGGGAAAATAGATGCGGATACAATAATTGTATGCATAGAGGATTGATTAACGTTAACTATTTCAAAATCAGCTGCATCAATTGCAGGTCGAGCCAGCGATCAAATTTATAGGCAGCATCTTTAATAATCCCACATTTCACAAACCCGAATTTTTCGTGAAAGGCAATGCTGTCAGAATTTTCAGCATCAATAGCACCGATCATGATGCGGAGATTTTGCTTTTTAGCAAATGCGATCAATTCGGCCAGCAACAATTTCCCAATGCCTTTTCCTATGAACCCATTCGAAACATAAACCGAATGCTCGACCGTAAACTGGTACCCGATTTTCTCCCGAAACGTACTATAAGCACCAAAACCCACAACCTGGCCGTCAAGTTCGGCAACGATTACAGGGAAATGATGCGCCTGTTTCTGGCGAAACCATTCCATTTGAACTTCAAAAGATTGCGGCTCATAATTGTAATTTGCAGTCGTATGCAAAATCGCATGATTAACGATTTCGAGTATGCTTTCGACATCACTTTCGGTGGCAGGACGTATTTCTACAGACATTTTATTTGATTTGGATTTCGGCTAAAAGGGCATCGGCTTCTTTGGTGCTGAAGCCGAGAGCGCTTGAGAAATCGCGGCTTTTTTTGGCAAATTCCCGGCAGTTTTTGAAGTCGTTCATTTTTTGGTACAGCCGCGCGGTGAGCAAATAACCATCGGCTGAAGGTTTGATCTCATTCGCTCGTTCTGTGAGTTTTATTGCATATTTCAGGCTTTCTGGATCGGCTACATTTTTCTGGAAATTTGATGTCGTTTCTTTTAATTTTTCAGAATTGTTCCAATAATATGTCTGTGAAGATTCAATGGCTGCTTTTGCGTATGATTTCCAGTTTTTCGTGCGTTCAGAAAGCAAAAGATCGTAAGTAAAAATCAACGAATCTGTTTTCCGCAATCCGACCGTTTTTGCAATCGGGCGGTATTTGTAATAGCCAATCGTATCGAGATTTTCGGTAAACGGCCGCAGCAATTCCGATACTATGTTTACGATTTTCTTTTCCACGCGTACCGGTGAAGAGACTTTTGCAAAAGCAGCCTGGTTTTTCAGCACATATTGAAATTCGCGCGATTCGATATCCGAAACGCCATTGGCAATAATGCGCCAATTGGTTTCAGTAAGCAGTTGTTCATTCGATTGGGTGCTGAGGTATTTTTTTGTCGGGACAGAAACGTCCAAGTGCGCCTTCTTTAATGTTGTAATATAAGCATAGCATCTGTCGGCATTTTTATAATCGGCGTTAAATTGTTTTTCGAGATATGGAATCTGCTTTTCAGGTGTTAATGCCATCGTAGCTTCCGAAATGAAATCCGTTGCGGTGCATTCACGCAGCAATCCGTATAAGACCGCTCCGTCAGGATCGATAAAGAAAAAAGCAGGAAAGGCATCTATCGGATATTTTTTTTTCAATCCGATGCCTTCAGGTTTTTCGGCGTCAACAGCAACAGCGACGAAATTTTCAGTAATGAAACCGGAAACTTCGGGATTTGTAAAAACTTCCTTTTTCATTTTCTTGCAATGGCTGCACCAGGTCGCGTATAGAAATAAGAGTACCGGTTTTTTTTCCTTTTTGGATTTTTGGATGGCAGCTTCAAATCCGCCCTCGCTAAAAGGCGATTGCTGTGCAAATGACAAATTGGAAATAAAAAGCAATAAAAGGAAGACAGATTTTAATTTCATTCGAACAAAATTCAAAAGATTGGCAGCCACAAATATACCGTGTTTTTGTATATCCGATTGGGTAATTTAAGCAGTTTTAGGATGTTGTTAACTAAATTTTTCAGCATCTTTGCATGGCAAAAAATCCGCAATCCGTTATGATTTACCCGAAAATCCCGCTGGCCCAAAGCATCCTTCAAATTTGTCTCGCAAAAGGCGTGAACCATATTGTCATTTCGCCGGGATCAAGGAATGCACCACTGACAATTGGATTTGCAAACCATCCGGATTTTCAGTGTTACAGCATTGCAGACGAGCGTTGTGCGGCTTTTTTTGCGCTCGGAATGGCACAGCAATTGGGTAAGCCTGTCGCTGTCGTTTGTACTTCGGGATCGGCATTGCTGAATTATTATCCGGCTGTAGCCGAAGCGTTTTACAGCCAGATTCCGCTGATCGTCATATCTGCCGACAGGCCAACGGATAAAATTGATATCGGCGACGGCCAAACGATCCGCCAGCGCAATGTATTTGAAAACCATTCACTTTATAACGCAAATTTATCTGAAGAGGTTTCGGAAGAAAACGACTTCAAAATCAATGAAGCAATCAATAAAGCCGTAGCTTTAAAAGGCCCGACGCACATTAACGCACCATTTGAAGAGCCTTTGTACCAAACGGTAAATAAATTATCCGTTGATTCGACCATTTCAAAATTTGAAAAAAATAATAAGACGGTTTCGATCGAAAATATCATTGCCTCGACGAACATCTGGAATGGCGCAAAGAAAAAAATGATCCTTGTTGGCGTCAACGAACCACACGCCATCGACGCTGAAATTATTGAAAAACTCGCCGCCGATCCGTCTGTTGTTGTGATGACAGAAACAACTTCAAACCTGCATCATCCATCATTTTTAAACAATATCGATGCGATTATTACGCCTTTTACAACAAAAGATTTTGAGGCTTTTAAACCCGAAATCCTGATCACTTTTGGTGGAATGATCGTTTCCAAACGAGTGAAATCTTTTTTAAGAACCTACAAACCAGACCACCATTGGCACATTGATCCGTTACGCGCTTACAATACTTTTAATGCATTGACGTATCATTTTGAGACCGATCCGAACACTTTTTTTCAGCAGATTTTTCCTTTTACGAAGACGGTCAAAAGCGATTATAAAGCTAGAGCGTTAAAGATTCAGAAGTTGCGGAAAAAAAAGCACGCTGACTATTTATCGAAAATTCCGTTTTCAGATTTTAAGGCTTTCGAGCAGATTGTTCCTTCGTTGCCGAAAAAATCGATGCTTCAGATCAGCAACAGCGCGGCGATTCGTTATGCACAGCTTTTTAATATTGATGAATCCATTTCGGTGTATTGCAACCGTGGAACTAGTGGCATTGATGGAAGCACGTCAACAGCGATCGGAGCGGCTGTGGAATCACAAAAACCAACCGTTTTAATTACCGGCGACATCGGGTTTTTATACGACAGCAATGCGCTCTGGAACAATTACATTCCGAAAAACTTTAAAATTATTTTGGTGAATAATGGCGGCGGCGGAATTTTCAGGATTTTGCCCGGACATGCCGAAAATGAAGTTTCCCATACGTATTTTGAAACGGCGCATCATTTAACAGCGGAGCATCTGGCTAAAATGTACGGTTTTGAATATGCAACGGCAAATGACAATGTGACTTTAAAAAGTGGACTTAAAACCCTGTACGCCCAAAACGAAAAACCTGTAATCCTCGAAGTTTTCACGCCGATTCTTGAAAACAATGGCATTTTGAACCAATATTTTAAAGAGTTGGTTTAATTATTTTTTCTTTTCGGGAACGCAATTTGGGACTTTCTTGCCGTTTTTTTCTTTTGTTCCGACGCGTTCGTAGCCTTTCCAGCACGGATCTTCTTTGGTTTTTTTCTTGGTTGCCATGATTTTTCATTTGCCACGAATTCACGGATTTTTAAAAAACCGTAAAATGTGAATTGACTTGAGTATAAAGTTAGAATGTTTAAAAAACTTAGTATTTCAAAATATTCGTAATTTTTTGCATGACTTAATTACTCCCAACGCTAGGGAAATGAAATTACTAAGATAGATTTATAAAAATTCGTGAATTCGTGGCTAATCAAACCAAAACCAGCTACAACTTTGTACCTTTGCACTTTGAAACTCAGAATATGATTAAGATAGGACAATACAATACGCTGACAATTTTACGCGACACCAAAGTCGGCTTGTTTTTAGGCAACGGAAACGAAGCCGAAGACATTTTGTTACCCAATAAATATGTGCCGCAGGATTTTAAAATAGGTGATGAGATCGCTGTTTTTGTATATCTCGATCATGAAGAAAGACCGGTTGCAACGACGTTGGAACCTTATATTTTACTGAATGAATTTGCACTGCTTCGCGTGAATTATACCAATCAGGTTGGTGCTTTTATGGATTGGGGAATGGAAAAAGACATCCTCGTTCCGTTTAAAGAACAGGCGCGCCCGATGGAAAAAGGCAAGCGTTATCTCGTGTATCTGTATATGGATGAAAAGACGAACCGTTTGGTCGCATCAAGCAAAACCAACCAATTCCTAAGCAACGAAAATCTGACAGTCAATAAATTTGAAGAAGTCGACCTGATCGTTTCGCACATTACGGAAGTCGGCATCAACGTCATTATCAACGAACAGCACAAAGGGTTGTTGTATAAAGATGAGGTTTATGACGACAGCATCAGAACCGGTGACCGGATGCGCGGCTACATCAAAAACATCCGCCCCGACAATAAAATCGATGTGTCGCTGCAGATATTAGGGTATGAAAATGTCGAACCGAATGCTGAAAAAATCCTCGATGAACTTCGCGCCAGCCGCGGTTTCCTGCGCTTAAACGACAACAGCCATCCAGAAGACATCAAAACCGTTTTGAAAATGAGCAAGAAGACCTTCAAAAAGGCGATCGGCGCTTTATACAAGGAAAAACGCATCGACATTAAAGACGACGGAATTTACTTGCTTTAGTCAAAAGTCGAATGGTGACGAAGAAGTTTTTTAGGAATTATCAATTGTCCATTATCACCCGAGGCGCAGCCGAACAGAGCGCAGCTAATTATCCATTAATTCAAATCCCGAATCTATATCCGGGCTCTCATTATTAATTATTAACTTTTAATTATTAATTAAACAAGAGGAATGGCATCACTACAGCCTTTTTACAACTGGACTCAATCGCTTGGCGTAGAAGATTATACACATCCGGTTTTATTTATCGGGCACGGTTCGCCGATGAACGGAATCGAAGACAACGAATTTTCACGAACGTGGACGAAATTCGGAAAAGAAATCCCAAAACCCAAAGCCGTTTTAGTCATTTCAGCGCATTGGCTGACCAATGGAACGCAGATTACGGCCATGCCAAACCCAAAAACAATCCATGATTTTGGAGGATTTCCGCAGGCGTTGTTCGACGTGCAATATCCGGCACCTGGAAATCCCGAACTGGCTGAAGCTGCATCCAAATTGATTACGTCAACAAACGTTGGGCTCGATCACGACTGGGGATTGGACCACGGAACCTGGACGGTCGTTCGCCACATGTATCCCAATGCCGATATTCCGGTGTTGCAGCTCAGCATCGATTACAGCAAACCGCCGCAATACCATTACGAGCTTGCAAAACAACTGAAATCACTTCGCAAAAAAGGCGTTTTGATCATCGGAAGTGGGAACATGGTACATAATTTACGCATGGTCGCCTGGGAAAAATTGCAGAAACCCGAATATGGTTTTGACTGGGCGCTTGAAATGAATTCGGTTTTCAAGGAAAAAATCGGCAATAATGATTTCAATGCCTTGATCAATTACGAAAAATTAAATGCAGCTGCAAAACTGGCCATTCCAACACCAGATCATTATTATCCGTTGTTGTATGCGATGGCGCTTCAGGATTCAAAAGACGGTGCAAGTTTTTTTAACGATAAAGCTGTCGGTGGCTCGTTGACGATGACTTCGGTTCAATGGGGCTAAATATAAATAGTAGAAGATTACATTCAAAATTCCTTAAATGTTTCAGGACAATTCGAATCATTTAAGGGATTTTGAGTTTAAAATACGTATATTTTAAAGATGCAATTATGCTTTAAAACTGCGTGAAAAGTATTATTTTTACGCTAAAATAAGCATACAATATGAGTAGCATCAACTGGAAGACAGTCAGGGAATTCGAAGACATTACCTATAAAAAATGCGATGGCGTCGCCCGGATCGCTTTTAACCGCCCGGATGTACGCAACGCTTTCCGCCCGAAAACCACAGCCGAATTGTACCAGGCTTTTTACGATGCCCAGGAAGATACTTCGATCGGCGTCGTTTTGCTTTCCGCAGAAGGCCCATCGTCAAAAGATGGCGTGTATTCTTTTTGCAGCGGCGGTGACCAGAAGGCGAGAGGCCATCAGGGTTATGTGGGTGAAGACGGCATGCACCGTTTGAATATTCTCGAAGTTCAACGATTGATTCGCTTCATGCCGAAAGTCGTCATTGCAGTCGTTCCCGGCTGGGCAGTAGGTGGCGGGCACAGTTTGCACGTGGTTTGCGATCTGACGTTGGCCAGTAAAGAACACGCGATTTTTAAACAAACCGATGCCGATGTCACGAGTTTTGACGGCGGTTACGGATCGGCATATCTGGCAAAAATGGTTGGGCAGAAAAAAGCCCGCGAGATTTTCTTCCTTGGCAGAAATTATTCAGCACAGGACGCTTTGGAAATGGGCATGGTGAATGCCGTAATTCCGCATGCCGAGCTTGAAGACACGGCTTTTGAATGGGCACAGGAAATTTTAGCGAAATCGCCTACATCGATCAAAATGCTCAAATTTGCCATGAATTTAACCGATGACGGCATGGTTGGGCAACAGGTTTTTGCAGGTGAAGCGACAAGATTGGCTTACATGACCGACGAAGCCAAAGAAGGCCGGAATGCTTTTCTCGAAAAGAGAAAACCGAACTTCGGTGAAAACAAATGGATTCCGTAATATTCCGAAAATCGCCCATCCAAAACCAAATTCCTATGGAAAACTTCACAAACGAAACGATCGACACGACGCAGCTTCCAAGATTTGAAGAAGTACCGTTTGCGCCTTTGCATCCGAATTACTGGAAACTGACGTTGATCCACTTGTTTGTTTTGTTTCTGATTTTGGCAGCAGGGCTCGGATTTGGAATCGTTTTTAACAACGAACTAATTCCGTACCAATGGAACCTGATTGTTGCAGCTGCCGTTTTAATGCTATTGGTTTTGATGTTTTCACGGATTGCCTTTCGCAAAAAAGGATTCGCTTTTAGAAACCATGATGTGCTGTTTAGAAGTGGAATTATCGCTACAAATACAATCGTAATTCCTTACAATAGAGTACAGCACGTGGCTTTACATGAAGGATTTATTTCCAGATATTTAGGATTGGCCAAAATCGAAATTTTCACCGCAGGCGGAAGTTCGAGCGATATTGAAATTCCCGGAATCGAAAAAATCCAGGCCGAAAACATCAAGCAATTGTTGATGGGCAAAATCCAAAAACAACTGTAATGAAAGTTGATTTCAGCCAGCCGCAACGACAATCGCCAATTGGTGTTTTGATCATGTTTTTTGATACGATTCAGCAATACGGACGTGCGCTGTGGCCGTTGGTTGTCATTGGGATTTTCAAATTTGACGCAGCGAACCGGCTGTATATTTTCCTCAGCATTCCGTTGATTTTCATCGTTATCGGAATTATCGCATACCTGAAATACCTGAATTTCACGTTCTTTCTCGACAATAAAAACGACGAATTTGTAGTCACCGAAGGCGTTTTCAACAAAACCCGCACAACCATCCAACTCCAAAAAATCCAGCAAGTAAACATCAAGCAATCGCTTTTGCAGCGGATCATCGGCGTTCATGCGCTCGATGTAGATACGGCCGGAACAAATGACAAGGAAGTTTCAATCAAAGCTGTTTCTCATGAATTGGCACTCGATTTAAAATCGGTTTTGCTGAATAACATCCGTAAAGTTTCTGAAAATCAAACTTCTGAAACAGAAAATCCCGAAATTCAAGCTGCAATTTCAGAACAGCCATTTATCTCGATCAGCTTCTTAAGTTTGCTGAAAGTCGGTATCACATCCAATTACATCCGCAGCCTCGGGCTTTTGCTTGCATTTTTTGTGACCACTTATGACTACGCCGTCCGGTTTTCAAACCACGGAATCATTGATGAAGACCAGTTTGTAAATTATTTCGACAAAGGTTTTGTGATGCGTTTTGTTGGAATTTTGATCGTGCTACTTTTAGCAGCGATTTTGATCATTAATGTTTTTCGAACGATTATCAAATTTTTCAACTACCAGATTGCGAAACAAAGCGGTTCCTTGCTGTTGTCTTTCGGATTGTTCGCTACGAAAAGCACGATCATCAAACCTGAAAAAGTACAGATCATATCAGTCACCCAGAATTATTTCCAAAAGAAATTCGACATCCTTGAACTAAAGATCAAACAGGCAACCAATGGCGAAAAAGAAGCACGTAAACAGGCGATCGAAATTCCCGGCTGCAACAAAAACGAGCACATCGCAATCCTGAAACTACTGTTTGGCGAAATGCCCGAGAAAGGATTCATGCTGAAGCCCAATTTTCGCAAGCTGGGATTTGCAGTTTTCCTTACAATAGTAGTACCTTTAGTCGTGTTTTATTCGGTTGCGCTGAATGGCGCGCCAAATTTGCTCGAATACCATTACGGTGTTGCGGTTTATGTGGTTTTCATGGGGATCATCCAGTATTTTTCGTTCAGGAACAACAGGCTTTTTATCAACGACCGTTTTATCATCAAACAAAGCGGCGCCTGGGACATATCGAATGAAATCATTGAGCCCCACAGGATTCAGGCGATTACGACCTCGCAATTGTTCTGGCATAAAAGCCTTAATATTGGATCGATCACTTTGCATACCGCAGGGGGAAATGTAGGTTTTCAACTCGGGAATTTCGAAAAAATAAGGAATTACGCCAATTTGTGGCTGTATGAAATGGAGACTTCGGACAGCAATTGGATGTGATTTAATGGATAATTAACAATGGACAATTGATAATGAAAATTACGCTTACATATAAAAACGCAATACTTAACCACAAAATTGGCATTATCAATTATCAATTGTCCATTATCAATTGCATTGTCCATTGTCAATTATCAATTATCAATTAACTATGAAGCACTGGATTGAAGCCGCGCGCGTACGCACCTTACCGCTTTCGGTATCGGGAATTATTTTAGGAAGTTTTTATGCGATGTCGCAGTCAATGTTCAATTGGAAAATTGTTTTGTTTGCACTCACGACTACTTTAGGATTGCAGGTTTTATCAAACTTTGCAAACGATTACGGCGACGGTGTAAAAGGAACTGACAATGAAGACCGCATTGGGCCGAAACGCGCGATACAAAGCGGCGTGATTACGCCAAAGCAAATGAAAAATGCGATGATCCTGACTTCTGTCTTAACGATGGTTTCGGCGATTTTACTGATTTATTGCTCGTTTAAAGAATCGTATTTGCTGTATTCATTGACGTTTTTAGTCCTCGGATTTTTGGCGATCGCATCTGCAATCCGCTATACCGTTGGAAATACCGCTTACGGTTACAGGGGTTATGGTGATCTATTCGTATTTATTTTCTTCGGATTGGTCAGCACGCTTGGAATTTACTTCATGTTTGCTAAAGAGATGGATTATATTTTGTTACTTCCGGCAACTTCAATCGGATTTTTAAGCGTTGGTGTTCTGAACCTGAACAACATGCGCGACGAAGCATCCGATAAAAAAGCAGGAAAAAATACGATAGTTGTTAAAATCGGCGGGGCAAAAGCAAAAAAGTACCATTATTTCCTGGTCATTACAGCCATGGTTTTGGTGCTGATTTTCGCGATCATCAAAAATTTCAATTTCGACCAGTACATTTTCTTATTGGCATACATCCCGATGATCGCCCATTTGATCAGGGTTTCAAAAAATACCGAGCCGCGCGCGCTTGATCCCGAACTTAAAAAACTGGCCATCAGCACATTTTTGCTTTCAATTCTGCTCTCCCTGTGCCTGATTTTCTTCTTTTCAGACATTATTGTGCAAATCGTCAACGCAACCATCAACCACTTTAAATAAATCCCATGAAAATCACATTTTACGGCCACGCTTCGCTCGGAATTGAAGTCAGCGGCAAACACATACTTATCGATCCTTACATTACCGCTAACGAGCTTGCTTCACATATCAAAATCGACGAACTTAAAGCCGATTACATTTTACTGACACACGCGCACGGTGACCACATCCTCGATGCAGAAGCCATCGCAAGCCGCACCGGAGCCACGATTGTGTCCAACGCAGAAGTGGCCAGCTATTATGCTAAAAAAGGCTTTAATTCGCATCCGATGAACCACGGCGGAAGCTGGAAATTCGATTTCGGAACCATAAAATACGTCAATGCCATTCATTCGAGCGTATTTCCGGATGGTACTTACGGCGGAAATCCGGGCGGATTTGTCATCGAAGGCGAACACAAAAACATTTACATCGCAGGCGATACGGCGCTTACATACGATATGAAACTCATTCCGCTGCGCACCAAACTGGATTTAGCGGTTTTGCCAATCGGAAATAATTTTACGATGGATGTCGAAGACGCGATCATCGCTTCCGATTTTGTACAGTGCGACAAAGTGCTCGGCTATCATTTCGACACTTTCGGATACATCAAAATCGACCACAACGACGCCAAAAAGAAGTTTTTCGACGCAGGAAAAGATTTAATGCTGCTCGAAATCGGAAGTTCAATCGATTTGTAATTTTTCAGGAGCCAATCCGGCTGTCCGCTGTATCTTTTACGGCTCCGCTGCGCTTCGCCGCAAAAGGATGCCGCTTCCATCCGGGCTAGGGCAGTTTCATCCAAAATAAAAATGACAGTAAAAATTTATCTCGCATTCCTTTCAATAGTGCTTTTCCAATCGGCAATCGCCCAGCCCGACGGTTATTGGGACAAAGACCGCGCGACTTCCAAGGAAATCATCCTCGGCGCAGGTAACCGCGTTGTCATCAAATCAGAAGACCTGCCTGTAGGAACCACCGAAATCGTCTATAGGATTACGCTATTGGACGAAAACCAGCAAATGGCAAACAGCCTGGTTTCGCTGCTTAAAGCGATCCCGGATCCTACGGGAATCAGCCAGGGTTCGGCAGGAGCAGTATTTTTGCTGTCAAAAGCCTCTGGCGACGACAAATGCAAATATGCCATCTTCAACACCGCTTCATTGGCTACAGCTTATTCTACATCAGGTAAAACCGACAAAGCCTGCTTTTTTCAGGAAACGCCGCTCAACAAAGACGCAAAACGACTGACTGCCGGAAAATCGTCGTGCCTGCAATTCAACTCTGAAAATATCTGGTTTGGCTTTGAAAGCCAGAATTGGATCTTGAAACAAAGAATTGTACTTGAGATCGTTCCATGGGTCAACAACAAACTGGGGCGCGGCTGGAATCCTGAAAGCAAAAATGAAATCATTAAAATCTGCAACAGCGGCAAAGTGATTAAAGATGTGAAGAAAAAAGACCAGTTCCGCAATTGCTTCCTGAATGCGGTAATAGAAAAATATACGTACCGCGAATTTACACAGCTGCTTGCTGTAGAAAAATCTTCTGAAATTGAAGCGTTTACACTGAATTGCCTCAAAAAATCAGGGGAAGAATACATTTTGTTGAACCCGATTCGCCACGAAGCCTATCGATATTTTGTCGATGGAAAAACGGAACAAGCGATTCAGTTGCTGCAGCGCGAGCTTTTTGGTAAAGGCTATGCAGTTCCATTGGACTATGATACTTTGGGGCAATATTACCTGTTCTCCAAACAGTATACAAAAGCCGAAAATGCTTTCAATAAAGGCTTTGCATTAGATCCTTCTGAACTCAATTTCCAACTGAACCTTGCGCATGTTTACTTATTTACCGATCGGGTTGATGAAGCCAAAGAGCTCCACAGAAAATACAAATCACAAAACGTTTTAACCGATTTGAGCTGGAAACAACAAGTCGAAAATGACTTTACAGAATTTAAAAAGCGCGGTTTTCCTGATAAAGATTTCAAGAAAATCCTCAGGATCTTAGATTAACCAGCCATGAAAGCCACTTATCACAAATATTCACTGCAGTTTAAACGGCCTTCGGGAACCTCACGTGGAGTCATGACCGACAAGGAAACCTGGTTCATCATTCTCGAGCAAAACGGCAAAAAAGGAATAGGCGAGTGCGGTATTTTGCGCGGACTTAGCGCAGACGACCGACCCGATTATGAAGAAAAGTTGAAATGGACTTGTGATAACATTCATTTGGGTGAAGATCAATTGTGGGAATCTTTAATGGAATTTCCCTCAATCCAGTTCGGAATTGAAATGGCTTTTCGTTCATTGCAAAGTGAAAACCCATTTGAATTGTTTCCATCAGCATTTACAGAAGGGCAAAAATCGATTCCAATAAACGGCCTTGTCTGGATGGGAAATGAGGCTTTTATGAAGGAACAAATTGAGGAGAAAATCGCCCAAGGATTTCATTGCATTAAACTCAAGATCGGAGCTATAGATTTTGATAAAGAACTCGGATTATTGCGCTATATTAGGCAACATTTTACTGCAGAACAAATCGAAATTCGCGTCGATGCTAACGGTGCATTCGATTCAGAAAATGCTTTATATAAAATAAATCAATTGTCTGGATTTCAATTGCATAGCATAGAGCAGCCTATTAAAAAAAACCAGCATGACAGGATGTCAGAGCTGTGTAAAATCACTCCAATTCCAATTGCTTTGGATGAAGAGCTGATTGGAGTGTTTTCATTTGCAGAAAAAGAGCAATTGCTGCAAAAAATCAAACCGCAATACCTCATTTTAAAGCCAAGTTTTATAGGCGGATTTCGCGGAACGCAGGAGTGGATTTCATTAGCAGAAAAATACAATACCGGTTGGTGGATCACTTCAGCACTCGAAAGCAATGTCGGATTAAATGCGATCGCACAATGGACATTTTTACAGCAAAATAAGATGCCGCAAGGTTTGGGAACGGGTGCTTTGTACACGAACAATTTCGATTGTCCGCTTCGCGTTAAAAATGGAGAATTGTGGTATGATCCACATGAAAATTGGATTTTCGATTTATAATCGGCGTGCTGCAATCGGAGCTGCGAGGCAACGTTCAGGAATAGCAAAGACATCCGTCAATGCTACAGCATCCGGCCGCAAATCCCAGCACAATTGGCTTACGAGTTTCCGGATCGCCTTTGTTTTTGGAGCTTCCATATAACCGTCTTCCAAAAACCAGCCTTTGTTTTTCTCTATTTGCGACAATGCGTAAAGATTGTACAGCTTCTCTAAAACGGTTTTGCATTGTGGATCGTCAATATCTTCAATTGCAAGTTGAAATTGCTCCAAAACCACGCGCTCCAAATAAGCTTGGGCGACATCAATCATCTGGTGTTGTGCGACATTAAAGGCATCGTATGAATCTAGTCCGCTATCAATCAAGGTTTTCAATCGCTTTGCACCAGAAGCCAAAATCGTTTTTTCCCTGTAAGCAAAAGCTTCATAGTGAAATTCGCTATTAAGCAAATGGCTTTCGTCGGTTCTTCGCGTGGCAATTGAGTTTTTTTCTGAAATCGAAGTCTTTGCACTTTCGAATACGTAATTGATCATTCCAAGCGCATTCATTTTTCCAAACTGCTTCCTGAATTCAGATAACCTGTTCTTAGCGACCAATTGCATTAAAACCGTATTGTCGCCTTCAAAAGTGGTATAGATTTCCGTATCGTTTTTTAAATTTCCGATGCGGTTTTCAGATAGATAACCTTTTCCGCCACAGGCTTCGCGGCATTCCTGTAAAGTGTCGCGCGTGTGCCAGGTTGCATATGATTTCATGCCTGCAGCAAGTCCTTCGATCTCTTGCGCTTCATTCTCTTTTTTGTTGATGTAACGCTTCGTAAGATATTGCAAGCCAAAGTGAACGGCATATGATTTTGCCAATAAAGGAAAGAGCCTGCGCTGGTGCATTCTGTAATTTAAAATCGGGACTTCAGATCCACCGTCAGGGCCAAATTGCCTTCGTTGGTCAGCGTATCTGATCGCAATGGTCAACCCCGATTTGGCTGCGGCCAATGCCGACCTCGGAATTCCAATCCGCCCGCCAACCAACGTGCCGAGCATTGTAAAAAATCTCCGGTTGTCACTCGGGATCGGGCTTTCAAATTCACCTTTGGCATTTACCGAAGCAAAACGGTCAAGCATGTTTTCTTTCGGAATCGAAACGTTGTCAAACCGGATCGTACCGTTGTCAACGCCGTTTAAGCCTGTTTTTTGACCGCAATCGCCAATCGTGATGCCTTTTAAAGTTTTCATGCTTTCGTCACGCAGCGGAACGATAAAAGCGTTTATACCGTAATCTTTGCCGCCTATGATGAGTTTTGCAAAAACAGTCGCCATCCGTCCGTGTTTCGCAGCATTTCCAATATATTCTTTTTGCGCATCCGGATTTGGTGTATGAATCGTAAAAGTTTGATTGGAGTGGTTGTAAGTTGCGGTTGTCTCAAGTCCTTTCACGTTGGAGCCATGATGCGTTTCGGTCATCGCAAAACAGCCGGGAAGTTGTAACGAGCCTACATCCTTGAGGTATTTAGCATAATGTTTTTCGGTTCCAAGCGAGAAAATGCTCATGCCCCAAAGCCCGAATTGCACGCCGAATTTTATGACTAAACTCAAATCGTGGTAACTCAGCGTTTCCATGATTGCAAAATAATCGGCAATATTTTCGCCGCCACCGTATTTTTTCGGGTAGGCCATGTTTCCGAGATTTTCTTCTGCAAGGATTTTGCACCAATCGTAAACTTTTTCCCGGTAAATGTCAATATCGGTTGAAGTTTCATATTGAAATTCCGGCCCGCTGATGATGGCTTTGACTTTGTTGATGATTGGCGCTTGTTGGCCGTCGAGAATTGTGGTTAATTTTTGAACGTCAAAGCGCGTCTCCGTCTGGTATTTTGAAGTAAAAGTGTCAGTTTTGGATTTGAAAATACCGAAAGCTTCTGCGCCGAGAATCCCAAGCTCGTTTTCCAGTTTTAGGAATTGGATTTCAAAATCGGCCGAATCATTTGTATAAAAGGCCGACGAAATGTCAAAAATTGATTGGTGTTGCTGCATAACTTTTTGGTCTATGGCCGATTTCCATTCGGAAAGTTCCGTCCGCGAAGGCGGCGAAGTGATATTTATTTTGGAAAACAGTTCGGACTTTTCAGAATCCGAAAGCCAATTTTGCACGTCAATAAAAGCCTGTAAAACGGCAAATTCTTTTTGGGTCAGCAAGTCGTCAGACCAGGCGAGATAGAGTAGCGGAAGGAAAAAATTGATTTTCGGATTGTCCATAAATTGCTTTTCTTAAAATTAAGCAATTGGTGCCGAAAGCCTTTAAAATGTTTGTTAATTTAATTCTTTGCCAGTTTTTGCTGGTAAATGCGCAGCGATTGGATGGCTTGCTGCCTGATTTTTTTCTGGAGAAATCCTGTCCATCCGAACAGCATTCCCGGAAGACCGAGTGCCTGGCTGCTCCATTTCCAAATGTCAAAATGATCGGTATGTCGAATGATCAGTCCGTCTTTAAATTCAAATGTCGATAGGATTTTATTGGTCACTTCGCGATTCGTTTTGCTGAAATGGTACGTTGCGATCCATTTTGCGGAACCTGAATTTCCTTCAGCTTTAACATCAGAGAATTCAATTTTGAGGCTGCCTTTGCTTTTTTCGACCAGCATGTGCCACATATCCGAAACGTCTTTTCCTTGCAAAACGCCAAACGCGGGATCCTGAAACCGGATGTTTTCATGATAGCAACTTGCCATGGTAGCTGCGTGGCCGCTGGCAAAACCGGCATAAAACTCTTCAATAAGCTGTTGGTTCGGGTTCATGTTTTATTTATAAAGTAAAGCAATTTCTTCGGCAGTTTCAAAACTATTTTTTTCTTCTTTTCCAAAAGTACCGAAAAATGATTTCTTGTTCAAGGCAGTGAAATTCCCGGTCTGGCTGCTAAAAGTATTGCTTTTTCCCCGAATGTTGAATCTGATGGATTGAATTTCGAGCTTTTTTAAACGGTTCATTTCGGGAATGGTCAGGTAATAATAAGCAGAAGTTCCGTTTTCTGATTTTGTGCGCAAGTTTTTATCTGTACACGCTATAGCTGTAAAATCCGATAAGTAAATGTAAGTAGTTCCACCTATGAAAAAATCCGGATCTACGGTGTCGACGGAAATTTTTAAAGTGCCGCCGCTATCCGTCTTTGCAAACTGTATGTCCGACTTTCCGGTAAGTGCATAATTTTCACAAAGAAATGTCCAGGCTTTAGTTGCCGGAATTTGTTTTCCGTCTTTTAAAACCATCATTTCCTGAGCAGAACTATCAAATGAAAAAATGAATGTGATGATGCAAATGAATTGGGTTAAGTTCATTTAATTTCAGTATTTTAAGTTTAAAATTTGTCGATCCAATCCAATGATTTTATGGAAGTAACCAGATTATCTTCATTCATTGTGACGCGCAATTCTTTATTAGCGATTTTCTTTTCATAAAGCGCTTTGAAACGATAGATGTTTGTTTTGTCGGCTTTACTTTGTTGTACTTCTACAAATTGCAAATCTTTAAAATCGCCATATTTTAGTCGGAATTTCAGGCAGGTTTTTGTAAGCTTGTCCTGAGTCGTATTTTGGATAACGGTTTGTGTCGCCTCCGATGAATTGAATGGTTTAAATTTGGAGGTGTTGCAAGTCATCAGTACGCGTTTGCCCAAATCGTAAGCCTTGGATTTTTGTACCGAATTGATTTCTGAAGTTTCTGCTTTGGTCATTTTGATTTCTTCGGGCGCGTTTGTCTTTGGCTTTTTGGATTTGCAGCCCGCCATAATGACAAGACAGCAAATAAAGATTATTTTTTTCATGGTGTTGTGTGGTTGATTTTTAAAAGAAGATTCGGATCTGGGCAATTTCCTAGGTAATATTCCAGTTTGCTTTTGCTGCAAACGCCGGGATAATCACCGAAATTTCCGTCTAAATCTTTAATGATCTGAAAATGAAGATGTGGAGCATAATCGCCATTTACCGAAGCGTCGCCTAAATATCCGATAATGTCGCCTTGATGGATAACGGTTTCAACTGAGATGTTTTCAATGCTTTTAATTGACAAATGTCCGTAAAGCGTATGAAAAGTGAGATTTTCAAAATGATGTTCTAAAATAATTGTCGGACCGTAATCTCCAAGTTTGCTGTTGTTTTTAAAACTGTGGATTTTTCCGTCAAGCGCTGCTAAAACGGGTGTTCCGGCTTTAACCCATAAATCCATTCCGATGTGAATGTTGCGTTCTTCGGTATTTTGGTTTTTGAAAAGTGTGCTTCGGCTGTATAAATTCCGCATTTCGTTGTATCCGCCAAAAGCGACATCAGCATCATTTTCGGAAAGGTATTTTTCTATGCCCGATTCGAATGCGGTTGCATTTTTATAATTTTGAAATCCATCATTTTTTACCAAATCAATATGTACATATTTCTGATTGAAAACACCGCTGTCAACGACTTTGACCGCAGGAAGTGACCGAAATAAATTGTTTAGTACATTCATCAATTTTTGTTTGATGCCTAAATTAATTAAAAATTGCCCAACCCATCTAGATTCGGAAATACTTTAACCTCAATTTATAAAATGACAAGTTATGGCGTTTTCATATTTTTTTCGGGAACTGGTTTCGGATTCGGGACGTCGGGTTTTGGCGGTGGCGGAGCAGGAGCAGCGGGTGCAACAGGAGCAACCGGAACATCATTTTTACAGGCTGACAATCCAAATAGCAATAGGACTGTGGCAATAAAGATTATTTTTCTCATGGTTTTAATTTTTTTCGGATCAATATTCCTAAAGTTACTCATTTAAAAATAAAACGATTATGCGATAGACAAAAAAATAACCCTTACAAATTGCAAGGGTTATCATATTTAGGATTGAATTTTCTAGTACAACGCCGGAAATTTTGCCGGATTGGCTTCGCTCATCATCTTATAAACTTTCTCGTAAATGTCTTCAGTTGAAGGTTTGGAGAAATAATCACCATCGGTTCCATAAGCCGGACGGTGCGCTTTTGCTGTTAGTGTTTGCGGCTTGCTGTCCAGATAATCATACGCATTTTGCTCGTCGATGATCTGCTGTAAGATGAATGCCGATGCGCCGCCCGGAACATCTTCATCGATCACCAACAAACGGTTCGTTTTCATGACACTTTTTAAAATATCGTGTTTGATGTCGAAAGGCAACAACGACTGAATGTCAACAATTTCGCAATCAATTCCGATTTCTAAAAGTTCTTTTGCCGCTTGTTCAACCAAACGCAACGTCGATCCGTAAGAAACAATTGTGATATCACTTCCTTTTTTTATCGTTTCGACTATTCCAATCGGGGTTTTAAATTCGCCCAGATTCGTAGGCATTTTCTCTTTTAAGCGGTAACCATTCAAACATTCAACGACCAATGCCGGTTCGTCAGTCGTCAATAAAGTATTGTAAAAACCAGCGGCTTTTGTCATATTTCTCGGAACTAAGACGTGGATTCCGCGGATCGCATTGATCACCATTCCCATTGGCGAACCCGAATGCCAGATGCCTTCAAGCCTGTGTCCGCGTGTCCTAATGATGAGCGGCGCTTTTTGTTTTCCTCTGGTCCTATATTGTAAAGTAGCCAAATCGTCGCTCATGATCTGGATCGCATACAGCAAATAATCCAGGTATTGGATTTCAGCAATCGGACGCAAGCCGCGCAATGCCATTCCGATTCCCTGCCCGAGAATGGTCGCTTCGCGGATGCCAACATCAGCCACGCGCAATTCGCCGTATTTTTCCTGCATGCCTTCGAGTCCCTGATTCACATCGCCAATGTTTCCGGCATCTTCGCCAAAAATCAAGGCTTCAGGATATTTGTTGAAAATCGCATCGAAATTGTCTCGGATGACCAAGCGTGCATCAACATCTTCAGCAGATTCATCATAAGTCGGCAGCACTTCTTTTACAGAAAATACATTTTCATCTGATTCAGAAAATAAATTCGCACTAAATTTTGGCTGGATTTTGTTCGTATAATCAGAAATCCATTTCGAAAGTTTTTCTCGTCCATTTTCTTTGACGATCATGCGCAATATTTTCCTGGCTGTAACCAATAAATCTTTGCGGATCGGTTCTTTTATCGAAGCCAGATCGTTTGTGTATTTTTGAATGAACACCTTATTGACGCTTGAATCTGCGATGTTTTCAAGCAAATCGGTCAATTCTTTTTGTTCGTTTTTAATCGGTTCAACAAACGCATTCCAGGCCGCTTTTTTGCCTTCAAGAACTTCCTTTCTGGCTTCATTGTCAATCGCTTCTATATCTTCAGCTGTAGCAATGTTGTAAGTGATCATCCAGGATTTCATTTGCTTGACACAGTCAAAATCGCCTTCCCATTCGAGCCTTTCCGCATTTTTATAACGCTCATGCGAACCTGAAGTCGAATGCCCTTGCGGCTGCGTCAATTCGATTACGTGGATCAAAACCGGAACGTGTTCTTCACGTGCAATTTCGGAAGCTTTTTCGTAAGTGCTGACCAATTCGGCATAATCCCAGCCTTTGACTTTTAAAATTTCAAAGCCTTTTTTATCGTCGCGCTGGAAACCTTTTAAGATCTCCGAAATGCTTTCTTTCGTCGTTTGGTGTTTGGCGTGGACGGAAATTCCGTATTCATCATCCCAAACGCTCATCACCATCGGAACCTGTAAAACCCCGGCAGCATTGATGGTTTCAAAGAACAAACCTTCAGATGTACTGGCGTTGCCAATAGTTCCCCAGGCGACTTCATTTCCGTTGACTGAAAATTTATCGGTATCAATTCCGGGAACGTTCCGGTATATTTTTGAGGCTTGGGCCAATCCTAACAAACGTGGCATTTGCCCGGCTGTCGGGGAAATATCGGCGCTTGAATTTTTTTGTTTGGTTAAATCTTTCCAGGAACCATCTTCGTTTAAGCTGTGGGTTGCGAAGTGTCCGCCCATCTGCCTTCCGGCCGACATCGGGTCGTGGTTAATATCAGTATGGCCGTACAAACCTGCAAAAAACTGCTGTACGGTCATTTCGCCAATCGCCATCATAAAAGTCTGGTCGCGGTAATAACCCGAACGGAAATCGCCGTTGCGGAATGCCTTTGCCATCGCCAGTTGCGGCACTTCTTTCCCGTCGCCGAAAATCCCAAATTTGGCTTTCCCGGTCAGCACTTCGCGACGCCCTAAAAGGCTGCATTCGCGGCTGGTGATCGCAATTCTATAATCGTTCAGTACTTCTTTTTTGAAATCCTCGAAAGTGAGCGCCGTAGTAGTTTCTGCTTGTGTCATAAGTAAGGTCTGGCTTTGGAAAAAACAAATTTAATTAAAAAGATGGTATTTTCACTATTCCTTGAAAAATATATAATTCGGATTTGATAAATATTTTTGTCTTTATCCGATTTAATTTGAACGATGTGCAGTTTATTTGCGTTTTATGTGGGAAATAGTCAACTATTGGAAGAACAAATTTGGAAATAAAAATTTTGTCGGATCGAACGCAGATTTACGCAGATGACCGCGGATTTCTTTTGTTTGTCATATTTCTTTAGCACAATCTAAAAAAGATCCGCGTTCATCTGCGTAAATTCGCGTGACAATTGTTCGCAATCAAACGATTTGAAAAATTCTGATGTACATTAAAACCATTTTCTGGTAAAAAGATTCAATAAAGTTTTCGGGCTGAAAGTTACGATGAAACGGATCTTTTCATTGTAACGATTCTGCGAAATTTCCCAGCCATTATTCGAATAAACCGGAAAGTACAATTCAAAATAATCAGTTACCAAATTCAGCCTGATGCCGCTGTCGTAAATGAATTTTTCATCTGAACCGTGGTTTTTGACGAGTCCGAGGTCGCCATACACTTCAATCCAATTCCAGATGTTAAAACTTCCGTTTGCGGTGACGATGTATTGATTCACACTTTTCGGACTGACTTTCGATTTAAAAGCGCCTTCAGCCAAAATGATCTGTTGGCTGAAAAGCCCTGTCGTTTCTGATCTTCCGAAGAAATTATATTCAAACAAATAATCGTTCGGATTTGATACCCCAAAATTGAAATAATCAGAATCGGTCGTTTTGTTGAAAATAAAGCTTCCGGCAAACAAGCGCAGATTGACCTGGCGGTTGTTGTCGAACAATTTTCGGTATTGGATCTCGCCCGAAATTTTCCCGAATTCGCCCGAAAACTGTAAATCGGTATTGTAATTCAAATGGTTCGTAATTTCGGTTTTCGAATGGAAATAGCGCGCGCTAAAAACCGAATAATTCCGTGTCGTCGTATCGATCACAAAATGGGAAGTTTCTTTGTTTACAATGTTGTATCGCAAGGTAATGCCGCTTTTCGTATTGTCCCTGAAATCCTTTTCACGGAATAAAAACGACACCGAAGGATTGAATTTTAAATAAGTCGCATCGGGCGCATAATGAAAATACGAGCCGCTCATGCCGTAACGGATGTTGTACAATTCGCTGTCGCGATTGTATTGATTGATGCCGAAAGAAAAATTGCCGGTCAGCGATTGTGTTTTTGGCGAATAAATCGGATTCACATCAAAATTAAAAGGCTTGTCCAACAGCGTTTTGTTGTGCAGGCGAATTCCTGGGGAAAGTCCGTCGTATAAATTGTAATTGACCGTTGGCACATACAAAATCTGGTTGTAATTCGGATCTTCAAGGTCTTTCATAAACGCAAATTTATAAGGCCGGTCGTTTCCGAAAAACACTTTTAACGAACGCCAGTTGTTGCGTAAATTGTATTCCGGAACTTCATTTTTATAATTCAGCACAATTTTATCGGCGTCTTTTCTTTCCACGGTAAAAGTGCTGTCGGTTTTCACGTTTTCAAACCAGTCTTTAAAGACAACTTGCTTGTCTTTGAGTCCGTAAACCGGAATCGGGACGGTAGTGCCAGTCCGATTTTTAATCTGAAAAGTGATGCTTTCAGGCGTTTTCGTGACCTCACCAAATTTATAATCCACGATTTCCCGCGAATCGATCACGGTATTGAAAAACCAGTCGATGTTTTTACCTGAATTTGTCTTTAGTAAATTTTCAAAATCAGCGCGCGAGGTTTCTTTATTGGTGTTTGAAGCATAAAATTCTTTTACCGTTTTCGGGACAATGTCTTTTTCCAAATAATTGTCCAGGTATTTCAAACTCAGGCCTGCGCGGTATTTCGAAGCGATCTTTTCATTAAAACGAATGAGCGTTTCCTTAGAATCGCCCAGAGGCTGATCGAGGTTTTTTCGCGCCATCAACATGTAATAATAACTGTATTGCTCGTTGAACTGCAGGTTGATGATGTTGTAGCTTTTCAGGATTTTCCACTTCGCCAAACTGCCCATCATTTTGCTGTCGGGATGCTGCTCGTCCATGTATTTCATCATCACATACATTTGTATCGCATCGTAAATCCAGTTGTCTTTGCGGCCGTCGATGTGCAGGCTGTTTTTGAGGAAATTGTTCGTATAGGTTTTGAGGAATTTCAACTCGAACATGAATTCGTTTGTAAACGGACTGATGAATGCCGGCAGCTGGTTGAGTCCATAAAACGGGTTCCGGTCATAATCGGTTTGTGAAATCGTAATCTTTTCGTATGGATAATCGCCAATATTCTGATGGACGAAATTTACGATCCGGTCAATCACGATCGCGCGTTGAATGTCGTCTAATTTATTGCCTTTCAAATCGGTCATCACATCTACTGAACTGTTTTTAAAACTGTAAAATTCGTCTTTGTGTGTAATGAACAAACTAAAATCGTTGCGGTTTTTACCGGAAAAAACATACGTTGAAGCGTCCATATTCGTGTCTTTCGAAACCAGGTCAAGATCGGAATTGACAAACATCGACGCAGGAAGATTTACCGTCAATTCATAATTCGAAATGCTATTGGCAATGTCATCCAAATTCGCATTGCTGTATTTGATGAACTGATGGTTTTCATATCGCGCAGGAGCGAGGAACCAGTTTTTGAGGTTCAGGTTGCCTTTGGAATCATAGCCGTATTTCGTAAAATAATCACTCGGGACTTTTACGGTATAATCGAATTTTAAAAGGATCTTTTGTCCGGGAAGCAATTTGCTGGGAAGCGAAACTTCAATCAGGTCATTCTGGTTTTCAATGCGGTTCCAGATTAATGGCTGTTGTCCGTCAGAAATCGAAATGGTATTCGTATTCCCGCGTTGTTTTTCGCTTGCCAAATGAAAGCTCCGCACGAATTCATCCGAAAAACGCTTGCCCAGCAACGAATTTTTCTCTGAATACGCATGGTTCCAGTCATTCAGTATTACCGTCGAAAGCGTATCGTCCGATTGGTTGAAAAACGTCAATTCCTGAGATACTTTCAGCGTATTTTCGTCCGCGTTCAGCGTGACATCGAGCTTCGAATCGTGCTGCGCCTGCACCACCAATCCGCACAAAAACACCAGGCCGAAAGCAGCAATTTTTTTAAATGACTTCAATGATTCTTTTTCAATTTTTAGTAAACATAACGATAATGTATGTTTCATCGTATTCTGAAGCTTCCAAATTAAGACAATCTTTATTAACCACAAAAAAAAGCTGTCGTGAAACAGCTTTTTGATTAAAAATTCGGGCTCAAATCGTACTTCTTGTAGAATTTATCCAGAACATCAACTACTTCATCTTCCGTATCTACGATTTTTATCAGGTTTAAGTCGTCTGGATTGATGTATTTGTTATCGATCAGTGTTGTTTTGATCCAATCGAACAATCCGGCCCAGAATTGTGTTCCGACTAAAATGATCGGAAACTTCGCAATTTTCTTCGTCTGGATCAGTGTAATCGCCTCGAACATTTCGTCCAAAGTCCCAAATCCGCCCGGCATCACGACAAATCCTTGTGAATATTTGACGAACATGACCTTTCTAACAAAGAAATAATCAAAATTCAAATTCTTATCATGGTCGATATACGGATTAAAATGCTGCTCAAACGGCAATTCGATGTTTAACCCCACCGATGTTCCGCCGCCAAAATGTGCGCCTTTGTTCCCGGCTTCCATAATTCCCGGGCCGCCGCCGGTAATCACGCCATAACCGGCTTTACTGATCTTAAAAGCAATTTTTTCGGCCAATAAATAAAAATGTTCGTCGGGTTTGGTCCGCGCCGATCCGAAGATCGAAACACAAGGTCCAATCCGTCCCATATTTTCATAACCGTTCACAAATTCCGACATGATCTTGAAAATCGCCCAACTGTCATTGGTACGGATTTCATTCCACGGTTTCTGCTTTAATTTGTCCTGAATGACCTTGTCTTCGTCATTGTCAAAATCCTGTAATCTCATCTTTTCAATTAATAATGAATAATTAACAATTAATAATTATTCAGTTTGTGTATTTTTTTTGGAGCTGTTTGCTTCGCCTGTTCGCTCCTAATTTTTTTATAAGAAGCTTGGGTCCTGCTTTTCATTACAATCTTTTTTTCTTTTTTTCCGCTTTGCTACAAAAAAGGATTTCCATTGCAATCAGGGCTATGGCTTTCGGTTCCATAAAAAAATCCGCGTTTATCTGCGTGATCTGCGTTCCATTTTGAAAACAAAGCCTGCGAAGATAAGATTTTTTATCTTTTAACGAACTTCACGATCTGACTTTCGTTTTCTGTTTCAATTTTCACAAAATAATTTCCCGGCTTCATATTTGAAACGTCAATTTTCCCAGTCAAATTATTCAATACCAATTGACCCGACATATTATAAATGGCAATCGTTTTGATTGGCGCACCATCGGTATTTTCAATATTCAGAATTCCGGATACCGGATTCGGGTAAACCAAAAAGTGGTTTGCTTTACTGTTTATCGCAGACAAATTGCCATCAATAATAAACCTGGAGAGCGATGCTTTGAAGTTGCCGTCTGTAATGGTTGCCCCGGCTAAAATGACGCGTCCGTTGTTTTGTACTTCCATGGCATAAGCCGCATCATTGGGAACAAGCGCATCCCGAAAGTAACCTGTAGCATTAAAATTGGTGTCAAGGCTTCCGTCTGCGTTGAGGCGCATCAGTAAATAATCAATGTTTTCATTCATGCTGGAACCGCATGCTAGAATTTTCCCGTTTTCCTGCAACGCAATTTCGGAAATATCGTCCTGAAAACTGTTGCTGATTTGTATTGCAGAAATGCCATTGGTACCGAAAGAAGTATCATAACTTCCATCAGCATTCAATTTGACAAATACCATCTTACTGTGCCCATTTTCCTGATTGTAACTGCTTCCGGCCGCAATGTATTTGTTATCGGGCGTGATGGCCAGCGATCTGAATTTGTCTTCTTCGGTTACGCCATAATTTAAAACAAATTGCCCGAGATTGCCGAAGGTCGTATCCAAACTGCCATTGGCATTGAGCTTGATCATGCTGAAATTTTTATGAGAGGCTGTTTTGCTATAACCTGCAATCATAATTTTCCCATCGGATTGTAATTTCATTTTATCTGCAGATTCACTTGCTGTGCTGGTATCGGTAGAAAAATCAACGATGCTTTTTCCATCAACTCCAAAAGTGTTGTCAATCGAACCGTCTGGATTGTACCGTGCAATGGTGTAATTTTCTCCTAAATATCCGGCCGGTGTTGCGTTGCTGACTCCGGAAACTAAAATTTTATGGTCGGGTTGCACCAGTATGTCCCTGGCGCCATTGTAGCCGCCAAAATTGGTAATCACCACGCTGTTGGCACCAAAAGCATTGTCAAAACTTCCATCGGCGTTAAGACACTGGATGGCAAAATTTCCAGCATTTCGCACGATTTCATGTGTGCCTGCAACCAATATCTTTCCGTCATCCTGTACAAACATAGCAACCGGTTCTGGATATTCTGCGGTCATTGAAATTCGGGCGATTCCGTTTGCGCCAAACGCCTCATCGATAAGTCCGTTAGAAAGATACCTGACTACTGCCGGATAACTTATACCTTGCTGGTACCAGATACTACAGGTTAAAATTTTTCCGTCAGCAAGTGTGTGCACCTTATAAATTTCCGATTCGGCGATAGGATATGCTGTGGTCACTTTCCCGTTATTGCCGAATGAACCGTCAATCGAAACTTGTGAAAATACCGGAGCTGCGAAAAGCAAACAGCAGGCAAATAGGCAAGGAGTAAAGTTTTTCATTATTAGAATTTGGGCTAATATAATAAAGAATTGATAATGGATAATTGACAATGCAAAAAATTATCCATTGTCCATTATCAATTATCCATTAATTAACTCTTTCTTCAAAAATTCCGCTGTATAACTTTTCTTCACTTTCGCTACTTCTTCAGGAGTTCCTTTCGCCACAACGGTTCCGCCGCCTTTTCCGCCTTCCGGGCCAATGTCTATAATGTAATCGGCGAGTTTGATCACGTCCATATTGTGTTCGATGATCAGGATCGTATTGCCTTTATCGACGAGTTTGTTGATGACTTCCATCAACACGCGGATGTCTTCAAAATGCAAACCTGTCGTCGGTTCGTCCATAATGTAAAACGTATTTCCGGTGTCTTTTTTAGACAATTCAGTCGCGAGTTTGATGCGCTGCGCTTCACCGCCCGAAAGCGTCGTGCTTTGCTGTCCAAGTGTAATATATCCGAGTCCGACATCTTGAATCGTTTTAATTTTCCGGTGGATTTTCGGAATGTTCTCAAAAAACGGAACCGCTTCATCCACCGTCATGTCCAAAACATCCGAAATCGATCTGCCTTTAAAACGGATTTCCAGAGTTTCACGGTTGAAACGTTTGCCCTGGCAGGTTTCACATTCGACATAAACATCAGGAAGGAAATTCATTTCGATTGTTCGGACGCCCGAACCTTCGCAGGTTTCGCAACGACCGCCTTTAACGTTGAAGCTGAAACGTCCGGCTTTGTACCCGCGAATCATGCTTTCAGAGGTCATTGTAAACAAATTCCGGATCTCTGAAAATACTTCGGTATACGTTGCAGGATTCGATCTTGGCGTTCTTCCGATCGGGCTTTGGTCGATGTCAATCACTTTGTCGATATGTTCCAGGCCTTCGATTTTTTTGTACGGTTTCGGTTTTTTGACGCCGTTGAAATAAAACTCGTTTAAAATCGGATATAAAGTCTCATTGATCAAAGTCGATTTCCCGCTTCCCGAAACGCCGGTCACGCAAATCAGTTTTCCAAGAGGCAATTCGATCGAGACATTTTTTAAATTGTTTCCTGTTGCGCCGGTCAGTTTCATGACTTTTCCGTTGCCTTCGCGGCGTTTTTTGGGCACTTCGATCTTGAGTTCGCCGTTCATGTATTGGGCGGTCAAAGTATGGTGTTTCAAAGTTTCAGCCGGTGTTCCGATGCTGATGATTTCACCGCCAAATTTTCCGGCTCGCGGGCCAATGTCGATCACATAATCGGCACGTTCAATCATGTCTTTGTCGTGTTCGACGACAATGATCGAATTCCCGATGTCGCGCAATTGCTCGAGCGATTTGATCAGTTTTTCATTGTCTCTTTGGTGCAAACCAATGCTTGGTTCGTCCAAAATATACAACACGCCCACGAGTTGCGAACCGATTTGCGTCGCCAATCGGATGCGTTGCGCTTCCCCGCCCGAAAGCGATTTGGAGCTTCTGCTGATGGATAAATATTCAAGGCCTACATTGACTAAAAAGTGCAATCGGTCGCGGATTTCCTTGATGATTTCAGTCGCGATCAGTTTTTGCTTATCGGATAAATGTTTGTCCAATGTATCAAACCAAAGGGTCAGATCTGAAATGTCCATGCCCGATAAATCGGCGATATTTTTATTGTCGATCCTGAAATACAACGATTCTTTTTTAAGCCGCGAACCTTCGCAAACCGGACATTCGATCTCATCCATAAATTCCTTCGCCCAGCGTTTGATCGTAGTCGATTCGCTGTCATTGAACTGGTTTTTGATGAATGCGGAAATGCCTTCAAACTCGATTTTATATTCTTTGGTCACGCCAAGTGTTTTCGATTCGACTGCAAATTTTTCCTTGCCACCGTTCAAAATCACGTCCATCGCTTCTTCGGAAATTTTCTCAATAGGATCGGTCAGTTTGAACTTAAATTTTTCTCCGATGATTTCCAATTGCTTGAAGATCCACGAATTTTTAAATTCGCCCAAAGGCGCAAAACCGCCGTGTTTGATCGACAATTTCGGATTCGGAATGATCTTTTTAAGGTTGATTTCATTGACCGTTCCGAGGCCATTGCAATGTTCGCAAGCACCTTTTGGAGAATTAAACGAAAACAAATTCGGCTCCGGATTCTGGTAGGAAATCCCTGTCGACGGGCACATTAAATTCCGGCTAAAAAACCGCACTTCATTCGAATCCTGATCCAAAACCATTAAAATATCTTCACCGTGATACATCGCCGTTTTGATGCTGTCGGACAATCGCGTGTCGTTTTCGGGCGTGTCTTCCACGAGCATCCTGTCGATCACAATTTCGATATCGTGCGTTTTGTAACGGTCGAGCTTCATTCCGGCCGTGATTTCCTTGAGTTCATTGTCGACGCGAACGCGCAAAAATCCCTGTTTGGCAATGTGCTGGAACAATTCGCCATAATGGCCTTTCCTGGCGCGAATGACTGGTGCAAGAATGTTGATGCGTTTGCCAATGAAATTCTCAATGATCAGTTCTTTAATTTGGTCGTCGCTGTAACTGACCATTTTTTCGCCAGTGTTGTAACTGTATGCATCGGCGGCGCGGGCGTAAAGCAAACGCAGGAAATCGTAAATTTCGGTAATGGTTCCAACGGTCGAACGCGGACTTTTGCTCGTGGTTTTCTGCTCGATCGCGATCACCGGTGACAATCCGTCGATTTTATCCACGTCAGGTCGTTCCAATCCTCCCAGGAATTGACGCGCATACGCAGAAAAAGTTTCCACATAACGGCGTTGTCCTTCAGCATAAATCGTATCAAACGCCAACGATGATTTTCCCGAGCCGGAAAGCCCGGTAATGACCACCAGTTTTTCCCTCGGGATTGAAATGTCTATGTTTTTGAGATTGTGGACGCGTGCGCCCAATACTTCGATATTGTTTTCTATTTCAGGCATATTTTTTTGCAAAATGCAAAGTTAGCGTTTTGATCCGTTCTTTCAATCAGGTGGTTAAGTAAGATTTTGTTAAAAACAATATCCAATTCTGGCATGAAGATCAACATAAACATCACCAGAATCGGCGTATTTTGAATATTGTCCAACAGGAATAACCGGGCCCAAACCAAATCCGGCTTCAAACATGAAATGTTTGCCGTAAACGCGCCTGATGCTCCATTTCGGAATAATATTGATCTGATCGACGCCTTTATAATTGTCAATATCTGAAATAAGGAATGCATTTGGGGAAATATAATTGATCCTGACAGAAAATGCATTTCCACTGTTTCCGTGAATATTTTTGCCTTTTCGAACTCTTTTTTCCAGATTGTAATACCATTTAGGTTCCAATGAAACGCTGGGCGCCGCGCCATATTTGGTTTCATCGGTGTAAGCATATTCAAATGACAACAGCTCAAGACCAATTTCACTTCTCAAAGCAAATTGGTTTGATAATCGAAGTTCATTATTCGCCCAAACGCCAACGAGTCCGGTTTGAACGCTAAATACCGATTTTTCAACACTGGCTTGTGCGTGTTCTGAAACCGTTTCCTGAGCGTTCATTGTAAATGTAGCAGCCCATAAAATTGTGGCAAGTAATTTTTTATACATATCTTAAAAGTTGAGTTTTATTCGAAAGTCATCGATTTGAGTTTGTCGCGATACGCTTCGAGCGCGCTTGCTTTAGAAATAAATCCGTAATATTTTCCTTGTTTGACCACCGGAAGAAAGGCGATTTTGGCGCGTTCAAATTTGTTCATGACCGTTTCCATGCTGTCGGTCGAAGAAACAATTTCAACTGGTTGCGTCATAACTTCGTGAACCGGCGTGTATTTTACCTTGAAATTGCTGAAAATGATTTCGCGGATGTCATTGAAATAAATGATTCCGAGTAAGTCCTTTTCTTTATTGACCACGGAAAAAATCACCTGGTTCGAATGCGAGATCAGATCTACGAGCTTTTCGAGATTTTCATCCGGGGTTACAGTTAAATAATCGGTTTGGATGATCTTTTCCGTTTCGAGTACGTTTAAAATGTTTGTGTCTTTGTTGCTCGTAAAAACGTGTCCTTTTTTGACCAATCCTTTGACGTCAAGCGAATGTTTCTCAAACCGTTTCGATATCGCAAAACTGATTGAGGCAACCATCATCAGCGGAATCATCAGTCCGTAACCGCCGGTAATTTCAGCGATAAGGAAGATTGCAGTTAATGGCGCATGAAACAATCCGCTCAAAATCCCCGCCATTCCGACCATCGTGAAATTGCTTACCGGAAGTTTTGTCAATCCGGTTAAATTCAGCAATTTCGAAAAGAAAAATCCCGCATACGAACCTAAAAATAGCGAAGGTGCAAAGTTTCCTCCGTTTCCTCCGCTGCCAAGCGTAATTCCTGTAGCGAATGCTTTAAGCATCATGGTCGCTCCAACAAACAATAGCAAAACCCAATTATTGTCACGAAAATCTTTAAACAATGTATTTTCTAAAAGCACCCCGGGATCACTGTCTGATAATGTTTTGATGCTTTCGTAACCTTCGCCAAAAAGCGTTGGAAAAACAAAAATGATCAACGCTAAAAAGGAGGCACCGAAAATCGCTTTTTTGTACGGAGAAAGTTTTAATCTTGAGAAAAAATGCTCGGTTTTCTGGAAATTCCGCGAATAAAAGATCGAGATCAATCCCGTAAAAACGCCTAGTAAAATGTAAAACGGAATGTTGTGGAAATCAAAAGTCGTTTGCTGTTTGAACGACAACAGCACGGTTTCATCCAATACAATTGCCGAAACCAAAGCGCCGGTCGCTGCGGCAATCATGATCGGTGTAAACGCAGCAATACTGACATCGACCAACAAGACTTCAATCGCAAACAAAACCCCTGCAATCGGTGCGTTGAACGCTGCGGCAATTCCGGCCGCAACGCCACAACCTATTAATAAGGTACGGTCTTTATAACTTAGTCTGTATTGTTGCGCATAATTCGATCCGAAAGCGGCGCCAGTAATCACGATCGGGCTTTCCAGTCCGGCCGAACCGCCAAGCCCGACCGTTAACGAACTTGTAATGATCTGCGCATACATTTGCTTTTTCGGAATAATGCTGGCTTTTTTTGCAACGGCATATAAAATCTGGGAAGTCCCTTTTTCAATGCTTCCGCCGAGGATTCTTTTGACCACAAAAACCGTCAATACGATACCAACAATCGGTAAAATTGAGTTGATAAAGCTCAGTTTAAGAATACCATTGATGTAAGTTGCAAACCTGAAAACCCAATGCGCAAAAGTCTTTAGGACAATTACCGCAAAGGCTGCAGAAATCCCAACCAATACTGCTGAAAGAAAAATAAACTGTTTATTCGTAAGTTTATTTTGGCCCCAAAGCAGCCATTTTTCAAAATTGCGAAGTGTTTTTTTGAACATTATTTGTATTCGTTGTGAAGTGCAGCAAAATTAGCATTTTGAAACGGCTTTGTCAACTAAAAAATATTAAAATCCGTAAGCTTTGTCATCACCGCGGTGGTCGGCTCCAGCTTCGCGTTTTCCGTCTGGTAAAATCAAAATAGCATCTACTTTTCCAATGATCGGCCAGTTTTTTTGGTTGATTTTGTAGCCCTTCTGGATTAAAGTTTCAGCCGTTTCATCAGAAAAGCGTTCGGGTTCGAACGAAATGTCATCAGGCAGCCATTGGTGGTGGAAACGCGGCGCGTCGACCGCGTCCTGCATCGTCATATTGAATTCATCCACATTTAAAATGGTTTGCAAAACTGAAGTGATAATCGTTGAACCGCCAGGTGTTCCCAAAACCATCAGCAGTTTGCCATTTTTTTCTACAATCGTTGGCGTCATCGAACTCAGCATCCGTTTTTGAGGCGCGATGGCATTGGCTTCAGCGCCAACAAGTCCGTAGGAATTTGCCGTTCCCGGTTTCGAACTGAAATCGTCCATTTCGTTGTTCAGGAAAAATCCGAGTGCATCGCAATACAGCTTCGATCCAAAAGCGCCGTTTAAGGTTGTTGTTGCAGCTACAGCATTTCCTTTTGCATCGACAATTGAATAATGCGTGGTTTCATTACTTTCAGAAAAAGTGATTTTTCCGCCAGCTATATCAGCCGATTTGGTTGCTTTTTCGAATGTGAAATCGGACATGCGCTGCTTTAAATAGTTGGGATCAAGCAATTGCTTTTGTGGAATTTTTACAAAATCGGGATCGCCGAGATAAAAATTTCTATCGGCATACGAACGGCGTTCGGCTTCAGTTAACAATTGGATGTATTTTGGCGAATTGTGCCCGAGTTTTGACACGTCGAACGGTTCGATCATTTTTAAGATCTGCGCCAGGCAAATGCCACCGCTGCTGGGTGGCGCCATGGAAGTTATTTCTAAATCGCGGTATTTAAAAGTGATCGGCTTGCGACAGACCGCCTGATATTTTGACAAATCTTCTAAAGTAACGATTCCGCCTTTTTGCTGTAAGTAAGCAACCAGTTTTTTCGCCGTTTCGCCTTTGTAAAATTCATCGCGGCCATTTTTGGAAATGCGTTTTAAGGTTTCGGCAAGTGCCGGATATTTGATGATGTCGCCGACTTTGTAATCCTTTGCAAACAAAGTCTGATCGCCATTCAGATTGATAATTGCTGCTTTATGGTGGTTGATTTGCAGCAATTGATTTTCGGTGACAACGACGCCTTTTTCTGCCAATGCAATAACAGGTTTTAAAATTGTTGCCATCGGAAGCGAACCGAATTTTTTGTGTACTTCAAACATGCCCGCGATCGTTCCCGGAATTCCGACGGCAAAAGCGCTTTCGGTACTTTTTCCCGGAATCACATTTCTGTTTTCATCAAGATACATGTTTTTGGTCGCGGCCAATGGGGCTTTTTCGCGATAATCGAGCGATCCGGTTTTGCCGTTTGCTTCGCGGTAGACCATGAATCCGCCGCCGCCGAGGTTTCCGGCATAAGGATAGGCTACGGCCAATGCAAGTTCGGTGGCCACCATCGCATCGAAAGCGTTTCCGCCTTGCTGCATGATATCGGAACCAATTTTTGACGCTTCTTCACGTGCCGAAACGACCATGGCTTTTTGAGTGACGAGTCCGGTTTGTGCCATCGAAATTGTAGTAATAAATAGGAGTGAAAGGATTTTTTTTGTCATAGGGTCTCCAGTTTTTCTTTGGCGAAAGCCCTTAAATCTTCGAAGAAAACAGTGAATTCGTTTTCAAAATCGGTGTAGAATTCCTTGAGTTCTTCAATGGAGAACTGCATTTTTGAATTGTTTTTGGTGCGCTGGTCCATTTGGTATAAAATACGCGCGATGCCATCGACATATTGGTAGCTGAAAAGCCAGTTGTATTTGATCATATACGGCATCATCCCGATGGTTTTCTCGTTCAGGTATTGGGTGTTGTCGCGTAAAATCTGATAAAACCGCTCTACAAAATCGGCCAGGTTTTCATCGGAATATTTTGTCCAGTTCTTTGCGAGGAAATGGTCGTAAATCACATCTACAATCACGCCCGCATAATGATGATACCGGTCATGCAATCTTTTGGTGCTTTGGCGAAAAACCGGGTGCGAATCGGTAAAAGTATCGATCGCGCGGTGCAGAATGATGCCTTTCTGGATGTCGGCAGGCAAATGCCCGTAGTGTTTTCCACGGATTCCATCGGCCATAAAATTCCCAATTTTGATGAAATCATTGTCGTTTGAAAGGTAAATGTGTGCGAGAAAATTCATCTTTAACGTGGCTGAGTAGCTGAGAAACGGAGTTCCTGAGCGGTTTGCGTAAATATAAGAAAAGTTTGCGACGCCTGATATCGTTTTCAGTCTTCAACCGGCAACTTTTTTGAAAACTTTGCCACTCAGCCACTCAGCTACTCAGCAACTTTTTTATCTTTGCGCGCATAAACCTCCCGAAGCGTCGGGATTTAAATCGTACATCCAAATGACTTTAATAAAATCCATTTCAGGAATCCGCGGAACCATTGGCGGGAAAACCGGCGATAATTTAACTCCGGTTGATGCTGTAAAATTTGCTTCGGCTTATGGCACATGGCTCAAAAATTATTCGAACAAAGAAAAACTGACCGTTGTCATCGGGCGTGATGCCAGGATTTCGGGGCCAATGATCCACAATTTAGTTGTGAATACCTTGATTGGATTGGGCATTGATGTGATCGATTTGGGTTTGTCGACCACGCCTACAGTGGAAGTTGCCGTTCCGCTGGAAAAAGCCGACGGCGGCATTATTTTAACCGCTTCGCACAATCCGAAACAATGGAATGCCCTGAAGTTACTCAATGAAAAAGGCGAATTCTTAAGCGGGGCCGAAGGGGCAAAAATCCTTGACATTGCAGAAAATGAAGCGTTTGATTTCTCAGATGTGGATTCTTTAGGAAAAATTGTCAAAAACGACACCTACATGGATATTCACATCCAGGAAGTTTTGAATTTGCCTTTGGTGGATGCCGAAGCGATCAAAGCTGCAAAATTTAAAGTCGTTGTAGATGGCGTGAATTCTTCGGGCGGCATCATTATTCCGGATTTACTCGATTGCCTGGGCGTTGAAGTCGTGAAATTGTACTGCGAGCCAAACGGCCATTTTCCGCACAATCCAGAACCTTTAAAAGAACATTTAACCGATATTTCTGAACTTGTCGTAAAGGAAAAAGCTGATCTCGGAATTGTCGTAGATCCCGATGTAGACCGTCTGGCATTCATCAGCGAAAACGGAGAAATGTTTGGCGAAGAATATACTTTAGTGGCTGTTGCCGATTATGTGCTGTCAAAAACCCCGGGAAATACGGTTTCCAATATGTCGTCTTCACGGGCTTTGCGCGATGTGACAAACCTTCACAGCGGTACTTATGAAGCGAGCGCAGTAGGCGAGGTGAATGTGGTCGAACTGATGAAAAAAAACAATGCGGTCATCGGTGGCGAAGGAAATGGCGGGATCATTTACCCGGAACTGCATTACGGACGCGACAGTTTGGTTGGCGTAGCTTTATTTTTAACACACCTGGCCAACAAAAAAATGAAGGTTTCGGAATTGCGCAAAACGTACTCGGAATATTTCATGAGCAAAAACAAAATTGAATTGACACCGCAAATAGATGTCGATGCGATTTTAGAAGCAATGACCGAAAAATACAAAAACGAAGACATTAAAACCATCGACGGTGTAAAGATTGATTTTGCCGAAAACTGGGTGCACCTTAGAAAGTCAAACACAGAACCGATCATCAGGATTTATACCGAAGCGGCGACGCAGAAAGAAGCGGATGATTTGGCTTTGAGGATTATTGATGAAATTAAAGCGATTGCGAAGATTAATTAATAATGAATAGTTAATAATGAATAACGATTGTATTGCGAATAAAAAAATCCGGCTTTTGGCCGGATTTTTTATTTTAATTTGCTCGTCTGATGAAGCTTTAACTTAAAAGAATGTTGCCTTTTTTAAAAAATGGTATCTTTGGCTTTTCCAATTTATTCAGATGATTACAACAGCACCGTCTTTAAAAACCGAACTCGAGCAGTATTTCCAGCAATTCCGAAACCATATCATTGGGATCGGGCAGGAGTTTGATTCGCCTTTCGGAAGAAAGAAAATCGTGTATACCGATTGGACGGCGAGTGGCCGTTTGTACCGTCCGATTGAGGAAAAACTAATGAATGAATTTGGGCCGTTCGTCGCCAATACGCATACTGAAACCACGGTTTCGGGAACGGCAATGACCATGGCCTACCATGAAGCCCGCCATATTATCAAGCAGCATGTCCATGCCAATTCTGAAGATGTTTTGATTACCGATGGTACTGGAATGACCGGTGTGATCAATAAATTCCAAAGGATTTTAGGTTTGAAAGTTCCCGAAAACCTGAAGCCGTTCACGAATATTCCGGCAGAAAAAAAACCGATCGTTTTCATTTCGCACATGGAACACCATTCGAACCAGACTTCCTGGCTTGAAACAATTGCCGATGTAAAAGTCGTTCCAGCTTGTGAAAAAGGATTGTTCTGTCTTGATAATTTTACACAATTGTTGGAAAAATATAAAGATCGAACGCTTAAAATCGCTTCGATTACGTCGTGTTCCAATGTCACCGGAATCAAAACACCTTATCATGAAGTCGCCAAACTGATGCACCAGCACAACGGCGTTTGCTTTGTGGATTTTGCGTGTTCCGGGCCGTATGTCAACATCGACATGCATCCCGAAGATCCAGAAAGTTACCTCGATGCGATTTTTCTGTCCCCGCATAAATTCCTTGGCGGGCCTGGCACATCCGGCGTTTTGATCTTCAATAAAAAACTATACAAAAATATGGTTCCCGACCATCCGGGCGGCGGAACGGTGAGCTGGACGAATCCTTGGGGCGAACACAAGTATGTCGACAATATTGAAGACCGCGAAGACGGCGGAACCCCGGGATTTTTGCAGGTCATCAAAACGGCACTTGCCGTTCAGCTGAAGGAAAAAATGGGCATTGAGAACATTCTGGAACGGGAACGTGAAATCGTAGATTATGTTTTTGGTGAATTGGAAGCTGTTCCGAATATCAACATACTCGCAGGCCAGCATAAAAACAGGCTGGGCGTAATTTCTTTTTATATTAATGAATTGCATTTTAACCTTGGCGTGAAATTACTGAACGACAAATTCGGCATCCAAACGCGCGGCGGCTGCAGTTGTGCCGGGACTTACGGCCATTATTTATTGCATGTCGACCAGGAATTGTCAAATTCGCTTACGCAGAAAATCACGCTTGGCGATTTGATCCAAAAGCCGGGCTGGATCCGAATGTCGATCCATCCGACGACGACAAATGAGGAGATCAAATTCGTCTGCGAAAGCATTAAATCATTGGCCGAAAATCACAAAGAATGGGCAAATGATTACAATTACAACAAAAGTACAAATGAATTTCTGCACAAAAACGCAACCGAATCTGAGAAAGCTTTAGTCAAAAAATGGTTTGATTTGTAGTTAAACCGTGTGTTTCCAACGCTTGTGCGTCCATAAATAGTGCGCAGGAAATTCATGGATCTGCGATTCGACCAATCTGAGGAAATGATCGGTGATTTCATAATCGGGAACGGTTTTGGAATTTTCTGCAAGCACTTCGAAACCCGCTTCATAAAATCCGCGTTTTACTTTCTTCACCCGTAGGAAAATTACATTCATATCAAATCTTTTCGCAAGCATTTCTGCACCGGTATGCACGGGTGTTTTAATGCCCATGAAAGTTGTCCAATGGTGGGCTTTTGAAGCTTTAGGCGATTGGTCACTCGCAAATCCGTACACGCCAAGGATGTGGTTGTGCTGGTTTTCCTGAATGACCGGAATGGTTTCTTTAGTCGTAATCAGGCTGGCCTTAAACCGGGATCGGATATCGCGCACCAATTTGTCGAAATGCGGATTTGCGATGCGTTTGTATATCGCATACCCTTTAAATTTGACGTAATAATTCATCGAAATCACCCATTCATAACTTCCATAATGAGCAAGCATCATGGCGATGCTTTTGCCTTTGCTTTCGAGTTCGTTGTAGACTTCAATATTGGTAAACGTAAATCTCCTGCGGATTTCTTTTTCGGAAATCGTCAAGGTTTTGATCATTTCGAGAAACATGTCGCACAAATGATGGTACGAATCTTTTTCAATCCTGAGTCTTTCTTTGGCCGTTTTTTCGGGAAATGCCATTTCAAGATTGTGCCTTACGGTCGATTTTCGGTAGCCAACAATATAATAAATAATGAAATAAACCGCATCGGAAAGCAAATACAACAATCGGAAAGGAAGAATAGAAATGCACCAGAGCACCGGATATACAATGAGAAAAAGTAAAAATTGCATTCGTGGAAATTTTAGGCAAATATACGTTTAATTGACTTTTGAAACGCCAATTTAACAAAAGCTAAAGAAACAATGGTTATTTTTACGACGTCTAAAATTTATCTATGAGTACTATACTGATTGTCATCATTGCACTGAATATCATCGTCAGCTTCAAGGGGTTTAATGACATTGCTTTTTTTCGGAAATATGAATTCCACATCGGAAGCATCCGCGCAGGCGAACAAGTCAGGATGTTTTCTTCGGCATTTTTGCATGCAGATATTGGGCATCTGTTCTTTAACATGCTGACGTTGTATTTTTTTGCGCCCGTAGTCATTGGTTATCTTGGCGACATTTCCTTTATAATGATCTATGTTGCCAGTTTGATTTTTGGAAGTTTGCTCACATTGATCATGCACAAAGATGATTACAGTTACCGTGCAATCGGCGCTTCGGGAGCCGTTACCGGAATTTTGTATTCAGCGATTTTGCTGCAGCCCGACATGAGTTTGTATTTATTTTTTATCCCGATTCCGATCCCGGCCTACGTTTTCGGCATCGGGTATTTGTTGTATTCGATTTACGGAATGAAGGCCAAGAACGACAATATTGGGCACACGGCCCATTTTGGCGGTGCCATCGGTGGCTATGTGATCACAATATTAAAAGACCCTGCTTTGCTGACCGATAACACGCTGATGGTCATTATTCTGGCCATTCCGATCGCAATTCTTTTCGCAATGGAGCGCCTCGGCAAGTTATAATGGCACAACATTTGAAAGGCAGCGCACAAATCAAAAACCAATAATCAATAAAAAACGATCTCATGAAAAAAACATTCATCATCCTGTTTACCGCGCTGGCAACGATGTCACAAGCGCAGGAATTTGTAAAACCAATGCCGCTGGTGTCTGTCAATGGCGAAGGAAAAGTAAAAGTGACCCCTGATCAGGCATTCCTTTCCGTATCGGTGGAAACCAAAGGAAACAACGCAACCGATGTTAAAAAACAAAACGACATTGCCGTAGAAAAAGTGATCCAGTTCATCAAAAAATCAAAATTGCCGAAAGAAGACGTGCAAACCAAACGCGTGTCGCTGAATCCGCAATACGATTACGACAAGAAAAAATACAGTTATGTGGCGACACAAACCATTGAAATCCTGATGAAAGATTTAAATCTGTACGACGGCGTGATGGAAGGTTTGGTAGATTCAGGAATCAATCAGATCAATACCGTTGAATTCAGGTCGTCAAAACTGGAAACCCTTCAGGCGGAAGCCAGAAAACTTGCGATGAAAGATGCAAAGGCAAAAGCTGAAGATTATGTTTCAGTATTGGGACAAAAAGCAGGGAAAGCATTTACGATCAATGACAACACGCAGGTTGATTATCCACGCCCGATGATGTATGCGATGGCTGACAAAGCGGCGGCTGGCGGCGCACCAAGAGAAACGCTTGCTATTGGAGAAATTAATATTACTGCAAATGTTTCAGTGAGCTTTATCCTCGAATAACAAAAAATATATTTTTAAGAAGCCTGAATGTGAGTTCGGGCTTTTTTTATTTCAGATTTTACTTTTCGGATATTTCAATCCAAACCGGCGCATGATCGCTCGTTTTTTCCCAACCGCGCACTTCACGGTCGACGCCTCCGGAAAGCAATCTTTTTTCTAGTTGCGGACTCAACAAAAAGTGATCGATCCGCAATCCGGCATTTCTTTCATACGCATTTCGGAAATAATCAAAAAAGGTGTAAATGCGTTCGTCTTTGTAAAGCGTGCGAATCGCATCGGTCCAGCCTTGGGAAACGAGTGTGTGAAAAGCGGTGCGCACTTCCGGGCGGAATAAAGCATCGTTGACCCACTTTTCTGGTTTGTAAACGTCGATTTTTGTCGGCATCACATTAAAATCGCCCATTAAAATCACCGGAATGTTGAATTCTAAAAGCGTAGCAGCGCGTTTGGCCAACCGCTCGAACCAACGCAGTTTGTAATCGAATTTTGGCCCCGGCGCCGGATTTCCATTTGGAAGGTACAAACAGCAAATCAAAATGCCGCCCACCATCGCTTCGAGATAGCGGCTTTGCACATCTTCGTCTTCGCCGGGAAGTGCCCGCCCGATTTCTTCAATTTCAGCGTTTCGTGAAAGGATCGCCACGCCGTTCCATTGCTTTTGTCCGTGCCAAACGGCTTTGTAACCCGCATTGTTAATCGCTTCAATTGGAAATTTTTCCTGAGGTGCTTTTAATTCCTGCAGGCACACGATATCGGGTTTTGCCGTTTCGAGCCATCGCAGCAATACGGGAAGCCGGCCGTTGACACCATTGACGTTATAAGTCGCTATTTTCATTTTTGGATGCTTTTCAAGTTGTTGCTTAAAGGTACGATTTTTTGCAGCTGATGCCGATTTTCAAAAAAATGATTTGATAGTTAACGGATTATGGCTTAAATTTAGAATTCTGATTGAGATATTGTAACGCCATTAGTTTATAATATAAAGTCTGTCCAAGAGGTTATTGGTATATTGTGTAAAAATTGAACTTATGGAACCGCCAAAAAAAATATTCTATCTCGACGATGACTTAGACGACCTTTATTTCTTTAAGGAAGTCGGGGAAAGTTTGGGCCACGAAGTTTCGATTTACATCAACGGCAAGGAATTGCTACGGTCTTTGAACAGCAAATCCGTGCGGCCCGATATTATTTTTCTTGACATCCGGATGCCGGTTTTCAACGGTGAGGAAATTTTGCAGATCATTAAAAAAGACGACCAGTTTAAAGACATTCCGGTGGTAATGATTTCGGGTTACAATTCGAAATCGCTGGTGCGCCAATACCTTGATGCCGGTGCCAATTACCTGATGAAAAAACCTTCTTCAATGGCCGATTATAAATCGTCGGTAGAAAGGGTTTTAGATATCGACTGGGAAAATTTCCAGGCTTTCGCCTGATCAACATCCGCAAATGAAAAAAAGCGCAGGCATATTACTGTATCGGAAAATTGCCAGTTTCCCAGAATTTTTGCTGGTGCATCCCGGCGGGCCATTCTGGAAAAATAAAGATTTGGGAACCTGGTCGATTCCGAAAGGCGAATTTACAGATGAAGAAAACCCGATGGCTGCTGCAATCCGGGAATTCGAAGAAGAAACAGGAACGTTATTGAAAGGCGATTTCATTCCGTTGGAATCTGTAACACTTAAATCCGGAAAACTGATTTACGCCTGGGCATTGGAAGGCGACATGAATCCCGAAAATATTACCAGCAACACATTTGAAACCGAATGGCCTCCGAAATCTGGTTTGCTGAAAAAATTCCCCGAAGTCGATAAAGCCGGCTGGTTTGCTGCGGAAGCCGCTTTGAAAAAGATCAATCCTGTACAAGGTGATTTCATTTTGCAGTTGTTGGAATTGATCTGACAAACACATTTCCAAACACACCTTATTTTTATTGTAAAGAAAAATACTGCTTCGCCTGAGCAAGGAAACCTTGCTAAGGCAAAAGCCCAAAACATATATAAAAGTAAACTTTTAACATATTCTGGGCTTTTCGCCTTGTGGGGAGAGCAGGATTCGAACCTGCGAAGTTCACACAGCAGATTTACAGTCTGCCCTCGTTGGCCGCTTGAGTATCTCCCCAGGGATTCAAAACAGCAGTACTGTTTCGTTCAGCGGTTGCAAATATAAAAACTGTTTTGGTGTTTGCAAACTAAAAGCAAACTTAATTTTTACTTTAATTTTAACCCTTTGGAATTGAATAAAATAAAAAAATCCCCATAACGGAGATTTCTTTATTTGATATGCAATTTGGATTATTTAGCAGCCAAAAGCTCGTTTACTTTGGCTTTCAATTCGGCACCTCTCAAATCTTTCGCAACGATTTTTCCGCTGGCGTCAAGGATAAAAGTTGCAGGAATTGACTGTACGCCGTAAGTTGCAGCAATCGGGTCTTTCCAAAATTTCAAGTTTGAAACCTGGTTCCAGGCCAATTTATCTTTAGCAATCGCTTCTTTCCAAGGAGCTGCTTCTTTATCCAAAGAAACACCTACAATGTTCAGGCCTTTTGCATGCAATTCGTTGTACAAAGCCACAACATTCGGATTTTCCTCACGGCAAGGTTTGCACCAGGAAGCCCAGAAATCAACGATCGTTACTTTTCCTAATGACTGTTTTAGGGAAACTGTTTTTCCGTCAGGCGTATTTGCTGAAAAGTCAGGAGCCACGCTTCCCACTTGAACGCCACCTTCAGCCGGAGCTGTTACTTCTGCAACTGGTTTTCCGATTTTATCCAATTTGGTCTGGATGCCTTTTCCAACTTTCGTATCTTTTACAGCTTTATCCAACCCAGCATAGTATTTCTTGATTTTCTCCACGTCAGGGTTCATTTGGTTGAACATGCCGTCAATAATTAATGCAGAAATGTACGCTTTCGGGTGTGTTCCAACATAAGCATCTGATTGCTTCATGAAATCTTCCTGGATTTTCATATATTCTTTGCGAAGGCCGTTCATTACAACAGTATCCTGTTTTTGTTGGGCAGCCTGCATCTTAGTCATGTTTGTCTCTTGGAATTTCATCATCTTTTTCTGAATCTTCATTCCTTCTTCTTTGTATGCCGACAATTCATCATTGTTGTACGTTCCGGTCACTTTGGTGATGTTGATGCTGTCTTTGTTGATCGTCATGTCGATGTCACCATTTTCAAGGATGAAAGGCACTTTTCCTTGCGTGTCGGCAACTTGAATCAAATACATTTCCGGCTCTTTTGCAGATCCTTTGAACGTAAATTTGCCATTTTCGATTTTTACGGTGTCAACTTGTTTAAGCTGTCCAGCTTCATCCTGTTTTTCAAGGAAAACATTTTTACCATCGATACCTTTTACATTTCCGGTAACGATATATTCATTTTCTCCGGCTTTGTTGCATGAAACCAAAACAGCAACTGCAGAAACGAACACAAGAATTTTCTTCATTTTTTAAATTTTTAATTTAAGTGGTGCAAAAGTATTTAAAATAATACTTTATTGTCTTTTTTATTGCTTAATTTTTTGTTATTGTTGATGGATTTATTCAATTAGCTGCGCTCAGTTCGGCTATGCCCTGGGTGTTGACGGACAGACAAAATGGGTCATTCCGATGTTTGTATTCCTGATTCCGCTGATGCCTTTTTCGACATTGGTGAAATTGTGGATGCCGCGCGATTTCAATATCGAGCCCATAATCACCGATCTATAACCGCCGGCGCAATGCAAATAAAACGGTACATCCGGAACTTCGTTAATATGATTGTTGATCGTATCCAATGGCAGATTGATCGCGTCTTCCACGTGTTCTGCCTCGAATTCACCGGGTTTTCTCGCATCGACAACGATCGTATTTTCAGAATAATCCGAAGCAAATTGCTCAGGCGAAACGGAGTCCATTGAATCGGTTTCAAAACCCGCTGCTTCCCAGGCCGCCACGCCGCCATCCAGATAACCAAGAGAATTGTCAAATCCGACTCGGGACAAACGCGTGATCGTTTCTTTTTCGCGGCCTTCCGGCGCAACGATTAGCAACGGCTGTTTCACATCCATGATCAAAGCGCCGACCCAAGGGGCGAAATTGCCTTGTATTCCGATGAAAATCGAGCCCGGAATGTGGCTTTTCACATAATCGTTTTCATGTCTAACATCGAGGACAATGGCTTCCGAAACATTAGCCAAAGCCTTAAATTCCTTCGGAGTCAGTGGTTTGAATGATTTTACGATGACGTCATCCAAACTTTCATAACCCTGAATGTTCATCATCACATTTTGTGGAAAATAGGCTGGTGGCGCGCCCAATCCGTCAAGCAATTCTGCAATGAATTCTTCCCGCGTCATATCAGAACGCAATGCGTAATTCGCTTTTTTCTGGTTGCCTAAAGTATCGGTCGTTTCCTTGCTCATGTTTTTTCCGCAGGCACTTCCGGCGCCGTGGCTTGGATAAACTATTAAATCGTCGGCCAAAGGCATGATTTTATTCCGCAAAGAATCAAATAAATAGGAGGCGAGTTTTTCTTGTGTTAATTCACCAACAAGCTCCTGCGCCAAATCTGGACGACCGACATCTCCTATAAATAAAGTATCGCCGGTGATGATTCCGTGCTGTTTTCCGTTTTCATCCATCAGCAAATAACAGGTGCTTTCTAAAGTATGTCCGGGCGTATGCAACGCTTTTACCGTGTAATTCCCCACTTTAAATTCCTGGTTGTCTTCGGCAATGACGGCTTCAAATTCGGGGTTTGCCGTTGGGCCGTAAACAATTTTACCGCCGGTTTTCTTTGCGAGGTCTAAATGTCCTGAAACAAAATCGGCATGAAAATGCGTTTCAAAAATGTATTTGATTGTTGCACCGTCTTTTTCGGCTTTGTCAATATAAGGTTGCACTTCCCTTAACGGATCAAAGATGGCTGCTTCGCCATTGCTTTCCAGATAATATGCCGCCTGGGCGATGCATCCGGTATATATTTGCTCGATTTTCATATCCAAAAAATTTGACTGTAAAAATAAGAAGAATCTGCTATTGTGCCGTTAATAAAATCACAATCTGGAGATTTTATTGTGACAGTAATCGGGAAACCGAGATTTAACTAAAAATTAGTACTCGTTTCAAGACGTCACGCGTGATTTAGTATTAATTTTAAAACCTATGGAAAATGACAATAAAAAAGGGTTTTATTTTGGCGAATACAAAGCGCCGTATCAATCGCCTTTTGACAAGCTTTTCGGGATTTTCAAGGAATTGATCACGCATACTTCGGGCGACTTTGACGAGGCGATCGACTGGATGCGGGAGCTCGACAAAGAATACAAACTCACCGATAAAGACTACACGATCGATGATTTTATCGAAGACCTAAAAAAGAAAGGCTACATCCGCGAGGAGCTTCGGGACGACGGCACTTCAGGGCCAACAATCACTTCAAAAACCGAACGCGCGATCCGCCAGCAGGCACTCGACCAAATTTTCGGGAACTTAAAACGCAGCGGCAGCGGAAACCACAAAAGCAAATACACAGGAACAGGCGACGAGCACACGGGTGAACTCCGCGAATTCCGTTTTGGGGATGCGCTCGAACGGATTTCACTAACCGAAAGCATCCGAAATGCACAGATCAACAATGGCATTGGCGAATTCAGCCTGACTGAAAACGATCTGGTCGTTGAGGAAACCCAATTCAAAGCGCAAATGAGTACGGTTTTGATGATCGACATCAGCCACAGCATGATCTTATACGGCGAAGACCGCATCACGCCAGCGAAAAAAGTCGCGATGGCTTTGGCCGAACTGATCACGACGCGTTACCCGAAAGATACGCTCGACATTCTGGTTTTTGGTAACGATGCATGGCCGATTGCTATTAAGGATTTACCGTATTTGAAAGTCGGCCCTTATCATACCAATACCGTTGCCGGATTGCAGCTTGCGATGGATATTTTGCGAAGAAAGCGCAACACCAACAAGCAAATTTTCATGATCACCGACGGAAAGCCAAGCTGCGTGCGCGAACCCGACGGTTCCTATTATATGAACAGCAATGGTCTTGATGAATATATTGTCGATAAATGTTACAGCCAGGCACAACAGGCGAGGAAACTGCACATTCCGATTACGACGTTTATGATCGCGCAGGATCCGTATTTGCAGCAATTCGTGAATCATTTTACCGAAGCCAATCAGGGAAAAGCATTTTATACCGGATTAAAAGGTTTGGGCGAAATGATCTTTGAGGATTATGAGACGAATCGGAAGAAAAGAGTGAAGTAAGTCAAAAGTCAAAAGAATGCACATTTGAATCAAAATAAAAATATGAAAACAGAAAATATAAAAACATTAGGCGAACTTAAAAAAGCCGGTTACATCAGCAAAAGCATTAAAGACGAATTGCGCGATAATTTAAAGGAGAAAATCAAGTCGGGAACCAAGACTTTTGATGGCGTTCATGGCTATGAAAACAGTGTGATTCCCGAGCTGGAACGCGCCATTCTTTCCCGCCACAACATCAATTTACTGGGCTTGCGCGGACAGGCAAAAACGCGCCTTGCAAGATTGATGGTGAATTTACTGGACGAATGGATTCCGGTCGTGGCCGGATCAGAGATCAACGACGATCCGTTAAAGCCGATCTCACGATTTGCATCGGATCTGATCGCGGAAAAAGGCGATGAAACGCCGATTTCGTGGCTGCACCGAAGCGAACGTTTTTCAGAAAAACTCGCTACGCCCGATGTAACGGTGGCCGATTTAATTGGCGATGTCGACCCGATAAAAGCAGCGAATTTAAAACTGTCGTATGCCGATGACCGCGTGATCCATTTCGGGATGATCCCTAGGGCAAACCGCTGCATTTTTGTCATCAACGAATTGCCCGATTTACAGGCCAGGATCCAGGTGGCATTGTTCAATATTTTACAGGAAGGCGACATTCAGATCCGCGGATTCAAGCTGCGCTTGCCACTCGACATGCAATTCGTATTTACTGCAAATCCGGAAGATTACACGAATCGCGGCAGCATTGTAACCCCTTTAAAAGACCGTATCGGATCACAGATATTGACGCATTATCCGTCCGATATTGAAACCGCAAGAAAAATTACGGAACAGGAATCGAAATTCGATAAATCGCAAAGCGACAGCGTGTATGTTCCGGCTTTGGCCAAAGATTTATTGGAACAGATATCCGTTGAAGCGCGCGAATCCGAATACATCGACCCGAAAAGCGGTGTCAGCGCGAGAATGAGTATCACCGCTTATGAAAATTTATTGAGTACAGCCGAGCGCCGAGCCTTGATTTCTGGTGCAGATCAAACAACGGTTCGGTTGTCCGATTTCATGGGAATTATTCCCGCCATTACCGGAAAAGTCGAACTGGTTTATGAAGGCGAACAGGAAGGCGCCGATTTTGTCGCACAAACGTTGATTGGAAGTGCCGTGCATACTTTTTTCCCGGGACTCTTCCCGAAAATAGAAAAGCTTGAAAAACAGGATGATGAAAATCCGTACCGGGAAGTGTTGGACTGGTTTTTTACCGAGAACGGCTTCGCGCTATATGATGATTTTACCGATGAAGAGTATAAAGAGCAACTCGACGAAGTTCCGGCATTGAATGTTCTAATTGACAAATACCAGCCAAATCTCGCCGCCGAAGACCGTCATTTCATGAAAGAATTTCTGCTTTGGGGATTGTCAGAATATGATAAATTAAACAAAGACCGCTTTGAAAACGGCTACCAGTTTAAAGATTTATACGGCAGTTACATCAGTAAATTATAAAATAAAAAGGGTTTAGACATCATCTAAACCCTTTTTTTAATCGATACGAACCGTTAATCGTTGTACCTTTCTTCTTCTTTCATGAATTGCATTTTACAATCATCGAGCATCGATTGGGAATGTTCGAGTTCGTTGAGCGTAATGGTCATGTCTAAAGTAATCCTTTTCAATTCCCTTAAAAGCGCGGCGTCTGTAGGGGCATTTCTTAATTTAAGTCTGATTTGATGCAGTTCGGCTTCTAAAACTCCAACAGTTTCTTTGGCTTTTTTTACCTGAAGCACGTATCTGTCACAAGAATTTTCCATGGCATTGAGTTAGATGAATATTGGTTTGGTATAAAATAACAACATGCGGCAAAGATGTTTTTCGCATCAACAGCATTGCCACACGTTTTTTCTTATTGCAATATAAAACAAAAAAGTGCCCGAAAAAGGCACTTTTTAAATTTTTTGAATTTTTTTATTCCTGGTTGCTCACTTTGCGGTAAGGAAAAGCATTGAAAATATGCCTTTTCGCGAACCTTCCCGGAGAATCGGCATTGACCATTTTGATGTAAGTTGCTTTTGGCACGCTAATGAATTCATAACTGCTTCCGTTCGAAAAAGTGACCAGCAATCTGATGTTTTCGTATTTGTAATCTGTGATCGTTGCCTCGGCGATCGTCGCCTGGAATTCAGGTTTTCCTTGTTCGATCGTCTCTGCATTGATGCTTACTAAAAAGTGGTAAGCTTCAATGATCTGCTTGCTTTTTTCTTCTGCGTCGGCCAATCCTTTTGCATCATCGTGAAATTTATCAGGGTGCGATTCTTTCATCGAGTTGCGGTAAATGGTCTTCAATTCTTTTAGCGTAACGCTTTTTTCAACATTCAGCAGCGAGCGGTATTCAACAATCTTTTTCATAAAATGTAATAAAATGGGTGTTATCAGCGAATTTCATCATCAAAATCCGTTTCTGAAATTTTTTGCAAAGGTACACTTATTTTTATCTTTTCAAATCCCGAAGCAAACATTAGCAAAAGGCTTTAACTTTTGATCACATTGCCGTTACACTTAAATAGTTACATTTGTATTTCTCAAAAAATTTAATATGATCAAAAATACCTTTATATGGCTGTTGCTTTTGTGCGGCCTGGCAAATTACGGACAGGTTGTAATCAATGAAATTGACACCGATACGCCCGGAACGGATGACAAGGAATTTATTGAATTGAAATCGGCTGCGCCAAATTTTGCACTCGACGGTTATGTGATCGTACTTTACAACGGTTCGCCCACATCAAGCACCGGAAACAAAAGCTATTTTGCACTTGACCTTGACGGCTATGTGACCGATGTCAACGGATTGATTGTCATCGGAAATGACCTGGTTTCCCCGGTTCCCGATAAATATCTGCAAGTCAGTACCATGCAAAATGGCCAGGACGGAATTGCGCTTTACTTGGGAAATGCCACCGATTTTCCCGATCAGACTCCAGTCACCGCAACAAATCTCATCGATGCCATCGTTTACGGAAACAACAATCCCGATGCGACGGCTTTAATATCCGTTTTAGGCGTTTCGGCACAAATCAACGAAGCTGTAAACGGAGCAGGAACAACACAATCCATCCAACGCAAAAACGACGGAACGTACGAAGTAAAAACACCAACGCCCGGAGCTAACAACGACGGCAGCGGATTTATATTCAATGGGGTAACAATCGCAGTTTCAGCCGCAACGATCAACGAAGGCGGCAGTTTTAATGTTACGTTCACGACACAAACGCCAGTCACATCCACACTTAATTTTACATTTTCGCTAAGCGGATTTACTGCTGCAGATTATACCGGAAACCTGAATGTTTCCATACCGGCCGGATCAAATTCCTATACGACTACAATTGCTACCGTTGACGATGCATCGGATGAAGGCGATGAACTCGTCAAAGTGCGTTTTGGCGCATTGCCGACAGGTTTCAAAAGAATGAACGACAACATCGAAATCCGCGTCATCGATAATGATTTCGTGGTCAGGCCATACGGGACACCTTTAAACCCGACTTACGGTTTGGTCGAAAAACAAATTCCGCCCGGATATTATGATGCTTTAGAAGGAAAAACCGGAGAAAATTTAAGGATTGCCATTCGCGACATCATCGCCAATCCCGCAGTCGTACACGCGCAAAATTATGGAGACGTCGAATACATGCTCAAGGAAGCCGACCAGAATCCGCTGAACAGCAATGAAGTCTGGCTGATGTATGTTGAGCAGGGCAGGGCCAAATACAAATACCAAACGACAGCCAGTAATGTAGGTTCCTGGAACCGCGAGCATATTTATCCGCAATCGCGCGGCGGTTTTGCAGATGCGACAAATTCTACTCCTGACGGAATCAATGTGTGGCTGCCCACATCTGCCGATGACATTACCGCAGGACATGCCGACGGCCACCACATCCGCTCAGAAGACGGCCCCGAAAATACCCGCCGCAGCAATAAAGATTACGGTCCGCTCGATTACAACGGCCCGGCAGCGGGAACGCAGGGCAGTTGGCATGGTGATGTATCACGTGCTTTGTTTTACATGGCTTGCCGTTACAATTTGCTGAATGTTGTAGCCGGGAATCCCGCAGATTCGACATTGTACCAAATGGGCGATCTGACGACCTTGCTCGAATGGAACCACAGCGATCCGAGCGATGATTTTGAAATGAACCACAACAATGTGATCTACAGATGGCAATTGAACCGGAATCCGTTTGTGGATTATCCGGATCTTGCCGATTATGTGTATGGCAACAGGACAACAACGCCTTGGCACGCGCCTTTGGCAACAGATGTATTCTCAGGATTGCAGGTCGGACTTTATCCAAATCCCGCAACTGATAAAATTACCGTTACCGGATTGGAGCAAAACAGCAAAATCGAAATTTACAATCTTGCAGGAGCAGCGCTATTCGAATCGGAATTTTCAGGTGAAACGACTTTCAACCTGAATCTGTCGTCGGGAATTTACCTTGCTAAAATCACTTCCGGCAATAAATCGGTTATTCGAAAAATCATCATCAGATAATAGCTGGTGCAAATAAAAAAGCCGCAAAGGATTGCTTCTTTGCGGCTTTTTTTATAGCAGGCTTTGAACCCATTTGCCAAATGTATAACCGGCATAACCAATAATAATGGTGCCTGCTATAATTGCAAAAACATTTGAAATTTTCGCGATGGCTTTTTGAACATTCGAATTTTCCATGTTGCTGATTATTAGTGGTTAATGTTCAGATTGGTATAATACTCAAATCTTTTGTTACAACATCATTTTAAATTTAAGAAGCGCCCTTCCATCTTTCCGCAACAGAATGCTTAATTTGCAGGTTCAAATAAATTCAAGATGATGAACAACACTCCGGAAACCGGCACACGCAAAAACTACACGATCCCGCTCATTACCATCACGCTTTTATTTTTCATGTGGGGATTTATTACCTGCATGAACGACATCCTGATTCCGTATTTAAAACAGCTGTTCCAACTCACTTTCTTCGAGTCGATGCTCGTGCAGTTTTGCTTTTTCGGAGCCTATTCCTTGGTTCACTGGCTTACTTTACGGTATCGTATTACAAAGGCGACCCGATCAATAAAGTAGGATATAAAAACGGAATCCTTGCCGGAATCGTCTTGTCAGCAACCGGCTGCGTCTTGTTTTATCCGGCTGCGACTTTTTCAGTTTACGGATTGTTCCTCGGTGCGTTGTTCGTCCTCGGATTGGGCTTTACGATTTTGCAAATTACCGCCAATGCGTATGTTTCGCTGCTGGGTTCTGAAGATTCCGCGTCAAGCCGATTGAACATGACGCAAGCCTTCAACGCATTCGGAACCACAATTGCGCCCGTACTTGGCGGGCACTTGATCTTCGAATTTTTCGCCGGTTCAGATGGCAAATTCACCGCCGAAGCCACGCGCATTCCATACCTGATTTTCGCAGCCATCTTATTATTGGTTGCCGTTTTAATTTACAACGTCAAACTGCCGTCATTCGAAACCGGCGAAGTCGAAAGCAAAGGGCTTGGCGCACTAAAATTCCCGCAACTCAAACTGGGCGTACTCGGGATTTTCTGTTACGTTGGAGGCGAAGTCGCCGTAGGAAGCTTTATCATCAGTTTCCTGCACCTCGACAGCATCGCCGGATTGCCCGAATCGATCAGCAAAAATTACCTGTCCTTATACTGGGGCGGCGCGATGATCGGGCGTTTTCTCGGAGCGATTTCATTAAACCACAGCATCGGGCAAGGCAAAAAAGCGATCTACATGCTGCTCACGGCCATTGCGGTTTTCGGGGTCATTTTCAGCATCGTCGACCTGACTTTCGACCAGGCATCATTTTTCTTGGTTTTCATCGGATTGAATTTTATCGCTTTCTTCATCGGAAAATCGGCACCGGCAAGAACGCTTGCAATTTTTGCTTGTGTAAACGTACTGCTACTGCTTTCGGCCATGTTCAATAGCGGCGAAATGGCGATGTTCAGCATCCTCGGAATCGGGATTTTCAACTCGATCATGTTCTCAAACATCTACACGCTCGGCATTGCCGGACTTGGAAAATACACCAGTCAGGGTTCGTCGTTATTGGTTATGGCCATTTTGGGAGGCGCAGTGATGCCGCTCATCCAGGGCGCAGTAGCCGATTCGTCAGTCGGGCTGCAGCACTCGTTCATCGTTCCGGTTTTCTGCTACTTGTATATTTTGTACTTCGGGATTTACTGTTCGCGAAAACTCAAATTTGTCGAGCACACTTCCAATGTTTCCGGACATTAACCAGCTATAAAAATTAAAGCGGCTCTAATTAAGGCCGCTTTTTTTATAAGTATTTTTTTCAGGACCTGATCCGGCTGTCCGCTGCAATCTTTTTCAAAAAAACCGTTGTTGCATCGCCGTTAGCAAGCTTCCGTTGGTCGCTTTCTTCCGTCGGCAACAGCAGGTTTTTTTCTCAAAAGGATTTCTGCTACCATCCGGGGTAAACCCGCATCCGAACAAACCCAATCGTTAGACCAAAATTACTTTCCGCCAAGCTGCTGCCACAAAAACGCCAATGTTTCCGAGCGTTCTTCAATGAACTGCTTGCGCGACGATCCCAATCCGTGTCCCGCATCATAATCAATCCGAAGCAAAACTGGTTTCCCGCTGGTCGAAGCCGCCTGGAGCCGCGCCGCCATTTTCGCCGAAAGCCAAGGTTCGACACGCGGGTCGTTGAAGCCGTGCGTCAACAATACCGCCGGATATTTCGTTCCGTCTTTGATCTTTAAATATCCGTCCATCGCAAGCAAATTCCGAAAGCCTTCTTCTGTTGTAAAACTGCCAAATTCTCCAATATTGCTCGGGCCGTTTGGAGTGGTTTCATAGCGCAGTGCATTGTTGATCCCAACATTGTCAATGGCTGCTGCAAAAAGATCCGGGCGCTCTGCGATGCTGTTCGAGATCAGGATGCCGCCGGCGCTGCCGCCCTGAATGCCCAAATGTTCGGCAGAAGTGTATTTATTCGCAATCAGGTATTCCGCGCAGGCGATAAAATCTTTCCAGGTATTGGGTTTGGTTTTCTGAAATCCGCCCATGTGCCATTCTTCACCATATTCGCCACCGCCACGAAGGCCTGCAAATACGGCAATCCCGCCTTTTTCGAGCCATGGCAAATCATACGTATCAAAAAAAGGGGAAGTGTTTTCCATACCATAAGCACCGTAACCGTTCATCAGCAACGGATTTTTTCCGTCAAGCGGCACGCCTTTTTTTCGTAATATTACTAACGGAACCATCGTTCCGTCGTGCGATTTTGCAAAGGCATTGGTTACTTCAATGCCCGACATGTCCACCGGGATTTGTTTTAAGATTTTGGTGTCGGTCACTGCATTTGTCTTCGGGTCATATTCGAGCACAGCATTCGACATCGTCCAGGAATTCAGGCCCATCAAAATGCCGTCACGCAAAGGCATCGCTTCGCGCACGAATATCGATCCAGGAAACGGCGATTTGACTTCCGTCTTTTTTAAATTCTGATAATCGATTTGGTAAATCCGCCTCCCGATGCCATCAAGCACACCAACATACAATCCGTCTTTTGCCGTATTGATATTTTCAACCACCGCATCCGAGGCCGCAAAAACCGTTTCCTGACTCTTGAGATTGCCGTCAGAAATCTTCACCCTGGTCACTTTAAAACGCGGTGCATTTTTATAAGTCAGCAGGTACAAATAATCACCCATGATGGCAACATCTTTTACATTGTCGTCAAAATTGACCACCTTTTTCCACGGAATTTTAGCTTTTGATAAGTCGGCCATAGGCACGATGTAAAACTCGGAACTTTGGGAAACGCCATCATTGAGTGTACCCAATGCATATTTTTGCCCTTCAGGAAAATTCGCAAACGCGATCATTCTGGGATCGATGGCAATATCTGGATTGGTATTGTAACCAAATAAAGGTTTGTCTTTTGAATGAGCCGTCCCGAGAACGTGCTGGTAAGCGGTGATTTTTTTGATTCTTTCCGTTGGAGGCGAATCTGCGGCAAGCTTCTGCAATTTATTGTATGAAAACGATTTGCTGTCGGGAAGCCATGTTCCCGATTCCCAGCGCGTATCGGTAATGACATCATCGGTAACTTTTCCGGTAGCGGTTTCGATAACCCGGATATTTCCGTATTCGCCGCCTCCAATCGCCACTAAAAATGAAATGTATTTTCCGTCAGGAGAAACAGAAAAATTATTTACAGAAGCCTGTTTGCCGTTTTCTGTAAATTTTTCAGGATCGATCAGCAACTTTTCAGTACCGGATTTTCCTTCACGCATGTAGACTTTTGCGTTGTTGTCACCACGGCCCATTTTGAGGTAAAAATAGGAATTGCCACGTTTTTTTAGTCCGTGGATCATATCCCCGGCATCGCTCAGCGCCTGAAAACGATTGATGAAATCGGCTCGATACGGAAGTTTCTCTAGATATTGACGCGCGTAATCCGATTGGGCTTTGATCCATTTTGCGGTCTCGTCGTCCTTGGCGTTTTCCATCCAGCGGTACGGATCGGTTACTGTTGTCCCGAAATAGGTATCGGTTACATTTTTCACTGCCGCTTTCGGAAGCCCGTTCTGGGCAGAAGCCGTAAATGCGGTAGCTAAGCCTAAAATCGCGAAATAACTCTTTTTCATGATTGTGTATTTTGAATGTTATTTATTGGAATAATTATCCTTGTAAAAATAATCCAAAAAATCATAAATGCATTCAAAATGAGGTGGTTGTCTGTCTACTTAAAATGCCGTTCGTATATTTTTAAAATGACAAAGCCCACAATTGATTTGCGGGCTTTGTACTTGAAAACAGAAATTTTAAGGCCTTGGACTGTTGTTGCGGTTTTCAGGAACTGTGCTGTTGGTTTTCGTCGGATCGCTAACCGGTGTGTTTGGAGAGGAAATGTTTCCCGCCGAACGGTTGCTTCCCGTTCCCGGTGCATCGGCTGAGCCTGCAGCCTGAGTGTTGGTATTTGTCGGAATATCTGCGTTGTTTCCAGCATTTGTCGGCTGCACTTTTACGTTCCTGATGTCGCGCTGCGAATTGTAATTGCTGTTGCTGTTCGCGTCATACGTATTTTTATTCCCGGTAGTCGACGGAAGCGGCTGATTGATTGTACTTTGATTTGGTGTAGCCGCATTTACCGTCGGATTGATCTGTGCCGGGCTTGTCGCATACGCAAACAAAAACACCAGCAAAAAGCATATATTTTTCATGGTAATTTTATTTTAAGGTGAATCATAAAATTACCGATAACCATCTGATTTACACTTACAACAATTTCAGAATTGTTTGCACCTTTTGCCTTTTAAGCGCTTTCGCGGACGCTGTTTCGCAGCAGCATATAACCTAAAGCTACCATGGTGATCGCTGCCGAGGCATACATCACCAGCGGGATTTTAGCAATCACATCCTGATAATACCAGCCCGCAAACAACGCCCCAAGTCCGATTCCGGCTTCAAGGGCAATATACATCGTGGCCATGGCTTTTCCGCGGTGGTCGGGCAAACTCATATCGACTGTCCAGGCGTTCAGTGCCGGGGAAAGCACGCCCACGGCAATTCCGTACGTGATTGCGCCAAGGATCAAACCGCTGAAACTTTCGCCAAAAGCAATAATAAATAAAGAAACAGCAAGCAAAACCAATCCTATTTTGATCACGCGGATGCGCCCGTAACGGTCGGATGCTTTTCCTGCCATAAATCGGATAAGAAGCGATGCGATTGTAAAAACCATGAAAAACAAGCCTTTATTGGCAATGCCAAGATGCTGGCTCCAATCGGGAATTAAGGTCAGTATTGCACCATAAGCGACATAAGAGAGAAAGGTTACAATTGCCGCCGGAAGCACTTCCACGGCAATAATGTCTTTGCGCGAAAGCTTTAAAATCGCCCAGCTGAATTTTTGCTTTACCGGAATTGTTTCTTTCATGTTCATTAAGATCACGATCGAAAGCAATGCAAAAAGCGACGACACATAAAACAAAATGTCAATTGAATAATAAAGCGTGATGGTGCTTCCGATGGCCGGGCCTATGGCCATTCCGGTACTGAAACACAGTCCGTGGAAACCCAGCGCTTCGCCCCAGCGCGCCTGCGGAACGATATCGGCGACATAAGCTGCCGTTGCTGTGGGCTTGAATCCGGTAGAAAATCCGTGGATGAGGCGCAGGAATAAAAATCCGGCAACGGTGCCTAAAACCGGGTATAAAAATCCACACACAAAACATACGATCGAACCTGCAGCCATGACCGGAACGCGCCCTAAAGTATCGGTCAATCTTCCGCTAAACGGACGTGAAAATCCTGCCGTTAGCGTAAATAAAGCGATGATCAATCCTTTGTATTCGGCACCGCCCATGCTGCTGAGATACGCCGGAAGTTCGGGAATCAGCATGTTAAAGCTTGCCGAAAAGAGCAGCGAACTCAGGCAAACCAACCCAAATTGGAGGTTGTAAACCGGATGTACAGGTTGTGGCATGTATCAATTGTTGTGTTGCGCCGCAAAGGTAAAGCTTTAAAATCGTTTGTCCTTAAAATCGTTTCCGTTTCGATTTTTTAGCATTGTTTTTTACGGGAATTGTTTGGTTTGGACTACATTTAGGAACCATAAAAACAGTTTATGAATTCGATCCAGAATCCGCCCGATGGTGGTATGTTGTACACCGAAACCAATCTACAGCAATTTTTTCCGGAACCGCTAAACGCTATTACGTCGCTGTTTTTTCTGGCTATTGCCATGTATTGGACTTTTAAAATCTATGGAAAAACCGGCCAACACCAGTTCCTTACTTATGCTTTGGTCCTTTTGTACATTGGCGGGATCGGCGGTAGCATTTACCACGGATTGCGGCAATGGCGGATATTTCTTATGATGGATTGGCTTCCGATCATGTTGCTTTGCCTTTCGGCAGGCGTGTGGTTTATCGCAAAACTGACGCGTTGGTATTTTGCCATTGGGATTGTAGCCTTGTATTTTTTGTTTGTGTATTTTACGCGGACGGCATTTCGGAGCAGCGGCAATATGCAATGGTTCATCAACATCAATTATGGGGTAATGGCATCGATCGTGTTGCTTCCTGTGGTTGCGTTTTTGATAAAAACCAATTTCACAAATGGCAAATGGGTCGGATTTGCATTGTTGGCATTCATCGCTGCCCTGACTTTCAGGATTGCCGACAGCTGGCACTGGCTTTCATCAGGTACCCATTTTTTATGGCATACTTTCGGGGCGATTGCGGCTTACTGCATGTTGCAATATGTATTTTTGGTGAATGAGAAACGTCTGGCGGAAGCCGTATCAAACCATTAAAATTACAGCCGAAACGCTATCTTTGGAAAATGCTTAATCAGATGAAAATCCGCAAAATGAACAAATTGAAACAAATCCTTTTTATCGGATGGTTGTTTTTTACAGGCATTGCCATTGGTTACAGCCAAAAACCGGTGCAAAGCTGTCCGCGGAATTTCGACGGCAAAGCATTCGCCAAAATCAAAAAAGAAATCAAAAAGCATGACGGTGATACGGTGGCATTTGATGTTGAAGTGCTGAAAACAGCATTCGGCTACAATGACAAGCCGTATTTTCAGGGAAAAATGGACAATGGCGAAACGTTATGGGTGTCTTCAATGGTCAGCAATTCAGATGTCACTGTCGGAAAAAAACTGCGCGTTCTGGGTTATCTCGATATTGTAAATGCCGACGATGAAATAGGGAAGAAGTACAACAAAGGCGGCATTCAGGTGTTGGCTTTTGCGATATTGGACACCGAAACCAAACAGCTTCATTTTTCAGATGCGTTCAAAAACGAAGCACTGTTGTGGAAAAGCGGTGGTTTTATCCCCAAATAAAAATAATACGATGCAATACAATTCCCTTGGAAATTCAGGATTAAAAGTTAGTTCGATCAGTTTTGGCTGCATGTCGCTAAAAAGCGCTGACGGTAATGCCGAAAAGATCATCAGAAAAGCGGCAGATTCCGGTATCAATCTTTTTGACACGGCCGATTTATACGACAAAGGTGAAAATGAAATCCTGCTGGGAAAAGCGTTGAAAGGCATCCGGAATGACGTTTTGATTTCCACGAAAGTGGGCAATCGCTGGAAAGCAGATGGAAGCGGCTGGGAATGGTTTCCGCGAAAATCCTATATTTTAGAAGCTGCAGATAAAAGCCTACAAAGATTGCAAGCCGATTGTATTGATCTGTATTTGCTGCACGGCGGCACGACTGAAGATCCGGTTGATGAATGCATCGAAGCTTTTGAACGCTTGAAAGAGGAGGGAAAAATTCGGGCTTACGGCATTTCGTCCATTCGCCCGAATGTGATCCGTGAGTATGTGAAGCGGTCGAAAATTTCGGCAGTAATGACACAGTACAGCTTGCTTGATCGAAGGCCTGAAGAAACAACCCTCGAATTGCTGAACCAAAATAATAATCGGTGTTTTGGCGCGCGGAACCATTGCCAGCGGCTTATTGGTAAACAAACCTGCAAAGGATTATCTGGAACATTCCCAAGAAGAAATCGGCCAAATGCTTGAAAGATTTTCCGGGTTTTTCGATGACGAAAGTAAAAGGCAAAAAGCAGCGATCGGTTACGCATTAGCTCATCCTGCAATAACAAGCGCCGTGGCCGGAATCCGTACCGAATGGCAGTTGGAACAGGCCTTGCAAGCCGCTCAAATGCATCCATTATCAGATAATGACCTTCAGGTTTTACGGCAACTGTTTCCAGCAAATCAATATCGGCAACACAGGTAAAACCGCAACCGTATCAAAATGAAAAAGCTGCCTAAATATGACAGCTTTTGATTTTTAATCTACTTTTAGGAATGATCCGTCCCTGTTGAATTCGAGGTCGATTTTGTTGGTCAAATCCACATCGATATTTTTGTGGCCATAATCGACATGCGTGATTTTTTCATTTGGATAATGCTGGGCTGCATAGTTTACAATGGCAAGACTGATGTAATCGGTTGGAATGGGTTTGTCGCCGCCATCGACTTCACGTACTTTCCCGTCTTTGTAAAATTCGATTTCCATACCGTTTTTAAGCTTCACTTCATAACCATTCTCGCCGTGTTCAGCATCTTTTTTTACGACATCGATCGCTTCATTTTTGAAGTATCTATCGAGGAAAAATGTGGCTGGCTTGGGCAATTCTGAAGCTTCTATCTTGGTCTGTGCGCTTGCCGATACTGCAAGGCCAAGCAATACTGCGGCAAATGTGATTTTTGTATTCATAGTGATCGGTTTTAGTTTTGTGCGTAGCAATTTACCACAACTAAAGTAGCGGTGCAATTTTTTTAGCAAAGCTTTAAAAATTTTTGGGCATTAAATCAGCCTCCATTTTTCTTCTTCCATGTCGATGCGGTGCAGGTGCCTTCGGATGATTTCCTCGTCTAAAGCCTGTTCCGCTTTATTTTTCTGGATCAGCCACAGCCTTTGACGGTTTAAAACGGCCCTGTAAACGGTTTTTGTTTCTTCAGAAATGACTGCGTTTTCAGGTAACGTGCTGCTGTTTTCCCATTTATCGGCAATTTGCTGCAACAACGGCTGCCTTTTTAATTCCTCAGGATAATTGGTTTTTAAATGTTGCAAGGCATGTTGCGCCAGTTGCTGTTTGATTTCATTGTCAATTTCTTCTTCAGAGCGTATTTGGTCGCGATCTTGTGGGTTCAGCATCCGAATCAGGTAGGGAAGCGTTAATCCCTGCAACAATAAAGTCAGCAATATGACGACGAACGTAATAAACAGGATGAGGTTGCGCTGCGGGAACGGAGATCCGTCTTCGAGCTGCAACGGAATCGATAAGGCTGCAGCCAATGAGACGACGCCGCGCATTCCTGTCCATCCGATGACGAGCGGCCCTTTAAGTCCGGGGTTTCTTCCATCTGCAACCGTAATGAAATGTTTGGCGATCAATGTAAAAGCTACCGCACCATAAGAAGACAAGATGCGCCCGACGATCAAAACGGCCGTAACCAATATGCTATACCCTATGGCCGCACTGATGCTTACTTCACCGAGCCCAGCTGTGATTTCAGGCAACGCCAGCCCGATCATGATAAACACCAATCCGTTTAGGATAAAACACAGGCTTTGCCAAACGTTAAATCCGCGAACGCGCGACGTACTGCTCAGGAAAAGATGCCTGTTGTTGGATAGGTACAAACCACCGCTCACTACGGCCAAAACACCCGAACTGTGTGCTTTTTCGGCAGCGATGTACATGATGTATGGCGCAACAATAGAAAGGATGATGTCCATATTGGCATCTGTAGGCAGGTATTTGTGCAGTTTCATAAAAAGCCAGCCAACGAGCAATCCGATGGCAATGCCGCCAACGACCATCCATACAAAACTCCCGGCAGCCGCATACCACACAAACTGTCCCGTTGCGACAGCAATCAGCGCAAAGCGTAAAATGATCAACGAAGCGGCATCATTCAGTAGGCTTTCACCTTCCAGAATCGATGCAATCGTACGCGGAAGCCTGACAAATTTCATGATCGCGCCTGCGCTTACGGCATCTGGTGGTGATACGATGCCTCCGAGCAAAAATCCAAGAGCCAGGCTAAAGCCGGGAATGAAATAATTGGCAACAAATGCAACAGACAAAGCCGTCAGGAATACGATGACGAAAGCAAAACTGCAAATGACGCGACGCCATTTCCAGAGTTCTTTCCACGAAATCGTCCAGGCGGCTTCATATAATAATGGCGGCAGGAAAATCAGGAAAATGAGTTCGGGTTCGATGTGCAGTATCGGGACGCCGGGGATGAATCCGATGCCCAGGCCGGCAAGGATCAACAATACTGGATAGGCGATTTTGGCCTTGTCGGCCAGCATGATCAGCAATACGATAACGACGACAAGCGCCAGGAAAAACGGAAAATTCTCTAACATGGTTTATCGGTTTGTGATGACAAAGGTATTGGTATTTTTTAAAAATAAAATATACTTCGAAATGCCATAAAATCCAATCCGATAAAATCAATCAGTTAATCGACTGCCTGAATGCGAGTGGGGAATGCTGTGTTTTTGCCTTAAAGAATTTGCTGAAAGACTGATGGTGCTCAAAACCCAACTCATAAGCAATCTCGCTGATCGAAAGTTCACTTCCCGATAGTTTTTCCTTTGCTTTTTCAATCAGCTTATCGTGAATGTGCTGCTGCGTGGTTTGGCCGGTTAAATTCTTGAGCAGGCTGCCCAGATAACCAGGTGACAGGTGCAGCGCATCAGCAATGTATTGTACGGTTGGCAAGCCTTTTTGTGCAATGCCGTTGTCAAAATACGCATCAAGCAATTCCTGAAGGCGGATCAAAGTATTGTTTGTGGCGATCTTCCGCGTGATGAATTGCCTGTTGTAAAAACGCTGCGCATACGAAAGCAGGAGTTCGAGCTGCGCAATGATAATGTCCTGGCTGTAAACATCGATATTCGAACAATATTCCTGTTGGATATTTTGCATCACATTTACAATCGTCACTTCTTCTTTTTCAGACAGGAAAAGGGCTTCATTTGCAGCATAGTCAAAATATTGATAATCCTTTATGGTTTTGGCCAACGGCATGTTCCATAAAAAATCCGGATGCACGAGCAGCATCCAGCCGGTACGTTTTCCGGATGAGGGTTTTTGCACTTCGATGCTGAACACCTGTCCGGGTGCCATGAAAAACATAATGCCTTCATCAAAATCGTATTCCTGCTGGCCATATTTTATTTTCGCGTCAAAATTCCGCTTCAGCGAGATCGAATAAAAATCGAATATATAACTGATGTGGTTGTTTTCAGGAGCCGCGGCGATCGTACTGTAATCGATGAGGCTGATGAGCGGATGTTCGGGTTTGGGCAAACCTCTTAACTGATGGTATTGGGATATGGTCTTGACCTTCTGGATTTTGTTCGGCATGGCTTATCAATCTTGCTTGTTAAATATAGCAAATAATCTACAGGTTGGGCTTCTTCATTTACTGCTTTGTGAAAATGGTATCGAAATAACCTTCCCGGTCAATGTCTGCAAGCAAATTGGGATGTTGTGCCGTCCATCCGAGCATTTCCTTAGTTTGCTCGTAAGAAGCAGGGCAGTCCATGGCGGCGAAGTGTGCAAACCAGCCAAAATACGCATCGGCATCTTCAGCAGTTTTCGATTCTACCGGAAGTCCGAGTCGCTTTCCAATGACAGCAGCAATATTGCGAAACAAAACGCCTTCGTCGCCCACGGCGTGAAATCTCGTTCCCGGTTCGGCATTTTTTTCAAGGGCAAGTCTGAAAAGGCGCGCGGCATCAAGTCGGTGTACAGCCGGCCAGCGGTTGTTTCCTTCATTTTTATAGGCAGCGATCCCTTTTTCATTGGCAATGTTGATCAGCATCGGAATAAAACCATGATCGCCACTGTCGTGTACCGATGGCGGAAGGCGCACTACAGCAGCGCGAACACCTTTAGCAGCGATGGCATCTACGGCTTCTTCGGTGGCAACCCTCGGATTTGTTGAATTTTTAGCCCTGTCGTTTTCGGTGACGAGTTTGCTTTCGGTTCGGATAATACCAAGGCCGGATGTGACAATAAAAGGCCGATTGGAACCAAGCAATTCATCGCCCATGGCTTCGATGATTTTGCGGTCATTTTCCGTGCTGGTCGTAAATTTCGAAAAATCGTGGTTGAATGCCGTGTGGATGACGCCATCAGATTTTGACGCGCCTTCACGTAAACTGTCAATGTCTTCCAGATCGCCAAAATGCACTTCGGCACCTGCTGCGAGCAGTGCTGCCGCTCCGGATTTGGAACGCGTCAATCCTAAAACTTGATGCCCGTTGGCAATTAATTCGGTAACAATGGCCGAGCCTACAAAGCCCGTTGCGCCAGTAACAAATACTTTCATGATGTTGTTTTTTATTGGTACAAAGTTGGGCAATAAATCGAAATGGCATTTAGCCGGATTGCCTTTTGTTTTAGCCGAAACAACGAATTCGGAAATAAAAGCATAAAAATGAGAAAAATATTTTGCACTGCTTTTTTTTATATATTCGATGTAAATATTTGGATATGAGAAAATTATTACTCCTTTGTTTGTTTTGCATCACCGATATTTGTCTTGGCGCACCTCTCAAACCGATTCCCGCAATGGTCCAGCGTTTTCATGAGATGAAAAACACGTTTCCTGAATATGATATTTTTACCAGAACGCCTTCTGATCTTAAAAAGTACGATGGTGTTTTACGCGAATACACTTCTGCAAAATTATCTCTGCCAAGCCTTGCTGCGATAGCAGCTGAAAAGCCGGGAACATTGCGGTTCCGTTTTCCGTATGACAACAAATGGATCACAGTTGATTTGTATCAAACAAACATTACTACAGCGGATTACAAAATTCAAACAGATAAAGGCTATTATTCAGATTATCAAAAAGGCGTTTTTTACCGCGGGATCATAGCTGGGGACAATGCGTCGCTTGTGGCTTTCAGTTTTTTCAAAAATCAGCTCGTAGGTGTGGTTTCGAGTGCTGCTTATGGCGATATCAACATCGGAAAGCTGGCCCTTGCAAATAATACGGACCGATATATTATTTACAGCACACAAAAACTGCTCGTGGATGTATCGCTAAAATGCCATACGGCAGATTCTGGAACGCGTCCTGCAACTTCTTACGGACTGCCTTTAGCCAATTCTCCGCAAAGCACCGACAAATGCGTCCGGTTGTATTATGAACTTCCTTACCACAGTTACGTAAACCACGGTTCAGACATGACCCAATCGATTGACTGGGCGATGGCCATCCAAAACAATGTGAGTGCGGCGTTTGCCAATGACGGCATCAGCAATACGCCGTTGAGTGAAGTATTCGTATGGACAACGCCCGACAATTATGAAGTGGATTTAAATTATGGGCATACGCTTTACAGTTTCCGCAAACGGCGTTATGCGTTTAACGGCGACTTGGCCAATTTGCTCAAAAGCGATTCCACAGGCGGTTATGCCACAGACACCAACGCCCTTTGCAAAGGCGAGCACGGCACTTATAATCCGCAAGGACCTTACGAAGAAACAGGCGATTTAAGCCAGATCAATGATTTCCCGATTTATTCACCAACAGTCAAAAGCGTCGCACACGAATGCGGTCATTTGCTGGGTTCGCAGCATACGCACAAATGCGTTTGGAACGGCAACTGGACACAAATCGACGATTGCGGCGCCGCGACAGGTGAGGGTGCAGGCTGTTATGATCCGGAGCACCGCATTATTCCCGAAGTGGGCATGGGCACGATCATGAGTTATTGTACCGATGCGTTGTCGGCTGGTTTTGGGCCGCAGCCATCGGCCTTGATCATCAATAAAATTGAAAGCGGCACTTGCCTGAGTACGAATTGTAGCGAAAACTGCTCGCCTTCTATAGCGAAGCTTTTGGTTACAGAAGTGGGCCAGACATCTGCAAAGCTGACCATCGTAGAGGACAATCCGAATGTGAATTCGTGGCAATTCCGCATTCCGCCGAATAATTTCATTACGATCACGTCCAATCCGTATGTCATTACCGGCTTGCCGCCAAAAAGCAATATTGAGTTTGAAGTGCGCCAGGTTTGTAATGATCCTATTGTTGGCGATTATCTTTATGGCGGGAATATTTTTACATCGGGTGTGTATTGCGGCGAAGCCATTACCGATCGCGACAGTTTCAATGCTTTTGATAATTACAGTTTCCAGACTTCATTGTATCCGGAAAATGCCACAGACAAAGTTTCACTCCAATTTTTACATGTGACTACGCCATCTGCTGCGGAAGGCGTGGTTGTTTATGACGGTCCGGATGTTGACAGCCCGATAATCGGTACTTTTATGGGCAGCGTACAAAATCCGCCGCCTTTGACATCTACACATGTTACGGGTGCCTTGTGCCTGCAATATTTTACGGTGGAAAGCGACCAGGAAGAGGAGAGCTTCTATGCAACGGTGGCTTGTGTTTCCGAACCATTGGCTGCAGCCGGATTTGTAAAACCGTTTTTCAACTATGGCCCAAATCCGGTAGTTGACAATTTTTATTTTGAAGCGGATGCTGTCGTAAAGTCTGTTAAAATTACGGATGTGCTTGGACGGACGATCGCCATTCAATCTGTTGGAAATAAAAGCGGCAGGATTGATATGGATGATTATGCATCCGGACATTATCTGGCTATTGTTTACTTTGAAAACCGTCAGGAAGTCATCCGATTGTTGAAAAAGTAACCTCTTAAATTAGAAACTGAAAAGGATGTTGTCGGATTTTATGTATATTTTTGCAGGGCTTCAAAAAAAATAAACATGGCATCAGGATTTTTCGCAATTTTAGACGACATCGCTTCTTTAATGGATGATGTAGCGGCTACAAGTAAAATAGCAACACAAAAGACAGCGGGAATATTAGGGGATGATTTAGCGGTCAATGCCGAGAAGGCGACCGGTTTTGTATCATCAAGAGAATTGCCTGTGCTTTGGGCGATTACGAAAGGCTCTTTGCTCAATAAGCTGATCATCATTCCGATTGCGTTGCTGCTGAATGTTTTTTTTCCGATCGCCATAAAATTTATTCTGATCCTTGGCGGATTTTACCTTGCCTATGAAGGTGTGGAGAAAATCGTGGAATATCTCTTCCACAAACCGGAGACAGTTCATGCTGAAGAAGCTGACGGTGATCAAGCCAATGCGGAGAAAAGCAAAATTAAATCGGCTGTCACGACTGATTTTATATTGTCTGTGGAAATCGTGATCATTGCGTTGGGATCGGTATTGGATAAAACCCTGCCGATACAAATTATTACGGTGTGCATCGTTGCGCTTTTAGCAACTGTTGGCGTTTACGGCATTGTCGCGCTGATTGTTAGAATGGATGATGCGGGATTTAACCTGATCAGCCGTTCAAATAATAAAGGTTTTTTAGCACAGCTGGGCAATTTGCTTGTAAAGCTGCTTCCGATAGTGATTAAGTTTTTGGCAGTGGTGGGCACGATCGCATTGATCTTGGTTGCCGGAGGCATATTTGTCCACAACATTGAATATTTGCATCATTTTTTACCGGCATTGCCATCTATAATTAAAGAATTTGCGCTTGGGTTGGTTGCCGGCTTGGCAGTGGTTGGATTCGTTTCATTGTTTAAGAAAATTTTTAAGCGGAAATAAGCAAGGTATAAAAGCCCGATTAAAATTATTTTAGAAAATATGCCCTTCATACGAAGGGCATATTTTATTTTAAATGAAATAGCTTATTTGGCCGGATTAGTGCCCGTGCGGAACAAGTTTGTGATAATCCTCAAGTCCAGGTTTAAGCCTGCACAAAAACTGCCATCCCACTCAATATCTTTTTTGAGGTCGAAAGTAGCCTGTGTCATGGTTGCTGTGCCAAATTCAAAATTTTCTTCAACATCAAGAACATTTACTTTTCCCCAATGGTACCCAGCGAATAAAGATCCGCCTCTTATAAATTCCCATTTTCCGCCCAGAAAGACATTGTCGAGAAGGCGGTTGCTCAATCCGATGCCTACCGTTGGATAGATGCGTTCGTAAATGCGGTGGTCGTCGACAAAACTGCGGCCTTCGATTTGGTAATTGCGGACCTTTGTTGGATTTAAAAGTTTTTCCAATAGAATCACCGGCGAAAGATAGAAAGTATACATGGCTGAGGCGATCACTCGTGAACCCTGATCAGATTTTTTCACGACCATTTGTGTGGCATCGGTCGCAGAAGCGGTAAGGGTATAAGTTGGATTTTCCAGATTCGATTTGATAACACCTACATCGATGCTTCCGTGGTATATTTTTTTCATCCTGATCATGCGTGTGGCGATGATTTTAGTATCAGGGGATTCTACAACGCCATCAGTGAGTAGCAGGCCGCTTCGTGTAATATCGAATACCACATCATAGCTTGAAGGAGTCAACATGATCTCGAAATGCTGCCATTTCAATTCGACTGCTTTTTCACCTTCTTTGCCTGCTAGTGTTATTGCATTTCCGGAAAGGTCACCGTCTCCACGGATGGTAATGCCCTCGTCAATGTAGGCCGAAATTTGGTTGACATTGTACTGTATGTTCAGCGGATTGTCTTCAGGAACCAGATAGACCACATGCACAACATAATTTCCTTTGCCAATGCCGATCGGGATCGACCGCAGCAGGCTGTTTGCATTCTGGTCAAAAAAGAGATGCACATAATCGTCACCGGTGTATTTGCTGTTTGCCGCGCCTTTTTTTATTTTAAGGCCAATATTTTTAAAATAATCGATTTGATCTTTGAATAGCGTATTGGTGAGGTATTGCGAAGCAGATTTGTCTTTCGGCATGATGAGTTTTGTGCCGCTGCTTCTTGTATTATTGCCAGTATCGGGATTGCCGGTATCAGGCGCGGATGATTTTAGGATGAATGGCGCGCCTATGACTGCGCCCTGGTCGGAGGCAATGGCAGTACTGCTGTCGCGCACATCTGCGGGAAAGGTAACACTATGGTAAGCGCCATCGGTTAGAAAAGTTTGCGTTGCGCCACTATTAGAAATCGTGTATTTTTTAGGCGCTGCATCTGCCGGCTCTTTTTTGATTTCAAAAGTCTTTATTTCGCTTCGAAACGTATCATTGCCTGTTATGTCGGTGGTTTTAATTTCTAGTCCGCCGGTCTTAATGGTAAAGGTTTGCTGCGAATGCCCAACAAGGCTGATGATAAATAATAAAAGGGTTGGTGTAAAATTTTTCATGAGTTCATAATTTAGAGGATTGAAAAAACTGAATGATATCGTCTATATGCAATGCATAGCTGGCATCTTTGTCAAACCCGACCATGACACCCGCAATACGGCCCTCAGTATCATATAGGGGTGCGCCAGAATCGCCATGATCGGTACACCTGTTCAACTTGATCAGGTTGGTCAGGAAAATATTTTTGAAATGGGTATCTTTTACAGCACCCAATTCAGTTATGGTGCATTTTCTAGCTGGTCCGGAAGTAATCCCGCTGAAAAGCATTTTATAAAGGCGGTAGTTTCCGTTGTTTAGCGAAATATAACCTTTTACAACGCCATTGCCCTTTAATGCATTTTCGGGCAGGGCAGGGTTGTCGACCCGTGCGAATCCAAAGTCTATTCCGTCAAAACGCGATACGAAAAGCCTGGCTGTTGATCCAATAAAATCATCATAAAATTCAATATTCTGCCTGTTATTGTCTTTGCGGGAATCATAATACCGCTGGCCGTTATTGAGCAATTTTGACGCCAGCACATGCATATTTGATCCCAGATATGTCCCATTCGAACCTTCGAAATACAATGATATCGTACCGGTAAGTGCAGCATTAAGATTTTTGGTTGTTTCTCCCAATTTGATGCCCTGCAATTCGAGTTTGCCTGCTTCAATGACATCTGTAGGTACCTTTTCCCGGCGCTGTCCTGTAGCCAAGAATAAATAGGGTGGGATTTTCTTGTTTGGCGAAACCAATTTGGCATCTACGTGAAATACAAAAGAATAGACTGGCGAAACCTTACCATTAATGGTTTTTTTTCCAACGTGCACGCCCATGATGCCGGGATAGGTTTTAAACCATCGCTTGTAATTTCTTTTCAGATGCGCCTGCAACAATGCTAGGTGGGTTTGTAATTGACGATTCATTGTTTTCCGCCGTATTGGTTAGATTTTTTTCCTGGATGATATATCGCTTATACGCTATAAAATCGATCTGTAAATTGTGGTGCTGAAACGTTTAAAAAACATCTGTTTGCAGCAGCTATAAATGTTATTGATGAGAGTACCAATAAAATGCTTATGCCGACTGAAGTGGTATTGTCGGGCTTATTTTAACAATACTAATTTATAATTAAATTCCTCTAAATGATTAACTTATGGATTAAAAGATAAATAAACCCGATAAAATGCAATTACAGAATTTAAGAGTAACCAAATTCTTACTACAGATCAAGTTTGAATCAGGTTCTATGCTATTTATATTAGTTTAAACTCCCCTAAAGCCAGTCCTTAAATAGAAACGATTTTGATTTACGATGCTGAATCTGTTTGAAAAATTTAAAAATAAAAAATTCCAAACAAGATCTGTTTGAAAATGTTATCTTTGAAAAAATTCAAACAAAAGTTTTCAAGAGGCATCACTTTGAATCAGCTAAAAATCCAATTATGAAAAAAGATGTAACGGTTACCGCTTTACTCGGCATCTCACAGCAGGATGTAGCAGTTGTATTAGGCGTAAGCCCTGGCCAATGGTCTATGTATTCATCTGGAAAACGTGACCTGCCTGCGCCTGCGATGCAAATGCTTGGCGAAATACTCACTTACATCAATGCTGCTGAAGCAGCATCGAAAGACCAGGAAGAAACGCAAAAGAAAGAATTGATTAAACACCTGGAACATTTGCTTCGGGAGAATAAATACCGGCAAGTGCGCCTTGAACGCAAGATTGCCGCTATGGCCAGAAAGCAATTTGCACAATCAAGGATGCTGCTGCTTTCGGAGTTTTTAGCGCAGCATGAAGCTGTAAAAAAAAATGCTGCCGGGCTATCCGAAGTTTTTAAGATGAAAGCAACCAAGCCTGCAAAAATTTCTATACAAACATTGCTTTCTGAGCAGCAACACCAACGGGAATTGCTTGTGTTTGAGGAAAAATTACTTGTAAAAAAACTGGAAGCACTTTGATCAAGCAATATGGTTGGCACACATCAAAAAAAAGGTTGCAACAAACAATATTTTAAATATTGGCATTTTTCGAGCTATGATAACAGATAGCGTGAATTTGCAATCCGTACCTATAAAGATTGGTAATTGCTTCTAATACAAATCTTCTGAAACAACATCTAATTTGTTTTGTAATCCAGCATAATTTTTTGCAGGACTAAAATTTATAATCTTATGGAAAGATTACAACAAGTCAGGTAACTATTCCTTCACAAATTTCCCAAACCAATTGCCTTTATCAGTTTTTAAAACCACATTATAAATTCCTGATGTAAAATTGCTCGTATCAATTTTTGAATATTGCATTTCTTCGTAAACGGTTTGACCCAGCATATTGTAAATCGAACATTGGCTTACTTTTAATAAATTGTTTTCGGGTAATTTGATATTGATTTCAGACCTAGCCGGATTTGGATACAACGTAATTTTGTTTTTATACACCGCCATTTCATCAACACCGAGGCAGCCTACATTCACGTGAAGTGCCATCGTGGTTGTCGTGCCGCATTCATTGGTCATTTCGCAGGTATAATCGCCGCTGTCTGTTGTGGTAACGTTTGGAAGATTTAAAATTCCTGTGGTTTGTTGCGGAACAATTTCGCCGTTTTTTCTCCAGGTATATGATGTGGCATTGGTGTTTTGCACATCAAAGGTAAATGTATAATTGATGCAGGGCGTAAACGTATCGATATCAAAAAAATGATAAGAAGGCTTGCGGCAGATTTCGATGAGGTTTTGGGTAAGTGTTTGATCTGGTTGGGTATAAGTGAAAAGATCTGGCAGCTCAAGGGAATTGGTATCAATTTTATATTTAAATAACCCATAATTTGCAAAGTTACCCATATAATTTCCTGTACTTAATTTGATAATATTAGTAGGAATGTACCTGCTTGGGTCTATGTCTTTTAATTTTGTTATACCATTAGTCGTAGGATTGAATTCAAAAATAGTACCTGTTTTGTTAAAAATTGTTTCAGGAAAACCAAATCTATAGGTATCACCACCACCTAAACAAACTCCATAAAGATTACCGCTGGCATTGAGCACGAGCGATTTGGGTTCATAGCCTATGCCGTTTGTAAAATTAAATAAAACACGAGCTGTAAGCACATTGGTGAGTGTATTGAATTCAACAATGGAGCCTGCAGGTAATACAGAACCATCATCAAAAAAAACGGGGCTACCACCACTTGTAAAAAATATCTTATTAGGTAGTGCTTCAACTAGATTACTTCCTTCAGAATAACCTCCACCTCCAATACCATTTGAACCATCACAATTAAAAGTTGTAATTCTTTGCGCCGTATTGGTTGTTGTGTTTATTTTTACAATACTGCCTTGGTTGGGCTGATTTGGTCCAGGACTGGTACAGGGAAAAGATTGATTAGAAACCGCATATAAAAATCCATTAGATGCCTTAATCAAATCACTGAATATGCCTCCCATTGCTATGAATGAGTAGGTATGATTGAGGGAAGTTACTGTTTCGGAAGCTATATCATAAACAAAAAAGCTACCAAAACCTGTACCTCCATACAATTTCCCAGGTATGGCTTCAATTAGGCCGGAGGTCGGATTTATAACAATATTGGCAGGCGGTAAAAAATTAAAATAATGCACCACCCTATACGTGTCAAAAATTAAATCGTATTCATAAATAACCCCGTTGCCATCACTGCCTCCGTTTGGTGTTGTGCCATTGATACCACCATAGGTTGCGGTGCCATAGAGCTTGCCATTACTGGCTAAAAGGAGTTTACCAATGGGTACTTTGCCTGTTGGGTAATTAAAAATATGCATGGTTGTAGGATTTTCACCGTTGAGGTCATATTTTACAATATTGCCTTGTAACTGAAAGTTTCCTGATCTTGTAGTACCCCAAAGTTCTTTTTGGGCGTACGAGCTTAAGCAGGAGAGTGGAAATATAAAAAGAAGTGTAATTATTTTTTTCATAGTTTCTAACATTTAAAGCTTAAGCTATTCCTTCACAAATTTCCCAAACCAATTGCCTTTATCAGTTTTTAAAACCAAATTATAAATTCCTGATGTAAAATTGCTCGTATCAATTTTTGAGTATTGCATTTCTTCGTAAACGGTTTGACCCAGCATATTGTAAATCGAACATTGGCTTACTTTTAATAAATTGTTTTCGGGTAATTTGATATTGATTTCAGACCTAGCCGGATTTGGATACAACGTAATTTTGTTTTTATACACCGCCATTTCATCAACACCGAGGCAGCCTACATTCACGTGAAGTGCCATCGTGGTTGTCGTGCCGCATTCATTGGTCATTTCGCAGGTATAATCGCCGCTGTCTGTTGTGGTAACGTTTGGAAGATTTAAAATTCCTGTGGTTTGTTGCGGAACAATTTCGCCGTTTTTTCTCCAGGTATATGATGTGGCATTGGTGTTTTGCACATCAAAGGTAAATGTAGAATTGATGCAGGGCGTAAACGTATCGATATCAAAAAAATGATAAGAAGGCTTGCGGCAGATTTCGATGAGGTTTTGGGTTGAATACTGATTTGGAAAATCACTATAAGTTGTTAAATCCGGAAACTGCAACGCATTTGAATTGATGTTGTATTTGAATACACTACCAGAAGAGATATTACCCATTAAATCACCAGTAGATAATTTTATTATAGTTCCAGGATTAGATTTAAAAGGTAAAAATTCGGTTAGTTTTATAATGCTGTTGGTTAAAGGGTTGTATTCAAACAGGGTTCCTGTTTTATTTAATATTCCAGAGGTAAATGGCGACCTATAGGTAGTACCGCCATGATTACAAACACCATATAAATTGCCATTATCTCCAAGAACAAATGAACTAGGATTAAAGCCCAAAGAATTGAAAACATCAAATGTAATTTTAGGTGTTAGTGTATTTGTCAGTGTATTAAATTCGATAATTGTACCTGCTGGATAAACAAATCCTTCATCAGGTAAGTATTGATATCCTGCCCCACTAGTGAAGAAGATCTTATTGGGGAATACTTCTACTAAAGCGCCATTTGAGCCAGCACCATTTGTACCAACACAGATAAAACTAGCTACTCTTTGTGCTGTATTAGAAGTAGTATTTATTTTTATTACAGTACCCATATTTGGTTGCGGATCTGCCGCCGTGCAAGGAAATGATATTCCAGAAACCGCATAAACAAAACCGTTAGATGCTTTTAGTAGATCACTGTATATCGCGCCCATTGCCTCAAATGAATAGGTATGATTCAGGGATGTAACCGTTTCTGTAGCGATATCATAGACATAAAAGCCACCGCCTTTTGTGCCTCCATATAGTTTACCTGGTACGGGTTCGATCAAGCAGGAAGTAGGGTTTACATGTGCAGCTAATGTGCCATTAAATAAATGTACCGCTCTGTAGGTATCAAAAATTAAATCGTATTCATAAAGGACGCCATTACCATCTTGTTGGTAGGTAGCGGTTGTACTTCCAATACCTCCATAAGCTGTTGTGCCATATAATTTACCATTACTGGCAAGAAATAATTTAGCTACAGGCACTTTTCCGGTAGTGTAGTTAAAATGATGTATGGTCATGGCATTCTCGCCATTCATATCAAATTTTACAATATTGCCTTGCTCGTCAGCATAGGGGGTTTGTTGTGTAATGCCCCAAAGTTCTTTTTGAGCGTATAAGTTTAAGTAGCAGAGTGGAAATATAAGAAGGAGTGTAATTATTTTTTTCATAGTTTTTTGCGATTTTATCACAAATGAATAGCTACATAAAAATAAGGAAGTTTTGACACAAGTGCCAAAACTTCCAATTTTAAATAGTGCAACAATTATTTAATGATAATTTTTCTAGCTTCCGATTTGCCATCTACCAGTAATGATACGATGTAGGTTCCTTTTGCCAGTCCTCCTTTTTGAATTTGATTTTCGCCTTTATTCAAAACAGCCGTAGTGATGACTTTACCATTCATATCATACAGGATTGCTGTGGCAGTTTCTTTAAAGTCGAGCGCGGTAATTACGAAGTTCCCATCGTTAGGATTTGGAGAGATAACGATTTCTTTAATAGTTGTACGGTTGTTAGGATCGCTTTGTTTAGAATTGCTTTTTGTTCCAACAGTAGGACTAAATATTCGTTTGAAACAGCCATTGTCATTTACATAAATTCCAACATTGGTCGGTGGTGTAGTGCCTGCCAAACTTAATTGATTTAAAACAGTACTTACCGTTGTGCCATTTGCAACAACAGGAGCATTATTTACAAACCAACTGGCAAAAGTTACCCCACCAGTTCCAGCCGTGGTATAGGTATAGTTATCTACAATTCCATTAGGGCCATTAAAAGTAACGGCAGTAACGGGGCTGGTAACCGTAACAGCAGTTACTGTGAAATTGAGTGTGGTTGTAGCATCCGTGCATGGGACGTTAGAATGACGAACAGCTATGGAGTAGGAGCCAGGGTTTAAAAATACAGGGTTGCTTAGCGTGATCTCACCATTACTTAAATTGATAGAAGAACCACTAAACAAAGCTGGATTTGCAACAACGGAATAGGTTCCAAAATTTTGTAAATTAGTTATTGTTAATGTTTTTGAAGGCATCACTAATGTTCCAACGCTTGGCACACTGGTATTCCAGCAGGTTATTGGGCTTATAGTGGGTGCTACCGGCGAATAGTTTACGGTGTAATTGGCAGAAGGGTTACTGTCACAACTTGCTCCGGATACTCCAAGTGCGGTCACTGATATGGTAACCGAACCGATGCCAGTACCAGTACCATTAGGAATAAAAGTAGGATTAACAGTATTTTGGTTTCCGTTGTTCACAATCGACCACCCTGTTGCTCCTGATAAATTCCACAAATATCCTGTTGCTCCGGTAACCGAATTGCAGCTGATGGCTGTGGTAGGCGTCGTGCCGCGAGGAATACAAGCTGGTGTTGGTCCGGTTATAGTTGGAGTGGCAGGACGTACATAGATAGTAGTAGAAATAGAAGTACTGTTACAAGCCGCAATACTCGATTTTACTTGTAAAGTAAAAGAAGGCACTGTAACATTACTTGCCACATTAACCGTTACTGTTGAAGTAGTGGCATTGCCTAATGTTACCCCCGTAATACTTGCAGGAATTGTTGACCAAATAACAGGATTGGCACTTGCATTAGGACTGATAGTGTAATTGCCCGACCCACCTAAATTAATACAGGTTGAGGTAGTAGGTGATGACGGAACTACTAATAATGGAGCGGCTAAATTTCTATTGATTTGATAACTAAATGAAGTAGACGAGCAAGGACCATTTATTGTGAGTAAAAGTGCACCGGGGTTATTGTTAGGTGTGGTAACCGTTATGGTGGTTTTTGTGGGACCAACTACGGGGGTGCTAATTGTCCAGCCTGTATTAGGTGCTGTCCAAGTGTAAGTAGTAGGAGGCACGGTAACTGGAAGATTTGCATATGCTACGTTAAAAGAAGCGGAACCGGTTGGATGACAAGTCGGCGGTACAATTGCATAAATTGGTCCGGTAGGTACTGGTATTAAATCTTTCGTGACGCAAGTTGTATAGGTCACTCCGCCATTTGGATTTGGTCCATTACCACCATCAGCATTGGCAGTGGTATTGTATCTGCCCACACAGCATTTTAGCGTTGAAATATCAGGTACTGGTCCGCTACCTGTTGTAAAAGTAATAGAACTGTTATCTGCAGAGTAATAGGCGTTGACTGAGCCAGCAGGCAATCCACTCCAGTAGTATTTATCAAAACCAATATTGTCATTCGCATTATCACTTGCTATTTGATCAATTGAATAAGTATATATTTTACCAGGTTCAAGACAAGTTGGGCCTACAATTGAAGGTATGTTCGCGTAAGTTTTGAACACGTCAAAGCTTATTGATTGCCCACAGCCCGCTGAACTGTAATTAACCCTTACCAACCCTTTACTGCGTGCCCAACTAGGATTTAAGCCCTCTGAAGATAAGAGACGATAGTTTTTGTTGTAGGTAATAATATTAGCAGATAAACCTGAAGCAGGTTGAGTAGGTGACCCATAGAAAGGAGAAGCAGTCGAGTTAGACAAATCCCCTTTAAGATTCCAGGAGGCCGTAGTAGCACCACCACCAGAAAAAGTAAAAATCCCGCCACCGCTTGGATCTGGCATAATGACAGCACCACCATCACCCACTTTGCCTGTTGGAAATGCACCTAAAGTACCGCCTGTACCAGCCACGACCACGGTACATCCGGAAGGTACTGATACCACTTGCGCGTAACTCATCGAAGTAAGAAGTAGGCCTATTATTGATAAATATGCCCACTTTAAAATAATTTTAAAATTTTTCATAATGTTTAGAATTTTTATTGTTAATCAAATGCTGCCTACCGGCAAAAAATAGTCATGGATGAAAACTTTTGTAGGTTCATTAGGTTTATAAAATTCAAATTGACTTTGCAAATTGCTGAACCCATCTACTCAATTTTGTAAAAACAATTTAAAACCCTGGTCAAATTTTACTTTTAAACATTTGACTGTCAATAAGTAAAATACATTTCAAATATAGAATTTAGGATTTCTTTAACAGTAATGGTTTCTACGCGTTTTTAAATTATTTTTATAGGTATTTCTACCATAATCTGTTAGTAGTACATATTATAAATACACAAAAAAATAATGTAGTATATATTTTTAAAGCCTTTTAGTTGTTACCTTTCGAAAAAAATTAGGTAATTATACTTACTGGTAAATAGGTAATTTCGGTGTAGGTGACACATTGTAAGACTACGTACATTTACTCCTTAAACCAGTAAATTATTTATTATGGCATTAGACAAAAAATCAGGAGAAATTATTACGAAAGAACAGGCCAGGACGTTCATCAAAGTTTTCAAAGAGAAATATCCAAATGAAGTCACGGCTTTTTTTGTAGGCAGGACAAATGTCGAAAAGATATTGAATCAGGTGGATTGCATAGGAATCCGTATATATAACGGATATGATACGGCAACATCAAAAATGAACCAGGTTTTGCTCGGTGTAAATAGTAAAGAAGAAGACATGAGTGATGGTATTATTATAGAGAGGCTTTACACTTGTCCGCCATATTGCTCAACCGCAAGCATCATGGAAGAATAAAAAACAAATATGTTTCAGTATTTTACTCACTTTACGCTCCTGCTTGGAATCTTTCCAATAATCATATTTTGGATCAATAGAAGTAAGTTAAATACTGAGACATATTACTTTTTCCCTTTTATTGCCCTGTTGGCAATTGCTACCATTTACGAATTCGTTGGGACACTTGTTTTAAAAATCAACGTTACCTACTGGTTTTGGATTTACCTGTTCCTCGAATTCTCAGCACTTTCATATTTTTTCTTCAAGCTACGCATCAATAGAAGGTTAAGCTGGATGTATTCAGCATTATTTCTATTGCTCTACATCGCCTTAACGGTATTTCATGATAATGACAATGATTTGCTGTTAGAAGGATATTTGTCTACGTTTTCATTTATAACTTTTTTATCTTTCGTTGCTTTATGGTTCAGGGATCTGTTCAAAAAACTGTCACATCCAAATTTACTTGATAACAATTTATTTTTCTTTATTGTAGGAATAATGGTTTACTTTGTCGGGACTATATTCTTGTTTTTGTTGAGCGATGTCATATTCAATAATCAAAACAAAAGTTTTAGCTCTTTTTGGATGCTGAATGTTTTATTTAGTTTCATATTTAGGATTTTAATAATAATCGGACTTTGGAAATCTCGCATAAAATAGATTTTGTTTTTTGGCTGGGCACATGCCTTATGGTGCTGTTGGCTTTGGCATTTATCATCATCACGCTTAGCTATCAAAACCGTTTTTTTAAGATGAAAAAAAACGAGAGTGATCTGTTGCTCAAGACCTCATTGGATATTGAGAGAACCGAGCGGCAAAGGCTCGCTGCCGATATGCATGACAGTTTATTGTCTGATCTCAATGCCGTTAAAGTCTACTTAGCCATTGTTAAGCGTGAGGGTATTGAAAACTGTTATGAAGAAATTAAAGATGGAGTGGATCAAGCCATAGAAAGTGCCAGGCACATATCATATAATCTAATGCCTCCGTTGCTGGAAAGCCAGGGACTTATCGCAACGTTAAAAGATTATTTTAAAAAGCTTACTGTTAAAACCAATATCAGTTTTTCAGTAGTAGATGAAAATTATCTGAAAATTCCGCTCCAACAAAAATATGAGCTTTTCAGGATTCTTCAGGAAATCACAACAAATATGGTTAAGCACGGCAAACCAAGCAAATGCCAAATCCTGTTTAACACCTCGAATGATACACTTGCAATACATATTACAGATGATGGGTTGCCTTTCGATTTCCACAAATGCATTCAATTATCGACAGGTTCAGGCTTGAAAAATATAACATCGAGATTACAGCTGCTCGAAGCTGTTTTACAAAGAATTGAAAAGCAGTCTGAAAACCACTATGTTATTTTTTTAAAAATATAAATTATGTTGAGAACTGCAGTAGTCGACGACCACAAATTATTCAGGAAAGGCTTGTCAAGATTGATCTCCGGATTCGATGGTGTAGAAGTTGTATTGGAAGCGGAAAACGGAAGAGACTTGTTAGAGCAGTTAAAAGCAGTAACTATAGATTTTCTGCTTATCGATTTGCAGATGCCGGAACTTGACGGTTTTGAAACCTGTAGAATTGTAAGGAGCCGCTATCCGCTGGTTAAGATAATTGTCATTTCGCAGCTCGCTTCCAAAGAAGCAATCCACAGGATCATGGAACTTGATTTGCACGGTTATTTTTCAAAAAATTCTGATCCAGAGCAGTTAAAAGAAGCCTTTAAAAGTATTATGGAAAAAGATTTTTATTTTGGGAATGAACTTGGCAATATCATAAAACAGGCTTTGCTGTGGGAAAGGAATAAAGGCATCAATAAAAATAACAACTCCACAAAACTGAGCGACCGGGAAATACAAATCGTAAAGTTGGCATGCCAAGAATACAGCAGTTTTGAAATTGCAGAAAAACTATTTCTTAGTACAAGAACAGTTGAAGCGCATAGGAAAAAAATCATGGAGAAGACCGATTCCAGGAATTTTATCGGTGTTGCGCTATTTGCTTTGAAAAACGAACTTTTTAATATCAATGACCTGTAATATCTGGCATTTAGGATCGAAGTCTTGAACATTATTGCTTTCTGTTGCGCTGCTATTTTCCGATGCAGAAATTCGCAAAAATATTCCCCAACAATTCATCATTGGTAACCTGTCCGGTAATCATCCCGAAATGATACAGCGCCTCCTTAATATCAATCGCCATCAAATCTGAAGACAAATTGCTTTCAAGGCCAAACTTCACTTTCCGGATTTCCTCAAGCGCTTTCAGCAGCGAATCATAATGCCGGGTATTGGTCACGATCGTTTCGTTATTGCGTAAAGCACCCGTATTTACAAACGATAACAGCGTATTTTTCAAATCTTCCACACCAATGTTTTGCTTCGCAGAGATCAATAAAATATCCGGAATTTCAGATTTCAGGTTTTCGATTTGTGAAGTTTCGAGCTTGTCGACTTTATTTCCGATAATGATTAATGGCTTTAGCGGAAACTGGTTTTTGATCTTCTCAATCTCCATCTTAATCTCCGCAATCCGCGCATTATCAATTATCAATTGTCCATTATCCATTAAATAAACAACTACTTGAGCCTGCCCGATTTTCTCAAAAGTCTTCTTAATTCCGATGCTTTCCACCACATCTTCCGTCTCGCGGATTCCGGCCGTATCGATAAACCGGAAACCAATGCCGCCAATTACCAGTTCGTCTTCGATCGTGTCGCGTGTCGTTCCTGCAATTTCCGAAACAATGGCGCGTTCTTCATTCAGCAGCGCATTCAGCAAAGTCGATTTTCCAACATTCGGTTCGCCAACAATCGCAACAGGAATCCCGTTTTTGATCACATTTCCAACGGCAAACGAATCGATTAGCCGCTTTAAAACAAATTCGATCCGGTTCAGCAATTCATGAAATTGTGTCCGATCTGCAAATTCCACATCTTCTTCGGCAAAGTCGAGTTCGAGTTCGATCAGCGAAGCAAAATTCAATAATTCGGCCCGCAATTGCGCAATCTCATTCGAAAATCCGCCGCGCATCTGCTGCATCGCAATCTGGTGCGACGCTTCATTGTCTGACGAAATCAAATCGGCTACAGCCTCAGCCTGCGACAAATCGAGCTTTCCGTTTAAAAAAGCGCGTAAGGTGAATTCGCCCGCATTTGCCATCCGGCAGCCGTTTCTAAGCAACAATTGGATGATTTGCTGTTGGATGAACGTCGAACCGTGGCATGAAATCTCAACCGTATTTTCGCCGGTATAAGAATTTGGCCCTTTGAATAAAGAGATCAGGACTTCATCAAGGATTTTCGGGCCGTCAACAATGTGCCCAAGATGCAACGTATGCGACTTCTGCATTTCAAGGTCTTTTCCCTTTACAGAACGAAAAACTTTGGCGCCAATCGCAATCGCATCTTCCCCCGAAACCCGAATCACGGCGATCGCGCCCGCGCCCGAAGGCGTAGCCAATGCCACAATAGAATCCTGATTGATCATATTCAGTTATTTTTTGCAAAAGTACGCTAAAGTTCGTCAGCAGCAAAAAACAGCAATTGCCGCAAACCCTAATAAAATGATAAAAGAAGTGCAATCCGGCAGTATTATTTTGTAAATTTAAAATGCCAACCTAACAAAATGAACCGCGCCATGAAAAAAATATTGTTTCCTACCGATTTCTCCGAAGTTTCTAAAAATGCGTTTGTGTATGCATTGAAACTCGCTGAAAATATTGATGCTGAAATCATTACGCTGCACGTTTACGAACTTCCCGTCGTCAATAATACTGATGGTTTTCCGAGTTATCTGGTCGAAATTTACGATGTGGTCGAGTGGAGCCAGTTTGAAAGTTACAAAGGCCAGATTCCGCTGTTGCGCGACATTGCTGAAGCGAACAATCTGGGCCACATCAAACTAAGCCACGAATTACTTATGGGCGATTTGGTCGGAAATATTAAAGAAATTTCCAAAAAAGAACACATCGATTATGTTGTGCTCGGAACCAAAGGCGCAAGCGGATTGAAAGAAACTTTCCTGGGTTCGACCGCCTCAGATGTGCTTTCAAATACCGATGCTATCGTGCTCGCCATTCCCGAAAAAAGCCATTACAGCCAAATTAAAAACATTGCTTTTACGTCGCGTTTCAGGGAAAAAGACAGGGCCGCCTTGCTGAAATTGCTGAAATTAGCAAATGGCTTCGCTGCCAAAGTGCATTGCCTGTATGTGAAAACGCCAAGTTCCGATTTGAAAGAGGTTGTTCTGGCCGACTGGCAACTGCTGTTTAAAAATGAAAATATTGATTTTCACATCGTCGAAAATGAAAATGTTGAAGAAACGATCCTGCATTTCACCGAAACCGAAAACATCGATCTGCTCGCGATGCTGCATTATAAGAGAAGTTTCCTGGAAGGCCTGTTCCATTTCAGCCTGACGAAAAAAATCGTGCATCATGTGCAAATTCCAATTTTAGCGCTGCATGAAAATTAGAAAAACGTAGCTGTAAAGCTTATATTTGTTGGATAAAAATTTCAAAATGGCCATTTACCAACAGCGAAAAGAAGCTTTTTCAGACCAACTCGAATCGATCACCAAAAATTACAATGCCATCAGTATTGCAAGGTTAATCACCGTTTTGCTGCTGTTGGCATTTTTGTTTTTCGGGATTAAAAGAAATGAAAATTTGTGGTTCGTTGGAGCAGCGATTTTGTTTGTGGTTTTTGTTTTTCTGATGCGAAAGCATTCGGAATTGTCGTATCAGAAAAAGTTGAAGCAAGCACTGGTAAAGATCAATTCTGATGAAATCGATTACCTCGAACGCAAAAGCCTGCCATTTGAAAATGGATCGCAGCATCAGGATTTTTCGCATCTGTACGCTTACGATCTCGATATTTTTGGCGAACATTCCTTATTTCAGAATCTGAACAGAACTGCGACTTTCATCGGGCAAAAAATTTTGGCGAATCAATTGCTGACGTTGCTTTCAAATGAGCAAATCCTGCAGAACCAAGCTGCCATTCAAGAATTATCTGGAAAATTAGAATGGCGGCACGAATTGATGGCACTCGGACAAATCAGCCATGACAATAAAGAACAATATGAAAATTTACTACGCTGGAGCCGGTCTGGAAATTCACCGCTTTCAAAATTTCAGGTATTTTTGTCATTTTTAAGTCCGATTGTATTGATCGGATCTTTCGCCGGATATCTAATTACAGATGATAGTTTCCTGATAAAAATCACCTCATTCTTATTTGCTTTTAACTTATTCCTGCTGGGATTGTGTACGAAAAGGATCAAGTCTGAAATCCAGCACGCCGAAGGCATCGACAAGATCATCAACCAATACAGCGAGATCGTAAAAAATATCGAAACCGAAAGTTTTTCATCTGAAAAAGCGAATGTTTTAAAGCAGCAATTGTTTGATAAAAATCAATCTGCAAGCGCACATTTAAAAAAATTATCCGGACTTTTCTCAAATCTGGACAGCATCGGAAATTTATTTTCAACGGTACTGTTCAACGGCATTTTCCTGTTTCACGTGCATGTTTTAAAAGCATTGCTGCATTGGAAAAAAAACCATTCTGCACAATTGGAAAACTGGCTAGATACAATTGGTGAATTTGAAATGCTTTCGAGCCTGGCGAATCTGGCTTACAACAACCATGATTTTACCTTTCCAAAGCTCAACGACCAACATACAATCTACTTCAAAAACCTGAGCCATCCGTTGCTGAATAACGATACGCGGGTAGGAAACGATGTCCGTTTTAATCCACAGTTTATGATTTTGACCGGCTCGAATATGTCCGGGAAAAGTACGTTTTTACGAAGCCTCGGCATCAATATGGTTTTAACCGGAATTGGTTCTGCGGTCTGCGCCCATGAAGCGAATGTACATCCGTTGCCGGTTCTGGTTTCGATGCGGTTGTCGGATTCCCTGGCTGACAGCGAAAGTTATTTTTACGCCGAGATCAAACGCTTAAAGCAGATCATGGATGGTTTGGATGACAAACGCGCTTTTGTCTTGCTGGATGAAATTTTGCGTGGGACAAATTCCGACGACAAGCGCAGCGGAACTATTGGCGTAGTTAAAAAAATGATTGAAAAGCAAGCCATCGGAGCGATTGCGACACACGATATTGAAGTCTGCCAAATGACCGATGCATTTCCGGAATCGCTTACAAATAAATGCTTTGAAGTCGAAATCATCAGCAACGACCTGCATTTTGATTATAAACTCCGCAACGGAATCTGCCGGAATAAAAGCGCGACTTTCCTGATGACAAAAACCGGGATTATTTAATAATTGACGATTTCAGATATACGATTTATGAACAGTGTGTCGCGAAAATCGCAGCTTTAAAATCGTAAATCTTCTGTTAAACTTTGATTAATTGATTGGAAAATGCTGCGGCTATGCGTACTTTTAAAAGTATCCAGAAATTAAAAATCCACCATTATGGCCATCCAAACCGTCAATCCATACAACAATAAAGTCGTTCAGACATTTGAAGAAATTTCAGATGAAACACTCGAAGACAAAATTGCAGCCGCTCACAAAGCCTACCACTCCTGGAAAAAATCGGATGTAAAAGACCGATCGAAATTGCTGTTTGAAGTCGCCGAGATCATGCGCAGTCGAAAACGCGAACTTGCCGAATTGATCACGCTCGAAATGGGAAAACTTATTGCGCAAAGCGAAAGCGAGATTGAAATGTGCGCGTCCGTTTATGAATATTACGCCAAACACGGCGAAACTTTCCTCGAAGACAAACCGGTTGAAACAACCGGCGGAAAAGCCTTTGTGCGTTATTCACCCATCGGGATCATCCTTGCGATCGAACCGTGGAATTATCCGTTCAATCAAGTCGCAAGACTGACTGCGCCAAACATCATTGCCGGGAATGTCGTGATGCTGAAGCACGCTTCCAATGTGCCGCAATGTGCGCAAATGATCCAGACGATCTTTGAAGAAGCAGGCGCCGCAGCAGGCATTTTTACCAATTTATACCTGGCCGGAACACGAATTGCCAAACTTGCTGAAGATCCAAGAATTTGCGGCATGTCGTTAACAGGAAGCGAAGCCGCAGGTTCGAGTATGGCCGAAGCAGCAGGAAAAAACCTGAAGAAATCGGTATTGGAACTCGGCGGCAGCGATGCTTTCATTGTTTTGGAGGATGCCGATCTTGAATTGGCCGTTGAAAAAGCAGTTTTAGGAAGGTTTGGAAATACCGGGCAAGCGTGTACCTCTGCAAAAAGGATTATTGTTGTTGAAGCCATTGCAGATGAATTCCTCGAAAAATTCAAAGCAAAAATCACCAATTTAAAGGTAGGCGATCCGATAGATCCCGAAACAAAGATCGGTCCGATGGTAAGCGAAGATGCAGTGAAAACGATAGAAAAACAAGTAAACGATACGATCAAGGAAGGCGCGAAAACCATAATCGGAGGGAAGCGCATCGACCGCGAAGGCGCCTTTTTCGAATTTACGATTTTAACCGATATCAAACCCGGAATGACTGCTTATAAAGAAGAACTATTCGGGCCAGTTGCATCGTTTTACAAAGTTAAGGATGAAGCGGCGGCGATCGCATTGGCAAATGACACGACTTTCGGGCTTGGCGGAGCGGTATTCAGTAAAGATACCAATCGCGCGATAAACGTTGCCAGCCAAATGGACACCGGAATGATTTTTATCAACGAATCACTGGCCTCACGCCCTGATTTGCCTTTCGGCGGAACAAAACGTTCGGGCTATGGACGGGAATTGTCGGCTTTGGGAATTGAGGAGTTTGTGAATAAAAAGCTCATCCGGATTGCGGATTAATATTGAAAGATTAAAAGATTAAAAAATTAAACCTTAAATGGTAAAAAAAAAACCGCTATGTTTTACACAGCGGTTTCATATTTTAAAAAGAAATTTATTTTTTAGCAGCAGCAACCAAATCAGCTGGATTTGCAGCAACGGCAACGCCAGGCAATTTTACCGGAGCACCAATCTGAGCTAAGAAACTTCCCTGTACTTCACCGGTTTTGTATGTGGTAAAGCCAATTCTGTACAATCCCATGACCAAAGCTTTGGTTGGGTTTGAAGTCTCGCTGGTAATTCTCATCAAAGAATTGTATTTGCTTCCTGAAGGCTGTGCAGGCATTTCAGAAGAATCGTCATTGGAATCGATTTTCGTCCATGTCGCAGTTTTTGCTTTAGCAGCAGCATCTTCAAGCTTGAAAATGCCTTCCGCTCTTTCGAAAGAGATCCACGTATCGAAGAAGCTTTTCGTATCGGCAGCATTTTCCTTGTATGCAGCGGACACATAATCTTTATCTGTAGGCTTAACGCTGTCCGGAGCTGGTGAAATCATACGCAGGCCGATTTCGGGAGCCGCAACGGGAACCCATACGTACACATAATACATTTTTTTTCCGCCTTTCACTTCATCTGGAGCCGCGCCTGGTTTGATGTAACCAAAATAGCTGGTCACATCAGTGTATGGAACGCGAATTTCTTTTCCCATCACTGATTTTTTCGCCATGTCGGCGCCAAATTTGTCTAGTTTCTGCGCGTTAGCGGCGACTCCTACAGCCAGGCATAGTAAGCCTGCAAGTACATTTTTTTTCATAATTGTTGGTTGGGTTTTTCCTACTCTTAAGGATTTTCGGTTGCTCCGTAATTAATTAAATTGTTGCAATTATTGCTGTTCAAATTTTAAAAATATTCTGACAAATTCAAAATTTTGTGAATAACTATTTCAAATATTATCAATGTGAAACAAAAAAAGCCGCAATATCATAAGGCATTGCGGCTTTGGTAAAAAGGTTGGTTAGGTTATCGTCTAATTGTTCAGCATGACCGGCATCACCAGCATCGTAACAGTTTCACCGTCTTCGAGTCCGTCGACAGGAGTAAGAATTCCCGCGCGGTTTGGCAAAGACATTTCAAGCATGATCATGTCCGATTGCAGGTTCGTCAGCATTTCAGTCAGGAAACGCGAGTTGAAGCCAATCTGCATGTCGTCGCCCTGGTAATCACAGGTCAAACGCTCTTCGGCTTTGTTGGAGTAATCGATATCTTCAGCAGAAATATTCAATTCGGCCCCAGCGATTTTCAAACGGATTTGGTGTGTGGTTTTATTCGAGAAAATCGCGACACGGCGCACAGAACTTAAGAACTGCGAACGGTCGATCATCAATTTGTTTGGGTTTTCTTTTGGGATTACCGCTTCGTAGTTTGGGTATTTTCCATCGATCAATCGGCACATCAATACATAATTGTCGAAAGAAAAAGTCGCATTCGAATCGTTGTATTCAATTTTCACTTCGGCATCAGAAGCGCCTAAAATGCTTTTTAAAATGTTCAAAGGTTTCTTCGGCATGATAAAATCGGCCACCTGAGACGCTTTCACATCTGTCCGTGCATATTTTACCAATTTGTGCGCGTCCGTGGCAACGAACGTCAAACCTTCTGGAGAAAACTGGAAGAAAACACCCGACATTACCGGACGCAAATCGTCATTTCCGGCAGCGAAAATCGTTTTGCTCACGGCTGTCGCCAATACATCGGCAGGAACCAAAGTCGTAGACGGATCGTCTAAATTCACCGATTTCGGGAATTCTTCGCCCGGCGCATACGCCAAAGCATATTTTCCTGAATTCGAACTGATCTCGATCGTACTGTTTTCCTCAACGGTAAATGTTAGCGGCTGCTCAGGAAACGTTTTGAGGATTTCGAGCAGCAATTTCGCAGGAACGGCAACGCTTCCGGTACTTTCAGAATCAATTTCCAAAGTCGCAGACATCGTCGTTTCGAGATCTGAAGAGGAAACAGTTAAAGCATTATTGTCCAATTCGAATAGGAAATTGTCCAAGATCGGCAACGTATTGCTGCTGTTGATGACGCTTCCAAGAACCTGTAATTGTTTTAGTAAGTACGAACTCGATACTATAAATTTCATTGTGTCTTATTTTTTGTGTAAACTAATTTGAAATAGCATACCAGCTACAAATATATCCTAATCGGCCAAATATCAAAAAGAATTTTATTAACATTAGCGCGCATATTTCCTTTTTCTGGCAAAGGTGAATACGATCCCGAAAAGTGCCAATACGACTATTGGAAGTCCGACAGTTATGACCTGGGACTTTGTATAATTGGCATACACTTTCTCTTTATCGAGGATCGGGAGGCTCACTTCTTTCGATCGAATGTTAATAAGTCCGTTGTCGTCCAAAAGGTAATTCACGCAATTCATCAGGAATTCCTTGTTTCCATAAAATTTGTTCGTCCATTTGTCGTAACCGAGCTCGAGCGGCTGGTAATTTTTATCCAATTGGTTTCGGATGACATCGCCATCGGAAACCACGATCATTTTATTGTTTTTGCCTTCAGCCATAAACGTTTTTTCAGGGAATGGCAGCACGCGGTTCTGGTACACCGAATGGAATTTTCCTTCAAGCAAAACCGCCACCGGAATGTTTCCTTTACCTGTAAATTCGGATTGTTCGGGACGTTCAGTCACCATATTTAAATTGACTTCAACTGGCGTTCCGACGGTTTTCGAATAAGGCGATGATTTGAGTAATACGGTTTTTTTGATGCCGTTCTTCAACGTATCGATGCCATTGGCAAATTCAAATTTGATTCCGTCTACATTGCTTACGATCGGGTTTTTCGATGCCGGATACACCATTGGCGCATAAAACCACGGATATTGCGTGTATTGGGTCGCGCTGCCTTTGTCGCCTGATGCAAGTGCAATTGGAGTAGCCATGAGATCTTTAACCAAAGTCGGGTTGATGCGGACGCCGTATTTGAAGAACATATCATTTAGGTTCAGGTCAAATGGAAACGCAAGTGTCGAACCGTTGTCATTGTACAAACTGTCCATTTCAATGTTTACCTGATCGACAAGCCACAATGTTTTTCCACCGTTAGCAACGAATTGATCCAAAACTAATTTTTCTTCATCAGAGAATTTCTCCGTCGGTTTTGCAATAATGGCTAGGTCGTATTTCTTTAAATAGGCCAGACTTTCATTCGGTTTTTTCGCAACAGAATCCAATGTAAATGTCCCAATGTAATAATTCTCGCGCACCTGCTTGATGAAATCGGCCATCAAAATATCGCGCAATTCGCCGTTTCCTTTAATGACTGCGACTTTCTTTTCTTTCGCTTTTGCAATCGTATTGAACGCATTCGCAAACGCATATTCTAAATGTTGCACCGAGGTTACGACTTTCTCAGCCGTTGTTGCGCCCATTAAATTCTTCAACAGCGGCACTTTTACGCTGTGCTGCTGGTACGTCGCAATCGCCCACGGAAAAACGACTTCTTGCGTTTGTTTGCCTTTGTCGTCCATCGTGACATTGATTGGCGTTAAGCCGCGCTGCATGAACGATGACATGATGGTGTCGCGCTCGTCTTCGTTTTCAAGCGGATTGACGAATTGGAACGTAATGTTTTTATTGTAGGCTTTAAATTCCTCTAAGATTTGCTGCGTTTCGGTTTGAAGTTTCTTGAATTCGCCTGGAAATTGCCCTTGCAAAAATACATCAATGATCAATGGTTCTTTGACTTCTGACAGGATTTGAAGCGAAGTTTTGGATAACGTATAACGCTTGTCGGCAGTCAAATCAAAACGGTGGAAATATTTGCTTCCGACGAAATTTATGACGATTAAAACCGCAATGATGAATCCTAGACTTTTCAAGTTGTTTTTAGTTGCTGCTTTCATTACGATTTCAGGGATTTAAGTTTGTAAACCGTAAATGAAAGGAATAAAACCGTGAGGCTGACGAAGTATAAAATGTCTCTGGTGTCAATCACGCCGCGGCTCATGCTTTTAAAATGACTGTCCATTCCGAGTGATGAAATGAAGTTTTCTGCACTTGGCAGATACGTCGCCAGCCCGTCGAAAGCAAAGTAAAATACGAAGCACAAAAAAACCGAAAGAATGAATGCCACAATCTGGTTTTCTGAAACCGTCGACGTAAAAATCCCGATCGCAGAATAAGCCGCAATCAAAAACAACAACCCGAAATACGAGCCCATCGTACTGCCCAAATCGATGTTTCCAACAGGCATTCCCAGTCCGGAAATCACCCACACATAAATGAATGTTGGAATGATTGCAATGATGATCAACAGCATCGCACCCAGGAATTTACCGTTTACTATTTGCCATACAGATAGAGGTTTTGTTAAAAGCAATTCCAATGTTCCCTGTTTCCTTTCATCCGAAAAGCTGCGCATCGTCACGGCCGGAATCAGGAAGATCAAGATCCACGGCGCAATCGTAAAAAACGGTGTCAAATCGGCGAAACCCGAATTCAAAATATTGTAATCGCCTTCAAAAACCCAAAGGAACAAGCCGTTGAGCAAAAGGAAAATCGCAATCACCAGATAACCAACAGGCGACCCGAAAAACGATTTGATCTCTCTTAATAATATTGCTTTCATTTTGTTGTTTAATCGTTTATTTGTTTAATCGGTTAATCATTGATGTGTTTAGTCGCTTCATATCGTTCGTCGTTTGTCGTTCGTCGTTCGACTATTGAAGACTGACTAGCTTATCCACGCTCCACGCTTCCGGCTTATCATTGAATAACTTTTTCGTAAACTGCCACACATCGTAAAACAACTCTGATTGTCGGTAGTTTTCAAGATCTTGTTCGGTTTCCCAATAGCTATACGTGAAGAAAATGCTTTTGTTGTTTTTGTCCTGATACAATTCCAGAAAACGGTTTCCGGGCGCAGATCGTATTTTTTCTTTCATCAATTCGAAATTTTCCCGGAAAGCCGGAATGTGTTCTTCGTGAAAGCTCATTTTTACTATTCGTACAAACATAAATTTAAAAGAAATTAATGGTAATGACATCGCGGTAGCCCAGTCCCAAAAGGCTTGAAGCATTTCCATGCCCCGGATTGCTTCTGAAAATCGCAACTTCGAGGTAACCCGCTTCGTTGAAAATCGCGAGTTTTTGTCCTTCGTAATTTTTGATCGGAAATTTATCCGAAACCGCGATATCTGAATATTTCGGCCAGATATTTTTAATATTTGACTTGTCGCGCTGCTTGATTTTCTCATTCAGCACAATTTCGTATGCACGCCCTTTCGCGACTTCGAGAAACAATTGCTTCGTAATATTCACCACAACATTTCCAAAATGGTCGATGTAAATTACATAGCCTTTGATCGAATTTTTATCGGCAGCAATCACAGGTTTTAGTTCGGTAACCTGCTTTATGGACTGGATTTCACGCCCGATGACATTCAGCAATCCGCCTTTAGCGATGTGGCTTGCCACCGTCACAAATACGTCAAGATCGGTTGCATCGACAGGCAATCGGTCGTGAATGTTAATGGCGACCATTTTCTGCGGAACGATCTTCTGCGTCAGCATGCCCAGAATTCCGTTATCGGCACATACAAAATAATGGTCGTTCCATTGGATTGCAAGGTGCTGGTTTTCTTTGTTAAGTTCAGAATCGACGCCAATTAAATGCACCGTTCCTTTCGGAAAGCTCTTGTAAGCCGCATCAATGATGTAACTGGCTTCCGCCGTATTAAAGTTGTCAATGTCGTGCGAAATGTCAACAATCGTGGCTTCTGAATATTCCGACAGGATTTTCCCTTTTAAAGCGCCAACAAAATGGTCTTTCAAGCCGTAATCGGTCGTAAGCGTAATTATTGACATAAAATTGTTTATAAATAAAAGGAAACCCGACAGTAAAATTGTTTAAATTTGAATGCAAAGCTAATAATTATAAAGCTAAATTTTCTAATTAAATACGCCACCTTTTGAACGAAAGAATAATTGAACTCCACGATATTGCCCCGAAAGATTTCTGGGGCGCTCAGGACACCCATCTTGAAACCATTAAAAAGTACTACCCGAAACTCAAGATCGTTGCCCGCGGCACGACCATAAAGGCTTTCGGTGAAAAGGAAGTCCTCGACGAGTTCGAAGTGCGTTTCAACCGATTGATGCAGCATTTTACCCGCTACCAGCGCATTGACGACAATGTGATCGAGCGTGTCATATCCAGCAATGCCCAGGATGAACAGCGCATGCCTGACCACGACAAAATCCTCGTACACGGAATAGGAGGCAAGATCATCAAAGCGATGACGCCCAACCAGCAATTGCTTGTCGATACGGTTTATAAGAATGATATGGTTTTTGCAGTCGGCCCTGCCGGAACGGGAAAAACCTATACCGGAGTTGCATTGGCTGTAAAAGCGCTAAAAGAAAAACAGGTCAAACGCATTATTTTGACGCGTCCGGCAGTTGAAGCAGGCGAGAACCTGGGTTTTCTTCCGGGTGATATGAAGGAAAAACTCGATCCGTATATGCAACCATTGTATGACGCTTTGCGCGACATGCTTCCGCCGCAATCACTTGAAGATTATATTTTAAAGGGAATTATTCAGATTGCGCCGTTGGCATTTATGCGCGGAAGAACGCTTGACAATGCTTTTGTAATTTTGGATGAAGCGCAAAACACGACGCATTCGCAGATGAAAATGTTCCTGACGCGGATGGGTAAAAACGCCAAGTTCATGATTACCGGCGATCCCGGACAGGTCGATTTGCCGAGAAGGACGATTTCCGGATTAAAAGAAGCAATTTTAGTTTTGAAAGATGTTGAAGGCATCGGGATCATCTACCTCGACGACAAAGACATTGTGCGCCACCGACTAGTTAAAAAAGTCATTGACGCCTACAAGCAGATTGAAAACCACGATTAGATCCAATTTTTTATATGTAAAGAAGCGCAGGCAGTTTGTCGGCGCTTTTTTGTTTTATATGCGCAATTATTTCTTGGTTGTTTATGCAATTGTTTAACCTGTTCATTCCAAACACTTTCTTTATTTTATGAGGCAAACCGCATTTATCAGCATAGCAAACACAACAATCTGAACAGAATAGCAAAGTTTTTTTTCGGATATTAACAAAATAATATTACTTTTAGCAAAGCAAATCGCAGCCACTACTACCACGCGCACTTTGCAGCCTGCCGAATTTCCCCAATCATTCCGGCAGTACAAAACAGGATATTATTAATTCATAAACCAATTTCTATGAAAACAATCTTTATGTTTTTAGCGGTAGCTGTATCTTATTGTAGCGTGGCGCAACCCGAAACCAAATTTGTAAAAAACCATCTCATCATTAAAATGAAAGATGCCAGTTATCGAAATGCACATATCAACCTGCAGCAAAATAAGCTCGGCATCTTAAAACTCGACAACCTCAATGCACAGTTAGGTATCGACCGTATTGAGCAAATCGGGCAGCATCAAAACACCAAAACATTTCTTTTGGTTTATCAGAATGATATCGATCCTGTCGCAGCAGTGAAATCTTATAAAAGTTCTGGAGCGATCGCTTATGCAGAACCCGATTTCATCGCTCAAGGCGGAGGCGAAAAAATGGAAATGGCCAACAGCCAGATCATTCCAAACGACCTGAGGTTCAACCGCCAATGGGGACTTTACAATCCCGGAACGCAAACCGGAATTGGAACGGTTACTGCCGATGCCGATGTAGACATGGAACTCGCCTGGGACATCGAAACCGGCGACCCGGATATGATCATCGCCATTTCCGATAGCGGCCTGCGCCTCACACATCCTGACATTGCTTCGCGCGTCTGGTCAAATCCGCTTGAAATATTGAATGGCTTAGACGACGACGGCAACGGACTTATAGATGATGTTAAAGGCTGGGACTGGGTATTCGACGACAACGACCCCACGGATGATTTGGGGCATGGCACAAACATCGCCGGGATTATCGGGGCTGTTGCCAACAATAATTTACTTTTTGCCGGGGCCAACTGGAACAGCAAACTGATGATTCTAAAATCTTTAGATTCTGATAACAGCGCTACTTATTCGGCAATGGCAAATTCCATTTATTATGCTGCCGATCATGGTGCGAAGATCCTCAGTATGTCACTCGGCGGTTCGCCTGCCGAAATTATCAGGGAAGCTGCCGTTTATGCAAACACACACAACATGATTTTTGTTGCCTGTATGATGAATTTCAACAACAACACCCCTTATTATCCGGCCGGATATTCGGCAGAATTGCCAAACGTCATTGCAGTAGGTTCGACAAATCCAAACGATTCGAGAACAGCGCCTTTCTTCTGGAGTGCCACCAGCGGAAGCAATTATGGCAGCCACCTGAACGTCGTAGCGCCCGGCAATTATACTTACGGACTCGACTATCAAAGCGATACCAGCGCAGGCTCTTATTGGGGCGGAACGTCGCAGGCTACGCCACTCGTAGCTGCAATTGCATCTTTGATCTGGGCCCAGCATCCTTCCTATACGACTGAACAGGTCCGAACGGTGCTTGAAAATTCTGCCCAAGACCAGGTAGGAAAACCTTCCGAAGACGTTGCCGGTTTCGACCAATATATGGGTCATGGCCGCGTCAATGCGCATGCCGCCCTGCAATACACTTTAGCCACAAAAGAAAATGAAGCCGTTGCCACACAGGAGTTTCAAATCATCAATCCCGTAAATCAAAAAACGTTTCAGGTGATGTCAAAAGGACAGCATCCAGGGCTTTATAGCCTTGTCGTACATGCCATTGATGGCAAAGAAATCAATACATCAGAGGTAAATATTACCGCAGGTGAAAATAAATTTGCTTTCGATTATCCGGCAGGAAATTATATAGTAACACTGAAAAGTCCACAATACACAAAGATTTTCAGGGTGATTGTACAATAAAAAAAGGCTCAACAATAAACCGCAATGTTACGATTGCGGTTTTTTTATTCTGAAAATTTCACGCCTTTCGGCAAATGAAAAGCAGTTTCGTTTAAATAAAGCCTTATCCATTCAAACCTAAGTCATCAGACCGAAACATAAATTTCCAACCTGAAACTTTCCACGACCGTTGCGATTCTGTTCTAAACCCCTTACTTTTGTGCAAACAACACACTACAATGAGCAACACGATTACCATTACCCATTTTAATTTTCCCGGACAAAAATCAGTTTACCACGGAAAAGTGCGCGAAGTCTACAACATTAACGACGAATTGCTGGTCATGGTGGCCACCGATCGGCTTTCGGCATTTGATGTCGTCATGCCAAAAGGAATTCCATACAAGGGACAGATCCTGAACCAGATCGCGACGCGTTTTATGGAGCTTACACAAGATATCGTTCCAAACTGGCTCATCGCCACACCCGATCCAAACGTCGCTGTCGGACACTTATGCGAACCATTCAAAGTCGAAATGGTCATCCGTGGTTATTTATCAGGACACGCAGCAAGGGAATACAAATTAGGTAAAAGAAGCCTTTGCGGCGTATTTATGCCCGAAGGCCTCAAAGAAAATGATCCGTTCCCAGAACCGATCATCACGCCATCAACCAAAGCAGACAACGGCGCGCACGATGAAGACATTTCCCGCGAAGACATCCTTGCAAACGGCATTGTCAGTGAAGAAGATTATTTGGTAATGGAAAACTACACCCGGGCCTTATTCCAAAGAGGCACGCACATTGCTGCCAGCCGCGGATTGATTCTCGTGGATACCAAATACGAATTCGGTAAAACCAAAGAAGGCAAGATCGTTTTGATAGACGAAATCCACACCCCGGATTCCTCACGTTATTTTTATGCTGATGGGTATCAGGAACGCCAGGACAGGGGTGAAGAGCAAAAGCAATTGTCTAAGGAATTTGTACGCCAATGGCTTATCGCCAATGGTTTCCAGGGTAAAGATGGGCAACAGATCCCTGATATGTCCGAAGAATATATTGCGTCGGTATCAGAAAGATACATCGAACTTTACGAAAATATTCTCGGCGAATCTTTCATCAAAGCTGATATTTCAGATATTCAGGCGCGCATCGAACAAAACGTCTTCGACTTCCTGAAAAAATAATTCCTATTTAAATTGCCAAAAACCGCCCATAAACAGGCGGTTTTTTCATTTCGAGCGTTTGGCAAATAATTAAAGAAATGTTAAAATTTCTAAATGCCGTAACGTTTATTCTTTTTTCAACGTCTATGTTATAAATCATCATTTAATCAAAAATCATTAATCATGAAAAAATCAATCTTCTGTTTGGGACTCGTCCTGATCGCATTTTCAAACGTGTCATTCGCATCGAATGCAAACCCATCAAGCACAAAATTTGAAATCACTACACTTTATGCTGGGACAACGCCATTGTGTGTCGCCATCAGCAAAGGTGAAAATGACTTCGCTAAAAAAATCATCGAGTACGGCGCAAGCTATACCGAAAAATCAAATGGGATGACGCCTTTAATGGTCGCCGCCCGTTACAACAACACTGAAATCATTTCCTACTTACTTTCCAAAGGCGTTAATGCTGATGAAAAAGACGACAAAGGATTTAATGCACTGAAATATGCCGAATTGTCTGGCGCAAAAGGTGCAGCCGCCTTATTGAAAAAGGCGTAAACACTTAAAAGGCACCGATAATTACGGTGCCTTTTTTTCTTAATCTCACAATAAATTATGAAATCATAATTGTTAAATTATTGTTAAAATTAAGTACTATGTAAAACAAGATACTGTTTTAAAGACATATATTTGCATAGGATAATAACAACAAGGTTATCAAATTAAAATCATCATCAAAAAATCAATCATCATGAAAAATTCAATCATTTATTTAGGACTTGCATTGGTAACCCTGTTTCAAAATGCAAATGCAGAAACTACTTTAGTAAAAGGAGTAAGCACAGATTCAAACATTGCAACTGCAGTAAAAGCAGACCAGTACCAGAAATCATTATTGGCAGAAATTGCTATCGGAAACAAAAAAACACCTGTAGAAGATGCAGCAATCGTAAATCCTGAAACAGTTATTGCATCATCAACACAAAAATCGGTAGAAGAAATCATCGCCGAAGACCGCAAAATCACTGAAAGCAGCATCACAAATGACGGCATTTTGTACTTCTCAGAAAAGACCACCGAAGAAATCATCGCGGCCGACAACCAAATCATCGACAGCAACATTTCTTATGAAGTACAGCCGATTTTCATCGAAAAAAGCATTGAAGACCAAATTGCAGCCGACAATTCCGTCATAGAAAGCAACCTTCCAAGTGAAGCCCAGGCTTTGGATTTCGACCAGATCAACCGGAATTCTGTTTTGGTGAAACAAACGAAAAACAAACAAATCATTGGAATGAACTAAAAATTATCGGGGGACTTGAGTTAGAATTATAGCCCGATAAAATGAAAAGCACCGTCGTTATGAGCGGTGCTTTTTTATTTGGTCTCAGCTTCAAGGTTGAAATTTGAAGAAAATTTTATTTTGGAACGAACTGCCATAGCCCCGATTGCCTCACAAAATAATAATTTTAATTTTGTGTTCGGTCAGTTCGCTTCGCTCGTGTGCAGCGGAAATCCATTTTTAAGGATTATCCCGGAGCGCAGCGGAGGGAAAATCCTTGGAAAAGATTGTAGCGGAAAGCGGGAAAAAGCTCCTAATTAAAATACGAAAAAGTTTCCTCGTTTTTAATGTTCAGCAGCGTTTCATAAATAAGCTTGATGACATTTTCGACATCGTCACGGTGTACCATTTCCACAGTCGTGTGCATGTAGCGCAACGGCAGCGAGATTAGTGCAGAAGCCACGCCGCCATTGCTGTACGCAAAAGCATCGGTATCGGTTCCGGTTACGCGCGAAGAAGCATGTCTTTGAAAAGGGATTTCTTTGGACTGTGCCGTATCAACGATAAGATCGCGCAATTTGTTCTGAACCGCCGGCGCATAAGCGATCACAGGGCCTTTGCCCATTTGCAGGTCGCCTTCGATTTTCTTGTCGATCATCGGGGTCGAAGTGTCGTGGCACACATCGGTCACGATGGCAACATTCGGGTTGATCGTTTTGGTGATCATTTCGGCACCGCGAAGTCCGACTTCTTCCTGAACGGAGTTCGTAATATACAATCCGAAAGGCAGTTTTTTCTTATTTTCTTTCAGCAAACGCGCGACTTCAGCAATCATAAATCCGCCCATTCGGTTATCAATGGCGCGGCAAACGAATTTATTTTCGTTCAAAATCATGAATTCGTCCGGATACGTAATGACGCAGCCCACGTGAACGCCAAGCTTTTCGACTTCTTCTTTCGTACTGGCACCAATGTCAATAAATAAATTGTCGATTCTCGTCGGTTCTTCCTTGCCGCGATTTCTCGTATGGATCGCCGGCCAGCCGAAAACGCCTTTGACGATACCGTTCTTTGTATGAATGTTGACGCGCTTTGACGGCGCAATCTGATGGTCTGAACCGCCGTTTCTGATCACGTAAATCAGTCCGTTATCGGTAATGTAATTCACATACCACGAAATTTCATCGGCATGGCCTTCAATGACCACTTTATATTTGGCATCAGGATTGATAACACCGACCGCCGATCCATACGTATCGGTAATAAACGTGTCGACGTATGGGCGGAGGTAATCCATCCACAATTTCTGGCCTTCGGCTTCAAAACCTGTCGGCGACGCGTTGTTTAAATATTTTTCCAAAAAGGCAATCGAGGAATCTTTTAGTATTGATTGTGCGCTCATAAATTATTTTTTGGCTAATTTAAAAAAAGCATAGTACAGTTGTTCATATAATGTATAATTTTGACATATAATTTTGGCTTATGAAGATTTTCAGAATCGTTTTTTTCTCTTTATTGATATCGTATGCTGCCAGCGCGCAGATCATTGAAAAAGATACAACCAAAATGGGTTATGTTTTGAAAGATACCGACACGCTTTCAAACGAGCCGATCGAGCTTCCCGAGATTACGGTATATAAGGAACACCTCGATCCCGAAGCGCGAAAACAATTTACGCTGCTGCAAAACCGCGTGTACAAAGTCTATCCGTACGCAAAAATCGGGGCCGAAAAATTAACGGCGCTCAACAAAGGCATGAACGCGCTTAAAACCGGAAAGGAAAAAAAGAAGTATTTCAAGATCGCCGAGAATTATATGGAAAATGAATTTGAAGCCCAGCTCAAAAAACTTTCCCGCAAGCAAGGCCAGATTTTGGTCAAGCTGATTTACCGCCAAACCGGGCAAACGACTTTCCAGTTGATCAAGGACTTAAAAAGCGGCTGGAAGGCATTCTGGTCAAACAACACCGCCAAACTGTTCGACATTAATATTAAGGAGAAATATGCGCCATACGAAGTCAACGAAGATTACCTTATAGAAACCATATTGGTGCGCGCTTTCAACCGTGGCCGATTGGTGAAGCAGGAAGCTGCAACCCCGGTAGATTATGACGAACTTTCCGATTTTTGGGAAAAGAAAGCAAAAGAATTAAAAAAGTAAAACAGGTGTAGTGCCTGTTTTTTTTTGTTTCGGGAGCTATTTGCTTCGCCAGTTCGCTTCGCTCGTGTCCCGCTTTTTTGTTTTTTAGAAGCTGTTTCCCGCTTTTCGCTGCAATCTTTTTACTCCGCTGCGCTCCATAAAAAGGATTTTCTCCCGAGGCTTCGGGACAATCGGGGCTAGGGGAGTTGTGTTCAAAAAGATACTTTCGATAAACCGACACCAAAACCTTAAAAAAACTTTCAGCTTCAAAAAACTCCCTTCCAGCGAGTTACACAATTTCAATAAAAAAAGCACAAATTAAACGCATCAAAAGTTTGGAAAAGCCAAAACAAGTGTTACTTTTGCAC